>Ga0335072_10009710_pt1 | contig 13875 bp, 12 predicted proteins | sample Lox_Sample_21_FD_206725 | JGI IMG/M metagenome (GOLD analysis project Ga0335072, IMG submission 206725) | Soil microbial communities from Loxahatchee National Wildlife Refuge, Florida, United States - Lox_Sample_2.1 | ecosystem: Environmental > Terrestrial > Soil > Wetlands | place: USA...
ACCTCCTGCCCGGCGGCCGTGACGAACTGCCCTGTAGGCTCTGTTTCCACGACTGTATATCCTATTACTACTAGCATAAGAGCTGTGTCGGGTACTACAGGTCTCACCACCATGACTTCTGCCGCAGCCCCGAAGAACTCAACTGTTGGGACTGGATACGGTAGTCCTTCAAAGACGACTTCATCGGGCGCCCTTCAAGTCACTGCTGCAGCGGGACGCATCTCCAGCGGTTTCAAGATGGCGGCGGCAGCTGCTGGTGTTGTCGCCTTTGCTTTCCTTTAGGGGGCAGTGAGGTTGAGGTTGGAATTTGTAATCTAATGCCTAATCTATAATGTACACGAACGGTATTTCAATTCTAGCCTACGCACATTAAAACCCACACCCTAGTGTTTCTCACCATCTAGTGATAGAAAAAGACATCAGTTTCCCAATTCACTTGGTTCTCATCTTGAAGTTGGCTTTGTCACTCCCACCCTCAACCACTCAACAGCTTCCAGATTCCCCATTTTCCATCTCAAAAACCCAAAGATGCCTTGCTCCCTCTTCCGCTATGCTTTCACAAAACTTATCAAACTTCGCACGAAAATAACCCTCAGAAAAGTTTCCCCAACTGCCAATTGCACCTCAAACTTTCAGATGAATCTTCTCTGGTGTTCTATCCCTCGTTCGAATAACAAATAGCAATAGGAGTAACGCTTAGTTAATACTAGAGCAAAATTAGATATACTCGTATCTTGCGCTCAAGCCAATTTCGCCAGAGCTGGTGAGTTAGAATGCTTGCGGAGGCCCTGGACCAGGTGTTAGCTGCTGGCAACGCTAGGTGGAGACGTATATATATATATTTGTTCATCGGGATTTCATACCCCACCTGACGCTTTTTGCCATTTGCAAATCAGCCCTAATATAGACGTGCTAAAACAGTAAATCTAAGAAATGGCAGAAAAATTCTAGTAATTTTCATCTGAAAAGCCGCCATGCATTCGTCTCAATTTTATTCTGGCGTTTTGCAATCGCTGGTTATGCGCAAATTGTGTTAGGCTTTGGCTGGTAGTAGCTATGGGCCGCTTGCGGCTTCGACCAATGGGCTTCTACGATGCTGGCGAACGACTGGCCGATGATGGCGGCGGGGTTCTGTATGGGGGGCTACGATATTTGAATTCCAGATTCATGCTTACGGTTGACAGAATACGGGACAGTGATTGAAATGGATTGAAATACCGACTTTTGAAGAATTTTGGCTTCCATGGGAGGGTTGAAAGTAGGGCTTCGAATAGCCCGGGGGGACGCTAGAAAACAGGGCCGATTGGGAGCCGATTTTCCGGATTACCAGGCTCCGCTTAGCAGTTTGTGGGGACATAGGGGGCTCGGGCCACCCAATTCAGAACCAGCGGGTGAAACGGAATTTTTTTCTTGGCACCTCCGATGACCATTGAGCAAGATCTCAAGCCTCTCCTCTGGATCCCCCAGACATATGAAAGACTCTTATATAATGGCTTATCTTGTATCGATGAAGTCTCTAGCGTACATATTGTTTCTGACCATTCGGGCCTAGGCTGGATGATGACAAGACGCACCTGGGCGTTCATACAAGGGCCGAGATGGAGTTATGGTCTTACTCGAGGATGCTTGAGCAAACTCGGCTGCCATCTTTATTCGGCCTCTTCAAGAGTGATTATGGATTGGCGATGGTACGATGGATGCGTGGTGTAATCTTGCCGAGGTAGTTTCGGGGAAATTTGGCCACGAGGACTGTTCGGATGAGCTTGAGTACTATCTTCATTCCTAAGCTAGACAAATTCTCAGTCGTTATGTCCCATATATACACTCTGAGATGCAACCCACATAGCTAGATCAGCTTTTTTTTATTTATCCTTCGTCTCCCAATCCAAGAGTAACTGCGCAGTCTTCTCATGCTTGCCCAGCCTCGCCAGCTGCAACGGCGTCGCACCATTTCCATCCTTCCGCTGCACATCAGCCCCCATTTCCAAGAGCCTCTTCACCACGACATTATTCCCCAGGAGTGCAGCTCTAAATAACAAGACATATATATCCTGCTCCTTCTCATCGATTGTCGCACCATGCTCTAACAGGAGTAACATCACATATCGACAGTTGTAGCTATACGCGATGCTAAGGGGCGATTTGCCCCATTGGTCTGAGAGGTTAACGTCTGCGTGTGCGGCGATGAGCGATTCTGCGATGGAAGGGCGGTTATAAAGGGCACAGCCGTGCAATGGGGTGCGGCCTAGACGGTCTGGGAGGTTGACATTTACCCCAGCAGCGATGAGCATGTTTACGATGTCGAGGTGGCCACTTTCAACGGCAGCAGCCAGAGCACTGCGTTCCAATCCGTCGTCGGTTGCGTCCAAGATGTTATCGTTCGGATTTGCTTTTGCTCTATCAATGAACTTCTGGACAAGCTTGCGATCGCCTATGAACGCCGCCGTCCAAAGAGGCATCTCGATCTCTTCTACGAGAGTGCCTGTACGTTTCACAGATTTGATTTCTTCATCGCGGGCTTTTCGGAGGAGCTCGTAGCTCTCGAGATTATTGTGCTCTTTGGCAGCCCGAAGGGGTGTCTTGCCTGCACGGTCACGAATATCTGTTCTCGCATGGAACTCGAGCAGGACAGCAATGCAATCGTCGTAGCCAAGAGAGGCTGCGTCGTGGAGGGCAGTTTTTCCGTTGACATCTCGCAGGTTAATGTCAAAACCGGGCTGTGTTTCCAAGAGCCAGCGGAGGATCTGGGAGCGGTTATTGACCGCTGCGCCGTGGATGAGGGAACGGTTGTATTTGTCTCTGCAGTCCCAGTTCGCACCACGGTTGTATAGCATTTGGACCATGGCAAGCTTGTTGTAGTCTATTGCCCGCAAGATTGCTGTGCCGCCTCCGTCGAGCTCCGAATCGCTTTGTTCGATGTTGGCACCTTTGTCTAGAAGCGCTTCTGCGATTGGGATGTATCCGTAACGCGCAGCCATGACGAGTGCTGACCAGCCATCTTGGTCCCGGAGTTCAACATCAATACGTGGGTCGGCCAAGAGTATTTTCACGGTCTCTGTTTGTTCATACCGCACGGCACCGTGCAAAGCAGAGTAATCTCCCGAGAGATCGTTGATCTTGATGTCTGATCTTTCAAGAAGCACTTTGACGACATCGGTGTGTCCATGCTCCGAAGCAAGCATAAGGGGAGACTCATGATTCCATCCTGAATGGTGGACATTAACATCAATATCCTTATGAGCGAGAAGTAGCTTGACAATGCCGAGATAATCGTACGCAGTAGCTCGATGCAAAGCAGCGTCACCCCGAGAGCACACCGTATTTGGGTTCGCTCCAGCATTGAGAAGCTTCTCCGCGATGGCCTCATGTCCTTGCATCGCAGCATATATGAGAGGAGTTGTACCAAGTGAATCTTGAGCGTCGACATCAGCATCATCTGTGATAAGGCTTTCAACTGCGTGGACAAGACCAAAGTAGCTTGCCATGTGCAGACCCGTGGCGCCTGATTTAGCATCCCAATTCTTGTATCCAGCGGCATCCAGATGCCAAATTGCCTGAGTAGCAGCGTCTAAGTGGGGATCGCTCTTGAGGAACACCAGGACCTGTTCTTCAATGCTTTTATCGGCAGTTTCAACAGCATGGCGACCCCAGTTTGAAGCAGCATAGCCAAGGAAGGGATAAGTCCTGCATCGCTGGTTAAAGTCGCGATCTGCACATCGACCGAGTTTGAACTCATCAAGGAGGAGGTACGTGAGACATGTACGTGCGAGACAAACGTTCGTATCTACAAACACTTTGTCGCGGACTTTCTTAAAGTAATTCTCGACGGTATAGTGGCAGAGGCGGACATTTTCCATCTCATCAATAATGACCAGGCCCGCACACATCGAGGCCAAAACTTTAGCAGGTATGACTTCATCATTGTCAATCTCAGTATCTTCCGCCAGCAGGGTGGTGGCGTGCTCAATCTCGCGAACGCTGAGTGGTCGGTATGTATAAGCCACCCACATGAGAAATAATTTGGCCTTTTCTCTAAAGTCTGGATTCATGTCATTAATTCTCTGCATGGCTATCTCGTATGTTGTGTCTGTTTCAGTAGGAAGCGTCTCCAGAGCTTTGATGACAGCTTTGGGGGTTAGCTTGGTAACTAGAGAGTCCATATGAAACCTAGCGAGTAGGAACCTAATTGGGTGTTAGCTGTCTTTAGGTCCTTAAAACCTTGACCCTCTAGCTAATATATATTTTCGATAAATTATTGAAATATAGAAAGCGAAGCACTCACATTCCTTGCGCGCTTTCAATGACTCTCTGGAGAATCTGATCTCGCAAGCCAGCCTTCTTGTCTACGCACCGCCTAAGATTATCGTGGCCCGCAATGCGCCATTCAACGTAGCTCTTGAGATCTTCATCCCTCGCAAGAATCTTAATTGACAAGCTACAGTATCTTTTCACGTACTCGTGGCTTTCGTGCTTTGGATTGACGCTTACAACACCTTTATCATAGCAATCCTGACAGAGGTCGAAGGACACATCATCTTCGCAATCCACGCAATGATAAAAATACACATGACCCTTTTGATTCCGCACCTTCCCAGGATCGTATGAGGCGTTTGACGGCAAATAAGATAGGTCCTCACAGCCGTCGCAGCATATATTATTACTGCTGAATATCTTGCGAATATTTTCAATTGGTCTAGAGGTGACCAGAAGATTTATCTTCTCATTCAAGCCGCTCACAGACTCTACCAACTCCCTCCGTTTCTTTTCTTCAAGGAGTTCATCCAAAGCATCCATGACGATGTAGATGCGGTCGAATTGAGAAAGTACACTCATGAGAGATTCGACTATCTCTTCATGAGAGAGTTTTGTTCCATCATTCAGGTGTTTGCGATAAAGCATGCGCAGTTCTTTGGGGACTTCTGAGCTGTACTGGAGGACTTGCTTGAGAAGACTTCCGAGGATCAGGTTGGACGATTGACTACTTGCGTCGTCGAATGCAAAATATATCATCAGTACTGCAACCTTTTGATCCGTACGGGTCTTTTGGAGTGCTTGTAATTTATCGAAAATGATGGAGCTGAGGAAGCTCTTTCCAGCACCTGGGATTCCAGGACACCATAATACAGATCCACTGTCTTGCTCCCATTGCTGATAGCGGCGGTCGTTCAGAAACCATTTCCCAGTCCCTGTACGTGCTTCTGTGAAAATCAATTGCTGTCTTTGAAGGAAGTTGAGGGGTGATATCCAGTCAAGCAAAGACTTGAGCTCATCTCCCACAATCACGTCTTTGACCGCGGCACCATCCTTCCGGATCTCTTGGGATATGGAGATGTTAGCCTGACCCAGAACTCCGGTTAGTAGCTGATGAAGTTGGTATATCTGCTGGACGGCTCTGTCCACGTCTGCTTTATCCAGAGGCCACCGGAGGCTCTGCAGAAGCTTCTTGCCGCCCGTCTTCGACTGTAGTTTTGCTTGCAACACCGTAAGCGCCTCTCCTATTTGGGAAAGGACACCGCCTGGCTGTTGGAGGATTTGGAGTTTCTCGGCCCAGGACTGATTATCAGATGCAAGATCGCTAGCAAATTGTGTTTGCAGTTGCTGTAGGACCATCCATAGTGTCGTTAACTGAGTCCCGAGCTTCTTCCGCTCTTCGCCTCCCTCCTGGACGGAACCAATATAGCTGACTAGTTGAAAGGCTACAGTAGCAAGACCAGACAAGCTTGCGGCAAAGCTGAGGGGGTCCATGATAAGAGAGGGATATCATATACCCGAAGAACGAAAGCGTGCAGATCTTGCTTCGCTCTCATCTCCACTGAGGTGTGCAACCGAGGACGTCTCATATCATCGTGGGAGAACAATGCTATTCTAGAGAATGCTATATTCGCAATAGCCTTCCAGCCACAGACCTAGTGCTATTCTATGTGGGGCTCTCCAAATGGGAGAAAAGCAGAAAAGTATAGTGAGTCCCGTCAGCGAGATTATAAAGGGCGTGGATAAGCACTAAGCTTAAGACGGCTAGCGAAACACCTATGCCCGGTTATTCTACCACGGGAGCCCGTACCTCCTGCTAATGCATGTTGGCCTTATATTTAAGGTTCGAAAGGACCTCTTTCTGGAGAGGGCCTAGAGTTAAACAAAAAGCTTAAAACATAGCTAGATTTGATACCTATCCAAGATCCAAAGAGCAGACCTCTAACCCATTATTTATTCAAAATCACTCCTTTGGCATCAAATCTGTTGAAAATCACAGGCAATAGAGTGGTGATTTGATGCGCAGCAATGAATAGAATCAATTGATGATAATTAAAGATCATAGTCCAAGTGGGCCGTAGGCCCCCTATTTATGCACAAACTGGTCATCCGATGAACATCATTGTCTCGCACACTTAAAAGATGACAAAGAGCCGTCCATTCTTTCTCTAAGCGGAGAATTTGCTTCAATTGAGTTGGGCATCTCTTTGTGTGAATATGGACGTATAGAGACCAAATCTGCTCATAGGGTTCGATGTACAACCACACCTGGCGTTTTCAGCGGTAACGAGCGAACAATACCAGTTACGTGGTCTAAGGTAAGGTGGTGCATCTATAGATACTTTAAATGTTCGACGCTAATCATGTATGTTTACATAATTCAGTCTATTATTTCTTAGCCTCCCATAACCTCCAACCAATAACAGGTATATAAGATATTAGAAAAGTAATGCGAGGACTCACTTACAAAGCATACAGACGTTTGCTTCGAGGATGCGTCATCGAAGTGCATGTAAATTCTCATTTGCACCCAGTAGGGTTCCTAGAGAATCTTAACCGATCCCCAGGACCGGGCCCACCAGAAGTCATCATCCTCGTTGTTCAGATTCATGCTCATTCCCATCATGCCGCTCATGGCATCAAAGCCATCCGTTATAGGACCGAAAGCGTCGATTTGCTCCGATGGCATGGTTTGCAGATTCATAGAGGGTGCGTATAGCTGCATTTGGGGAGTGTTTCCTCTCATATTTGACTGTAGCATCTCTGCGGGTCTCGGGTGATCGTTGGTACTACTGCCGAGATTGTGATTCAACCAGCTCTGGAGAGGCAGCTGTCCGCGCAGTTGGTTGGATGGAAAAGAAGAGATATTGGATATAGTATTAGCTTGTATGAACTGGCCTGAGCTAGGCTGCGATTGATCAACCATGACTCTCCGCTCCTGGCTGATGTGCGACATCGCATTGCTGTTATTCTCGTCTCTTGGTGATGGGGAGGTTTGTCCGGTGGCGTTCTGAGGCCCGGCATTTGCTGGAGATGAATGTTGTGATGTGGCATTCGGTTCACTTCGCTCAACATAAGTGTATAGATCTGCGCTTGGGCCGCTTTCGGACACAGCTTCAGGCGATACGATTTGTTCAATGTCCGTCTGGATATCTACGGGAGCCACCTGGGGATCATCCCTACTGACGACAAAACTATCGATATCTAGGCCTGCAAACGAGGATACGACTACTAATTTGATCCACTAAATTTTGATATTTAGTTGGTTTTTTTAACCAAAGATAGATAAAATTGCTTACCAGGCCTCGTAATGGAACCCAATATTCGTTCAGATGTCTGAGAATAGCGATAGCCGCTTTAAGGTGGCCTGCGTAGGTTCTGAGCTTGCCTTGAGTACCAAGGGATATAATTTGTACAGCAGATGAGACAAACATTGCATAGCCAGTCATGCTAGACAGTCTAGACTTGTCGGGACGAGTGTCCAGAAAGGCCGTTGCCATATTCAGAGTGATTACCGAATGCTTTACTGCCTCTTCGGCGCACATTCGAACAAGCTTCTTGGAGATTTCTGGATCCGAGGGTATGCTAGAAAAGAGAGGCACGAGAGACGAATGTAAGACACAGGCGCAGAGGCGATAAAGGCATTGCAACGAGAAGAGTGTATATGGGTCCAGCTTCGGAGAGGCGAATGATAACGGGCCAGCATATTTGAAATCTGCATGCAGATTTTCAAAAACAGTTTCTAGTCGTCGATCCAATTTCAGAAATTCTTGCAATCTATTCGAGGGATCGCTTGACTGTCCGTCTTGATAGCGTCTTACAAACCGTTGGATTTGCCACCTGACACTGTAAGCATTCAGAAGCATAAGCAGTCAAGCCACATACCATAAACCAAAAAGTTTCACAAGCTCTCCCATAATTGATGTCTGCTCGGTTCTGTTCGATCCATTATATGGAACAACTCTTCCAATCTCATTGAATGCTTCGATTGATTCTGGCCTACCTGCAGCGAAAGAGGCCTCATCAGCTGGAAAAGGAAGGCCCACAACTTCACTCCAGCTTTCATTCTTGAAGGATGCATTTTCTTGACTGATGCAGGCTGTCACCCAGCATGCCCAGAGGCAGCGCCGTTTTAGTTCGGCAAAGAGCTCATTACCATTAGGAGTTTCTGTCTCTGCAATATGAAAGCCCATGAGTCGACATGATGTATACGCTAGATCTAAGAGCCTATGAGTCATATTCCTAAAGCTTTGTGAAATAGAACTTACGGGTAAGGATGTGCGCGTGATCTTGGACGTCTTTAGAGAACCAGTAGAGGGATAGAACCTGGCAAGCCTGAACATTTTCCAGTTTTGGTTCTATTGCCTGCATTAGTACCTGTCTTGTTGCTGCTGTAGCCCATTCCTGAGCATAGCTGCGAAATTCTGATGTGGACAGTGCCGATATCCCCAGCTCGGTCTCGTTATCGTCTATGCGAGAGTCATTTGATGGCGTAGGTAAAAAGCTGCTAGAGTCAGCGATGGGAATCAAGATTACTCTATGAAAGAAGGACTCACATGGATGCAAGAGCAAAGACAGCATGAGTCAAAAAATTTGGTAGTTTATTCGCGGCATACTCTGATAGAAATGTCTCTTTGTGAAATAGAAGCGTCGCGTTATATACTCTTGCGAAATACATTTCGATCAAAAGCCGTGCGACTTCCGGCGACGGTGCTGGTATTGGCTTCGAGACCGCATTAGCATGAGCATTAGAGGACTGAGAAATTGCTGGAGCAACCCAGGGCCCATGATTTTGGGAGCCGTGAGCCTGAGAGAGATCAAATCCATTAATCTTGTCAGATTGCCTTTCAGTTGAAGGCGAGCTCCTCTCCTCTACAGAACTGGGTGCGCTGGCCGATTGCTGACCCTGCTCTGGTCGAACAGTAAAGTTCCTTGGTTCTTGATAAGGACGAAACCTAGATTTTCTGACACGTTGAGCAGCCAGAAGTTTCCGATCTGGGGGTGGTGGATAAGTGCAAAGAGCAGAGGCTCGTTGGCATCGTGTGCATTTTGGAGACTCCCGCGAACAGCGAAGCTATGTAAGGAAAATAAATGTCGCAGTTAGCTTATTACTGTACCGACGCATTACGAAGTACAGTATTGGCAAGCGCTTCTCAATGGAATAATGCCTCCTTCAATTACAAGCATCATACAATACGAAAACACATGCCTACCTTCTGTTGACGACACCGCTGACAGGCTTGCCCTTGGGTTGGAGAGGAATTCCGACGATTGACCTGTGATTGACTTTGACTATCACTGCCTTGGTGGTTTTGCTGAGGCTGCGCTGGCGCAAGCCCAGAGTGATGGACATCCATCGGAAGGAAGCTGAGGTAATTTGGTCATAGCACTGCCTTAATAGGTAGTCAAATCATCCGAATGTAGCACTGGTGCGAGCAAGGCTTCACATTATTCGGTGCAGCGGCCATCAACAGCGGACTTGGATATCACGATGGCTGGTATTCGCGATCAATACTAAGGAACTTGTGAAGACACATTAGAGTAATAATCGGTGCGAACGGTTGATGAAGAAGTGGCGACCACGACGAACGAGTTTATTGATATGTTCGTCATCGGCCCGAATCCCCATGGATGTTTCAATATCGGACCGAGGATCATCCGGTCACATGCTCTCCCCTCTTCAAACCCTCCTCGCATCTTTGGCTGAACAGGCGCGTGGTCGCATTTGATATGAGGAATGACTTCGCCAGCAAAGCTCATATTATCCTTCGCGCATATGTGCCGCTGATGGAGTTCAATAACTATTGTTGCTAACGACGCTAGGTGTGGCGAAACCTCCTGCAGCTTGTTTACAATGCGATGCAACGAGAGGTTAGCTCAAGATTATGCCAAACCGTCGCATTTCTCCATTCCTTCTTCTCACAGCCATCGATCAATATCAATAACAATGACCTTGTCTAGTCTGACTATGGCTCTGTCCAGGCAGAACATTAGACCTGTCTTCGATGGCCTTTGCTCACTTCCTCTGAGATCGCGTACCTCTCATCTCATTTGATTAGCCAAGTATTTATTATGAACTTTTCTCCTTCTGCACATCGCAGAAAATATCTTAATGACTAGAATTTACCTTCAAACTAGCCATAGAATTACCCTTGGAGTTATAGAATACTTTACTTATTAGCACGTTCCCTCTATCGCTCTCTTGAAGACGATATCATCATCTCACTCCGCTTATTACATTTCAGCTCTCGCAGCCTGGAGAGAGAAAGGAGCCGAGGTTGTTAAGGGTGATCTGAATGACAAGGAGTCTCTCGTAACAGCTTTCACAGTTGCTGATGTTATCTTCTCAACCCCTGATTTCTGGGCACCATTTCACAGCCCTGCAACCCAGAAACTCCTCAAGGAAGGCCAGACAATCAATGAGAACTGCTATGAGAAGGAACTTCAGCAGGGTAAGAACGTGACTGACGCGGCTGCTTCAACCGAGGGTCTTGATAGGTTCATTATATCGGCTTTGTACAATGCCAAAGAAAGGAGCAGCGGAAAGTATACTTGGGTCTATCATTTTGACAGTAAGGCGAAGATCATCGAGTATATTCAGACGCAACACCTAAATCTGGCGGATGAGATGTCGGTCTTTCAAGTCGCTTCATATATGGCTAATTGGAAGTATAATTTAAAGATTGCTAAAGTGTGTCAGTACTCAGCTTCTACTCCCGCTTGGATGGCTCTGAAATGTTTTGCAGCAAGTCGATGGAACGTTTCGTTTGGGTATGGTAGGGTCAGGGTCGAAGCCAATGCCACATACCAATACCGAGAGAGACTGGCTATGTTGTACGAGCTGCTATCAAAGCCTCTCCTGGCAAGAGCATCCTAGCCGCTGGTAGCATGATGTCATAGACCAAGCACCTCAAAATGTGGTGTGAGGTTGACAGTGTCCCTTTCGGTGGTTTTGATGAGATCCTGCTCGAGAAGTACGAAAAATTCTTCCCAGTGCCAGGGCTAGGCAGAGAAATTGGAGAGATGTTGCTGTTCATAGAAGAGTTTGGCTATTGTGGTGGTCGTCCTTCCTGCTGATGTGGGTGACAATAAGTTCTCGTGTGGGCTCTGCTGGTCACATTAACAGCTTGAAGTGCCATGTCTTTGACTACCTTCGACGCATACGTCATGGAGCAGGACTGATCCAATGTTCTTGAGGCATGAAGCGAAGGGTCAGCCGCATGCTAGCCTAAGAATATTTTCATTGTAGCTGTAGCTAAGGTTTTCTTAACATTCTCATACATTTCAAGTGGCACTTACTAATTTGGGAGAACAATTACATTGCCATCAATAAGCAATACACATCCAGACGCTTTTAGCAGATAAGAGTTTCCCCTAGATCTTCACGTAGCCTCCTGTCACCTGATCGAGCTTCCTGGATACTCACGCGCATCCTCCCCGTGCGCGCTACTTATGGCACTTATCGGCTTCCAGAATATCACGGAAGGCCACTTGTTCATTCACGCACGCCCATGATCATGATGGCGCGAATGTTTCTAGCTCTGTTCATATTGTATCCCGAATAGACGAGAAACCTTCACTTTTTCCCTTTGAAAATGTTGATTTAAACTGAGATAGTCTTTGTTTTATACTACAAATAGGAGCGGGGATAAGGCTACATAGTTAAAAATGCGAGAACCCTTCCTTACCTTCTTACCTTTGGCCTTTGCCCAAAGGAATAGTCTCCTGAGATAAATTTCTCCCCTCTTCGTCCAGGATTTTGCGCTAGGAGATAATCGCCCCCAAGCATGGCATGATATACGCCATATAATCCACTCAGGGGCCAGACACTCCAGAACAGTGCAAGCAGCCATAATGCCCATGAGTTCCGGAGCGCCTTCTCCTCGGCCTCAATATCGACCTTGACCTTGTCATAAACGCTAGGTAAGTATGTTGCATTGTATCTCTCCCGGATGATATCATAAGTCTTTCGATCATAAATCTTGTTGAACTCCTCTTCTGTGTAATATGCATGTGCATACAGCCACTTTTGGCCACCAAGCTTTTCTACTTTGTGCTCAAAGTCGCGGTTCCAAGCTACAAATTCGGCGCGACGCTTGGGTCCAGGGCCCCAGACACCAAAGTTGAGCATCAAATCAGGCATTTGGCGGTTAGTTTTGGCGGAAAGGTGGTTTCGAACAGGATCAGTGGACATTCCTGCATATTTCAGGGGGCAGAGCCAGATCGGATAATGTCCGAATGAATGGTCTAGATACTGCATGAATTCAGTCGATCTGGGGAAAGGGATTGCGACGTCTTGTATAATATACTGTGAGGAAAATCCACTTTTATGCAACGCGTGGTACATCACGCGGGTATGCATGAAGCGATCAAGGGCCCATCTTGTGATGCGATTGAAAGGCGTAATGAAATATTTGAATGCGTAAACAGCGACCCAAAAGCCGCCGCGATCGTACCGGAAGAGATAATCAACCATGGGGACCGCCTCAGTGAGGAATGTGCTCGACGAGTCCTTATTATATGCCGTGATCAATTTCTTAGCGTGGAGATAGAACCACCGATCGGTAGAACGTGTAAACCGCTGAATATGCACTCCATTCTTAACCTCATCCGTCAACTTTCCTGTACAAACAACCCCGGAAGCTGCAGTATACATTATGCCGTCCACATAATCATTTAAGGGATCCTTTATAGCCTCTTCAATCACTTGTATAGCCTGTGGCATGCTTGAAATGGGATGATATGTGACTTCCACGAATGCCTTAGCTTTGATCAGCTGTATCTCGAGGAGTGTCGTTACACCTAACGTCCCAAATGACGATGCAGCACCATAGAAGAGGTCGGGTCTCTCGGTGGTAGAGGCGGTGACTTTCGTGCCGTCTGGTATTATTATTTCGATCCAATTAATTGTGCGATCAAAAAAGCCGTATCTGAGAGAGATCGTCAGCGTTCTAGATCATGCAGGCAATACGGCTCTCATTTGGTCTAGGGATCGTACTTGAATGAGCTACTCTCTCCAGAAGTGCCCGCAAATCCGCCGCCAACAGTGATGCCGGGAAATTCCATTACAACAGGAGGAATAAGACCATGTTGGAGTGTGGCTTGTACCAAAGAATCCATTGGTACATTGGGCTCTACAAGCGCCGTCATGCGCTCCGTATCGATCTTTAGAACGCGTGAGAGACTGCTGGTATCGATCATTTTGTCCCGTTGGACTCTCGATTGACGTGTGCTGTTTGTGGAGCCATGATAGATCCGAAATGGCTCTCTCCGGTCATAAAATTGTCGCACATGTGCTGCTATTTCGGCCACAGCTTTGTCGTGGCCGTCCATAGCTGCCTGCTCATGGACAAGTCGATGTAGACCAAGGCACAACGTCAATAAGCGAACGGAGCGCCTATCTGAGTATTGATATATACAATATGAAACAAGTAAAGGGGTGGACAGAGAAGATGATTACAATCCATAACCAGGAAAAATATCTCCTGGTGGGAGGGTGGTGGCTGGTCCGTAATCTCGGCTGCGCAATTTATATCCCGGCGCGTACTCCACCAGTAGTACTTGCAGAGCGTAGCGCCTGTTGACTAGATTGTGCTGTTGTACGATCGTCAACAACTCAAGGCA
>Ga0335072_10009711_pt1 | contig 13875 bp, 16 predicted proteins | sample Lox_Sample_21_FD_206725 | JGI IMG/M metagenome (GOLD analysis project Ga0335072, IMG submission 206725) | Soil microbial communities from Loxahatchee National Wildlife Refuge, Florida, United States - Lox_Sample_2.1 | ecosystem: Environmental > Terrestrial > Soil > Wetlands | place: USA...
TCTGTTCTGTCTTTGCACTTTTATCTGACCATGCGCCGGTGAATCCCGTCGACGGAGAAGTATTGAGAATTGGCGGGAGAGATAAGATACTTCTGGGGTATTGTGTTTCAATGCAGAGATAAAAGAAAAGACGACTATTTTGCTGCCAAGTCATGATTTGATGGGTTGTGATGTTGCCGTGTTAAGTCGTGCCTGGGGAGCCTTATGATCTGCTTGTCCGGCGAGTGTTGAACGGAGAGTAAGCGCATAGGGTAGCTCTTCATCAGTAGCCAGTGATACCGGTGTAAAAGCCTCTGCTGCTGTCCACGGCCCGGAATCGTTCTGGCCACGCCGTTTGTGCCATGCCACCAGGCGGAAAGGCTGCGCCATATGCCTCGTGTTTGATGCGCAAAGACTCACCCAGCCCCGTCTTTGCCTGTTGAGCCGGTCCTTGGTCGTATAGAGGACTTGGAATGTATTGATATCTGTCGGTTGCATCGTAGCCTTTGATATCGTCTTCGTCGCCGCTTGAGTGCATGACTATGGGCTTGCCATGTTCAGTGAACGGCTCAATTGGAATACCTTCATTGGAGCTGCTAGAACTCATCGACGTGCTCCCAATCGGGCTTGGTTCAATGGAGTAGAAGTTGCCTCCGTATGTCTGGCCCCGATAGTTGGGGCTGTAATGCACGTTTCCGTACGCCCTTGTGTAGCCGACGCCAGTAGCACCTAAGCCACCTGCCAATGAGAGATTCCCAGAGCCAGTACCACTCGGGCCGCCAGGCCCACCTCGAGTAGAAGTGCTGTGAGGGCCTTCGTTCTTGTAGTGACTCGGGCTGCGGCCTCGAACCACGACTTGGTGGCTAACACGTTGAGCAACCTTTTTCCAATTGGGGTCTTTGTCGGTGATACTGCGAACATCGGCCCATAGCTCGACGATTAGGTGATAGTACTGCTGTTGAGCGCGCCGTTTTCCGTTATTCGCCGTAGCTGACTTGAATTGAATGCGCTCAAAGGTATGCTGATACGCCGTAGGCGAAGGCGGGTGCTGCGCATAGCCTCCTTGACCACCAGCGTCTTGGGAAGCATTGCCAGAGTCTACCGCTTGAAGAGGGAGATAAAGAGGCTGTGCTTGGTGCGGTACATTTTGATCGAATGTGTTCATGGGGAAGCCGTGAGGAACAGAATGCATGCGGCCTGGGGGTGTCGGGGCCAGTTTTGTGATCTGAAGTGGATTCTGGGGCCCTTTATCGCGTTTAGGGGTGTGCTGGACGAGCTCGATTGACTTCCCACCACCGTTGTCAACAGCCGCCGACAAGCGGATGGCCAATGCTTGAATTGGCTGATGAGTTTTCTGGCCAGACTCGACCAGGTAGAGTTGGCCACTGATGGGATAGGGGCTCAGTGAGTACGAGCATTGCACAGAAAAGTAGTTGCGACGATAACACGTCCAGCAGTTGTCGCATGACATGAAGAATCCTTTCTCAACCTTCGCTTCGATGTGGGAGCGGATTGTCTGTCCGTTCCAGACGATGGTGTGATAGTTTTCTTGCTCGAGAAATGGAGGCGAATCCGAATTTCTCCTATCCGTTTCCCGCTTGTACGCCATGCTCCCGTCTTGGGGCGACATAGGCATTCCCGGAGAGGACATCATGGCTCTAGGAGTTTCACTGGCGTATCCGTTGCAGGAACGGGGATATGGATCGATAGTTGATCTAGGAGAGACGAGATGACGGCCGATGCCAGGCGTCGAAGTGGCGTATTGGTCTCGAATCGTTGCAGTCGATGTTGGGGACATGGGATTTCCCAAGCCCGGAGATCTCGCTGTGTTCAACATTCTGGATGCTGTGTCGCCACTACATAGACATATGGGTTAGCCTTATAGGTAAGACGCTCACGGGAGTTCTCGGAGGGATCCTTTTCGCAACAGTGGGTTAAAAAAGGACACTTACATAGAATTCAGGCGAGGTCGTGCATTGCTTACGCTACCATAGGTTTGTGGAAAAGGGTATTGGTTTGAGAAGACCGGGTCAGCCGTTGGATAGGGATTCGTTGTGATACCTAGGGTTGTGTTGCTTGGAGCGTAAACGGCTGTGGCCAAGCTTGTCGGATAGGCGAGCGAGGAAACGCTTGAGCTGGGGCTTGTGGATATCGAGCCAGTCCCAGAGTCGGAGAGACCAGAGGTGATTGGATAGCTGGATTTACTCGTTAATATGCGAGTCGAACCGGTTTGACAGGTCGAAGAACGGAGCGTATTGAAGACAAATAGTATATGATGAGTCTGTGTGCCACCAAAGGCCAATCCAGGTTGTACACTGAATGCGCGCCAGAGAAGCAACGAACTACAGAATTCAAAGGCGGGTAGTCTTGTGATCACAACAGCTGCCCATCCTGCTGGGTTAAGAAGCGCGCCAGCTGGCTGGGCCCCTTGTAGGACGAGTGGAAAACCCGTGGGCCAGAACGCAGCAGAGCCTGGTGATCAATCAAGGCGAGGGCGTGCGAGTGCGAGAGCTTTTGGGCGCGAGAGGAAAGCAAAGCAAGGATGCAAGAGGATTCAGGCAAAGCAAGAAAGGTTTGGGGAAGACTTGGGCGAAAAACCAATTAACGGGAAGCTACTCACCTGGGATCATGTGCGCTCGGTCGCGGAGGGGCGCCGCGAATGTCGTTGGTGGTCGAGATTAGATCGGTGGAGTGCGAGTGTGAGAGTGACCCGTCTCGTCGGAGACCGTCTACAACCCCTCCAGCCCCGTAAGAGCCATGAGGCACAGCGGGGGCTAACTCGCAGGTGCTTTCGGACGGGAGCGTGTAGCCCAGCAAAGGCAGGTGCTGGCTTATGGCTATAGAGCGCCTCTCGTTAGTCTCGCTGACCAGATTGGGGCCGCTGTGCAGCGCAGGAGAGGCAGAGAAGGGACTGTAAGACGAAAACTATTTTCCGCAGTTTCAAGACGGGCCGCAAGGAAAAAAGACACAGAGAGAGAGGGTGGAGCGAGAGCGACAGGTAGCATCTGCCCGCAGCGCCTGTGGTGGCACAAGCAAGCTCACCGAATCTGGAGCTTGTCTTGGGGACCGGGACGGGCAGGAATGCACACAATGCGCAGTCGCAGCCAGAAAAAAAAAACGGCCGAATGGCAGCGCGCGCAGCAGCCTGGGCCCCGGCGGACCAGCGACGCAAATATGCTTCCCATTCGCGCAAAGCAAAAGGCCGCTTGGGAGGAATGCGTGAGCAACAGCCGTCATGGTGTGTATTCCGTTTGGCGTCACTGACAGGGGGGTGGGTCGAGGTGGGAGGGCACTTACGCTGATCCATATTGTGTTCGAGCATGCAGGTAATGCCGCTACCGTGCGCTCGGTGGCGTTGGAGACGCGGAGCAGAAAGGCCCAGCGACGCGCTTTGCAAAAATCAATAAGAGCCGAGGCGTCTGTCGCCGTGCTCTGGCGTTTTCCCTTTCTTTTTTGGGCTTCAATGCAAACGACGGCCGCCTTCCCAAGCGACGGCGGCTGTCAGCCCGGCTTCCGCTGCTGCGATGGCTTCTTTGTCGTTCACGGCGCTGTCGTCCGGCGCGCTGGTCGACTACACCGCAATGAGCTGCGCGCCCGCCAATGGTGTGCTGCGCGGCGCTGCGACGGCGCAAGGAAGGGTAGGGCCGTGGCGCTGGCAGCGGGACGGTGACGGCGCTGTCAGTGGTGGTTCCCTTGTGTAGATCGTCAAGCGCCGCGTGTGATTCGCGAGTGAATCTCAACTAACGGCGGCAGCTAAAAGCTGTTTCAAAGGCCGAGATGCCGGTTCTCTCGCCCTGTTCGTTCGCCTGTTTCGCTCGCCTCGGCACCCGTTGGCAGCCCGCACCTAATGTGAGATTGAGTTTGGCACGTAGGGCTCAGATCCGCAAACTTTGCCCTGACCGCGATCTCAACGTCGAGAGCATGCGAAAGACCTCGCGAGCCGCAGTGGTGGAGTTGGGGCCTCAGTGACCGCCTCACTTCGCTTTACCGTGGCGCTCCGAGGTGTCGCCGGCGTCGCCTGGGAATCAATTCGAATGCCACTCGAGCTTTCCGTTGGACGAGGGAAGCTGTTGCGGCATGCGCGCGTACCGAGCGGATGGCAATTGATGAAATGCTCCGGGTTTATCCCGAAATTACCGGCGTGAAGCGTGAAGCCGATGCGTTGGAGCTTGACTCTGGGCTCAAGCCGGCTTGATGAATGAAGGGCTGAATGCGCGACACTTGCTACGCTCAATGAAGACGCGTGGCTTCGCTCTGGATCAGTTGGAATCTGGCCCAGAAATCCGGATGAGATAGCAGAAAAGGCGAGGAAAGTTGGCCAGTTGTGAAAAAGCGCTGCCGTCGCTTGAGATTAATGAAGGCCGATGGTCGTTGCCGTGTAACTGACGAATTCAACTTGAAGACCGGGCAAAGCAACTTCGATTGCTTCTTGATCGCCGTCGTCCAAAACGTCTAGCTACAGGCGAGAATGACTGGAGGAGGCCGATCAAGGCGAAATGGTTAACGCTGGATGGTGGTCTCCGCAACGAAACGCCGGTGTCGAGCAGCAGCAGTTGAGGGCCAGCGGCTATCAACACAAAGACGAAGCAAATGATTGAAGTAGAAATTCGAATCCGGAGAGCACCGTGTACGTGAAGCGTCGTCAAGTTCAAGTTCTGCTCGGATATGAAAGGTCCCGTGTAGACTGGAGGTCTCTAGGTTGATGGATGTACTTGACTTGACTTGACAGACATCGTATTTGGATTATGCTTAGACCACAGCATCTAGCACACGGTCGGCATTGGCAGCCTGCAGCGTCATTTCCCAAATCGGATAGCTATCTACAGTCGTCGACGCCAGGGAGAGCGTTTCGGCCGCGCAAAACAAAAAGGAAAAAATGCGCAAGCTTCAGGCCGCCGCCGCCGGTCCTCGAAAACGTCCACTGGACCGTGCAGCGCGACAGCCCATTCCTTAGTCGGAGGAATCCGCTGAGCCAGGCCATTCATTCAATCGTTTCTGTCTATCTCTCTCTCTCCCGCCGCTCCTTTTGGCATGCATCAGCGTAGGAGCGACCGAGTGGAGGTGGTCGTTCGACGACATGAATGAACGACGAGGACCAACCGACACTCAACCACTGGCACGGTACGGTCAAGTTTGGCGGCCAGGTGTTTCATTGCCGCACTGCCCACCCTTGCTAAGAGTAAAGCGACAGGTTCCCTTGGGTGAGCCGACGCTTTGAGATTTGTCGCGCTGAGGCCGACGCAACCCTCCATGGTGGTGGTCATGGTTTGGTAGGAGGTATTGGTAGTCCTTCCACCGTTGCTAAATCAGCCCAGCCGGGGGGAGGGGAGGTGCTCATGCGTGAGAGCTTTGGAGCTTTGCTACTGCTACGATCCGGGAAGACCGCAAAAAGACGGCGCAACCGGGGGGATGGCTGCTCACTGCAGGCTGTCGCCACCCAGGCGGATGGCAACAAAGGACGGAATTAACGTCGAGCGGGCCAGAGCCATGTGGGCTCTCCTGTCACATTTCCAAATCTCAGAGGCGGGCGCAGGAGAGAGACAAGTGGCCATAGTACCGTGCGCTATGATGTCAAATCTGAGCCGGGCGACGTCCCTTGGGGCCATGTGGGACGCGGGGAGCGAAAGCAGCAACGCCTCGAAAATAGCCAAAGGTGTCGTGGCTGGCGGGAGAAGGCAGTCGACCAAGCAACCCAGCTGCGAGGGCGCACTGGGGTTGCCACCGGCCTTCGATCTGTCACATTTCGATCAGCGACCCGAGCTGATGGGAGGCGCTGCTGCATCTCACGCGGCGCCAGCAAACCCCGGGCAAGGCAAGGCCAGATCAGACGTGCACCGCGCAGAGGGGCTTCAATTTGAGATTGGAGGGCGATCGGGGGATGCGTCTGCTGGTAAGCGGCCGTTCGCCGTTCGCCGTTCGCCTGTCGCGCGGAGGATGGGAGCGAAGAGGTATGCGCATAGCCGTCTCGAGAGCGGTGCGCAGCAAATTCTGATGCCATCCAGATCCCTTGCTTGGATCGATCAGCGCCCTGCGGGCAATGCCGCGGAGGAATGCGCGTGGGGCCGGGAATGCGTCGCGCCCGTCCAGGATCAACCATCTTGGCGATGAGCTGAGATCTGGGCGGCCGCAGCGTGCGAAAAGAATAGCAGAGAAGCAAAGCGCAGCGAGACCTGACCCCCGGCGCGCGCTGCGACGACCAGCCCGCACGCGGAAAGGCGCAGAAAACCTGCTCGGCCACGGTGGAGCATCCGCACCACGTCCGCACCACGTCCGCGCCTTCTCCCAACTGCACCGCACGCACGTCCTGTTGCTGCGTCCCCTGCGGTCAGCAGTCATGGCCTTTTCGAAACCTGACGCCGGTGCCTTTGGCACTTCGCCCTTTGATGTGCACGGCCGCCCAGGCACGGCCGTCGGAAAAGAGACTCGTCGAGCGGACGAACCTTCGTCGGCAGCCGCAGCGGCGGCCGGGCGGTGGTGGTGAGGCAGCCCTAGACATGGTTGACTCTGGTGCAAACCGCAACATCACGCGGCGATCCGTTGCGCCCTTTGCCTCGTAGCCAAGTGCTCTGCCGGACGGAATGGGCTGCTGCATACCTTCTGGGAAGCGATCCACGCCGGGGTCAGATGGCCAGACTTTGAGCCTCATGGCCGCCAAACGCCATCCAGTCTCCCCCTTCTTCGCGACCAAAGGCGGTGACAAATTTTCAACTTTCCTGGTCCTTGACGTCGACATGGGTGGCGTCTGTTTCGGAAAATCCTCCAAGACGTTACCATTCCATCGTCTCCAGCGGAGGGCTCTGTCGGCGCAGCTGCAGGGTCTGGACGCACCACTGCAACGTTCAGGCTGTTTGATGCTCCGACCGTCGCCCTCAAACTCGGCCATCCAGTACCGTACAGATCCAATTCGGAGATCCGCCTGCGCCGTGCTCCACTCTTCATTGGACGCCGGCGTCTTCTTGTTTGCCGTCGTCGACGCAGGAGCTCTTTATCAGGCTGAAATGGGCCTCCGATCACGCGCCCACGCCGACTTTCAACGGCGAGAGCGCCTTGAGGCTCGACTAAACGGTGCACCCTAACCGCTCTGCGCTGTTGAGATGCACTGTTGCACGACATGGCCCTTTCGACGGCGTGACTAGTCATCCATTCCCGCCCCGGGCCAACATGCAAGCCTCTCGGAACCAACCACCACTGCGGTACGGCAGTCCATTTGAAGAAGAGACATCAAAGTAAGTCACGGTGGCTGGGTCGACTTCGCAGCATTGAGTGTCGAATTCCTTTGGGCTTTGTCGGGAGCTTGCATGAAGCTGATGTCAGCTTCGCCGGCCGGCAGAGATCTAACGAACAAAGAGCAAGATGCAGAAAGGCATTTGACTGTACGCCGACTGGGAGACGATGTGGAAACTCCTGTTTTGCGACACAGAAAACACCATAAATCGTAGCGGGCTGCTCTTCAGCGATTGTAAGGCCACGTTCATCATGGTTCGATAGCCCGTCAGAAGAGGGGGGAGGGGGGGAGCATGGGGCCACTTCGAGGAGGCGTCGCAATACTGCCTACGGTTTCCTTGCCTCTCATTCGATGGACGCGGCGATCAGCCCTTTGGTCTACACTATTGCCATGTGTTCCTCCAGCATCCGGAATGGACGACGCTGCCTATAGGTTCACGACTATAGTCTCGACACATGCAGTGGGCCACCATTTATCTTGCGACAACGTCCCAACCACTTTTCGCTTCTGTCTACTGCACCAGTCGCTAGGCTCTAACCATGGCGTTACAGGCTGGGGCTGCTACACGAAGGGCAATGGGGTTTGATATCAGAGATCTGGGACCTAGTGGTGCTCACAGCGTTAGGTCCCAGTCTTGGATTCGAAGAAGGCGAGACACCCAACCGAAACCGTTATTCTGCAATGGGTTCTTCCTGGGGCTATTCCCCCACAGCCCGGCAATCTAGGGTTACCACACGTTCTGCTACCGAGAACGGAATGTGCCGCTCGTCTCCACTAAAAATCGAACAAAGAACAAATACCAAGGGCAGGCTGCGGATAAGTTTACGGACGGATGGGAGTCCTGACAAAATCGTACTACGGCTGAACGCGCAAACAGTGGTGAGAGAACATCCAACACATGTTGATTGCCACTGGAGGCACTAGGAGGGATTCGACAATCGAGGAACGTGAGAATCATCAAGATGGCAACGACTCCGCCCGCGGAAAAGGATCTCAGTGCTAGGCAGGAGTTCGCATGATGCTGTGCGTCCGTGGTCTTGCGCCGGAAGGAGTCCGTTCCGCAGCACCAACCGCAAACTTCATTGGCACCACGACTGTTGCCGGGCCATCAAGCAGCGGATCATATAAAAGTGCGCGGTTAGGCGCAGCGCTGGTGTGGTAAGGCGACGCTTTGGAGCTGAAAGACGCGGCTGATGCCCCGTCTGAAGAGACCCGACAGCGTGGCGACGAGGAGCACACCACCATTGTCTATGCTGAATCGCCTAGTTCTATATTAGTCGATGCTATTGTCAGCCGGCGGCTGAGAATATTGCGAGCACCATTGCGTGCAGCTTAGCGGAGCAGCGTAATCCAAGGGACGGCCCTCCCCTAGCGCGCTCACACCCTACCCCTCATGGTTCTCGAAATGCCATCCGCTTTGAGGGTATTCCAGAAACCCGGGATATCTTCATCTCGATTGCTGCATTGGCAACTCGTCTCACATTGCTGACAATGCTTCTAAAGTGGTGGATCTATGCGCAAATATTTGTCATTGCTTCGACCACTCGTTCGTCTCGAGTGAGTCTTTCTTCCGAGCTGCACATGGCGCTAGAAACGTCTGGGGACGCTCTTCCTGTATCACCCGATATTGCTCACTTTGTGACCTTGGGTTAGCGTCGTTGCTGGATGCCTATTTTTTTTTGCCATTTTTTTTTTCTAGCTTGAGCTTCACATTCGCAGATGCGAAGAGCAAAGACATCTGCAACCGCAGCAAGGCGATTGCGAAGTCGAGCGCGTAGCAAGAACAGCCGATCAAAAGACGACGAGATCAGAGCCGGACCTCCATCTCAAGTGCTATAGTTGTGCGGCAACCCAATCCCACCACGCCGCCAATCCGTGCCCGTCCCCATCAGCTGCTCCATCATCGCTCTTTGCACTCCCTCCGATAATTTGAACGTGAATATTATACTCCTCCAAAACGCCAAAGTCAAACTTGCCATCAGCGGACCCGCCCAATGGCTCCTCGTCGTCCAACTCCCTCATCCCACCATCTCCACTTCCCAATCCTTCGCTCTTTCCCACCGTCTCAACAGCAGCCAAGCCCCTGGCCCGAGTGTCGCGAATCCGTCCAATCTCCGCCTCCAGCGCCGATCGCACCAGCGGCGCAGGCAGCGCAGTGAACAAGTCCTGCTTGTTTGCGGCAACCAGGACGGGCACGTCGCGAGCGGCCGCGCCCTTCGCTGCGCCGCGGCCCCTCTGCAGCGCTAGCAGCACGTCGTGCAGGTACGCAGCTGCGTCAGGCAGGCTGCTGCTGCTGTTGTTGCTATTGTTGTTGCTGGCACCGCCGCTGGCCCCCAGGCTCGCTGCATCGACAACGAACATCACACCCGTGGGCGGGTCGCTGCGCGCCAGCGCCGCCAGCGCAAAGTGCCGCAGTTTGCCGTGGCCCGGCGTGTCTGTGAAGAGGACGGGTTTGGGCTCGCGCGCTTCGTGGTCGTGTTGGCTGCGGTACCGCGACGACTTCGCCGTTGCGCTGCCTGGCAGCTGCGCTTGGATCGTCACCGGTACTTGCGACGTGTGCGTTTCCGCGGCTGCGCCGCTCTCGAGCTGCACGCGGGCTTTAGAGCGCGTTCACGAGCGCCGGTTTCCCTGGGCCGCGATGCTTACCTTTGCTACTAGAGATGTCTTGCCTGCGCCGCTTGGTCCAAGAACGAGGAAGTTGGGGAGTCGGGCGGGTTTTGCGGCTCGGTAGAGGATAAAGTGAAGAAGAATTGGAAGGAGAATGGCAACAGCAGCTGTGATGAAAATGGCGGACAAGTAAGGCCCAAGGCTTCTAGTGAGCCAGCCATCGTCGTCGTACCAGGCCATGAGCCGCCTTTTAACGAAAGTAAGTTGATGTTGCGGAGTGCCAGATTTTTGGAGCTTAGGGTTCGGCTCATGAGACGCGAGTCCCGTTTTCGGCTACCGACTCAGGGCATTCGCGCAGCGGGAGCTAAAACAGGGCAACTCAACCGGCCGCGTGGCTTGGAGATGGTGAGAAGGTAATCATGACTTCAGGTCGTGGAAACGCGTTGTAGGAATCTTCAATATCGTAGAAAAACAAGCAAAGTGAGCTGTGCTACTACCCTGCGTTCAACCGTAAATAAGCTACAGGACCACATCTTCTGCTCAACGACATCACGCATTCGATCCTTCGGGAGCAACAGACTTTCCCGACAGTTGATTCCGTGACACCATTCTACCAGCTATGCCTGGTATCAATGTCTAAATGTCTTGTCTGTCAAACCGCGTCAACGCAGAGATCGTCTTGGCACCGCTTCTACCGGCTGCGACGTCTTCCTGTTCATGGCAGCAGCTATAGCTAGCGGGCTTACAGGATAACTCCAGATTCATCGATCTCACCCCAAGAATCCTAAGGTACGGTATAGCCTTTGCACTGCGTTACGAGACTTGCTACTCGTCAAATGGCGACAAAGCCACCAGCGTCCTAATATTGGGGGTTAGATGCCTGACTTCTTTGGAGTTGACCATCGCTTCGGGAACCATCTGGAAGCCGTATTTTGAGAGGATTTATTCGAATTGGGGGCGGCGACACTGCAGGTCGTAATCATGGTTCCCTGTACTCCATACAGATTAGGCCTTACAGCGGACCGGGCCGTTACAGGCTAAACGCAGTCTTCCTACGCAAATCTGAAACTGAGTGTATCCATGCTTGTATGGACGGCTCTGGTTGCTTCGAAGATCCGGTATCTGAGATTGATGATGGAGGGGATCTCTGAGATCTGGGCCGCGGTGCGTTGACGAAATCTCAAGCTCTTCCTAGTGGGAGCGAGTATTGTTGGTGTATGAGCTTAGCGATTCAAGACATCATTGTTGCGGTTGTCCAGATAACATGTCCTTGATCACCCGGACGACCTCGGTCTTCTCCACCATTTTGCCTTCGAATGCGCCTCCTGGTCCAAAGGCTCTTTTCATCACGTCGCCCATGGCAACTTTCCTTCCATCTGACTTCACGCTCTCCACTAGGTTTGTGACCATTTGCCGAATCTCGGCTTCACCCATCGTTTTGACCTGACGGGCATAATCTTCCAGAACGCGCAATTGTTCCTCCTCCTTCGCCACCAGGTCCTTTCGATCAGCCTGGTAGAATTGCTCGACCGAAGTACGTGACGTAGATATTCTCTTCTTCAACAGTGAAAGCAGAGACAGATCGTCATGGATCGGAGACGATGTTTTGGAGCTGTTGGTGATGTCGGCAAGGACCGAGCGCAGCACTGCGAGGCGAGGAGCATCCTTGGATCGCATGGCGTTCTTCAGATCATCCCTTAGCCGGGAGAGAAGTGCGGGTGGATTGGGAGCCGTAGCGTAAAGACAGCGTATGCATGTTGGCAAGTGAGCCGGCACAATTCGACGACGGATGACGAGACGCCCTGCTCTTAAGCCAGGCGATGCCATGATATGAAGCCTCTGGTCAGCGTCTTTGGGCAAAGTTGGTTCGAAAATGGAAGCAATGAAACTGCAGCAGTAACTGGTGCTTCGCCTAAAAGATAATCAAATGGAATTTCGTTTCCGCCGCTGTGTATGAGTCGCAGTTGGCCATCTCAGGTTTTCAACGACACGAAAAGTCGCATCCGCCGTTTTCCCACGCGTCGCGACGTGGCCCAAGCTTCAATCTTTTGCGCAAGCGCAGCACATTCAGGCTCGACGGAAAACACAAACGCAAATCCACTCAATCCCCACCACCCTCGCTTCGAATCAGCCAGCCCTTCTCCTGCACAGTGGATGTCAGATATGCCTTGCTGATACGAAGAGCTTGGAGGTGCCCAAGTGGAAATCGACCAGTTATCCCTCGAGTCGCTTTCGCCCAACGTCGCCCTCTCCTTCTCAAATCAACGCGCCTACAATGGCTTTCTCAGTCCAAGGCACACCTCAGCGGCCACTTCCTGGTGCTTTCTTACAGACTCCTGCTGCAGCTCGCCCACAGTCAACATCTCAGCTTGGCGCAGCTGGTCGGCCGCCTGTCTTTCGCCTGCCGTCAACAGGCTCACTCGCGCGCACTTCTGTTGTGCCAGCAATCACTGCGCAACCAACCTCGCCCGAGTCGCCGATCGAAAAGGCCGCTAAAGCTATAAATTTGAAACAATACCTCGACCGCCGCTTTCCTCCCCTCGATGCCTATGTCCCACAGGGCGTATCCTCGGAGTACGATGTGCCAACCGCAGCACAATGGGCGCCCTTTCAGCGAACAAGGGTCTACGAGATCCCTGACCGAATCTTCGAACAGTACAATCTCGCCGAAGTGTCGACCATGATGGGCTTGTTTGCTGAATTGCAGCACGCATGGGTAGCCATTGACAACGCGCTCTACCTTTGGGACTACACGCATCCCAACCCAGAGTTGCTGGGATTCGAAGAGCAGCCGCACACAATCACTGCCGTGAAGCTCACAAAACCTCGTGCTGGCGTTTTTGTCCCATCTATCACACATACCCTAGTCGTGGCCAGCTTGTTTGACATCTATATCATCGGCTTGGCGAGCGAAAAGAGCCCGGCTGGAGTCATAACCGCATCACTGTATCAGACGGGTATGCATACTTCGGTAAAGGGCCTCAACGTTAGCGTAGTAGCCGGGTCGGACAAAACTGGCAGGATCTTCTTCGGCGGGAGGAACAGCAACGATGTTTACGAACTCACTTACCAGCAAGAAGAACGCTGGTTCCAAAGCAAGTGTGGTAAAATCTGCCACACAGCCGAAAGCTTGATAGGCGTCGTTTCTACCAAGGCCATTCAGAATCTCGCCTTCGGCGCATCGTCGAACGTAGAACACGTTGAAGATATGGTTGTTGACGACTCCCGCGACCTCCTCTACGTTCTCTCTTCGAAGTCAACAATCCGTGTATTCCACATCAAACCGGCCAACGGCCTCACCCTCCTAATCACGAGGACTATAGCCACTGTCATGTCGAACATCTCTCACATCATTACTCGAATGGACCTTTTCCCAAGGGAGCAGACCATTGTGGCGATTAATCCTATATCCGCGTCCGAATCGACAAGGCTGAATCTCATGGCCACTACTTCGCACGGGATGAGACTATTCTTCAGCGCAACGTCTGGCTCTTTCTCTTACTATAGTTCCGCTTCGACCGGAAATATCTCCAGCATGCAAGTTCATCATGTCCGGTTTCCACCTCCAATGCCAGGTGCAGGCGCGCAACAACAATCACAAACTCCCAGCGGAGCGTCGGGTTACCAATTGACACAAACAATTGACAGCCCTTCAAATGCCCTCAAGCCAGCAAGGATGGCTACCCGTTTCGCTCCTGGGTACTTCTTTTGCTTCAGCGAAAAGCAACCTGGAATCGACACCTTGTTCCTCTCGGCTCCAGACTCGGGAAGAATCAACCGGACGCAGACCTCTCAGATTTCACTCTTCGCAGAGGGCGGCCAGTGGCTACCCTTGAATTGCCATGCAGAGGGCATTGGTTCCGTTACTGCGCCTTTTGCTGCTGCAACCTCGTCCAATGCCGGCTTCGGGAATGAGCTTGCAGTGCAATACGATATGCCAGCGGTAGAAATCGCGGTCCTAACTAATACTGGCGTTCACACATTCAGACGACGGAGGCTTGTAGATATTTTGGCCTCTACATTGAAAGTCAACGGCACCGAAGAGGCCCTGGATGACCTAGTCA
>Ga0335072_10009712_pt1 | contig 13874 bp, 11 predicted proteins | sample Lox_Sample_21_FD_206725 | JGI IMG/M metagenome (GOLD analysis project Ga0335072, IMG submission 206725) | Soil microbial communities from Loxahatchee National Wildlife Refuge, Florida, United States - Lox_Sample_2.1 | ecosystem: Environmental > Terrestrial > Soil > Wetlands | place: USA...
CATCCGTTTCGAGCAAGGTCATATTGCTCGCCATCCGGCTTGGGGCGAGTAGGCCGCTCATGTCCCGACACGCCAGCCTGGCCTCGATCTGCGGCCCGCCAGCCGCCAGCGGGCAGCCGCGAGTCTGCGTGTGCTTCGGTGGCCGTGGCGGAGCACCGCGTCAGGGACCAGGGCGCCCCTTGTCAGTCGCGCCGGTTAGCGCTGCGCCATTGGCCTGCTGGACGTAGAGCGACAGGAGGTCGTCACTGCGATGACCGTGACCGATGGACGACTGGATGAGCTGGTGCACCATCGCGGCGACCGGCATCGGCACCTCAAGCTCCCGGGCACTGCCCAGCCCAAGGTCGAAGTCCTTGCGCATCAGGTCGGTCGTGAACGTGGGCGTCCAGTTCTGCTCCAGCAGGTCTGGGGTGCGCATACGCACCCAGTCCGAAGCGGCCACCGTGGCATTCAGGAACTCCAGGAACGCTGCCCGGTCCGTGCCGCCCTTCTCGGCGAGTGTCGTCACCTCGACCAGCGCCTGCACCATCATCCCGACGTACAGGTTGTGGCACAGCTTCACCAGTCGCGCCTGCTCATCATCGCCTGCGTGCACCGCCACCCTGGCGATCTTCGCGAGATAGGGCCTGACCTTCGCATATGTCATGGCAGGGCCGGATGCGACAATGCAGCACTGTCCTGCCGCGACCATATGCGGGTTGCCGCTGACCGGCGCGGCCAGGAATTCCGTCCCCGCGGCTTCGGACACGGCGCGGACGCGGGCGGACGTCTCCGCCGACACGGTCGAGCAGTCCACGATGACGCCCGGCCGGCGTGTACCGCCGAGCAAGCCATCCGGCCCCATGACAACCTCTTCCAGATCGGATGGCTGCGATACCGTGACGAACACGATGTCGCGCCCGCCCAGCTCCCTGATGGTTCCGGCGACGTCCGCTCCCCTAGCCGTGAGCGGCCCCGTCTTGGACTTGGTCCGGTTCCATACCGTGACGCGATCGCCGGCGTCCAGCAGGCGTCCGGCCATGGCCGCGCCCATTCGCCCGGTGCCCAGCCAGCCAAGGGTAGGAGTCTTGGTGCTCACCCGTGCTCCCTCGCTCGCGCGGGCCGTTCAGGCCCGGCCGCCGTCTAGGTGCAGGTCTGCGCCGCTCACGCTGGTGTTCTCCAGCAGGAAGACGCAGCCGTCCACGGCGTCGCTCATGGAGACGAGCTGCCCGGTCAGCGACTGCTTACGGAACCCCTCCAAAAGCTCCGCCGTCGCGGCGTTGCCGTCCCAAAACGGGCTATCGCCGATTATCCCGGGGTGTATTGCGTTGACCCGGACCGGTGCGAGCTCGACGCTCATCGAGCGAACGAGGCCGGTGACTGCGGCATTAACCACGGTCACGGTGGTGGATCCGGGATACGGGTATTCCTTGGCCATACCGCCGAACAGCAGGATCGAGGCGTCCTTGGCCATCCGCGGGGCGAGCGCGCTCACGGCCGCCGTGTAGCCGACAACCTTCGTGATGGCTAGTTCGCTGGCCTTGGCCACGTCGTAGGCAGCGATGGTGTTGCGGTCCCGGACCATGCCAATGATGGCCAGCCGGTCGACCCGCTCGATCGGGGCCAGCATCCTGGCGATCTCGGCCGGATGAGTCAGGTCTAGCGACAGCCCGGTGACCGTTCCCGGCACGTCTTTGGACAGCTCACCTGCCACGCTTGCGGCCCGCTGCGCGCTGCGCCCGGTGATCACAACCTTGGCGCCCCGGCGCGCGTACTCCGCCGCCAAGGCCCGACCGGTTCCCTGCGTTGCTCCGATGAGCACGACTGACTTCATGTCTGCGACCCTTCTGGCGATGTCCTAAAGCGTGGCCGTGGGGCCGGGGCCTTAGTGACGGCCCCGGACGGCTGCCAGCAAACGCGACGCGCGGGCCGGGTGCCACCCCAGAAATCTGGGTTTCCGGGGCCGGGCACCCGATATTTGGTGATAGGGAAGGCCGCTGGGTCGGGTAAATTGCCAAAGTGACCGCAGCTACGACCATGCAGGTGACCAAGGGGAAGCTGAACCGGCTTGCGCACGCCGGCCTCCACTCGTTCGCCTACCGGGAGCAGGCGATCGGCGGCCTGCGAGCGGCGCTGCCATTCGACGCCGCCATCTGGTGGACCATCGACCCGGCAAGCGCGCTATTCACCAGCTGCGTTTTCCAGCCGTCGCCCCCCGACCACGCCATCTGCGCCGGCGTGCACCGCAACGAGCTCGGCGACACCGACTACAACAAGTTCCGCGTCCTTGCCCGGCGCGAGGCCAAGGCCGGGGTGCTCAGCGCCGCTACCGGCGGCCAGTTGGAGCGCAGCGACCGCTACCGGCGCATCCTGGCCCCGATGCACTACAAGCACGAGCTCCGCCTGGCGCTGAGCGACGATTCCGCCCTGTGGGGCGGGATCGCGCTGCTGCGCGGACCCGACGCCCGCGACTTTACCCCGGCCGAGGTCAGCCGGGTCGCGTCGCTGGCGCGGATCCTGACCGAAGGGCTGCGGATCGGCATCGCCCTGGGCGCGGCCGAGGTCGACTCCACTCCCAACGGTCCCGGCATGCTGATCGTCGATCACGACCTGCAGATCCTCACGATGACACCGAATGCCGAGCGCTGGCTCGATGAGCTCACCGACGGCTTCCCATGGCTGCCAGAGGCCGGCTCCTCATGGCTTCCCGAGGCAGTCCGGTCAGTGGTCGCGCGGGCCAGGCAGTTCCACGGCAGTGACACCCCTGAGGACCGTATGCCCCGCGCCCGGGTCCGCGGCTCCTCCGGCCGATGGCTGGCCATCTACGCCTCCCGTGTCCGCGAGGCTAGCCCAGGGTCCGGGAACACCGCCGTGATCATTGAGGAAGCCAGGCCCTCGGAGATCGCGCCACTCATCATGCATGCCCACGGCCTGTCCCCGCGTGAGGCGCGAGTGACGAGCATGGTTCTCCACGGCCTGTCGACCAAAGAGATCGCCGCCGAGATTCATCTTTCGCCGTATACCGTGCAGGACCATCTCAAGGTGATCTTCGCGAAGACCGGCGTGCGCTCGCGGCGGGAACTGGCCGCGAGGATCTTCGACCAATACCACGTGCCGCAATACGGCCCCGACGCAAGCCCCGTGCGCCAACTGCGCACGGGGCCGGCCTAAAACCGGCGTTCATCCCGGGAGGCGCTGATCATTCGCCGACTATGAGGAACTGCTGGCGGCTGACCCAGTCGGGATAGCGGGTCACCATGGCGTCAAATAGTTCCTGCTCGGGGGTATCGGCGTCGCGTAGCTGTCCGTAGTACTCGAGGTAGCCGCGGGACTCGGCGAGGACCGTGGGCGGGTTGCCGCAGGTCGGGTCCTTGTGGCCGGTGACGACGGCGGTGGGGCTCAGGGCGGCTAGCCGGTCGAGGGCGGCGATCCATTCGGCCCGGATGGCGGGGGTCGTCGAGGCGACGTACATGTGGCAGTGGTTGTAGGCGACGTCGCCGGAGACGACTAGGCCTATGTCCGGCACGTGCAGCGAGGTGGTGTCGACGGTGTCGGTGTGCCCGGTTTCGATGATCTGGAGGGGGAGGCCCTCCAGCTCCAGGTGGTCGGTGTCGAGTGCCTCGGCCATCGTGACCTTCTCGGGGATCTGGCCGGGGAAGAGCGGGCGGAAGCTGTCGGCCCCGCGCTGGCCGGTGTGCATCAGCGTGACCGTCTTGGCGGTGGCTACCGCGCGGGCCTCAGGAAAGCGGTCGAGCAGGACGGACAGGCCGAGCCAGTGGTCGCCGTGACCGTGAGTGATGTAGATCGTCGTCAGCCGGCGGTCGTGTAGTGCTATCCAGTCGGCGAGGGCGGTGGCCTCGCTGATGGTCGTGAGCGCGTCGACCAGGACGGCATCGCGGGCGCCGTAGATCAGCGTTGCTGTCTTGGGGTCCCAGGCGAGCGGGTCACCGACCCGGGGTGGCGGGCCGGCGAACGGGATTTCTGGTGCCACGAACACGTCGTAGCGAAGTGAAGGCTGGCGGGCTGGCATGAAGGCTCCTTAGATCCCGGCCGCGGGACAGTGCTCCTTACCGTGGCGGCTGGCGTGCCCAGATGATCGTGGTCGTTCAGCCGCCAGCCTCCGACCAGTTGCTCACGAATGCCCGGCACTTGGTGGTCCTTCCTGGCACGGTCGCCGCCGCCGGCAGCTGGACATGCTAATAGTGATGCAATAACCACTCTCCGACGTCTAGCTACCCTCTGCCCCGCCCATTCAGTCTGTCGGCTTCACAGCACCTGCCGACGGTCACGCTGGCCTTCCGCAGAGGCGGGCATGGCGACGTCTCCCCTGGTCAGATGGTGTTGGACCGACGCCGTGCGCTGTATTCGTGCATTGTCGGTGCACTTTTCGCAAGCTGGTGATCTTGGCGCATAACAGTTACATTGTGTGCAGTCTGCCGAATCGGGACCATAAGCGCCCGTTGGTCGCAGCCCCGGGGTCGGGGAGGAGAGATCATGTCCAGCATCCTCAAGATCAAGATCACTCTGGCGGTTGTGGCGGCGTTCCTGTCCGCCGTCGCGATCGCGGCCGTCGCGGCGGGCGCGACATCTGCCAGCGCCGCACCGGGGGCTTCCCAGCTTCGAAGCGCCGGAACAGTGGGTTATGCCCCGATGAGTTTGTTTAGGTGCTGAGTTCTCGGCGACGGATAGGGATTCCAAGGTTCGACGGCGAGCTGATAACGCCGGGCAGCAGACACTACGACCGGGCCCGCCGGGTCTGGAACGCCGCGGTCGACCGCTACCCGGCGCTGATCGCCCGGGCGCGCAGTACCGCTGACGTAGTGGCGGTCGTCCGCTACGCCCGCGAGGAGGACCTGGCCCTGAGCGTCCGCGGCGGCGGCCATTCGACGGCGGGCCTGGCCGTCGCCGACGGCGCGCTGATGCTCGACCTGTCCGCGATGAAGGCTGTCCGCATCGACGCGCTAGCCCGGGTAGCCGTCGCCGCGCCCGGGCTGACATGGGGCGAACTGGACGCGGCAACCCAGGCGCATGGCCTGGCCACCACGGGCGCGACCGTCGGCTCGGTCGGCGTCGCTGGGATGACGCTCGGCGGCGGGACCGGCCGGCTTGACCGGCTCATCGGCCTGGCTTGCGACAACCTCATCGATGCGAAGGTCGTCACCGCTGATGGGCAGGTGCTGAAAGCTAGCGGGCATCCGGACCTGCTCTGGGCGCTGCGCGGGGGAGGCGGCAACCTCGGTGTGGTTACCTCCCTCCGCTATCGCCTGCACCCCGTCTCCGTGGCCTTCGTTGGGTTCCTCGGTTACCCATACGACCGCGCGGGCGATGTACTTCGGGCCTACGCCCAGTTCAGTGAGCAGGCACCGGACTGGCTCGCGCTGTACGCCGCGCTGGAGACCGCGCCGGCGCTGCCATTCATCCCCGAGGGCATGCGCGGGCAGCGGTTCGCGGGGCTGCTCGCGCTGTGCTTTGGTTCGGCCGGCGAGCATCCGGAACGGATCCTCGCCGATCTCCGTGCCCTCCTGCCACCGCCGGCGGTAGACATCGCCGGCCCGATGTCCTACCTGCAGACCCAGCAACTATCGGAGGGAATGGCGCCCGAAGGCTTGTCTCACTATGACACCGGCGAATGGCTCGGCTTCCTTGATGACAAGGCGATCGATGCCCTGGTGAACGCGGTGGCGGGTGCCCCGACGCGGGACCCGGTGATCGTCGTCAAGCGGATGGGCGGCGCGACGGCGCGAGTACCCGCCGAGGAGACTGCCTTCTGGTACCGCCATGCGGCGCACAAGCTCGATGTGCAGGTGGAGTGGGCATCCGGGGAGCCGGACGTGCACCGCGAATGGGTCCGCTCCACGTGCCAGGCGGTGTCGCATGCCTCGGCCGGCGGCAGCTACGTCAACTTCATGAGCGGTGGCGAGGAAGCAGACCGCGTCCGCGCCGCCTACGGCGGCAACTACGAGCGGCTAGCGCAGGTCAAGGCGGCCTACGACCCAGCCAATTTCTTTCACCTCAACCACAACGTCGCCCCGGCAGGCCAAGGAGCCAGCCCGGCACGTGGTGCCTGAGCGCCATCAGCGGCAAAGCCGCCAATAACTGCATAAGTGCGGGTTAACCTCGAACCTATGACGCTCGTCGGCAAGACCGCCGTGGTGACGGGCGGCTCCCGCGGCATCGGCCAGGCGATTGTTCGCCGGCTCGCCCGGGACGGCGCCCGGGTGGTGTTCAGCTATCGCCGGAACAAGGCCGCGGCCGTGGCGCTCGCGCGGGAGGTTGCTGACTCGGTCGCGGTCCGCGTCGACCAGGCGGATCTAGCCAGCCTTGAGGTGTTGTTCGAGCCGGTCGCCGATGGCCTGGACATCCTCGTGAACAACGCCGCGATCAGTGCGCTCTTTCCCATCAGGGATGTCACGCCTGAGCTTTTTGACCGGGTCATGGCGGTGAACGCGAGGTTCCCGCTGCTGGCCATGCGGCGAGCCGAGCCGCTTATGCGCGACGGCGGGCGAATCATCAATGTTTCCACCCTCAACACCGTGGTGCCAGCACCTGGCATCGCGCTGTATTGCGCGAGCAAGGCCGCGCTAGAGCAGTTCACCAAGGTCGCGGCGCGTGAGTTCGGTCCGCGGGGCATCACGGTAAACACCGTCTCGCCCGGCCCGACCGACACTGAGCTGCTGCGGGCCGACAATCCGCCGGAGGCGCTGGGGTGGACCGTGACGCTCACCGCCCTTGGCCGCCTGGGCCAGCCCGCCGACATCGCTGACGTCGTCGCTTTTCTGGCCGGCCCTGACGCGCGGTGGATCACGGGTCAGAACATCCGGGCAACCGGCGGCCTCCTCATCTGACCGGCACCTGGCGACTGCTTTCCATTGCTGGTAGCGGTCGGGCCAGCAGGTGGCGCACGGGCGGTAGCCGGCGGCGACCGCGGTGGGCTCGTCGAGGAAGAAGACACGGTGGCGGGCGTAGCCGCCACGGGCGATCGCGCGCAGCGCGGCGGGGCAGTCAAGGCGGCCGTAGATCCGGCTGCGGCGGTGGCCACCCAACTGGCCCTTCACGGGGGACTGGTAGAAGGTACCGTCAGCGCCGAGGAGCGTGTATGACTTCGAGCCGGTCATGTCGCGTCGTGGAAGACGGGGAAAAGTCCATTGTGCTGGTTCACGATATGTCTCCGCCCGTGGGGCACGGACATCACGCCCGTACCCCCACGGGTTTGCGCTGGCGTCAGGCCCTGGTGATCAGGCCGAGTTGGGTGAGCGCGGTGACGCCGTCGTCGAGGCCGATCTCCTGGGTGATGAGGCCGTTCTCGACCTTCAGCACGGTCGTGCCGGTGAACCGCATGGTCTTGCCGCTGCCGGCGGGCAGTGGCCCGTAGGGCATGTCGTCGAACTCCCCGCCGGTGTGGGTGCCACCGCCTTCCCACTGGCCGACCACGTAGTCGCCCTCGGCGATCAGGTCGGCGGTTCCCCAGAAGTTCAGGTCCGGGAACGCGGCGCGGAACTTCCGCGCAAACGTCCGGACCGCGTCCCGTCCGCGCAGCGGCTCATGCAGCGAGTACTCGAACCGGATGTCCCGGGCGGCGAGTTCGTCGATGACCGCCGGGTTGAAGTCCTTGCCCCAGAACTCAGTGAACCAGCGGCCCACGATCGCCTTGTTCTCCTCGGCCGACATGATCGTCTCCCTCATTGGTGCGGTGTGTAGCGCCCTTCCTGGGCGCGCCCTGCAGACGTCGGCCGCCGCCGTTCCGTGAGTTCTCGGCCGAAATTCCCGGCACGGCGGTCGCTGGCCGAAATCGCTGCGGGGGACCTCACGTGCGCCGCGCCCAGGTCGTCTGCAGAGTGCGGGACAGCGCAACCCGGATCTGCCGGCGTCCCGCTCTTCCTGGCGACATCTCACACGAGAACGGAGAAGTCATGCCTGTTGTCCCTCACTACCAGGGCCACCCCGCCAGCGGGCAACCTGCCACGCCAGCTGGGCGGCGAGAGGCGCCGGGGGGAACCTGCGTCAGCCCAGTCGTCTCCATCAGTGGCTGGGAAGCCTGGGCAGCCAACTGGTTCATCCCGGATCGCCGCCGCCTCACGCGCCTAGCCATGCCCGCTTTGGCCGAGCGAGCTAGCGGTTCTTCTCAGGTGTAGGCGCGCTCCCAGTCCCGGCTGAGTACGTCACGTACTACAGCGAAAAGATCGACGCTAGGCTAATGGCTGTTTTACGGCTCATCGGCAATGCGGAGGTAGCGTGGGTATCGGGCCGGAGCAGGAACCAGAGTCCGTTCTTCCCTCGCCATCTCCACAGAATCCTCCCGGAATCAATGTTCGCTCAGGTCGGGGCGTGCAGGTGAATCGGGGTGGCGGCGGGCTGCAGATCAACATATTTGGTACCGCCGACGCCGGTGCGGTGAGGCCGGCGACGCCGCGCGAATTCAGGGACGACGTCGCCGAGCTCATCTCGTGGCTGGACGCTGAGGCCATCCGCGGGCATCTCCCCATCTACATGCCCGTCGATGCCGACATCACGGCGATGACCAGGACGGTCCAGACCTTCACCGACGTGCGGAAGCCAGGACCGCAGGCTGCCGCTGGCCGCGAGCAGGTCTACGTGCCGCCTTCCGGCCAGAACCGTCCAGGTAATGAGCGGCGAGAGCCATGGGACCAGGTCGCTGCCCGTCACGAGCGGCTCATGGTCCTGGCCGACCCAGGAATGGGAAAGTCCTGGCTTATCAGAACGGAGACCCACAAGCTCGCGCAGGTTGCACACGAGTCTGTAGAGCGCTTTCTCGTGATGGATCAGGTGCTGATCCCGATCCCTGTCCGCGCTGACGCGCTGGCGAGCTCGCCCGGCCAGTCCCTGGCGGAGGCGGTCGCGAGTTACCTTGTCGGCCTGGGGGCTCTCGCGCCGAGGTCCGAGAGCCTCATGCGAGAGCAGATCCGGCGAGGCGGCGCGGTACTGCTGATCGACGCGCTGGATGAGGTCCCGCGGGAGGCACAGGACGCGGGCGGGGTAGCGCCGCTGCGGCGGCTAGAGGAACTGCTGCGCCGGTGGGCGGATGAGTGCACGGGAGTGGCCAGGTGCGTGCTGACCAGCCGGCTGGCCGGCTACAGCGGTCCTCCCATACCGGGGATGGGCGAGAAGGAACTACTGCCCTTTTCTGATGATGACGTCAAGGCGGCGATCCTCGCCTGGGGACTCGCTGGCAGCGGCGCCGCACGGATTGATGAGCTGCTGAAGAAGCCCGCGATCAGTGGGATGGCCCGGATCCCGCTCCTGCTGGCCCTGCTGTGCTCCCTCGCCGCTGACGGGCCATCCGACCAGCCACTACCGGATAGCAGGACGAGCCTGTACGAGGCGGTTCTCTGGCGGTTCCTGTCTGGCGCGCACCGGACCAGCGAGATTGGCTCGCGCGTCTCCGCCGCCACGCCCGAGGAGCGGCAGCGCCTGCTGCATGTCCTCGCGCATGTCGCGTATACCTTCGCGACCACCCGGCAGGGCTGGATTGACCGGCTGTCCTACGCTGATGCGGTCGCGGCCGTCGGGAACGCCTTGCGGGACCGGCCGATCACCGGGGCATCGCCGGCGGACCTGCTGTCGCAGCTTGAGGGCCGGGCCGGGGTCCTCGTCCCGGCCGGGAACCCGGCTCACGGAGAGCAGCCCTATGTCTTCCTGCACCGGACCATCGCCGAGTACCTCGTTGCCCGGTACCTGTCCCAGCTGGACGCCGGGGAGCGGATGCGGGTAGTCCGGGCTCACGTGTGGTTCGACCCAGACTGGCAGGAAGTGATTCCCATGCTGGGCGGCCTGCTGGCGGCGCACCGGCCAGCTGAGGCGGCAGAGCTCGTCGCTTACCTCGTTAATAGGCGCACCGATCCGCTCTGGCGGGGACTGCGGACCGCGATCCGGATCCTGGGCGAGACATCCGCCCCGGACCGCCTTCTTCCCGCCGCCGAAGCAGCCAGGCTCGGCGCCCGGATCGAGCGTCTGTGCGCAAAGGAAGCTACCTGGGAAATCCTCTGCGACGATATCGCCGAACTTCCCGTATGGCCGTCCGCCATAGCATCATCAGTGCTGAGGCTCTTTCGCCACAGGTTCCATGACGTGCGGTCTGATGCCATCTGGCTGCTGGGAGAACGGCGTGAGGACGACGTGATCGATGCGCTACTTGAGTTGACCGAGGACAAATCGGTATGGGTGAGCGGATCGGCGGCGCAGGCTCTCGCGAATTGCTCTGATCCCAGGGTGCCAGGCGTACTGCTCCGTTTGGCCGCTTATAGCAGCGATGATGAGTTCAACACCGAGCGGCTGCGCGGGGAAGTGGGCGCGGCGCTTTCTAAGCAGCGCGGGGTGGACCCGCGGCTGACCGATGCGCTGGTATCTTTGCTCGTGAAAGGTGAGATGGATCCTCGGGTCGCGGTATCCCTGCACGGGCCGCTGAGCTCCGATCAGGTCCATGCTCTCCTGGCGGCGCTCTCCGCATCCAACGGTACCGTTCGGGCTTGTGCCGCGATTGCCTTGCGGGACAAGGAATCCCCTGAAGTTACCGCCGCGATCTTGACTGCGGCCGCCGATGAGGACGGTAGCGTGCGACAGGCGGTCGCGGAGTCGCTCAGGAACCGCCATCAGCCCGATGAGATCCAGGTCCTTCGGGGACTGCTCAGGGATCGAGAAGAAAGGGTGCGGCGGGCCGCGGTTGAGTCGCTCAATGGCTATCAAGGTCCCGATGCGCCAGGCCTGCTGATGGAGATGCTCAGTGATGAGAGCGCGGCGGTAAGGGCGGCGGCGGCGGCTTCCCTCGCGCGCGTCGACGGGGTAACGGTGACCGAACGGCTCCTCGATTCCCTGAGCAGTGGCGACTATCGCGTGCGGGACGCGGCCGCGGAGTCATTGCGGCGCCGGGATGAGCCCGGGATAGCACCGGCCTTGATTCGGCTCCTGCAGGACGGGAGCAGTGACGTCAGGTCCGCTGCCGTAAAATCACTAAAGGGCCAGGGTGGTCCTGAGGTGACCGATGTGCTCATTAGCCTGCTCGAGGATGGCGACAAGAAGATAAGGGCAGAAGCCGCCGCTGCCCTCGGCGGCGCGAATGACAAGCGGGCGGTGGGCGCGCTGCTCCGGTGCCTCAAAGCGCGAAGCTGGTCCATTCGCTCTGGGGCGGTGATATCACTGTACAGCCATAGCGATCCGGCGATTCTATCTGTGCTCTGCCGTCGCCGGACGTGGCAATTGAAGTTCGAAATGCGCAGAGACTGCTTCGAGCTGGCCGACCACATGGCCGACCGGACCTATCTTCAGCTGCCCCCCGCCGCGCGGAAGCACGCGTGGCGCGGCCTCGCGGCACTGACACGAAGCGTCTCCGGCCCGCTCGACATGGAGCGGATCCTAGAGAGCCTCTTCGACCGGCTCTGAGTTACACGCAGTGAGGCGGGATGCGAGCAAACACGTCGGCGCTGGCGGCTGGGAGGCGTCATTCGGCCGGTCGCCGCTGGGATGGGACCGTTGTCGCCGTGGGGAACGACCCGACGGTTGCGCCCTGGCCGTGGGTAACAATCGCCGAGGGCAGTGTGCCGTGGGCGACTGGCGCGATCTCACCGTCGCCGCGGCCGGGTATCTGCACGCCGTCGCTCTCAGACGTGACGGCAGGGTCCTCGCGACCGGGGACCGGGCCAGCGGAGCGTGCGAGGTTGATGAGTGGGAAGAGGCGGTGGCGCTGGCGGCGGGCAGCTATCACACCGTCGCGGTCACGGCGTCTGGTCGGGTCCTCGCAGCCGGAGACAACAGCGTCGGGCAGTGCGACGTCGCCGATTGGCAGGGCATCGTCGCGGTGGCGGCGGGTTCCAGGCACACCCTTGGCCTGCGTGCCGACGGGAGGGTGGTCAGCACAGGAGACAATGCCAGCGGTCAGCGCGACGTCGGCTCCTGGTCGGGAATCCGGGCTCCAAGAGCCAGGGCCTGAGCAGTCGCAGCGGCCGCCCGCCGGTCGTGGCTATGCCGACGACCGGAGGCGGTCCGCAGGAGCGCCCGTGCGGGCTGAAGTGGAAGCGAGGGCGTCTTAGCAGCCCGGGAGTCCGGTGGTCCAGCTGAAGTTCATGACGCTTGGCTCTCCCGGCGAGGGGTAGAGCGTGAAGCGCTGGTTGTCCTGGCCATTGCCGGTCCAGATCTGGAGGGGGTTCATCGGCACGAATGCGCTCTTGCCGTTGTCGCTGGTGCCGCCCCAGACATCCAGCCAGGCCGATGAGGGATTGGCCCAGGCAGGCTCCAGGCTGAAGTTGTCCGGGCTCCCGCTGCGCGGGCAGACGTACCAGTCCTGGTCGAACGAGTCGGCGCAGTTGGCCGCGTACACCCGCAGGCCCGGCTCGTAATTGTTGCCATAGCCGCCATTGACTGTCAGGCATTGCCATGCGGAGCTGTTGTAGTCGGCGTAGAACTTGAACTCGCCGTCGCCCCCGTCCATCTCGCACCATTGCTGGTTGGCGCCGCCGTTGCCGCTGTAGACCTGTACCGGGGTGTTCACGACGCTGCCCTTGGCATCCAGCCACAGGTCACTGGCGATTCCCCCGTCGGTGCTGCTGCCTGGCGCGATGCCGAACCAGCCGAAGTAGCCAGGGCCCTGGCCCCGGCAGGCTGCGTCAGAGGGGGTGGCGTCCGGGGTAATCGCAGCCGCCCGGCTCGTGCCCGGGACTCCCGCCACCGTCGCCCCGCTGATGGCCGTGGTGCGCCCGACCGCGTAGCCAGGGCCAGCCACCGCATGGCCAGCAGCCGGCGGCCGGCTGTGCGCGGAGGCATCGGCTGCCGAGGCGCTGGTTCCGGCCAGGACCGCGCTCGCCGCGAGAATTGCCCCGCAGACGGCGGCTACGCTCCGAGCCGAGAATCCGGCCTTCCTGGCCGTGCCGCCGGGATCTATCGATCGGCGCGCGCTGCTGAGTTGCCTGCGCAAGCTCATGTCGTTCCTTCCTGGGTGGCGTGCGTCGAGGCAGGCCGCTGGCCTCGGCTGCATTTGGGTACGGTGAGTCCGCTGGGCCTGGTGGCCGCGCTGGCGCCGTCGTCGTGGGCTAGCGGGACATAAGACGACGGCGTTCCCTTTCAGCCCACGTTGCGCCTCGGGAGCATCGGTAAAAGTATGGCAGCGCCACGCGCCGTGAACCGTGACAGAACACGACAGCATACGGACAAAAGGCGTCACTGGGGTAGCGCCACGCAAATGCGGGCGCTACCCCAGGCGGCGTCAGTCGCTTGGTGACCCGAGGTGCCAGCGCCAGGAGGTGACGGCCGGATGACCGGCAAGCTGGCCTCGCCCGGTGGCCCACAGCAGCGTGAGCCAGGGATCGGTGTCCGTGGGCGCGTGGGGGAACATGCGGCCGAGTGCCCGCCCGCACAGGTCGCCAGGTGGTGTCCAGGGGAGGCCGAAACCCCGGCTGACATCGTGCGTGTGCACCAGCACCTCCACGACACCCGCGGCCGCCGCGAAGCCCGCCGGGTCCGGGACGCCGAACGGTCGTGGCCCCTCGGAAACCGGCGCCGCCGTCGCGACCATCGCGGTCAGCAGTGCCCCCGTCGCCTCCAATACCTGCAGCAACCCATCGGGGCCAGCATCCGGGTCCGCGAAGATCGCTCCCTGCGGGCCGCCAAGACGGCGGGCCGAGCAGGCGAACGGAACCGGCTCGGAGAGCGGAGGCATTTTCGGCCCTAGCTGCGTGGCGTAGGCGAAGAGGTCATCGCTCATGTGCTCCACCGTCTCCCAGCAGTCCCATTCGAGCGTCCCCGCCGGGACACGCCAGTCCGGCGCGTCGGCCTTGCCGAGCGTTGCCAGCGCCAGCGTAACGGCGTGATCAACGTTGGCCGCGGTGACCGGACCACGGGGCTGAGGAGGTGGCTGGCGCATGGCAGTCACCTGGCCCGGCGCGAGTGCG
>Ga0335072_10009713_pt1 | contig 13873 bp, 12 predicted proteins | sample Lox_Sample_21_FD_206725 | JGI IMG/M metagenome (GOLD analysis project Ga0335072, IMG submission 206725) | Soil microbial communities from Loxahatchee National Wildlife Refuge, Florida, United States - Lox_Sample_2.1 | ecosystem: Environmental > Terrestrial > Soil > Wetlands | place: USA...
GGCGATGGCACGGTGCATGTCCTCGGGCGGGTGGCTGGTGACCTTCAGCTCGCTGGCCGTGGCGCCCGGCTCGACCGTGTACGAGGACAGCATCCCCATCCCGGCGTACTTGGTGAAGACGCCGTAGCCGGCCATGGTCAGCATGGTGTCCAGGTGCATGAAGGCCCGGGCCTTCGGCATGTCGATAGCGACCAGGCAGCGGGCGGAGCCGGCGGCGAACAGTCGGCTGGCCAGCATCTCGACCGCCTGTGGCGTAGTCCGCTCGCTCATGCCGACCAGGACCGCGCCGTTGCCGATGACCAGCACGTCCCCGCCCTCGACGGTGGCCGGGGCGGCTTCCGCCCCGTGGTACCAGATATCGAAGTCGGCCGCGGCGAACATCGGGTGCCAGCGGTAGATGGCCTCGTCGCTGATCGACTCGGGGATGCGGGCCGGGTGGCGCATCGCGTTGATCGACACGCCGCCGTAAATCCAGCAGGACGTGTCCCGCTGGTAAAGCAGGTTCGGCAGCGGCGCGAGCACGAACCCGTCAGAGTCAAGCGAGTGAAAGGCGATGCTCCTCGGCACCGGCCCGAGTTCGGCGATCTCCCGCTTGGTGATCCCGCCTGCCAGATACCGGGCCAGTTCGGCCGAGCCGAGCCCCGCCATGGCGGCCCGCAGGGTCCCGGCGGCCAGAGGCCCGTGCCGGCGCGGATCGAAGAGCCGGTCAAGGACGTAGGCCCGGGCTTCCGGATTATCCAGGGTCTGGGCCAGCAGGTCGCTGTAGTAGTGCACCACCACTCCCCGCGAGCGCAGAACGCCGGCGAACGCGTCGTGCTCGGCCTGGGCGCGGCTTACCCACAGCATGTCATCGAACAGCAGGTCGGCAACGTTGTCCGGGGTCAGGCGCTTGAGCTCTAGATCGGGGCGGTGCAGAATCACCTGCCGCAGGCGGCCGACCTCAGAATCGACGTGGAACATGAATCCCCGCTCTGAACAGTTCGTCGTTTAGGTCAGCCTAGGACAGACAGACGATCAGAGCGGGACACGGCTTCCGAGCGCGCTTCAAACACTAACGGGCGAGAACTCCGCAGCGAGGTCACGGCCGGACGGCGCGCAGCAGCAGGTAATCGATGATCCGGCGCCGCCACAGCAGGTCGACCTGCCGCAGCAGCAGCCGGGCGGCGGCCCGCTGCCCAGCCGGGGCGGCCGTCGCGCCCGCCAGCCGCTGCGCCGTGAGCCGGAGCGCGGGAGCGATCACCCGATCGCCGCAGGACGTCACCTGCACCTCAGCCAGGCCGGCCGCGCGTGCCGCGGCGGCGATCTGCCCCGGCGTCATGGCCATCGTCCGCTGCAGCCCGAACACCCGCAGCTGCGTCAGGCCGGCCAGCATCTCGCCGGGGCTGACCGGCCACCGCCGGATCGCGATGTCGGAGATGCTCACCGCGCCGCCCGGGCGAAGGACCCGATAGCACTCGTCGAAGAACGCCTGCCGGGAACGGAAGTGGAATGCCGCCTCCACGCTGATCACCCCGTCGATGGTGCTGTCGGCGATCGGCAGCCGGACGGCGTCGCCAACCACCGGCACGGCCGCGGCCTCCCGCAGCCGGTCCCGGCCCGCCGCCAGCTGCCACTCGGTGATGTTCACCGCTATCAGCTGTCGCGGACAGATCGCCTCGGCGATCACCGGGTCCTGGGTCGCGAGCCCGTTGCCCACGTCGAGGATGGTTCCCCCGGCAGGCAGAGCCAGCGCGAGCGTCCGCACCATCCGGCGGCAGGCGGCCTCGGCCTCGCTCCCGGAACCGGGTCCCTCCCACAGCCCCAGGTTCAGCCAGCCCGGCGCCAGCGCCAGGAAGCAATCCGACCCGATGCTCTCATAGACTCGCGCGGCGGGGTTCCCGTCCTGCTTGACCATCGCGGCGGCATGCCGTGCGTGCTGCATTGTCCAGCCCATCACGGAGCCCGGTGCCGGTGTCACCCCTGCAGCCATTCCGTCCGGTTCACGCGGGCTCCCCGGTTCTCTTCATGCCCGTCCCGGCTCCCAACGTCCATGGGTGGCACGCGCGGCCCCCCGAACAGCTGCGCGAACGCTCTTCTCGTCCCACCATGGCCGCGCGCCCCGCACCTGTTCCTCACCCGCCGAGGATGACCCTTAGTCGCATGTGACGTCACGGTGTGACGCGCGGCCTCACGCCTATCGGGTGACAGCACCTCGATGGAAGGAGAGGGCTCATGCCACATACGAACAAGGCGTCCGCACCGGTCGGCATCGACATTCCGGAGTTCGAAGGACGGTACGTCGACCTCGACGGCTACACCGTCGGTTTCGAGACCTACAAGGCAGACGTGGACCCGGCCGGGTTCTTCCGCGGGCTGCCGGACGATCGTTGCCAGTGTCCGCACTGGGGCGTGGTGCGGACGGGACGCATCAGCTTCCGGTTCGCCGACCGCACCGAGACCTACGCGGCCGGTGATGCCTACTACGCACCGGCCGGGCACACGCCGGTCATGACGGCCGGCACCGAGGTCATCGAGTTCAGCCCGACCGAGGCACTCAACGCGACGATGACCGTCGTCGGGGCCAACCTCGCAGCCGCCGCCGGCGCGCCGTCATGACCGCCACCACCCTCACGCAGCAGCAGGCCCGCGCCCACGCGCTCGCCGAGAAGCTCATCGAGTTCCTTCAGACCAGTAAGGTGCCGGACGGCCTGTTCGCCGCGGACATATTCTGCGACTTCACCATGCCGACCTGGCGGCTGCAGGCGTCGGGCATCGAGGACAGCCTCGCGCTGCGGCTCGCCGGTCATCCGGGGCCGGGGACGGTGCCACGGTGGCGGTTCGACCCGACGCCGACCGGGTTTGTCCTTGAAGTGGAGGAAGCCTGGGACTGGGGCGGCGAGCACTGGACCTGTCGCGAGTTGTTCCGCGCCGATATCGGCGATGGGGGCATCGCCCAGCTCTCGATCTACTGCACTGGCGACTGGGATGCGGCGCGGCGGGCCGAGCATGGCGCCGCGGTGACGCTGATCCGCCCGTAACCGCGGTGGCGACGCCGTACCAGCTCCTACGCTGTATGCGTGGGGGTGGTCCAGGACGACTCGGCATGGGAGGCGGCACGCGCCGCGTACTGCGATGCCTTCGTTGCGGCGCGTGCCGCTGACGATGTCGACGCCATGGCCGCCGCGGCGCTCGGGCTCGCGTCGCTGCAGCGCTTCGGCGGCCCCGGCGGCCGGACTCCCGCTCTGCTGCACGAGGCATACCTCGCCGCCGCCGACTCTCCCGTCACCCGGGCAAGGCTCGCCGCCGCGCTGGCCCGCTCGTGGGTCTACGGCAACGACGCGGCACGCGGTGCAACGTTCGCCGTCGAAGCGGTCGAGCTCGCCGAACAGACGCAAGATCCGACGGTACTCGCCGATGCTCTCGACGGGCAGCTGGCGGCGAGCTGGGGTCCCGACGACCTGTCCGAGCGGCTGCACATCACCGCTCGTCTGCAGGACATCGCCGCGCACGTGGACGACGTGCGTACCCGGATGGACGCGCACCTGTGGCGGCTGACTACAGCGCTCGAGACGCTCGACGTCACCGGGGTGCACCGCCAGCTATCCGCACTCGACCTGCTCGCCAGCGAGACCGGCTCGCCGCTGGTGCGCTACTTCGCGATGACGCGGCGGGCGATGCACACAACGCTCGTCGGCGGCCTGGACCGCGCCCGCGAGCTGGCTGAGGCCGCTTACGCCCTCGGCACGGACATCGGGGTCCCGGACGCGCTTGCCGTCTACCACGAGCAGCGCGCCGAGATCGCTCGTCACGCTGACGACGTCGGCTTCCTCGCCGATGAAGCCGCGCTGGCCGAGGACTACGCGGTGAGCCACGGCATTGAGTCGGTCATCGCCGAAGCCGCCGTACTGGCCTTGCAGGCCGGCGACACCGAACGCGCATCCAGGCTCGTCGCGCAGGTCGCCGGTGGTGGCTTCAGCCAAGTGCCGTACGACGTCGACTGGCTGCTCACCGTGTCGAAGACGACCGAGGCCGCGGCCGGGCTCGGCTACATCGACATCGCGCGGGCGGGCATGACGCTGATGGCGCCGTACGCCGGTCGTTGTGTCGTCAATGCCGGCGCCGTTGTCTGTGTCGGCGTCGTCGAGGACTACCTCTGGCGGGCCGCGGTCGTCAGTACAGACACGCGCGCGGATGACTGGCGCACGGCCGCCGTCGCGGCGTACCGGCGACTGGGCGCGCCGTGGTGGCTGCGCCGGGTGTCGGCGCCGTCCGACGTCAAGCGCGGCGCGCCCGTCGCAGCGCGGCGACCGGCAGACAGGCGCACGGTCGAGATGCGGCGGCTGCCGGGGCGGACGGTGTGGTCGGTCGGCCCGGCGGGCGAGGCGCGGCTGCTGCCGGACATGAAGGGGCTGCACTACCTGCGCGCGCTGCTGCAGCGGCCCGGCGTCGAGATCACCGCGCTGGAGATGTCCGCGATGGCCGCCGGTCACGGCCCGGCCGTCGCCGAGACGGGCACCGGCGAGCGGCTCGACCGCCGGGCACTGACGGCCTACCGCAACCGGCTGCGAGAGATCGACGAGGAACTCGACGAGGCGCAGTCGTGGAACGACCCGGCCCGGGCCGAGCGCATCGAGGCTGAGCGGGAGGCGCTGCTGCGCGAACTCGCTGGCGCGACCGGCCTAGGCGGCCGCGCTCGCACCATGGGCGGCACCGCCGAGCGGGCCCGGGTCGCGGTGCGCAAGGCGATCGCGGCCACGCTCGACCGCATCGACGCCGAGGACCCGGCGACGGCCCGGCTGCTGCGCCGGACCGTGCATACCGGCAGTGCGTGCAGGTATGAGCCGGACCCGGACACGCCAGTCGACTGGCTGCTCTGACGCGCACGTCACGCTGTGACAGCATCATTGTGCCGTCAGCCTCCCCGACCGCCAGAAGTGAACCGCTCCGACGCCTGCTCCGCGTCGCCAGCCACCTCTTTCAGCGCGCGCACGTCGCGCTGCGCGGTGAACTCCATCCGCTGGTCGAGCCCTTCGAGCAGTCCCCATCGGTCGGCCAGCATCGTGGCCTGCGGGAAGCTCGCGATACGTTCGGCGATTTCCAGGCATCAGACCGGGATCGAGAGATGGCCGGTACCAACACGATCTAAGGCATTGACAAACTAGTGAGTGGTTACTAACTTATTGGACATGACGGAACAGGCAGTGCGGGAGCCGGGTACGGAGCACCGGGACCGGGCTACGGGACGCGGGCCGCGGATGCCGGCCGAGCAGCGGCGCGAGTTGGTGCTCGGTGAGGCGATGACGGCGTTCGCCGCGCACGGGTACGCGGGGACTTCGACCGAGGAGGTCGCGCGCCGCGCCGGCATCAGCCAGCCGTACCTGTTCCGCTTGTTCCCCACGAAGAAGGCGCTGTTCCTGGCACTGGTCGAGCGGTGCTTCCGCCGGGTGCGAGACGAGTTCGCGGCGGCCGCGGGTGAACTGACCGGCGAGGAGGCGCTGGCGGCGATGGCGGACGCGTACGAGGCGCTGCTCGACGACCGGATCCTCCTGCTAATGCAGATGCAGGCGTACGCGGCCTGCGAGGACCCGGAGATCCGTGACGCCACCCGGACCGGATTCCGGAAGCTGTGGGAGCAGATCGAGCGGATTACCGGGCTGCCGTACCAGACCGTGGTGGACTTCTTCGCGGTCGGCATGCTGATGAACGTCGCGGCGGCGATGAACCTGCCCGAGGTCGACGGACGATGGACCTCGTGGTGCCCGAAGCCTAAGCAGTAGCGGCACATGAACCAGGGGAAAGGCTGGCTCGGCTCGCGCGCAGAAGTTAGTGAGTACTCACAAATCAGGAAAGGCGCAGGGAGATGACCTCGAAGGGCAGGATGATCTGGGCGTTCGCAGTGACCTCTACGGCGCTGTTCATGGCCTCGCTGGACAACCTGGTGGTGACCACGGCGCTGCCGTCGATCCGGGAGCACTTGCACGCCGGCCTGGAAGGCCTGCAGTGGACGGTGAACGCATACACGCTGACGTTCGCGGTGCTGCTGCTCACCGGCGCCACGCTGGGCGAGCGGTTCGGGCGGCGGCGGCTGTTCACCGCCGGGCTCGCGGTGTTCACCGCGGGGTCGGCGGCCGCTGCGCTCGCGCCCGGCATCGGCTGGCTGGTCGCCGCGCGGGCGGTCCAGGGCGTGGGCGCCGCGGTGCTGATCCCGCTCACCCTGACGTTGCTGTCGGCGGCCGTGCCGCCGGAGCGGCGCGGCCTGGTGCTCGGCGCCTGGGGCGCGGTAGGCGGGCTGGCCGTCGCGGTCGGGCCGCTGGTCGGCGGGGCGATCGTGGACGGCGCGTCCTGGCAGTGGATCTTCTGGGTGAACGTGCCGATCGGCGTCGCGCTGCTGCCGTTCGCCCGGACCAAGCTCACCGAGAGCAAGGGCACCGCGACGCGGCTGGACTGGCCCGGACTGGTACTCGCGAGCCTGGGCCTGTTCGGCATCGTGCTCGGCGTGGTCCGAGGCAACGCGCACGGCTGGACCAGCATGACCGTGCTGCCGCCGATGGTGATCGGGGCAGTGCTGGTAGCCGCCTTCGCGGCCTGGGAGCTGCGCGGCGCCCGCAACCCGATGCTGCCGATGCGGCTGTTCCGCTCCCGCGGCTTCACGATGACCAATGCAGCCTCGCTGCTGATGTACTTCGGGATGTTCGGGTCGATCTTCCTGCTGGCGCAGTTCCTCCAGGTCGTCCAGCACTACAGCCCGCTGGAGGCGGGGTTGCGGACGCTGCCGTGGACCGCCATGCCAATGCTGATCGCGCCGATCGCCGGGGCGCTGTCGGGCCGGATCGGCGGCAGGCCACTGCTGGCCTCCGGACTGCTCCTGCAGGCCATCGGGCTGGGCTGGCTGGCGCTTATCGCATCCCCGACGGTGCCATATCTGGCCCTGGTCCCGGCGTTCGTGGTCTCCGGGGTGGGCATGTCGCTGTTCTTCGCCCCGGTGGCGAACGTGGTGCTCAGCTCGGTGCGGCGCACCGAGGAGGGCATCGCCTCCGGCGCGAACAATGCGATACGGGAACTGGGCGGCGTGTTCGGCATCGCGGTGCTCGGCGCGGTGTTCTCGGCCCGTGGCGGCTACGCGTCCGCCGCGTCGTTCGTGGCCGGGCTGACGCCGGCGATGTGGGCCGGCGCGGCGGGGCTAGCCGTGGCCGCCGTGGCCGCCATGCTGATCCCGGCCGCGCTCGGCCGGTCTTCGGAGGCGGTCGTCAAGGGGGCGCTCGAGGAGGCCGAAGAGCGGGTCGCGGAGCCTGCCCTGGTCGGGTGAGCGTACCGCGAACAGTGCGGGACCGTCCGGTGCGGACGGTCCCGCACTTGCGCATCGGGGCGGAGCCGGCAGGTTGGGGGTACAACCAAGCAAGCGGGCACCGGCCAGCCGGCATCACGCTGGTTGATAGCCTGGCAAAGGCACCGCTCCGGTCGCTCGCGGGCGCGCCGGACAAAGAATGGCCCGGTCCCGCTGGTCCATGAAATCCGCCGAGCCGCACGCGCGATGTCGCGGCCGGGATGCTGGCCACGCAGAATGTCGTCACCGCGGTGCACGGCCGCATCGCCGGCCGGGGACGGAGCGGCCATGGCCCGGCCGGCCAGCGAGGAGGGTGCCGTGAGCGAACTTGACCGGCTGGAAGCGGCGATGAACGAATGCCGGGAGACGATCCGCGAAGCCCATGCCGCGACGAAGGATCTACGGGCCGCGGTGCGTGAAGCCAGGCAAGAACTGCGCGCCCTGGCCAGGGACGAGGTAGCCGCCCAGATCCAGCTCGAGGTGTCCAGGCAGTTGGGAGAGATGGGCGAACGGACCGGCGAGGCCATTACCGCGGCGACGCAGAAGGTCATTGCCGAGTTTGACCGGTTCGGTGAGTCGCTGCTGGGCAAGGAGACCTACTGGGAAAAGGCCAGTGGCCGCCGCGCAGCCGCCCGCCCCGACACCGATGTGGTGCCACCCGGCATCTTGCCCGGCGAGGAAGAGGGCTGACAGGCGCCGCCGCGGGGCGCGATCCGGGCCATTGCCCTGGGGGTGTTCGACGCGATCGACGCACACCCGTGGGCGGGCACCCAGCTCTCCCGTGAGCCGTGGCAGTTCGCGATACTGCCGATCCTGGAAGGCGTCGGCAGGCAGCTCCAGGCGCTCGGCGTCCCCGAACCGGCGCAGTTCGACTGCGCGTCCGCGCCCGTGAATTACGTCCTCGGCCTCCCGGGACAGTACGCCATTCCGATAGGCGAACCGCTACGACAACGGCCCGCAGTCACATGTTATGTCGTTCAAATGGGCATATAGTGGAGATTATTTGCGATACGGCCGCGATGGCAGGAGGATTATCGGTGAACCAGCATGTCCCGCTACCGCGCGAGATCGCCCCGGATCAGGTGCACGAGGTGCTCGGCCAGCACGTGCTCGCCGACGGCTTCAAGCTCGTCTACGACACCCGGGCCAGCCGCGGCTCCTGGCTGGTCGACGCTCGGTCCGGTGAGAAGTACCTGGACTTGTACACGTTCTTCGCATCCGCGCCGCTTGGGTCTAACCCGCGCGGGCTGGCCGACGACCCGGACTTCATGGCCGCGCTAGCCGAGGTGGCGGCGAACAAGCCGGCCAACCCCGACATGTACACCACGCACTACGCGCAGTTCGTGGAGACGTTCGCCCGCGTGCTGGGTGACCCGGCCCTGCCGCACCTGTTCTTCGTCGAGGGCGGGGCGCTGGCCGTCGAGAATGCGCTCAAGACCGCGTTCGACTGGAAGAGCCGGCGCAACGAGGCGGCCGGCCGCCCGGCCGGGCTCGGCGGCAAGGTGCTGCACCTTACCCGCGCGTTTCATGGCCGGTCCGGCTACACGCTGTCGCTGACCAACACCGAGCCGGTTAAGACCGACCGGTTCCCCAAGTTCGACTGGCCAAGGATCGACGTGCCCGCAGTCCGGTTCCCGCTGGCAGACCACCGGGACGAGGTCGAGCGGGCCGAGGCCCGGGCGCTGGCCCAGGCTCGGGCGGCGTTCGAGCGGTACCCGCACGACATCGCCTGCTTCATCGCCGAGCCGATCCAGGGTGAGGGCGGCGACAACCACATGCGGCCGGAGTTCCTCCGCGCCATGCAGGCCATGTGCCACGAGGCCGACGCGCTGTTCGTGCTCGATGAGGTGCAGACCGGGGTTGGGATGACCGGCACCGCGTGGGCCTACCAGCAGCTCGGCCTCGAGCCGGACATCGTGGCGTTCGCCAAGAAGGTGCAGCTGGGCGGCATCATGGCCGGCCGGCGCGTGGGCGACGTCGTCGACAACGTGTTCGCGGTCTCCGGCCGGATCAACTCGACCTGGGGCGGCGGGCTCGTCGACATGGTCCGTTCACGCAGGCTCCTGGAGATCATCGAGCGCGACGGTCTGATCGAGCACGCGGCGAAGGTCGGCGACTGGCTCCTCGGCGAACTGGCGACGCTCGGCGGGCGGCACGCCCGCGTGGTCTCGAATGTTCGCGGCCGCGGGCTCATGTGCGCGTTCGACTTCCCGGACGCCCCGACCCGCGACGCGGCGCAGCGGCTGCTGCGCGAGGACCATGTTCTTGTGCTGCCGTGCGGAGAGCGCTCGATCCGGTTCCGGCCGGCACTGGACGTCACCGAGCCGGAGCTCGAGTTCGGGCTGGCCGCGCTGGACCGCACCCTGACTACCCTGGCCCGTTGACGAACAAGGGATGTTACCGATGGATCAGCGCACCGTCTGCTCCGTGATCGCCGGCCGCCCGGTGGCCGATGCCCCGGGAGGGCGGATCGCGTCCACCAACCCGGCGCGACTCGACGAGGTGGTAGCCGACGTCGCGCTGGGCGACGCGGCGCTGCTGGTGACCGCGGCCCGGGCGGCACGCGACGCGCAGCGCGCGTGGGCGGACGTGCCCGCGCCGGTGCGCGGCCGGGCGATCGCGCACATCGGCCGCCTGGTGGAAGACAATAAGCAGGCCCTGGCCGAATTGGTCACTCGCGAGATCGGGAAGCCGTACCCCGAGGCACTCGGCGAGGTCCAGGAGATCATCGACACCTGCGACTTCTTCCTCGGCGAGGGCCGGCGGCTGTACGGCCAGACCGTGCCCAGCGAGATGCCTGACAAGCAGTTGTTCACGTTCCGCAATCCAGTCGGCACGGTGGCAGTGATCACCGCGGGGAACTTCCCGGTCGCGGTGCCCTCCTGGTACATCATCCCTGCGCTGCTGTGCGGAAACACCATCGTGTGGAAGCCGGCCGAGTACTCGGCGGCCGCCGCTGCCGCGTTCCACGAGCTGTTCTGCCGCGGCGGCGGGCTGCCGCCCGGCGTGTTCAACGTGGTCTACGCCGACGGCCCGGCCACGTACGCCGGCCTGGAGCAGGCCCTGGACGCGGGCCTGATCGACAAGGTCGGGTTCACCGGGTCCAGCGAGGTCGGCGCGCGGATCGGTGAGCTAACAGGCCGGCACCTGCAGTCGGCCTGCCTGGAGCTGGGCGGCAAGAATCCGATGGTCGTCACCGCCAACGCCGACATCGACCTTGCGGTCGAGGGAGCGCTGTTCGGCGGGTTCGGCACCGCGGGGCAGCGGTGCACCTCGCTCGGCACGGTGATCTGCCACGAGTCGGTACACGACGAGTTCCTCACCCGTTTCGCGGAGGCGACGACGGCCGCCGCGGTGGGCGACCCGTTCGCTGACGTCCTCTACGGGCCGATGCTCGACGTCCGGTTCGCGACGCGCTTCGAACAGTTCCTGGGCTGGATCGGCCCGCATCACAAGGTCATGGGCTCGTCGGGCATCGGGCGGATCACCGCGGCCAACCCGCGGGCGGGCTTCGTCGGCGACCCGGAGGCGGGCATCTTCTGCCACCCGACGATCGTCGACGGGGTGCGGCCGGGCGACGAGATCTTCGACCGGGAGACGTTCGGGCCGCTGGTCGGGGTGACGACCTACCGGACGCTGGACCAGGCGGTCGAACTGGCCAACGCCCCCGGATACGGCCTGTCGTCGTCGATTTACACGAGCGATGCCACCGAGGCGTTCAGGTTCCGCCGCGGTGTGTCGGCCGGGATGGTCAGCGTGAACAACTCGACCTCCGGAGCGGAGGCGCACCTGCCGTTCGGCGGGAACGGCAAGTCCGGCAACGGCTCCCGCCAGTCGGGCCAGTGGGTGCTCGACCAGTTCACCCGGTGGCAGGCGCTGAACTGGGACTACTCGGGCCGCCTGCAGAAGGCGCAGATGGACGTGGCCGAACTCACGCCGGACCGCGACTTCCGGCTGTGACCGCGGAGCCTGCCCGATGACCACGCCCGCCGAACTCGACCGGCACTTCAGGGAGGCGGCGGGCGGCCTGCCGGGCGGCCCGGCACGTCCCGACCCGGCTGCCCCGGTGCGCGCGGGCAGCCGTCTGGACGGCACCACGCTGCTGGCCATCTTCGACGCCGAGGCGGAGAGCCGGCACCTCGATTTCGCCGCCCGGTGGATGCAGCAGCAAGGCGGCGGCTACTACACGATCGGCTCGGCCGGCCACGAGGGCAACGCAGCGCTGGCCGCGGCGCTGAGGCCAACCGACCCGGCGCTGTTGCACTACCGGTCCGGCGGGTTCTACTGCGCCCGCGCCCGCCAGGTGCCCGGCGTCGACCCAGTCCGTGACGTGCTGCTCGGAGTGGCGGCATCCGTGGACGAGCCGATCGCCGGCGGGCGGCACAAGGTGTTCGGCCGGGCCGAGCTGGCGATCGTCCCGCAGACATCGACGGTCGCCTCGCACCTGCCCCGCGCGCTCGGCGTCGCGCTGGGCATCGGCCGGGCAGCGAAGCTGGGGGTGGCCTGCCCGTGGCCGCGCGACGCGGTAGCGATGGCCTCGTTCGGCGACGCCTCGGCCAGCCACTCCACCGCCGTCGGCGCGATCAACGCGGCCTGCCACACCGCCTATCAGGGGATCCCGGTCCCGCTGTTGCTGGTCTGCGAGGACAACGGGATCGGGATCAGCGTGCCCACCCCGCCCGGATGGGTGGCGGCGTCGTTCGGGGCCCGGCCGGGCCTGTTCTACCTGGCGGCCGACGGCTGCGACCCGGTCGCGGCCTACGACGCGGCGGCCAGGGCGGCCGGCCTGGTCCGGTCCCGGCGGCGGCCGGCGTTCCTGCACTTGTCGGTGGTCCGGTTCCTCGGCCACGCGGGCAGCGACGCGGAGGCGGCCTACCGCGCGCCCGCTGCCCTGGCCGCGGACCTCGCCCGTGACCCGCTGGTGGCGACCGCGACCGCCCTGGTCGGTTCCGGCCTGCTGACCCCGGACGAGGCGGTGGCACGCTACGACGCGGTCGGCGAGCGGGTCCGCGGCGCAGCCGAGCAGGCCCTGTCCAGTCGGCCGCTGGCCAGCGCCGCGGAGGTGATGGCCCCGCTAGCGCCGCGTCACCCGGCGCGGGTGGCCGAGCGCGCCACCGCCGGCCAGGACCGCGTGGCGGCCGTGGACGACCCGGTCACCCTAGCCCAGGCGGTCAACCTGGCGCTCGGCGAGCTGCTCGACACCTACCCGGGCATGTGCGTGTTCGGCGAGGACGTGGGGCGGAAGGGCGGCGTGTACGGCGTAACCAAGGGGCTGCAACGGCGGTTCGGGCCGGCCCGCATCTTCGACACACTGCTGGACGAGCAGTCGATCCTCGGCGTCGCGCTCGGCGGCGGGCTGACCGGCCTGCTGCCGGTGCCCGAGATCCAGTACCTTGCGTACCTGCACAACGCCGAGGATCAGATTCGCGGCGAGGCCGCCACCCAGCAGTTCTTCTCAGCCGGCCAGTTCCGCAACCCCATGGTGGTGCGGATCGCCGGGTACGCCTACCAGAAGGGGTTCGGCGGGCACTTCCACAATGACAACGCGGTCGGGGTACTGCGCGACATCCCGGGACTGGTGATCGCGTCGCCGGCCCGGCCCGACGACGCGGTCGCGATGCTGCGCACCTGCTTGGCCGCCGCGGCGGAAGACGGCTCGGTCTGTGTCTTCCTCGAGCCGATCGCGCTCTATCACACGCGCGACCTGCACGACGACGGCGACGGCGGCTGGCTCGCGGCCTATCCCGCGCCGGACGCGCACGTCCCGGTGGGACAGGCGCGCAGCTACGGCGACGGCACCGACCTCACCATGGTCACGTTCGGTAACGGGCTGCGGATGAGCCTGCGGGTCGCCCGCCGGCTCGCGGCGAGGGGAATCGGAGCGCGGGTGGTCGACCTGCGCTGGCTGGCCCCGCTGCCATCCGATGACCTGCTGCGCGAGGCGCGGCTGACCGGGCGGGTACTGGTCGTGGACGAGACTAGGCGCACCGGCGGGGTCTCCGAGGGAGTAGTCACTGCCCTGACTGATGCCGGCTATGCGGGACGGATCGCGAGGGTGACCAGCAAGGACAGCTTCGTCCCGCTCGGCCCCGCCGCAAACGTGGTGCTGCTGGATGAACCCGCGATCGAGAAGGCGGCCATCGGCCTTCTGGATGCGAGCTGAGCACGCGGGGGTGATCAGGCCGCCTGGTGCCCCAGCGTGACGACCTGCCGCCGATCATCCAGATATGCGCGGTGGGTCGGCCGCGCTTCCGCTGACCGGATGTGGCGCCGCGGCCTGGATGCCTTATGTCGCGGCCTTCTCTTGGCGCAAGTCGCTACTCCGTCGTCGCGGGGTCGACGACTTTGACGAGCCCCGTGTGCACGTCGTAGACCATGCCCGTGACCCAGATGCTGGGCGGAAGCGCGGCCCGCGCGATGCCGACGTCGAGCCGGACAGCTGTGCGGGTCGTCGGCGAACTTTGCAGGCTGCGATGCGCCGGAGTGGTGACGGTCATGACGGTGCAGTCCCCGTAGCGTAAGTTCAGCGGCGCAGCAGCCAAATGACCAAGACGATGATCACGATGAGAA
>Ga0335072_10009714_pt1 | contig 13872 bp, 11 predicted proteins | sample Lox_Sample_21_FD_206725 | JGI IMG/M metagenome (GOLD analysis project Ga0335072, IMG submission 206725) | Soil microbial communities from Loxahatchee National Wildlife Refuge, Florida, United States - Lox_Sample_2.1 | ecosystem: Environmental > Terrestrial > Soil > Wetlands | place: USA...
CTGAGGCGCGCGCCAACGCCGCGCAGGTCAGTGCTCTGACCCTGAGTTCGGTCGAGCCGCCCCCGTTGCGCGTTCAGCACAGCGGGGGGCCGGCCGATTACCGAATGTGATGCAAAACGTGAAGAAAGCTGCCGGCTCGCGCGTGGCGGTGTGGCTGGTGGCTGCGCCCGCGGCACTGGCCGTGGTGTCGATGGTCTTCGGCCATCTCACGTCGTCCGGGACGGTCTGGTGGGACATCGCCTGGACGGCCGCGGCGGTCAGCGGGCTGAGCGGGACGCTGCTCGGCCGCCGCGCGGCGGCGCCTTGCGACCGCGGTCATTGGACGCTGTGGGCTGCCGCGGCCGGGTGCTGGCTGCTCGGACAGGTCGGCTGGGACGTGTTCACGATCGCGATGCCGAACAGCATTCCCTCGTCCCCGAACGTCGCCGACTTCGGCTGGTGGGCGTTCGCGGTGCTGATGACGCTCAGCCTGGTGCGAATGCGCACCGGGTCGAGGGCGCTGTTGATCGTCGGCGCGGCCGAGATCCTGCCGGTGACCGCCGCCGCGGCCGCGCTCACGTTCGCGCTGCTATGGCACGACGCCGGCGCGTCGATGCTGCCGATCCACCAGCGGCTGTCTGCGCTCGTGTACCCCGCGCTATACGTGTCGGCGGCGGTGCTGGCGCTGCAGGCGCTGATCGGCGGCGCGCTCACCAGCGTTCGCACGGCCGGTGCGCGCGTGCTGCTCGGCGGGGTCATGGTCGAGGCGCTCGCGTTCATCATGTGGAGCGAGGAGCTGCTCAATCAGACCTACGTGGCGGGACGAAGCGTGCTCGATCCGCTATGGGTTGTCGGTCTGATCGCGATCGGAGCCGGCGGGGCGTTGTCGGCCCGCCGCCCCGAGCCCGAGGCGCGGACCGAGGAGCCGGGACTGAGGGGCGGGATCCTGCCGGCGGGGCTGTTCCTGGTGCTGCTGGGCTCGTTGCTCCGCGCGCGCCTCGAGCAGGCGCCGGACGCGGTCGCGTTCATCCTGTACGCGGGGCTCGGTTTCTGCGGCGCCTCGCTGGTGGTGCGCGGCGTCCTGCTCGAGCGCCGCCTGCGCGGGATGCTGAGTCGCGAGCGGCGGGCGCTGGCGAACCTGGCCGACCGCGAGGCCGAGCTCGCGCGGCTCAACGAGCGGCTGCGGGAAGACTCGCGCCGTGACCCGCTGACCGGAATGCGCAACCGCCGCGCGCTCTCGGACGAGCTGCCCGGGCTCGAGGCCGGGCACCGGGCGCGCGGCGAATCGCTCGCGATCGCGCTGTGCGACGTCGACCGCTTCAAGGTCTACAACGACGAGCTCGGCCATCTCGCCGGCGATCAGGCGCTACGGGCGATCGCCGCGACGATTCGCGGCAGCCTGCGCGGCAGGGACATGGCGTACCGGTTCGGCGGCGAGGAGCTGCTGATCGTGCTTCCGGACACGACCGCCGAGGAGGCGCTCGCCGCCGCCGAGCGCGTCCGGGCCGCGGTCGAGGCGGCGGCGCTGCCCCACCCGGTCGGGATCGGCGGCGTCCTCACGGTCTCGATCGGCGTCGCCGCGGGTCACGCCGACTACGGCAGCCTGCTTGCCCGCGCCGACGCCGCGCTGTATGCGGCCAAGCGCGACGGCCGCAACCGCGTGGTCGGGGCGAGCGAGGCCGAGCCGGTACCCGCGCCCGGACGCGACCGCGCCGGGGCCGAGCAGGGAGCCGTGCCGCGCCACCTGCGCAGCATGCTCGCGCTGTCACGGGCCGCGGCGTCCGGCGACGGCGTGACGGGAGTGCTCGAGGCGCTTGCCCACACGATCCGCTCCGAGCTCTCGTTCCAGGTGGTCGCGATCAACCTGCTCGACGATGCGGGCGAGCACATGCACGTGCTGCTCGTCGACGGCGACGAGGAGGCGCGTCAGACGCTGCTCGGGACCTCGAGCGGCTGGGCCGAGTGGGCGGGAATGATGACCCCCGAAAACATGCGCGAAGGCGCGCTGTGGCTCGCCGCCGGGACGTACGAGTGGGAAAGCGATGGGTCGTTCTGGACGCCGCCGGCGACAGCCGCGCCGGTGCCCGACGCCTGGCACCCCGAGGACATGCTGATGCTGCCGCTGCGCAGCGCCGCCGGCGAGATCATCGGGATGGTGTCGCTCGACCAGCCGCTCCACGGCCGTCGCCCCGACGACGCCGAGATCGCGGTTCTGATGGCGGTCGCCGACCAGGCCGGGCTCGCCGTCGACCAGGCCCATCGCGCAGCTGTGGGACTAACCGGCGCGCAGGTGCTGCCGGACGAACTACGCTTGGCTGCCGTGATGTTGTTGGCAGAGACGCTCGATTTGCGCGATGCGGGGACCGCGCAACACTCGCGCACGGTCGGCGCGCTCGCGGGGCACACCGCGCGTGCCCTTGGGCTGGCCGCGGACCGGGTCGATCGGATCCACGCGGCCGGGGTTCTGCACGACCTCGGCAAGCTCGGGATTGCGGACGCGATCCTCCACAAGCCCGGGGCGCTCGACGACACGGAGTGGCGGGAGATCATGCGTCACCCGGAGATCGGCGCCCGCATCCTCGAGCACGCCGGCCTGAGCGACATCGCGGGCTGGGTTCGCGCCCACCACGAGCGACTCGACGGGCGCGGCTATCCCAAGGGGATCAGCGGCCACGAGATCCCGCTCGAGGCGCGGATCCTGGCGGTCGCCGATGCGTACGAGGCGATGGTCGCCGACCGCCCGTATCGGACCGGGATGCCGGCGCACAGCGCGTGCGAGGAGCTGCTCCGCTGCTCCGGCACCCAGTTCGACCCGGCGATCGTCGACGCGTTCCTGGCCGCGCTCGACCGTGACGAGGACGAACGCGACGCTCAAGCGTCGGTCGCCAAGGCGGCATAGGCCGCAGCGTCCGTGAGCGTCGCCGCTGGCCGGCCGTCGAGGTCGCCGTCGCGTGCGGACGGAAGCGCATTCGACCTGGCCACCTCCGAGTAGAACGCCGCGCTCTTCTTCGGCAGGCGCCGCTGCGTCCCGAAATCGACGTAATACAGGCCGAAACGACGCTGATATCCGCGTGCCCATTCGAAGTTGTCGGTGAGCGACCAGACGAAGTAGCCGGCGAGGTTGACGCCGTCGTCGATCGCGCGCCGTGCCGCATCGAGGTGACCTTCCAGATAGCTCACGCGTTCGTCATCGTTGACGCGGCCGTCGGGGTCGGTGTAGTCGTCTGCCGCGCAGCCGTTCTCCGTGATGTACAGCGGCAGTTGAGGCGCTTCACGGTCGAGCGTCCGAAGCGCGTCATACAGACCCTCGGGCTCGATCAGCCAGCCCATGCTGGTGCGCGGAATGTCCGACGGCACATAGTTGACGACGCCCGGATGCCCGGGGAGCGGGCTTTCTCCTTGGCGCAGGTCGCTCGGGTCGCCCGTGCGCACGTAGTACGGGCAGTAGTAGTTGAGCCCGAGAAAGTCGAGCGGCGCGGCTATCCGATCCATGTCGCCCGGTTCGATCAGCTCGTCCGGCGGAAGCAGCTCGGCGCGGGCGGCGCCGGGGTAGGAGCCGTGCAGCACCGGCTCGAGGAAGATGCGGTTCTGCTCCGCGTCGAGGGCCACGGCCGCGGGCGCCGCGTCATTGTCGACGGCTCGCACCGGGTGTAGATCGATCGTGATGCCCACCGGTACGTGTCCGGACAGCTCGGCGCGGATCGCGTCGACGGCCAGCCCGTGGGCGAGCAGGAGATGATGCGTGGCCGCGGCCGCGAGCGACACGTCGGTCTTGCCCGGGGCGTGCGTCCCGACGCGGTAACCCTGGTGGGCCGCCTGCTGGGGCTCGTTGAGCGTTATCCACATGCCGACCTCGGTGCCGAGGGCCCGGGCGAGTGCCTGCGCATACTCAGCGAAGCGATACGCGGTGTCGCGGTTGGGCCAGCCGCCGTCGTTCTCGAGGGCCTGCGGCAGATCCCAGTGGTACGCGGTGAGAACCGGGACGATGCCCCGGCTCCGTAGCCCCTCGACCAACGACCGGTAGTAGTCGAGACCGCGCTGGTTGAACGGTCCGCGTCCGGTGGGCTGGACCCGGGACCACGCCACCGAGAAGCGGTAGGCGCCGACGCCGAGCGCGGTCAGCAGCCCGAGATCCTCCTCGTAGCGGTGGTACGAGTCGCTGGCGATGTCGCCGGTGTCGCCGTGGTGCACCTTGCCCGGCGTGTGGCTGAACGTGTCCCAGATCGAGGCGCCGCGGCCGTCCTCGTGGACCGCCCCCTCGATTTGATACGCCGAGGTTGAGGCGCCCCAGAGAAAGCCGGGTGGGAAGGGGCGCGCGCCACGCGCACCGTCGAGTGACGTCCCAGTCATGAAGTTCTCCTAGTCGGTGTCGTTCTGAAGATTCCGCGAGCACGGCGCCCGCTCCCCGCGTGAGAGGACACGGGAAGCGGGCGTCTTTTTGGGGTGGAGGAGAGACCTAGCTGATCGGCCGCAACCGCAGGATCACGACCTCGTTGGTCGGCGTATTCGGGCTACCCGACTCATACGAGTTGCTCGCCGATGGCCAACCGGTGAACTTGCTCGTGTTGTATTCGTCGAACACCACGCCGTAGACCGTGGGGATGATCGGCAGGTTCTGAGCCACGTACTGCTCGATCGGTGCCAGATCCGCCTGCTGCGCGGCCACCGTGTTGTCGGCCGCGAGCTTGTTGAGCGCCGCGTCGACGGTCGGGTCCTTCAGCCGCTCATAGTCGCCCGCCGCGTTGTTCGTCGCCTGGGCGCTGTTCAACCAGTCGTTGTACAGCTGATATGGCGAGACGCTCGTCTGCGACCAGTGCGCCGTGAGCTGGAAGTTCCCGGTCGCGACGTCCGAGGACCACGCCGTCACCGACTGACCCACGAAGGTGGCGTTGATACCGGCCTTGCGCAGCCAGCCCGCGACCATCTGGTCACCGGTCGCGTAGTCGGCGAACGACGACGGGTTCGTGATGTCGAGCGAGAGCTCCTGACCGGACTTGGTGCGGAAGAAGCCGTCGGATCCCATCACGTAACCGGCCTGCTCGAGCACCTGCTTGGCGGCCGCGGGGTCCGCGTGCGCATTGAGTGTCGCGTTGGCCACCGACGGCGAGAGGAACTGCTGGAAGATCGGCAGCGTAAGACCGCTCGCGTTGGACACCGGCGGCTCGAGTCCGCCTTCGGCCTGCTGGCTGATCGCGGTTCGGTCGATGGCGAGGCTGATCGCCTTGCGCACCGCGAGTTGGTTCGTGGGGAACTTGTTCAGGTTCGGCTCGAGGCTGTTCGTCTGGACCGGCGGGAACCACACCTGATGGTCGGAGTGGCCGGCTTCGAACACCTGGTTGACGCCCGGGATGAAGTTGCCGGCCCAGTGCAGCTGGTTCGTCTGGAGGGCCGCCAGTGCGGTGTTGGCCGACGCGTACGTCGGGAACTGCACCTCGGACACGGCCGGCTTCCCGCCCCAGTAGCTGGGATTGGCCTTGAGCGTGATTCCCTGCGGGCTGAACTGCGAGACGGTGTAGGGGCCGGAGCCGACCGGGGTCGGATCGGTGTACTTACCGGGATCGCCGACCTTGCTCCACACCGATGCCGGGACGATGTACGTCTGGGCCGCGATGTTCTGGAGGTTGGCGTACTGCGGCGACGGGAAGTTGAGCGTTGCCTGGTTGCCGCTCGAGGTCGCGCTCTGGATGGCGAGCCCCGCGTTGTTGACGTCTGGGTACTGCTTGAACATGTTGTAGGTGAAGGCGACGTCGGCGGCGGTCAGCGGCGTGCCGTTTGACCACTTCACCCCGGGGCGGATCGTGAACGTGATCGACTTCCCGCCGTTCGACCAGTTGTATCCGGTTGCCAGCCAGTCGTAGTACTGGCCGGGCTTGATCGCGTTGGCCTGCAGCAGCGGCTCGTACACCAGCGACGTCGCGCCGAGCAGGGTCGCCGCGGACGATTGGATGTAGGGGTTGAAGTTCTGGGTGATCGCGTTCTGCTGGCTCGACTCCACGGTCAGCACCGAGGAGCCGCTCGCGCCGCTCGAGCTGCTCGAGTTGCCGGAACCGCCCGTGGAGGAACTCGACGTTCCGCCGCAGCCGGCGATCAGGGCGGCCGCGCCGAGCGCCGCGCTCGCGGCCAGCCACCGTTGTTGCTTGATCCATCGTTTCATCGGGGAGTACACCTTCTCTCTGATAAAAGAGTCGTGTCGCGTATGTAGACATTCACGGCCCCTGGTTCAGGCCAGGGTCGTGTCGCGTATGTAGACGGTCACGTGCCCCCGGGTGAGGCCGGGGGCGCGGGCTTTAAGGACCCGTCCACGCCGAGATGCGTGGTAGCGCAAGCTCGGCGTCCTGGCAATCACCTCATCGCACGATCCTCCCTTCGGGCGGGGAGCTGGTGGCCAAAGGCGTCAGGGTCGGGCGCCGAGGCGATCAGCAGCCGCGTGTACTCGTGGCTCGGCGACTGCGTCACCTGCTCGGCGGGGCCGCGCTCGACGATCTCGCCCCGGTGCATCACGAGGATCTCGTCCGCGAAGTACCGCGCCGAGGCGATGTCGTGGGTGATGTACAGCACCGCGAGGTTGAGGTTCCGGCGCAGCTGGTCGATCAGGTCGAGCATCTCGAGCCGGATCGAGACGTCGAGCATCGAGACCGGCTCGTCGGCGAGCAGCACGCGCGGAGCCGCCGCCAGCGCCCGGGCGATCGCCACCCGCTGTCGCTGCCCGCCCGAGAGCTCGTGCGGGTAGGCGTCGCGGAACTGCTCGGGCGGGCTCAGACGCACCTGGGTCAGGACCTTGTCGAGCTCGGCGGTGGTCGGGACGGCGCCGCTGCGGTCCTGGTGGAGCCGGAGCGCGCGCGTGATGTGGTAGCTGACCGTGTGGAGCGGGTTGAGCGAGGCGAACGGGTCCTGGAAGACCATCTGGACCGCCCCCTTGTACGCGCGGAAGCCGCGCTTGCTCGCGGGCTCGATCGGCGCGCCGTCGAGCAGAATCTCACCGGTGGTGCGGCGCTCCTGGCCGGCCAGGATCCGCGCCACCGTCGTCTTGCCCGAGCCGCTCTCGCCGACCAGCGCAGTGATCGTGCCCCGGCGGAGTTCGATGTTGACGCCGCCGACGGCGTCGACGGTGGCCTTGCGGCCGATCTTGTAGGTCTTGGTCAGGGCGGTGGCCTCGAGCACGACGGCGGTGGCGGCGGTGGTCGTCGTTGCCGCCGGGCTTGCGGTGTCCTCCAACAGCGCCGGCGCGGATTGCGTCAGGCGTGCGGTATTAACGACCGGGCACGCGGTGGCGTGTTCCGGCTCGACCGGGTTCAGCGCCATTTCCACCGTGGCGCACACGTCGGTGGCGAAGGTGCAGCGCGGGATGAACGGGCAGCCGGTGAGCGCGCCTCGGAGGTCGGGCGGCGAGCCGGGGATCCCGGACAGCTTCAGGCGGGGCCCGCGGAGCTTCGGGAAAGAGGTGAGCAGGCCCCTGGTGTAGGGATGGGCCGCGTGTTTGTGGATCTGCTCGCGCGTCCCGGACTCCACGATGCGGCCGGCGTACATGATCATCACCCGGTCGGCGATCTCGAGCAGCAGCGACAGATCGTGGGTGATGAACAGGACCGAGAAGCCGAGCCGGTCCTTCAGGTCGAAGATCTCGGACAGGATCTCGCGCTGGACGACCACGTCGAGCGCGGTGGTCGGCTCGTCCATGATCACGACCTCGGGCTCGGCCGCGAGCGCCATCGCGATCATCACGCGCTGGCGCATCCCGCCGGACAGCTCGTGCGGATAGCTCTTCAGACGGGTGCGCGGGATCCCGACCATCTCGATCAGATCGACGATCCGTGCCTGTCGCTGCTCTTCGGCGAGAGGGAGGTGCGCGCCGACCGCGTCGAGCAACTGATCGCTGACGCGGAGCACCGGGTTCAGCGAGTTCATCGCGCTCTGGAAGACGATCGCGATCTCGCGCCAGCGGAGCCTGCGGAGCTGCCCGGCGGTGGCTTTGAGTACGTCGACACCGCCCGGGTCGACGCGGCGTCCGTGGTAGGTGACGCTACCGCCGGTGATCACCGCCGGCGGGCGGAGCAGGCGGATCGACCCGTACGCGAGCGTCGACTTCCCGCACCCGCTCTCGCCGGCGAGGCCGACGATCTCGCCCGGGCGAAGCGCGAGCGACACGTCGCGTACGGCGCGTACGTCGCCGCCCTGTGATCGATACGCGATCGACAGGTTGCGAATGTCGAGCACGGGCTTCTGGGTCTCTGGAGCCGCCTCGCGTATGCGGTCGGCGCCCGGCTCGGTCACGGCACTCACGCTAGCTCCCGCTGCTCGTCGGGGAGTACCGGTGTCGGGTCCGACGGCCGCCACGTGCGGCGCCCGACGCGCACGTTGCCCGCCGCCCGCAGCCGCGGGTTGCCGAGCTCGTCGAGCCCGAAGTTGAGCAGCACCATGCTCATCCCGAGCAGCGCCACGCAGATCCCCGGCGGGGCATACCACCACCAGGCGTTGAGCTGGACGGCGTTACCGTTCTGCGCCCAGTAGAGCATCGTCCCGTAGCTCCAGCTCGACAGGTTCGCGACGCCGAGGAACGCGAGCGCGACCGAGGTAAGGATCGCGTACAGAACGGTTCCGACGAAACTTGCCGCGATCAAACCGATCTCGTTCGGGAAGATCTCGAACAAGATGATCCGCCAGCTGCTCTCACCGGACTCGCGGGCGGCGGCGACGTAGTCGCGGTTGCGCAGCGACAGCGTCTGGGCGCGGATCACGCGCGCGCCCCAAGGCCAACCGAGCGCGCTCAGAACGATCGCCGTGGGAAGCTCGCCGGAGTGGGGGAGGTAGCCGAGGATCACCACCAGCAGCGGAAGCGCCGGCAGGACGAGGAACACGTTGGCGACCAGCGACAGACCCTCGTCGGACATCCCGCCGAGGAAGCCGGCCGACATCCCGACGCCGACCGCGAGCACGGTGGCGATGATCCCCGTCAGGAGTCCGAGCACGACCGTCGAGCGGGTGCCGACGAGCAGTTGGGAGAGCACGTCCTGGCCGGTGGCGGTGGTGCCGAGCAGATGGGTGCTGTTGGGGCCGAGCGGGAGTGCCTGACCGGGGGTCGTGGCCGATGGATCGAACGGCGCGATCGCCGGGCCGATGACCGCGATCAGCACGAACACCGCGAGCAGCACGGCGCCGACCTTGGCCTTCGCCGGCAGGCGCCGGACCGCCCCGCGCCTGCGCGTGATCACGGGCGCCGGGAGCTCGGGCGCGCCGCCGGGGATGGGGTCGACCGGCTCGGCGAGGACGGACATCAGTACGCCGCCCTCGTCCGAGTCCGCGGGTCGGCAAAGAAGTAGACGATGTCGGCGAGCAGGCACGCGAACAGCACCGACAGCGAGATCACCAGGAAGATCCCCTGGAGCAGCGGGAAGTCATCGGAGGTGACCGCGTTGTAGAGCGTCAGCCCGATCCCCGGGTAGGAGAACACGATCTCCATGACGAGCGCGCCGGCGACCACGAAGCCGATCGAAAGCGCGAACCCGGCGAGGTTGGGGAGGATCGCGTTGCGCGCCGCGTACGTGAACATCACCCGGCGCGGCGGCAGCCCCTTGGCCTGCGCGACCAGCACGTAGTCCTCAGCGATCGTCGTGATCATCACGTTGCGCATCTGGAGCATCCACCCCGCCATCGAGGTCACGACAATCGTCAGCGCCGGCAGGATCGAGTGGTAGATCGCGCTCGAGATGAACGACCAGTCCCAGCCGGGGGCGAGGCCGAGGCTGTAGCCCTGTCCGAACGGGAACAGCCCCCAGCTGACCGCGAAGATCTGGATCGCGACCAGCGCCAAGAAGAAGTACGGCGTCGCCTGCAGGAACGTGAACGCCGGCAGTGCACGGTCGAGCGAGCCGCCGCGCCGCCACGCGGCGAGGATCCCGAGCAGCGTGCCGAGCACGAAGCTGATGACCGTCGCCGTCCCGACGAGGATCACCGTCCACGGCAGCGTCTGCCCGATGATCGTCGTCACCTTGGCGGGATACAGGTTCACCGATGTCCCGAGGTTTCCGTGCGCGAGGTCTCCCAGGTAGGTGAAGTACTGGCTGATCAGGCTGCCGTGCGTGTGCGTGCCGAATTCGGCCTGAAGCGCCTTCAGCGAGTTCGCGTCGAGCGTCGGGAACTTGGCGAGCAGCGTGTCGACCGCGTTGCCCGGCATCACCCGCGGGATCGCGAAGTTGACGGTGATCGCCACCCACGCCGCGACGGCATAGAACGCCAACCGCCGGGTGATGAACGCCATCTTGCTTTCTCCTCTGCGTGATCCCTCGTGCCGCGGCGGATGGCCAGCGGCTTGTCATGAAAACGCTACCGGAACTGTTTCGGCGATGTCAAGGCTTGACTTCTGTGTTTTTTACTGATTCACCCGCGTATCGGCCCGATAGCAATGGCAGCTCGATGCTTGTAACGTTTCAGAAATTGTGATTCAATCCGCCGTATGAGTTCCACGCATCGGTTGGAAAACGGCCGCACCACACGGCTCACGATCCGCCAGGTGGCGGATCTCGCCGGGGTCTCGACGGCGACCGTCTCGCGCGTGATCAACGGCCGTGCCGAGGTGTCGGACCGCGCTCGCGAGGTGGTCCTGCGAGTGGTTCGCGAGCACGGCTACAGCACGAACCGCACGGCGCGCGGACTGTCTGCCGGGCGGACCGGCCTGGTCGGCGTGACCACCCCGGTCGTCCACCACTCCTACTTTGCGGTGATCCTCGACGGCGCCGGTGAGGCGCTGTACGAGCAGGACATGCGGATGGTCCTGTGCCCGACCCACCACGAGCACGACCGCGAGGTCTCGCTGCTCGAGCGGCTGATGCAGGGGACCACCGACGGCGCGCTGCTGATCCTCCCCGAGGAGTCGCCGGACGAGTTGGCCGCGCTCCACGACCACGGCTACCGGTTCGTGATCGCCGACCCGCTTCGTCCACTGGATGAGCGCGTTCCCACCGTGTCTGCCGCCCATTCCTCTGGGGCCAGCGAGGCGGTCGAGCATCTGCTGGCGCTCGGGCACCGGCGGATCGCGGCGATCACCGGGCCGCGAGGCTGGATCGCCACCGAGGAGCGGCTCCGCGGCTACAACGGCGCGCTCGCGGCTGGCGGCGTGATGCCTTCGCCCGAGTTGGTGGTCGAATCTGACTTCCACGCCGAGGGCGGCGTCGAGGCGGCGCTGTCACTGCTCGACCGGCCGAACCCGCCGACCGCGATCTTCGCGTTCAACGACATGCTCGCGATTGGCGTCATGCAGGCGGCCCGGATGCGCGGCGTCAGCATCCCAGGGGATCTGTCGGTTGTCGGGTTCGACGACACGTTCGAGGCGTCGATCGTCACGCCCGCGCTGACCACGGTCCGCCAGCCGCTCGCCGAGATGGGGCGGATGGCAGTCAACCTGCTCGTCCGCCAGCTTCAGAACCAGCGGATCGAGGCGCTGCACGTCCAGCTCGAGACGAAGCTGGTCGTGCGAGAGTCGACGGCGCCGGCTGGTCGTTAGCCCGTCAGGCCCGGTGCCGCTCGAGGTTGTCGGCGATGAGCCCGTCGATGAAGGTCCGCGGAATCGCCGCGCCGGTGAGCGCGCGGTAGAGGATCGGCCCGCAAAGAGCGTCGAGGGCGGCGTCGAGGTCGAGGTCGGCGGAGAGCTCGCCGGAGGTGATCCCGCGCCGGAGCATCTCGCGCTCGCTGCGGCGCTGGGGGTCGAGGTAGCGGTCGTGGAAGGTCCGGGCCATCGCTGGGTCGTGCTGGGCCTCGCCGATCAGCGCCAGCAGCACCTTTCCAGCAGGGTCCTTGGTGAGAAACCGAGCGAGGGCGCGTAGATATCGACGCGTGGTCTCGACCGCGGAACCCGCGTCGCGGACGGCCAGCTGGTGGCTTGCGTCTTCGATCAGCGTGTCGAGGAGGATGTCGACCTTCGAGGTCCACCAGCGGTAGATCGTCTGCTTGGCGACGCCGGCGCGGGCGGCGATTCCCTCGATCGTGACGGCGCCGAAGCCTCGCTCGACCAGCAGGTCATCAGCCGCGTGCAACACGGCGAGGCGGGCATTCTCGTCGCGCCGGTGCGGCGCGCGTCCCTTCGGCGAGCGAGGAGCGGCGATGGCGGCACTGGTGGTGCTGTTTGTGCTGGTTGTCCTGCCTGGGCTCGCGGGCATCGACGCGGTCGATCCTAGCGCAACGCAGCGTGGTGTCAGGAGCCCTTGACGAGACGCAACGTTGCGTCTATAGTGTGTGCCAGTCGATTCGACTAACGGACCAGGAACCGGAAGGACCGTCATGACAACCCTCACCACCGCGCCGCTTGAATCGCTGCTCGATCGGCTGTTCCGCGAGGCCGAAGCGCCCGCATCGTCGGACTGGCGGGCCGGCCTCGACGAACTCTCGCCCGAGGAACGATCCTCACTGGCCGCAAGCGCGAACACCCCGGAGTACCTGCGGTTCTACACCCTCGCGAAGAGCGCTTACCTGGCGGTCTCCCGTGATACCGCTCAGCTGCTCTACATTCTCGTCCGCTCGACGGGCGCGCGCTCGGTCGTCGAGTTCGGGACCTCGTTCGGCATCTCGACGCTCCATCTCGCGGCCGGACTGCGCGACAACGGCGGTGGACGCCTGATCACGACCGAATTCGAGCCGTCCAAGATCGCCCGCGCGCGGGAGAACTTCGTCGCCGGCGGACTGGCCGATCTGATCGAGATCCGGGAAGGCGACGCCCTCGAGACGCTCGCCGACGATCTGCCCGATCAGGTCGAGGTCGTGCTGCTCGACGGCGCCAAGGGCCTGTACCTGCCGGTCCTGAAGCTGCTCGAGCCCCGGCTGAGGTCCGGCGCCTTGATCGTGGCCGACAACGCCGATATGAGCCCGGAGTATCTGCGGCACATGCGATCCTCCACGAACGGATACACCTCAGTGCCGTTCGGCGGTGACGTAGAGCTATCCATGCGCACCGGCTGACCATGCCGCTCGTAGAGATCGATCTCCTCGAAGGCCGCTCCGAAGCAGAGCTCGATGCGATCTCTGATGCGGTCCACGAGGCGATGGTCGCGGTGCTCGACGCGCCCCAGCGCGACCGGTTCCAGATCATCACCGAACGTTCCCCGTCACGTCTGCGCTTCGACGCGAACTACCTCGACATCGACCGTGACGAGGGCTTCGTGTTGATCCGGATCACCCTCTCCGCGGGCCGGACCACCGAGGCCAAGCAGGCGTTCTATCGCCGGCTCGTCGAGTTGCTGGCCGAGCGGACCGGGATGCGAACCGAGAACCTCGCGGTGGTCTTGATCGAGAACGCCCGCGAGGACTGGTCGTTCGGCAAAGGCCAGGCGAGCTACGTCGAGCTTCCGCGCGAGCTCTGGCGATGAGGCCGGCAGCGACCTAGTCAGGTTGTTGCACAGCCTGTCCTGGCCGGACCATCGTTCCGGCCGGGCAATACCACCGCATCACCTCGACCGCGAGGCGTCCGGCGACGACCGCAGGGTCGCCCTCGGCGAGGCGGCGGGCGTCGTCCAGCGATCCGGTTCGGTAGAAGGTGATCCCCCGCAGGGATTCGTCGACGTGGTCGACGACCGGCCCGTTGGTCACGACGTGGCCGGCGTCGCGGAGTGCAGAGTTGTACGCGAGGTGCTCGCGCTGAATCCGATCCAGCGTCTCGTCGTCGTAGTGCCTGGCGTCCGGCGGACGCCGCAGCATCACTAACTCAAAAGCCTCAAGTTCCATGGATCCCTCGGCGGGTCGCACAGGCTAACGGTTCGACCGGTACTACGCTCGGGCGCACGCGAGCGGCATACGCCTGATCGCGGCGGTTCCGTCGAGCTTCGAAAGGAGTCGCCTCGAGGCATCGTTACTCGATGTGTGCCGGTTATCCAGGTCTGGCCGTGGCGCGGCGTGCGCGTTAGCGTGCTT
>Ga0335072_10009715_pt1 | contig 13872 bp, 23 predicted proteins | sample Lox_Sample_21_FD_206725 | JGI IMG/M metagenome (GOLD analysis project Ga0335072, IMG submission 206725) | Soil microbial communities from Loxahatchee National Wildlife Refuge, Florida, United States - Lox_Sample_2.1 | ecosystem: Environmental > Terrestrial > Soil > Wetlands | place: USA...
GTCCGGGAAAGACTTCGTTCAACTCACCGAGCAGTTTTTCGACGCGGAACGGCGATTCGTAAAGCACCAGGGTGCCTGAGACGGCCTTGAGCGATTCCAGCCGGTTCCGCCGCTGGCCGGATTTGTGCGGGAGAAATCCGACGAAATGAAATTCTTCCGCTGGCAAGCCGCTCGCGGTCAAGCCGGCGACGAGTGCGCAGGCGCCTGGAACCGCTTCCACGCGTAAGCCGGCGGCAATGGCGGCCTTCACCACGCGTTCACCAGGGTCGCTGATGCCGGGGCTGCCAGCATCGGTGACGAGCGCGATCTTTTCGCCGCGCCGGAGGCGTTCGATGACCTCCTCACTGCGTCTGGCTTCATTGAACTGGAAATAACTCAGGAGCGGTTTGGCGATGCCGAAATGCCTGAGCAACTGTCCGGAGCGGCGCGTGTCCTCGGCGGCCACCACGTCGCACTCGCGCAGGACGCGTAGCGCGCGGAGCGTAATGTCTTCCAGATTGCCGATGGGCGTGGCGACAAGGTAAAGCGTCGAAGGCGTGAGTGGCGGCAAGTCATTTTCCATGTCTTGACTTAAACAGAAATTTCGGCGGAAATAAATCGTATTCGCCAAATGAAGAATGCCACAAAGTCCATCGCCATTTTACTTTTTGCGCTGTCATGCGTCATCTGTCCGGCGCAGTCGCCCCTGCCTGGCTTGCAGGGATTTCACCGCGTCGTCTTCATCGGCGACAGCATTACTTACTACGGCGGCTTCATTGACGACATCGAAGCTTATGTCATAACGCGCGACACGAATTCAACCATCACGTTTCTGAATCTTGGCCAGTCGTCGGAGACGGTATCTGGGCTTTCCGAGGCAGGTCATGCTGGCGGAAAATACACGCGCCCGGATTTGCACACGCGGCTGGCCGCCGTCCTCAAAAAAACCAAACCCGATCTCGTCATCGCTGATTACGGGATGAACGACGGGATTTACCAGCCGTTCAGCGACGAACATTTCCAGAAATTCACGGACGGGATGGAATGGTTGCACAATACGGTCGTGAAATCCGGCGCAAAAATTATCCACGTCACGCCTTCGCCATTTGATCCGTTGGCCTGCAAAAAGCCGCTCTCGCCTGACGGCGCGCGTGGGTTCGACGGGCCTTACACGAATTACGACGACGTGCTTGCGCGCTACGCCGCGTGGCTGGACGCGCAACGCACCAACGGCTGGGATGTGATTGACATCCACACGCCGATGGCGCGATTCCTAGTCGCGCATCGGGAGACGGATGCCACCTATGCCATCACCCGCGATGGCGTGCATCCGAACGACGTCGGCAACTGGCTCATGGCGCGGGAAATTCTCGTCCACCTGGGTGCACCGGCGGCCATCGGCAAGATGGACAGCGTGGAACCGATGCTCGCAGTGAATCCGCACGGCGATGAGTTGCTGAAACTGGTGACGCAGGAGCAAGATATTTTGCGCGATGCGTGGCTGACGGCAGCGGATCATTTGCGTCCGGGCCATCCGGCGGGCTTGCCGCTGCCGGAGGCAGAGCAACAGGCGACGGCGTTGGAAGCAAAAATCCATGTGCTGGCGGTGGGCTCAAAATGAAACGTGCCGCCGCATTTTCCGTTGTGCTCGTCATGGCGCCAAATTTGAAATCGGCGCGGGCGCTGACGCAGGCGGCATTACGGGCACGGTTGATTGCCTGCGCGAACTTGATCCCGAAAATCGAATCGCATTATTGGTGGCGCGGAAAAATTGAATCGGGCGCCGAGGTTTTGATGCTTTTGAAGACGTGGAAATTGAAATTGCCGGCACTGGAGAAATTAATTTTGTCAAAACATCCCTACGAAACGCCGGAGTTTCTCGTTTTGCCGCTGGCGGCGGGTGGAAATAAATATTTGGACTGGCTGGCGGGTGAAGTTTTTGTTTGAACCTTTGCGGCGCGGGCGTAAATTCAATTCGTGACTGGCGCGAATTCCACGGAGGCAATGGCTTGGATGTTGATGGCGGCGCATTTGCTGGCCTTGGCGGTTGCGTGTGGCATTTTTGGGTGGATGCTTTTTCTACATCGCCGTTCACAGCGACTCAATCCCATTTCATCGCATGTCCCCGAATCCATCCTGTTCCGTCCTACCCTGCCTTCGCGACCGACCACATGGCTGGCCATCCGTTCCGTGAATTCCGAAGCGGTGCAGTCCGCGTTGGGCGTGAACCATTCCACGCCGTGTTCCTGGTCGGAAGGACTCGCCGGCGACCACGAATTTTTTATCAGTTCGCGCGTGAACGGCTGGGTCATCGTCACCGGCTTGGGCGTGCCTGCGCCGAACGAAGATGTGGATGAATGTTTTCATTTTCTTGTCAACTTGAGCCGCAAGCTCGGCCACGTGCAATTTTTCTGTGCGGAAAAATTTTCCCATCATCACGCCTGGGCGCGGTTGGACGATGGCTGCGTGACACGCGCATATGCGTGGGCGGGGGCGACGCTCTGGAATCAAGGCGCGCAGACCATCCCGGAAGTTGAGCTGGGGTTGAAATGCTTTGATTACGGCGACTTGTCGGCAACGATTCTCGATGCCGAGTCGAACTTTGAAAAAGTTCCGGCGCTGGCGGCGAAATGGAGCTTGGACCCGGCGGAAATCCAGTTTGTGCAGCACGCCGGCGGAGTCGCTGGCGAATCCGCGCGCATTTATTAAGTTGCCGCGCGGAAAGAATTCGCGCAAAGTCGAAGAAAACAAGGCAGCCATGTCATTCAGCATTGAACTTGAACTACAGAAGTTTCCGAAAACCGTCACGCTCAAGGACGGCAAGAGCGCCGGCTTACGTCCGTTGCAGCGCGACGACGAGACGGCGTTGCACAAGTTGTTCCTCGAGATTCCCGAACCGGAGCGGATGTTCATCAAGCATCGCGTCACGGAAATTTCCGTCATCCGCGACTGGTGCCGCAACATTGATTACGGCCGCAACTTGCCGCTGGTCGGGTTGATTGGCGGCAAAATCGTTGGCGTCGCCACGCTGCACCAGCAACTGGGTGGCTGGAAACGCCACATTGGCCGCGTCAGTGTGCTGGTGCATTCGTCGTTTCGCGGTCGTGGACTCGCGCGCACGCTCGTCGCGGAAATCGTGGATATCGCACGGCGCGCCGGACTGGAAAAAGTCGAGGCGGAATTCATTGGCGAGCAGGAGGCGGCGATCAAAATGTTTGCGTTACTCGGCTTCAGCCAGCTCTTGTGCTTTGAAAATTACGTCAGGGACATGCAGGCGATTTCCCACGATTACATTTTGATGGGATTGGAATTGAAGACGGATGAGGAATACGCCAGCGCGAGCGGGTAGCCAAATGCCGCCGGAAATTTGTCCTAATTGTGGCGCGGAAGTGCCGCGTAACGCCAAGGTCTGCCCGGAATGCGGATCAGACGAATCAAGCGGTTGGTCGGAGCAGGCTCGCGCGGACAATCTTGGTTTGCCGGATGAACATTTTGACTACGACGAATTTGTCAAAGAGGAATTCGGGAGCGGAAGACACAAGCCGCGCGGCATTTCGTGGTTTTGGTGGGGGATTGCCATATTGCTCGTCGTCCTGATGTTGTTGTGGTTTGTGAAATAAAAAAGCCCGCTCAATAGAGCGGGCTGTGAATTCAAATCCGATTCAGGACTTCTTTTCTTCCGGCTTGGCTTCCGCCGGCTTTGTTTCAGTTGCAGGGGCAGCAGCGGTTTCCGCCGGAGCTTCGGCGGAAAAATCCACCCACTCCAGAATCGCGCGTTGCGCCGAGTCGCCGATGCGCTGGTTCATTTTTACGATGCGCGTGTAACCGCCGTTGCGCTCCTTGAAAGCGGGCGCAATTTCCTTGAAGAGAATTTTCGCCGCGTCTTCCTGATGCAAGCGCGCGACGGCAAGACGGCGATGATGAATCGTGCCCTTCTTGCCGAGCGTCACCATTTTTTCGGCCACGGAACGCGCGGCTTTTGCCTTCGCCAGCGTGGTCGTAACGCGCTTGTGCTTGATGAGGCTGCAAACGAGGTTCGCCAGCATCGCGTTGCGATGCTCGGAAGTGCGGCCCAGTTTGGCCGTTCGTTTCAAATGTCGCATAAATTCCTCACTCGGCTGCCGCTTCTTCCTTCGGCGCGGTGTCAATCAACCCGGGCTCAAAATTCATGCCGAGCGACAGGCCCAAAGCGGTCAGCTTATCCTTGATTTCGTTCAGCGATTTCTTGCCGAAGTTGCGATACTTGAGCATCTCCTGTTCGGTCTTCATCGCTAACTGGCCGACGGTGGTGATGTTGGCGTTGTTCAGGCAGTTCGCCGCGCGGACGCTCAATTCGATTTCGTTGACACTCATATTAAGCAGCTTCTTCATCTTCACCTTCTCGTCATCCTGCTTGTCGGCGGCTTCTTCAAACTCAACGGCGTTCTTGTCATAACCGACAAACACATCAAGGTGGTGCGCCAGAATCGCTGACGCCTGTGTGAGCGCGTCGTCCGGCGTCAGGCGCCCGTCCGTCCAAACTTCCAGAACCAAGCGGTCGTAATCCGTGCGGTTGCCGACGCGCGCGGCTTCGACGTTGTAACGGACGCGCGTAACCGGTGAAAAAAGCGAGTCAACCGCAATGACGCCGATGGCCTGACCGGGCTTTTTATTTTCATCGCCCGGACAAAAGCCGCGGCCAATTTTCACCGTCAGCTCCATTTCGAACTTTTTCTTTTTGTCGAGCGTGCAAATGAGTTGGTCGGGATTGACCAATTCGACGTTTTGGTTCAACTGGATGTCGGCGGCGGTCACCGGGCCTTCTTTGTTGACCGAAAGCAAAAGGACCTGCTCGTCGCGCGTGTGCGCCTTGAACTTGATTTTTTTCAAATTCAAAACGATGTCCGTCACGTCTTCGACGACACCGTCAATCGTGGTGAATTCGTGCATCGCGCCGTCGACCTTGATGGAGGTGATGGCGGCGCCTTCGAGCGAGGACAGCAACACACGCCGAAGCGAGTTGCCAATGGTGTGGCCGTAGCCCGTTTCAAACGGGTCGGCGATGAATTTGGCGTAAGTGTCCGTCGCGCTTGCGTCGTCTTTTTGCAACCGCTTCGGCATTTCGAAACGTCCGAGTCTGACTGGCATGTTTTCCTTTCAACAATTTTAATCTGACGACTCCGGCCATTTATTCCCGCGCCGGGGAAGTCCGTATAATTGTTTTACTTTGTTTTGGTTACCGGGAATAAAATTCTACGACCGCCTGTTCGTTGGCAATCGGTTGGATTTCGTCGCGCGTCGGGATGCGCATGACCGTGCCTTTGAAATTTTCCTTGTCCAAAAGCAGCCAGTCCGGCACCGCGCGGCTGGTGGCTATTTCCAAATTCTTCGTTGCAATCTGGCGCGACACGTTGTTGTTTTTGACTTCAACCACGTTGTTCACTTTTAGACCAAATGACGGAATACTGACCTTGCGGCCGTTCACCAGAACGTGACCGTGCGAAACCATCTGGCGCGCGGCGGCGCGGGTGTTCGCGAAGCCGAGGTGAAAAACCACATTGTCGAGCCGCGTCTCCAAAATTTGCAGCATTTGCTCGCCGGTGACGCCGCGGCGCTTCAGCGCCCGCTCGTAAACACCACGAAATTGGCGTTCCAGCAAGCCGTAGTAATATTTAAGTTTCTGCTTTTCAATCAAGCCAAGACCGTAATCCGTCGTTTTGCGGCGGGACTTGGGACCGTGAACACCGGGGCCGTAATTGCGGCGCTCCAGATATTTCGACGGACCAAAAATCGGCACGCCGAACCGGCGGCTGATGCGAACGCGAGGACCTTTGTAACGAGCCATAGAAATTATGAATTAGGATTTACGATTTTACACGCGGCGCTTCTTGCGCGGACGACAGCCGTTGTGCGGAACGGGCGTCACGTCCTTGATCGAGGAAATTTCCAGACCGATGGCCTGTAGCGCGCGAATGGCCGATTCGCGGCCGGAGCCGGGGCCTTTGACACGAATTTCAACTTCCTTCATGCCGTGCGCCATCGCCTGCCGAGCAGCATCCTGCGCAACCTGCTGTGCTGCGTAAGCCGTGCTCTTGCGCGAGCCTTTGAAACCGACGCGCCCGGCGCTCGACCAGCCGATGATGTTGCCGTGCATGTCAGTGATGCTGACCAAAGTGTTATTGAAGGTGGCCAGAATGTTTGCGACGCCGACAACGATGTTTTTGGCATGCTTGGCCTTGATGATCTTTTTTGCGGCGGCGTCCTCACCCAAAAGTTCGGCAGCAGTTGGCGCGGTGACAGCGGTTTGAGGCGCGCCAGGAGCAGCAGCTTCCGCTGGTTTCCCAGTTTCAGGAGCAGCGGCAGGTTTGTCGGCCTTCTCCGCTTTTTCCCTTTTCTTCGGCTCGGTGGGTTTTTCGGCGTGTTTTTTTTCAGCCGTTTCAGGCTTCGCTTCTTTCGCCGTTTTTTGCTTTTTTTCTTCAGCCATACTCGTTTATTTCAAATTAGTGGATACCGGTCTTGGCGTTCGGATTGCGTTGCACGCCGACGGTCTTGCGCGGACCTTTTCGCGTGCGGGCGTTGGTTTGCGTGCGCTGTCCGCGCACGGGCAATCCGCGCATGTGCCGGATGCCGCGATAGCATTTGATGCCTTGCAGCCGCTTGAGGTCCATGCCGATTTCACGGCGCAAATCGCCTTCGATGACGTATTTGCCTTCCTGAATGGCATGAACGATTTGCGCGAGCTGTTGCTCGGTCAAATCCTTTGCGCGGATCGAGCGGTCAATATTCGCGCGCTCAAGAATCTCCAGCGCGTTGACCGGGCCGATGCCGTAAATGTAACGTAGCGCAATGTCAATGCGCTTGTTCGGCGGAACTTCCACACCAATGATGCGTGCCATAAATTTTTAACCTTGCCGCTGTTTGTGACGTTTGTTCGTGCAAATCACACGGATGACGCCGCGACGGCGCACCACTTTGCAGTGCTCGCACATTTTTTTTACTGATGCTCTAACTTTCATCTTAAATTTTTGTTTCCGCCAAAATCCGCCCCACGCTCAAATCGTAGGGCCGCAATTGCAATTTCACCCGGTCGCCAGCCTTCAGCCCGGCGAAATCTTTCTTTGCCCTGCCCGTGGCGAACGCCGTCAACCGGTGCCCGTTCCTCAATTCCGCGCGAAACGTGCCGTTGGGCAGCGCTTCCATCACGCGAGCTTCAACTTTGAAAACTTCGTCGCCGACCATGTCAAAATCTCCGCTTCACCGCCGGTCACAAGGACGGTATGCTCAAAATGAGCGGATAATGAACCATCTTGCGTGACCACTGTCCAGCCATCTTTTAAGATTTTTACTTCGGGCCGCCCGGCGTTCACCATCGGCTCGATGGCAATGGTCATGCCCGGACGCAGCTTGTCGTTCATTTTTCGGTCCACAAAATTCGGCACTTGCGGCTCCTCATGCATCGCGCGCCCGACGCCATGGCCAACAAATTCGCGCACAACGCTAAAGCCGTTGCCTTCGACAAAATTTTGAATCGCGCGTGAAATGTCCGTCACACGATTTCCCGGCTTCGCCGCTGCTATGCCCAGATATAACGACTGTTCGGTCACGTCCAAAAGCCGTTGAGCCTCGACGCCACAACCACCAACCGGAAACGTCCGGGCGTTGTCGCCGATAAACCCTTTGTAAAGAACACCGACGTCCACGCTCACGATGTCGCCAAAGTGCAATTCCCGCGCACCCGCGACTCCATGAACGACCTCGTCATTTACTGAAAGGCAAACATGGCGCGGATATTTGCGGTAGCCCAGAAACGCGCTTTTTGCCTCGCGCGCCCTGATTTGTTCCGCCGCAAAATCATCCACCTGTTGCGTCGTGACGCCTGGCTGGATGAACGCGCCAACTGCTTCCAAAACTTCCGCCGCCACCGCGCAGGACGAGCGCATCAATTTCAGCTCGTCTTCGCTTTTAATTTTTATTCCAGCCACAAGTCAAAATCGTCCGCGCAGACGGCCTTTCTTCAAAAATCCGTCGTAGTGACGCATTAACAAATGCGATTCGACCTGGCGCATCGTGTCCAGCAAAACGCCCACCGCGATCAAAATGCTCGTGCCGCCGAAGAAACTCGAAACGGCATAGGAAATATGCAGACGCTGGGAAAGAATGATCGGAATCGTCGCAATAATGGTCAGGAAAATCGCGCCCGCCAGCGTGATGCGACTCATGGCCCGGTGCAAATAATCACTCGTGCCCTGCCCCGGCCGAACGCCGGGAATATAGCCGCCATTCTTCTTCAAATCGTCAGCAATCTGGATTTCATTGAATTGAGTAGCGACCCAAAAATACGAGAAGAACAAAATCATCAATGAAAAAATTGTTAGATACACCGGCGATCCATAAGCGAACGCATTAGTCAGCGTCACAAAAGGTCCATGCCAAGCTGACGACGGGCCGGTATTGTCCGCGACGAACTGGCAAATTCTTCCCGGAAACATCAGAATGGATTGCGCGAAAATGATCGGCATGACACCGGAGTAATTCACCTTGAGCGGCATGAAAGAAGTTCCGCCCGCATACATCTTGCGCCCGACGGCGCGCTGCGCGTATTGCACGGGAATTTTTCGTTGCGCCTGCGTCACGGCCACAACTCCTGCAATCACGGCCGCCAAGAGAAAGATCATTACCAATGCCGTGCCAAGCGGAAATTGCGCCGTGGCGCCGCCACCTGAAAAGAACATATCCTTCAGTCCCACCCAGGCAGCGGGCAGGCGCGAAAGAATGTTGATGGTGATGATCAGAGAAACGCCGTTTCCAATTCCGCGGTCGGTGATTTGTTCTCCAATCCACATCAGCAACATTGTGCCGGTGGTGAGAATCAGAGTCGTTTGGACCAGATACCACCACATATGATTGTCGCTGAATAAAACAAGCCGTCCTGGAAAATCCTGGCCATACACCGTTTGCGGGTGCTCCCAGCTGGCGGCCGTTACCCAGCCCCAGCCGAGGCAGAGTAATACGGTCAAATAGCGGCCGTATTGGATTATTTTGGTGCGACCGCCTTCTTCACGAGCCAGCTTGCTCAACCTGGGCCAGACAGCGGTGAGCAACTGAATGATGATGGTGGCGCTGATATAAGGCATGATGCCAATACCGCCAATGGCGCAGCGTTCCAGACCGCCGCCGGCGAAGGTGTTGGCCAAATCCAACGGACCTCCTTGCGAATGCGCGGGACTGTTGAAAAAAGCCTGCAATTTAGAACCGTCCAAACCGGGAATCGTAATGAACGTCATCAGACAACAGACCGCCAACATGCCCAGCGTGAACAGAAGCCGAGACTTCAGCTCGGGAATCTTGAAACAATTGGCAAATGTGTTGAAGATGTTGCGGAACATGATTCAGTCCCGCCTCAAGCCTTCGCGGGTTCGACGGGTTTGCGGACAATAATTTCGCACGCGCCGCCTTTGGCCTCGATTTTCGCCTTGGCGGAGGCGCTGAATGCGTGGGCGCTTACGGAAAGTTTTTTGTTCAATTCGCCATCGCCCAGAATCTTGATTCCACTCGCGTGGCCGTTGGCCAGCCCGATGGCGCGCAACGCAGCTTCATCAACCTTCGCGCCGTCGTCGAATTTGTTCAATTCCCCGACGTTGACCGCGATGTATTGCGTCGCAAAGCGCGCGTTGTTGAAGCCGCGCTTGGGAATACGGCGGATGAGCGGCATCTGGCCGCCTTCAAAACCGATCCGGATGGAACTTCCCGAGCGCGCGGTCTGGCCCTTGCCGCCACGGCCGGAAGTTTTGCCGTGGCCGCTGGATTCGCCCTGGCCGAGCCGCTTGGTGCGATGCTTCGCACCGGGACGGGGTTTGAGATTGTGCAGTCGCATCATAAAATTCAGGCCGTCGCCGAAATGGCTTCGGGCGCTTTGGGCGTTTCCACTTTTTTCATTTCCAAACCGCGGTTTTTGTAGATCTCCTCGCGCAGGCGCAAGCTTAACAGCCCCTTGAGTGTCGCCTTGACCACGTTGGCCGCGTTGCTGGAACCGAGCGATTTGGTCAACACATCCTTCACGCCGGCGGATTCCAAAACCGCGCGAACCGTCGGCCCGGCGATAATACCAGTGCCCGGCGAAGCCGGCCGCAGTAAAATTTTTGCGCCGCCGAACGAGCAAAAAACTTCATGCGGAAGCGTCGCGTCCTTGAGTGAAACGGAAAACATCTGGTTGCGCGCCAGTTCGCCGCCGCGGCGGATGGCATCGGCCACCTCGCTCGCCTTACCCAAGGCGTAACCGACCCGGCCTCTTTTGTCGCCGACGACCACGAGCGCGGAGAAATTGAAACGGCGTCCGCCCTTGACCACTTTCGACGAGCGATTGATAAAAACAACCTTCTCCGTCAATTCCTCCGACGAGCCGCCTTCAATTGAAATGTCTGATGCTTCGGCGGCGGGTTTGCCACGGCGTCCACCGCGTCCGCGTGGAGCGCGCTGTTCCTCGCCTTCAGTTTTGTTGATTTCAGCCACAGTATTTTTGGTTGAGGTTAAAATTTCAGTCCGGCCTCGCGCGCGGCGTCCGCCAGCGCTTTGACCTTGCCGTGATAAAGTTTCCCACCGCGATCAAAGATCACTTCCTTGATACCCTTGTCGAGTGCGCTTTTGGCCGCGAGTGCGCCGATTTTTTTTGCGCCGTTTACGTTGGCCGACAATTCCTTGGCCGCGGAACTTTTTCCAACTGTCGAAATCGCCGTGAGCGTTTTTCCCGTTTCATCGTCAATGAACTGCACGTGAATATTTTCGCCGGTAAAGCAGACGGCCATGCGCGGGCGTTCCTTCGTGCCGGAAATTTTTTTCCGGATGCGCCAGCGTCGCAATTGCTGCAATTTATGTTTCTGTTCAGTTCTCATTTCGTCGTGCCGCGGATTTGGCCGCGGCAAATTATTTTACTGGACCGTCTTGCCTTCCTTGCGCTGGACGTGTTCGCCCACATAGCGCACGCCCTTGCCCTTGTAAGGCTCAGGCGGATAGAAGGCCCGAATTTCCGCCGCCACCTGCCCAACGGTTTTTTTATCCGGGCCTTCGATGGTCAGCTTGGTGTTTTCCTCGACCGTCACTTTAATCTGGTCGGGAATGTTGTAATTGATCGGATGTGAAAAACCGAGCGCAAGATTCACGACCTTGCCTTGAACGGCGGCCTTGAAACCGACTCCCTGGATTTCCAGCTTCTTGACGAAGCCTTCGGTCACGCCTTTCACCATATTGTTGACGAGCGCGCGGCTCATGCCGTGAAGCGCCTTCGCCTCCGCGTCCTCACCGTTGCGGCTGACGACGATTTTTCCGTCGGCGACCTTCAGGCTGGTGCGGCGCGGCAATTCCCAGTCGAGCTTGCCTTTCGGGCCTTCGACGAGAACTTTTTGCCCCTTCACTTCCACCTTCACCTTGGGTGGAATGGCTATCGGTTGTTTTCCAATTCGCGACATAAAATTTTACCAGATGTAGCAGAGCAATTCGCCGCCGAGATTTTTCTTTTTCGCATTGGTGCCGGTCATCACGCCCTCGGGCGTGGACAACACCGCGATGCCCAAGCCGCCGAACACGCGCGGAATCTCCGTCGCGCCGACATATTTGCGCAAACCGGGTTTGCTGATGCGCTTCATGCCTTCAATGACATTTTTCTTGCCGTTGTATTTCAGGCGGATTTTTATTTTTTTCACCGCGTTGCCTTCAACGGCCACATCACCGACGTAGCCTTCGCTTTTCAAAATCTTCGCCAAGTCTTCCTTGATGCGTGAATGCGGCAATTCAATCGCGGGCAGCAAAGCGCGGCCGCCGTTGCGGAGCCGCGTCAACATGTCTGAAATTGGATCGGTCATATTCGTATTTGTCAAATCACCAACTCGCCTTCGTCACGCCGGGAATCAACCCGTTCAATGCGGCCTGGCGAAACGTCAGGCGTGAGCAGCCGAACTTCCGCAGATAACCGTGGCGCCGGCCGCTGTAGGAACAACGGTTCACGACGCGCGTCGGGCTGGCATTGCGCGGCAGCTTCGACAACGCGGCGTAATCGCGTTTCGCCTTCAATTCCGCTCGCAGGGCGGCGTATTTCTTCACCGCTTCCTGCTTTTTCTTGTTGCGCTCAAACCATGATTTCTTGGCCATAAAATTTATTTCTATTTCTCCGCAAAGGGAAATCCCATCAATTTCAACAATTCCAAAGCCTCATCATTGGTCGGCGCGCTGGTCACAATCGTGATGTCCATGCCCTGCTGCCGCTTGATTTTGTCCAGTTCGATTTCCGGGAAAATCGTCTGGTCGGCCACGCCGAACGTGTAATTGCCGCGGCCGTCGAATTTGCGCGGCGACAATCCGCGAAAGTCGCGGATGCGCGGCAGCGCCGTCGCCACCAGCCGGTCAAAAAATTCATACATCGCATCCTTGCGCAACGTCACCCGGCAGCCAATCGGCACGCCCTCGCGCAATTTAAAATTAGCGATGCTGTGGCGCGATTTGCTGATGGCGGGCTTGCGCCCGGTGATGAGCGACAAATCCTTCGCCGCATCCTCGACCGCGCCTTTTTCCAGCGACGCGCTCACGCCCATGTTCACCACGATTTTTTCCAAACACGGAATCTGGTGGACGTTGGCGTATTTGCGCTTTTCTTTCAGCGCGGGCACCACGTCGTTTTTGTATTTTTCGTAAAGTCTGGCTTTCATTTTTTCGTGTCACGGATTTTGCCGTGACAAATTCATCAAGTCGTTGCCGGCGCCTCCGCCACGCTCCGCTTTTGCGCGCGCGCATCAAAATCCGTCGCCGCCATCACGTTGGAAATGTGAACCGTTCCTTCGCGCTCGACGATGGCGCCGTTTGGATGCTGCTGGCTCTTGCGCGTATGGCGCTTGATCATTTGCACGCCCTCGACGATAACGCGCTGTTGCTTCGGCAGCACCGCGATGATTTTACCGCGCTTGCCTTTTTCCTTGCCGGCCAGCACGACCACTTCCTCGCCCTTTTTAACGTGACATTTCATACGCTTCAAATCACCTCCGGCGCGAGTGAAATAATTTTCATAAACTTCTTATCGCGCAACTCACGCGCCACCGGCCCGAAGACGCGCGTGCCTTTCGGGTTTTGTTCCTGGTCAATGATGACGCAGGCATTGCTGTCAAAACGCAGATACGAGCCGTCGCTGCGCGAGATGACGCGCCTGGTGCGCACAATCACTGCATCGTGGACCTCGCCTTTTTTCACCGTGCCGTCCGGCGCGGCGACCTTGATGTGGACCTTGATGACGTCGCCGATGCCGGCATACATCTGGTTGCGGCCCAGCACGCCGATTGCCCAGGCAACCTTGGCGCCCGTGTTGTCCGCGACATCCAAACTGGAACGAACTTGCAACATAAAATCAAATCAAGCAGCCACCGGCGTTTCCACTTCGTTGCGCCGGACAATTTCAATCAGCTTCCACCGTTTCAACTTCGACAGCGGCCGCGTTTCCTGAATGACCACCATGTCGCCGATTTTCGCCTCGGCTTTTTCGTCGTGCGCGTAAAACTTCTTGTAAGCGGTCACGATTTTCTTGAACCGCGGATGCGGAAAGCGGCGCTCGACGCGGACGACAATCGTCTTGGCCATCTTGTTCGAGACGACTTCGCCGAAGCGTTCCTTGCGGTTGCCGCGTTTCGGTTCTGCTTGGGTGGTGGTTTCAGCCATACAAATCAAACGGTTTTTGCCTTGTTGCGCAATTGCGAGATGCGCGTTTCCAGCCGCGCAATGTCCTTGCGCAACGTGCGCAGGCGCGCTGGCTTCTCCAGTTGCGCGCTCGCCTGCTGCAAACGCAGGTTGAACATTTCATGGCGCAAATCGCGGCTCTTGGCCGCCAATTCCACCAGCGTCATGTCTTTGGATTCGGAAAATTTCATGCAAATCAACTTG
>Ga0335072_10009716_pt1 | contig 13872 bp, 13 predicted proteins | sample Lox_Sample_21_FD_206725 | JGI IMG/M metagenome (GOLD analysis project Ga0335072, IMG submission 206725) | Soil microbial communities from Loxahatchee National Wildlife Refuge, Florida, United States - Lox_Sample_2.1 | ecosystem: Environmental > Terrestrial > Soil > Wetlands | place: USA...
GTTTGGAGACCGTCTGCCATATCTACTATTCCAGTCGCCTTCAGGAACTTGGCTAGAAGCTTTTCCCATTCTCGACCGTCATTTACTAGATAATCGCCATAATAGTGAATGCCCCTGCCACTTCCAACCAGCACTCCTGGGTTTCCTTCAGATATCGCTTTTACCCTTTCGATCACGTCATTCAGAGTTATTTTGTCTGGGTCCACATCCATCATCGGTATATGCTTTGCGGATCCGTCTACACAGATCACCTTAGAACTGATGCCCCACACCTGATTTGGTTGGGTCACGGTTAAATCCTGCTGTTCCAGGGCTAGAAATTCTGCTCTAGGGTAATCCCTTTCTATAGGGTAGCCGTTTGTCCTTAGCGCTTCTGCCAGGTGGCTTCTCCTTTCATCTGCTGTTCTAAAATTCGTACCGTACTCGCTTCCAACAGTCCAAGATTCAAGCCTTACTAATGCTATTTCTGGATGATGCTCTACTATGGTCTGCGATACGCGCAGCGCAACGTCTCCCACAGCAAATCGCCTGCCTTTCACCATTTTCCCACGCAAATTGTCTATTTATCCAGATATATAAGCCTTTTTCGAGCCTTTCCGAGCGCCATAGCCAAGCCCTGCACGCACCATTTTAATACCTTTTAGCCAATCCTATAACGATAAGATGGCGGAGAATCTGCGCAAGTTCATATCGAAGATGCCATATTCCTACAGGGTTAACGCCAGTGCGGCTAGAATAAAGGAAAAATACGACAAATACCAGGGCAAGAATGTATCTGTGGCAGGGCGAATAACGGGAATAAGGAAGTCAGGCAAGCTGATCTTCATAGACATACTTGACACAACAGGGAAGATACAGGCCTATTTTGATTTCTCTGTTATTGGAGAGAAAATATTCGACAACCTCAAAACCCTCAACTCTGGCGACATGATCGGGGTTAAGGGTACGGTATTCAAGACGACTCCGGGAGAGATCAGCATCAACGTAAACAGGTACAAGCAGCTCGCAAAGGCGATACGCATGCTTCCCGACAAGTGGAGGGGCCTGCAGGATGTCGAGCTGAGATACAGGAAGAGGCACCTCGACCTGATAATGAACCAGGAGTCCAGGAAGGTTGCAGCGACTAGGAGCATGATAGTCAGCCACATAAGGCGCTTCATGGAGAAGAAGGGTTTTATGGAGTTCGAGACCCCGGTTATACAGCCGCTGTACGGGGGAGCTGACGCAGAACCATTCAGGGTGCATGTCAACACAATCGATGAAGACGATTATCTAAGGATAGCCAACGAGCTCTACCTCAAGAGGCTGATTATAGGAGGCTTTGACAAGGTTTACGAGATATACAAGGCATTCAGGAACGAGGACATAGACACGACGCACAGCCCAGAGTTCACGATGATAGAGTGGTACCAGTCATATGTTGACTACAACGACATGATGAAGCTTACGGAAGGGCTTCTTTCTTTCGTAATGAAGCAGATCTTCAAGACAGAGACTATAACCTATCAGGGGAAGAAGATAAGCATGGGCGCGCCCTTCAAGAGGATAAAGTTCATCGACAGCATAAACGAGAAGGTGGGCAAGGATGTGATGGCGATGAGCGACAACGAGCTCTTCGCGCTTGCAGAAAGCAAGGGGATAGGCCTGCAGGGCGGCCACAGGAACAGGCCGCACGCATACAACAAGCTACTTGAGGTGCTTGTGCAGCCCGAACTGACACAGCCAACGTTCGTAATCGACTTTCCAAGGGAGACTTCTCCATTGACAAGGCCAAAGAGGGGCAATCCGAAGCTGGTTGAGCGGTTTGAGTTGTATATATCTGGAATGGAGATCGCGAACTCTTATTCAGAGTTGCAGAACCCGATAATACAGAAGGAAAACTTTGACGCAGAGGCGGCGAAGAGCGCCGAAGGCGACAAAGAAGCGGAACCTCTAGACATGGATTTTGTCGAGGCAATGGAGTACGGAATGCCTCCAGCAGGCGGTCTGGGCATGGGTATAGACAGATTGACCATGCTTCTTACTGACAAGGCATCGATAAAGGAGGTAATACTCTTCCCCATGGAGAAGAGAGAATCGTATATTAAGAGAAGCATACAAAGAAGGAGTTGATTTCTACATACTAAGCAAATTTATTCGATAATTGGTGCTTAATTTATTAAGCGTTAAGATAGAATTAATTTAGATATACATGTTAGAAGAGCCAAAAATAATAGGATTTAATACGCTTGATTACCCTAAAATACCTTTTAATCCATCTAGAAAACTCAGGGTGACATTGCTTCAAATTTTTATAGTAAATAAAAAAGACTTGAGCAGAACTTTCTTAAACTACGACTCAACTTATTATGATGAGAAGAGTAGAAACAAAACCCAGAAACACTATCCTCTATTTAATGGAAAACTAATAGTGTTTTTATTAATGGCGAAACCTAACTCTGGTAAAGGGAAACCAAGAATATTCACAACAATTCGGAAATGGACAGCACAAAAAGAAAAGTATTATAGAAAACATAGCGGGAAAACGCTTTACATCGAGAAAGATAAGGAATAACATCTATAATTTGATCAACACAGCCTTCAGCTTTCTGAAATCCTTTTCTATCAGCGGCATATTCTTTTTTATCCTGACGGCTGCGGCAGGGTGCAGCGTTATGAAGTAGTTGTAATCCTTTTTTATCAGCCTTCCATGCAGCTTCATCACCTCTTTCATCCCGAGAAGTTCCTTTGTAGCTACAGCGCCCACAACAACTATTACCTTCGGTTTTATGATTGCAATCTGTCTCTTCAGGAATGTTCTGCAAGCGTCTATCTCCTCATCTGTTGGAATCCTGTTCTTGGGAGGGAAGAACTGTACTGTGCTTGTTATGTAAACCTCTTCTCTCTTCAGTCCAGCCCTTTCAATCAGCTTTGTGAGGAGCTTTCCGCTAATCCCCACAAACGGTTTCAATAACTCATCCTCTTTCCTTCCCGGAGCCTGGCCGACTATCATGACCCTTGCATTGAGAGGCCCGTCTCCAGGGACCAGCCTCTTGCTAAGATTCCATCCCTTGAACCTTACCGGAAGCTTCGAATACTCTCTGTTGAGCTTCTCCATCTCTTCCACCCTGTCTATGTATTTGTCGGCACTCTGCAGTACCGTTAAAAGATGCTCCCTTCTGAACCTTCCCATGGCCTCCTTAACAGTAAGCCATTCGTAGCCCACGTGCTCTGGTGATATTGTCACTTTGCTGCTTGGCGGGACTTTGGCAAGGAAAACTGTGACAACCTTGTGCTTCTTCTTTCCTTTCTCCATCACATCATATTTCATGTAGTCCTTGAAATGTGAATCAGGCACGACAGAGAGGCCAGACTCTTCCCGCGCCTCTCTTATCGCCGTCTCCCTCACCTCCTCATTTCCATCCACGTGGCCCTTAGTCATATCAAGCCAGCCTTCCTCCCTGTCCAGAAAGAGGAAGAGCCTCCTCGATTTTCTGTAGGTGTAAATTATTACTGCGCCGGCGTATACGGTTTCCATAACATCACTGTATCGAGTTGGCAATGAAGAAGGCCCCGCATAGGACCTTGCTCGAGCTTCCAATGTTTCCAGATAGAATATCGTACACCCCTGACTGTATGTAATTGATAGCTCCCAGAGAGGCAAAACCAGGCGGGCTGCACGTCTTGCCGCTCTGATTTACCAGGCTGAAGAATTCATAATTAACCGACACGTACTCTCCGGATGCGATGAACGGTGCGGCGAAATAGTCTATGTAGAAGGTATCATTGCCAGAGGAAGCCTCGGCCGACGTGAGTTTTATCCCATTGTGCAGCAGGTATGTCCTCTCATCGAATATCTTATTTGCTCCGGTGACAACGAACCCGCTTATCGGGCGCGTGGTAGCGAAAGTAGTCACATAGGTTGCATTTACCGAGCTGGTCCCATTAATTATTGCAAACGAATAAGTGTAATTTTTCTGGTCAAGCCTGATCGTGTATTGAGAATAGGTTGCAAGAGTGTCGCCAATTCCCTGATATATGGAATTCTGCCCTATCGTGCTTATGTTTCCGTAGAAGAAAGACGGAGAGGTGTATATCGCGTTGAGGTATGGTACGGAAAGGAGGCATGCAACAGCGCCAAGCGCTATTGGGATTATCCACAGAAAGCCGAAATTTTTGTGCGCGGTTGCAAAGTCCCTTCTCAGATATTGCAGTTGCCCTTTCTTCAGCTTGTCAAGACTCATCCCATATTTCCCTGCAACAAGGAGCATGACTATCACCGCCAAATAGAAAAGAAGCTGGCCGGCAAAAAGGTGGAAGATCGATAGCGCCTGCGATATCCCGTAGTAAATCCAAGAATAGGCAATGACGAACATCCTTGCAAAGTTGAATACAAACATCAGGATGAAACCTGATGCAAGCCAGAGCGCCTTCCTTTTCAGCTCTCCCTTGTAGAGGTATGCAACGGGTATGAGGAACATCAGCAGTGCTATGAATGTACCGATGGGGGCGCACGTCGTTGCTATCGATATCGTGTTGTTTGAAGCCGATGTTATATTTATCCCGCTAAGCGTGACAGGCGCGCCGAAGGATTTCAGCACATTATACACGAAAGCGGCGTTTAGGCTAGCAAACGCCGAGTTCTGCAGCAGGATCGGAATGAGTATTAGCGGCGATGCGAAGAAAGAGTAGATCATTATTGGTATGAATTTCTTTGGCGCTGAGGTTCCAAACAGGATTATAGAGAATGACAGGATCAGAAGCGGAATCAGGAGCGCGTCTACCCTGAATGTCTCGAATACGTATGACAATCCCACTCTGAAGTAGGAAAGCAGCAAGACATAGACCACAAAGATTATGACCCCTATTCCCGCAACCTTCATATCCTTGTTGAGGTGCAGGTCCTCCTTCAGCATGAAGAGCAGGAAGGGAAAGAGCATCAGCATTACTACTATCACGTATGTCGCAGCGTCCGTGTCAAGTATGGATGGGCTGGTGGTTGCCAGCGTCCCTACCATTGACAGCAATATCGCTGCAAACATCACCAATATTCCAAATACCTTTCCTGGGTCGGTGCGCATGCAAAACACAAGAATTGTCCTCAGCCGAAATGGGCTTCATCATCATTCAGTAGTTACTCTTTTCTTCATAGGACGCTAATTACTGTGTGGCAATATTAATAAGGAATTGCATAAAATGAATAAAGTGTTATTGTGAAGCAAAAGGGGTACAAGTTTGTCAGCCACACCGCAGACGTAGAGCTTATCGCGGTAGGGAGATCAGCCAGCGAGGCGTTCAAGAACGCCGCACTTGCGCTATTCGATACCTCTGCCGACATATCAAAGGTGAGGCGATCAAAGGGCAAGACAACAACCCTAAAAATTAAGGACAAGGCGGACAACCTTAAGGACCTCTTGTGGTTCATGCTGCAGGATGTGCTCTCAATGGCAGATTCGAAGGGAGTTTACGGCTACAAGGTCAAGAAGATGCAAATAAAGGAAAAGAATGAAGGGTATTTCATCAACGCAGAATTTTTTGCAAAACCGCAGAACCCAAAGCTCTCTGTCATATATGTAAAGGGGGTTTCCAGGTTCGACCTTAAGGTCATACATGCACAAAAGGGATTTAAGATTAGTGCTGTACTTGATGTGTAATGTATGGCTAGAGTTAACTTTCCCAAGATAGGCAGCAAGCACAGCTTCAATTCGTTATTCGACCCCAGCAAGCTATTTGAGGGCGCAAGGAAACTTCACATACAGAAGAAAGTAGTCCTCATCTACAATAAAAAACTAGAAAAGCAGATGGTAAAGACACTAAAACTCAGGAAACACAAGGTACTGGCAAAACTCTACAACTGCGACCAAGCCTATGGGAGTAAGCTCCTAAAGAACACAATAATATTGAAGATAAACATCGGGGCGCCTCTCACTGCCACGATAGCTGAGGAGATAATTCAAATCGGTGCAAGAGAGTTGCTTATATTGGGAACTGCGGGCAGCCTGAACGCCAAAATTGGATTCGGAGACCTTGTCATTTGCAACAAGACTGTAAGGGATGACGGCACATCACACCATTACCTGAAGAATTCAACCTTTGCATATCCTGATACAGGACTCACAAGGAAGCTATCCTCTAAAATGCGTTCTATAGGGATTAATTTTATCAGTGGCCCTAGCTGGACTATCGACGCACCATACCGAGAAACCCCCGAAGAGGTAAGGCACTACAAGAAAAAGGGAATACTAACGGTTGAGATGGAAGCTTCCGCGCTCTTCGCAGTGGCAGTGACAAGAAAGGTGAAAGCTGCAGCCATCTTTACAATATCTGACATACTGGACTTTGATTCATGGTCTGGGTTTACAAAATCCAGCAAGGCGATAAGAAGCAAGAGAGCCTACCCACAAATGTGTAAGATAGTGGAGCTCTTTGACGCATAAATTAATAAAATAACGTAGATCAGGCGCCTGCAAGGTGCGCAGGTATCGCGCTGACCCCTATATACAGAGCTAGCATGCTTCCTGCAAAGAGCAGAAACCAGAAGAGGACAATCAGCGCAATCCAACCGGGGCTCCTGTTCTTTATCCCTGATTCGGCGCGGTCCATCATGACCGTTACGGGATATCCCACGATGCCTCCAATCCCGAACGAGACATACAACGCAAGCAGCGCAAGCGGCGATTTGGTAAGCCCGAGCGCGTAGCCATACGCGCCATACCCTATTGACATTACGCCAAGAAGGAGCCCGTAGAAGCCAATGTACTGGATCTTCATCTTCTTGTATATCGACACCGCGGCTCCGATGAAGAGAAGGCCGACAAACGGGTACATGTCATAGAAGAGGGTGTTGTATGCTCCGGAAAGCGGCCAGGTAAACTGGCCGAAGAGGCCGCTCAGGAACATGTAGACTCCCAGAGCGGCGAGCGGTATCGCCCCTGACGCCACAATGTTCTCCGCCTTTTTGCCTTTCCTGAAAAGAACAAAGCTGTGAACCGATATGTAGAGTATCAGCAGTCCAGCAAACCAGAGCGCAAAGAGCTGCGCGCCAAGGAAGTCTACCATACAATAATCATACAATGGGTAGGTATAAATTCCTTGCGATGGCCTGCCAAAGCAAGCTATAAATATCATTAGAAAGTGAGCTATTTTGTGATAAAATGCTCGCAAGTCTAGAACCAAGGAAAAGGCCAGGCAACGAATTTTCCCCATATGGGACCAAATTGGGAACGCTCGCCTCCAGAGACGGTTCTATAAAGTTTGAGCTACTGAGGTTCGATGTTTATGCGACAGGCGTATCAGCAACTCCATTTCTAAGTGACCTTAAAATAGGAAACCCTGAAACTTCACTTGCAGTGGTAACAGAAGCGCTCGATAGAACAAGCGCTAGGCTGCACGCCGCCGACCTATACGGCCTGCGCGCAGCAATCAATTTGCAACTTGGAAGAAGCGAGGAGGCGCTGCAAGATGCAAAAAAAGCTACTGGCATATTCGGCCACGCAACATACATAGGTTACCAGGCGCAAATATTGGCCAAAATGGGGAGGCACGATGAGGCGGCCAAGAAATACAAAGAGGCATGGTCCGCCTCGGTTTACCACCTATCAGAATACGCCGAAGGAGCTGCGATAGAGTTTGGAAGAGCGGGAAGGACGAGAGAGGCGCTTCGCCAGTACGACCTTGCCGTGGAATGCCATAACAGCCTGCGCCGCAACCTCACCGGCCCAGATGCGGATATCAATAGAATTACCACGGCTGTAAAGAAACTGCTCGAGAGGCTTCCAGAATCAGAAATTGGAGAGCTGGCAAGAGAGACATCCGGGGGCGCGGCGAGTTTTGTTGCAAGAGTGGTACACAGCCAATACGCCCTCAAGAGGGCCTAACTCTTCAACTTTCAAGCCAGGAGAGGGAGTTGAACCCCCCTTTTCCGCTCTGCAGGCGGACGCATAGCCGATCTGCCATCCTGGCCTCAATAGCTTTTTATTCCCCATTATTTATATATTCTTGTTGATAGTAACCAGGGATTGGAATGGATGCTTCACACATCAATATACCAAAGGAGCTCATCTCTAAAACAGAGTCTTTTGACGCAAGCACTCCGATATCAAAGGTGCTTTCGGCCGTGGACAAATACGGCGCGGTTGTTGTCAACAAGAGCAACCAGTACTACGGAATAATAGACAACAGATCGCTCTACAATTCAAGGATCTCTGCGGGGAAGAGGGAGAGCGCGGGCAAGTTCGCATCCGTACTTCCTGCAATAAACGACAGCACGAGCGTAGACGAGATGATGCTCGGGTTCCACAAGAGCAGGGCAAAGGCGCTTCCATACTCTTCAGGAAGGAGGATAACAGGGGTCATAAAGAGATTCACTCTCTTGAAGATACTGCTGTCGCTGAACCTGCTATCGGACGTTGCGGTGAGCGAGGCGATGACGGCTCCGGTCTTGGCGGTGGACGCGAGCGCAAGCATATCGCAGGCAAGGGCTGCAATGCGGGAAGGAAAGGTCAGCAGGCTGGTCGTCCTGCAGAACAGGAAGCTCTTTGGGATAATCACCAACCACGACATACTCTACAACCACTCAAAGACCGAGGAGCGCCTACCTGAGATGAAGAGCAGGCCGTACGGCTCGACCTCTGCCGACATAAGCGCTATAGCAAACAATAACCTTGTCATCGTTGACTACAGCAAGAGCCTTGCGGACGTTGCGCGGGCGATGGTGGAGAGGGATGTTTCCTCGGTAATAGTGACAAGGAAAGGCAACCCTGTCGGGATAATCACGGTCTACGACATCTTCGGAAGCATGCTCGCGAAGAGGAACATAGAGGACCAAAAGATATTCATCTCGGGACTTGACGACAACACAAGGGAGTATGAGGACGAGATAAGGGATTCGCTGAAGGCCTTCATGAAGAAGGCCGAGAAGATACACGGCGCCAGTACGCCCTACATGACGGTCAACATAAAGAAGGGGCACGGAAAGACCTACGAGATGCACGCAAGGCTGTCTCTGGGGGGCAGGGGGACCCTGTATGTGCACGCGAGCGATTACAGCATGGAGAGGACGGTCAACAGGCTTCTCTCAAAGCTAATGAGCGAGACAAAGAGGATGAAGGAGATGAGCCAATCGATAAGAAAGATCAGCACATTCAAGGAGGGGATGGATGAGGCCGCTGACTATGAATAACAGAGCGAAAAAGAAGGGCCAGTCAAGCTTCGAGCTTCTTATAACCGTCTCATTTGGCCTGATAATACTGCTGCCGATAGTTGTCCTTGCATTCATTCAGATATCCGCATCCAATTCATCGCTCGCATCAACAGAGGCTCAGCAGGCCGCGAGCAAGCTCGCCAACATAGCAACATCTGTAGGTTCGCAGGGATTCCCTGCAAGGCAATTGGTCCTGATACAGATACCCCCGGACGTGCAGAATGTATACGTTGGAACGCAGCAGAACGGCGTCGGCCACGAGGTTATATTCACCATATCCACCAGCTCTGGCGTCAGCTATGTCACGGCCTATACTCCGATAAATGTCAGCGGTTACCTTGGAGGGGTGACGGCCCAAGGCGTATACCTGATAAACGTGAGCGCGCAGAACTCCTGCCCCTCAAATCCCCAGCTGGCCTGCGTCTACATACAGCAATCTTGATCAGAACCCTACCTCTTCACTTATCACTGTAGGGTTAGGTTTAAGTCTTAGTGGTTTCCTCCGCAAGTTTTCTCAGAAAGGCCGCTTTGACTGGAGCTTTGATGTCTTGATCCATAACATGAAGTGGTATCTCTGGCTCTTCCTTTTCGATCCTAACTAGTTTAGCATTTCCAAACGGAATCTTCGCGCCAGATGTGGTTTCCACAATTACAGTTTCACCGGTTTGAACACTAATCTCTTTCCTTTCTCTTTTTCCCTCTATAAGCGTGGTTATTATATCCCATACGGGTATTTTAGGTGTAGCGCCTCCTAGCTCGTGCTCATAGTCCTGTCTGGATCTCTGATAGGTTGGCATTTGGTCGAATTGATCAATGTAATAACCTGCAATCATTCTGTATAACGGCATAGAAGGCTTGATTCTTCCCGCGGCGATAGCCCCTTCCACCTCTTCTAGGTTTACGCGTCCATACCCTCTTTCTTTATGAAGATCTAGTACTTCTTTAAGGTAATCAACAAAATCGTCAGGTATTTTTATATCTGGTGTCTTTCCTTTTGGCCCCCGTGCAAGTTTCATATATTTATCGGGCGTGGACCTGTCAACTTTCTCTCTATTGCTCTCTTCCAACAGCCTCATGGCCCTATAGGCTGTCAACGGTTCCCACGGGCTTATTGCATTAAAAGTAAATCCTTCGCCATTACTAGCACGATACCCTACGCCAAACATCTCACGAACCTGTCCTACAAATGGGGTGATAGTAACCCATTCACCATTCATAACCGCCGCCACCGGGGCTCCACTGATTAGAATCCTAAACCCGTTTTGCTCCTTTGCTACCCCTTCAGGTCTAGCTACCGCAACCATAATATCACAAAAATGCTCACTTTTTTAGATATATAAGCCTTCTCAGAGTCTGAGAAGGTAGATGTTCCTATAGACCTCCTTGCCGTGCTTAAGCCCGTATAGGGTGTACGATCTCTTCGGCTTCAGGTCATAGTACTGGAAGAAGCTAGACGCCAGCGTCTTGCTGCTCGAGTAGATGTCATAACCGTTGTTAAGCTCGTCAACCCTCGAGGCGAACGCGCCCCTCTTTTCCATGAAGTTCATGAACTTCTTCAGCATCTTGTCCGCGTCGTCCCTCGGGCCCCTGATCTGGAAGATCGCTTCGTAGTATCCTGACGTCTTCCTGTAGCAGTCTATGCACATCGTCCTCTTCACCACTATCGACACATCCCTATCGAATACCGCATCGTTCCCATCCACGTCGCAATCGAACCTCACCACAGCCTTCTTCCAGTCGAAGCTCCTCACTCGTATGTTGCACTTGGTCTTCAGAGCGCGGTGGAGCACCTCCTTGATGACCTCCTTGTCAGGCTCCTGGTACCCGTTTGCGGTGTGCACCCTCTCGCAGCTCTTGCACCTCTCTATCGTTACGCTTGAAGGAATCTTCTCCTTGAGCTTGTCAGTAACGCAGACCTCGCAGAACTCGCCCACGAAGTTGAATTCGTCGCTAGACCTGTTGCATATCGGACAGTATATCGTCATAAAAAGACCGTCAGCCGTAGTGCTTGCTTATTATTGCCCCGTAAGCGGGCCTTGTTATCAGGACGCCGAGCAGGGCTCCTATTATCGTAGACTCAGAGAATCCTATGACGCTCACCAAAGAGGTGGAGAAGAAGAGAGGCATCATTGCTATCACCAGCAGCGCGGCGTCGGCCCACACTATGTAGAATGCGTTGCCTAGGAGGACCTTCGCGGAGCTCTGGCCGCTGCCGTGCGCCAGCACCTCATCGGTTATTATTATCTGCGCGTCGACCCCTGTTCCCACAACCGCTATCATCCCCGCGACAGCCGCGAGGTCTATCGTTCCTATCAATCCTATGATCGAGACTATTATGAAAAGCTCCATCGCCGTAGTGAGCAGTATCGGCGCCACGAGGAAGAACTTCCTGTAGCGTATCGTTATGAAGGCAGAGACGAAAGCTATCGCCACACCGCCGGCTATAAGGCTCACATAAAGGAAGTGCGAGCCGAGCGTTGGCGGTATCGTTGTCGGCGTGCCCGCGAAAACTGCCACCGGCAGCGCACCTCCGCTAAGGACGCTTGCAATCTCCTTTGTCTGCGCCTGGGCATATGCCAGCTTCTGCTCCTTTGACAGCGCGGCCGGGGCGATTCCAGATATCTGGTAGCTGTCGCTTATATTGCCGTTTGTTATCGCCGGGCTGAGCACCGGCGCCGAGAGGAGGCCCACGAGCGGCCACGTCTCCATCACGGTGCTGTTCACCCCCACGACCTGGAAGGTGGGCGTCATGTTTGCCTTGCTCTCCAGCTTTACCGTATAGTTGTTGGCAAGCATGTATGCCAAGAGCGTCGAATTTATCCCAGCGCTTGCGAATACCGTTGTGTACTTGCCCTTGTTCTTTGTCAGGAAGTTCTCGGCACCGAGAACGCTTGCGTTTGTGTTGTAGACCTGCACGATCGGTATCGTCATGTTCCCCGCGGAGAGTGCGCTCTGCATTGCGAGCAGCGCACTGGACTGGGTGACCAGCGATGAGGCATTAACGGGCACGGACCCGTTGAAGAAGACGGCCGCCGCTTGCGGCCTGTCAAGGAACATGTAGAGCGGCTTGTTGCCCTGGCCGAAGGCCACGCTGGCGAACTTGGTTGCCGCGGCCTGGGTGACAAAGAAGGTTACCACCCACTCTGCTGTGCCGTTTACCACAGTTGGCGCCGGCTGTCCTATGCTGCCGGTAAGTATCCCGCTGCCGTTCAGCGCCTCCTGGCCGTTTACTATTCCGTCGAAACGCCCCTGGCTCTGTATTATGCTGAGCGTCTGGTTTATGTCGCTGCCAGATACTGTTGGAATTATCACGTATACCTCGCTGTTTCCTATCCCCTCAACGGTCACCTGCTTCAGCCCGAAGGTTGAGACCCTCTGCTGCAGCGAGGCTATGAGAGAGCTCATGTCGCTCGCGTTGACGCTGTGCTCCAGCGTTATCGGTATCTGGGTTCCTCCAACAAACTCTATTCCAAGGTGGAGGCCGTAGTGCAGGTCGAGGACCGCGAGGCCTACGGCTATCACTATCAGCACGAGAATGCGCCTGTCCTTCAGATAGCTTACGCCGTTCATGATTTCTCCTTCCTCTTCTTATACGCGAGGACCATTGTGGTGGCCCCGAACCATGTTGTGAATATATCTGCGATCAATCCTGCAAGCACAACCGCAGATATCTCGTAGTATGTCGGTATGAACGAGATATACGATACGATCAAAAGTATCGCGAATGTGATTATCGCAGCCGATGTCATTGTTATTCCAGTCTTCATTGTGTTGAACGCTCTAACCGTGGCTGTATCTTCGCTCCTCTTCAGTATTCTTATCGATGAGAGCAGCGATGTATCTATCGAATATCCGATGAGCATGAGTATCCCTCCTATTGATGCCACCCCGAGGGGTATTCCGAAAATGCCCATCACCCCGAGCGCGACTATTATGTCGTTTGCTGAGCTGAAGACGACCGCCATCGCCGGTATAGGGCTCCTGAATATTATGAGAACGCAGATCGCTACGAGAACGAACGCCGCTATGATTATGTTCCTCATCTGCGAGAGGAAGAAGCTGCCCAGCGTTGGCGTGACGTCATTGTACGAATAGGAGGTGAAGCTGATTACCTGGTGAAGGTACGTTATCACCTGCTGCTGGTATATCTGCGACGCGTTGGCCAGCGCACTCTGCGCAAGGTTTACCATCCCAAGGGCGTCGCTTGAATTGTATTTCGGGGTTGTTCCGGTAAAGGCCGAGAGCACGCCGAGCTCCTTTGTAAGGTTATCATTTATCTGCGACAGGAACCGCGTCTGGTTGGCCGCCTCTGCGCTTATCAACGCTGAGAGCGTCGAGTTGCTGGGCTCCGTCTGCAGCGAGGTCTGGTACGATGCCAGAAGGACGGAAGCCCTAGTATAGTTGCCGTAGAGGCCATAGATATTGGTTGAGTATTGGGTAGCAGCGGCAAGAGACGCGTTTTCGTCTATCGTTATAGAGACGCCTCCAAGAGCTAGAGAGACGCTCGCCTCCGCTCCCGGCACCTTCGAATTTATCTGGGAGGTCAATGCCCTCACGTCTATCGTTGAATTTGTCTGAAGCTGTATGTTGACCCCGCCCTTGAGGGTCTGGTCGAGCTGTATCTTCGGTATGAAGAACAGGGCGACGATGAGCATCGCTATCGGAATGAGGACAAGCAGCCTTGCATTCTT
>Ga0335072_10009717_pt1 | contig 13871 bp, 8 predicted proteins | sample Lox_Sample_21_FD_206725 | JGI IMG/M metagenome (GOLD analysis project Ga0335072, IMG submission 206725) | Soil microbial communities from Loxahatchee National Wildlife Refuge, Florida, United States - Lox_Sample_2.1 | ecosystem: Environmental > Terrestrial > Soil > Wetlands | place: USA: Florida...
CGCCGATGAACGGCTCGCGGTCCGGGCAGTGGCCACGGTGCTGCCCTTCCGCACCAACGAGTACGTGGTCGAGAACCTCATCGACTGGGATGCTGCCCCGGACGATCCGATCTACCGCCTGGTCTTCCCGCAAGCGGACATGCTCCCCAGCGCGGACGTCAGGACGATCGGTGACCTGCTGGCCCGAGGCGCCCCGGACGGCGAGGTGCGTGCGGCCGCGCACGCCGTGCGGACCCGGCTCAACCCGCATCCGGCCGGCCAGCTGGCCTTCAACATTCCCGACTACGCCGACGAACCGCTCCCGGGCGTCCAGCACAAGTACCCCGAAACGGTGCTGGTCTTTCCCAAACAGGGTCAGACCTGCCACGCGTACTGCACCTACTGCTTCCGGTGGGCGCAGTTCGTGGACGAGCCGGACCTGAAGATGGCGACCGACGACATGACCAAGGTCACCGGCTACTTGCGGGAGCATCCCGAGGTAACCAGCGTGCTGATTACCGGCGGCGACCCGATGATCATGGGGGCGGCGGTGCTGAGGCGGTACGTGGAGCCGCTGCTCGATCCGGAGCTGGGACATCTGGAGTCGATCCGGATCGGGACCAAGTCGCTGGGCTACTGGCCGCAGCGCTTCGTGACCGACCCGGACGCCGACGACACGATGCGGCTGTTCGAGGAGGTCACGGCGTCCGGTAAGAGCCTGGCCGTCATGGCTCACTTCTCGCATCCCCGCGAGCTCGAACCGCCGCTCCTGGCCGATGCCGTGCGCCGGATCCGGTCCGCGGGCGGGATCATCCGCACCCAGGCGCCGCTGATCAGGTCGATCAACGACGATCCCGGGATCTGGTCCGACATGTGGCGGACCCAGATGCGGATGGGCATGGTGCCGTACTACATGTTCATTGAGCGCGACACCGGCCCGCAGGGCTACTTCGCCGTCCCGCTGTACCGGGCGCATGAGATCTACCGCGACGCCTACGCGAACGTCTCCGGCCTGTGCCGCACGGTGCGCGGCCCGTCCATGTCGGCAACCCCGGGCAAGGTATGCGTGGACGGGGTGGTCGAGGTGGCGGGCGAGAAGGTCTTCGCCCTGCACATGATCCAGGCCCGCAACCCGGATCTGGTCGGGCGGCCGTTCTTCGCCCGGTTCGATCCGCACGCCATCTGGCTATCCGATCTGGAACCCGCGTTCGCCCCGCGGTTCCCCTTCGATACTGTCCCCGAGGAACTCCCCGGCCTGTGGGCACCGGAGATGCTCCCGTCCCTCACCTAGCGTCCACGACACCCTTCCCGCTACGGGCGCGGCCCGCCAGGTCTTTACCTGGCGGGCCGTTCCCGTTCAGCGGCCGCGTCGGTTCGGAATAGCCGGCTAGCCGAGTGTCCAGGAACTGATCTCCATGCCGTCCTCGACGGGAAACGCGACGCTGACGTAGCCGTTGGCCGGGTCGCGGACGTAGTCGAGATAGCCCGCCATGCCCTGGTGGGTGATGTCGTCGGCGGCGACCAGCGCGCCCGGCGCCAGCTTGGGCTCGAGTAGCCGCAGCACCGGCAGGCACAGGTCCTTCCAGCCGTCCAGCAGGACCAGCCCGACCGGGCCGGGAACCTCGCCGAGCGTCTGCCGTGCGTCGCCGACCAGGATGGTCACGGGCTCGGCGACGCCCGCCTCCTGCAGGTTGGATCGGGCCGCGTCGGCTTTCCTGCTGCTCAGCTCGGTGGTCACGACCTGACCGGTGCCATTGTCGGCCACCGCGGCGGCCAGGTAGATGGTCGAGATGCCGAACGAGGTGCCGAACTCGACCACGGTTTCCGGGCGGATGGCCCGGACCAGCGTGTACAGGAGCTTGCCCGCCTCGGCGGAGATGGGAATGTAGATGTCCTGGAAGGCCTCGGCTCGCTCGAGCGGCGTGGCCCACGAGGCTCGTCCGTCCGGCGGCGCCGGCACGTGGTCCTCGTCACGGGCGGCCGCGGCGAACATGCGGCCGAGCACGGCGCCGAGCTGGGGTGCGGCAAGGGTATTGGTCATGACCACAGACTAGACGCAACGTATCGTCTAGTCAAGAGTCCTCTATGCTGACCGCATGACGGCCCGCGACCCGCAGCCACGCGGCCGCCCGCAGGAATCCGCCACGGCCACGCCGGCCGTCGACGGCGTCCGCGCGGGCCTCCAGCCCCGGCATCACGGCAACCGGCACGGACGCAGCGAGGAGGCCAGGATGGCCATCCTGGAGGCGGCCGACGACCTGCTGGCCGAGCGCGGCTTCGCCGGCGTGACGATCGAGGGGATCGCGGCGCGGGCCGGCGTCGCCAAGCAGACCATTTACCGCTGGTGGAACTCCAAGGCCGACATCCTCTTCGAGGCGCTCGCCGTCGACGCGGCCGAGCACTTCACCCCGGCGGACCACGGCGACCTGGGCCGCGACCTGCGCGACCACCTGCGCCAGGTGGCGACGTTCCTCACCGCGACGGACGCCGGAGCCGTCTGCCGCGCCCTGGCCGGGCAGGCCCAGCTCGATCCGGAGGTCGCGGCCCGGTTCGAGGCCGAGTTCCTGGCCCCGCAGCGCGACCGCGACCGCGCGCCCTTCCTGCGGGCCCGGCGTCGCGGCGAACTCGCCCCCGGCACCGACGTCGACCTCGCGGTCGACCAGCTCGTCGGCCCGATCTTTTACCGGGTGCTGGTCACCCGGCGCAGCGTCCCGCCCCGGTTCACCGACGCCCTGGTGGCCGGCTACCTCGGCCAGCCCGCGACGCCCTGACCCGCAGACGCGCTGACCCGCAGACGCCCTGACCCGCACACGCGCTGACCTGCGGAGGCGCCGCGAGGACGACAAGCCGGGGCCCCGGCCGGCGCGGCTACGGTCAGGTCGGCCTGGTGCGGACCTCGGCGTCGCCTGCCTGACCGTTGGCCGCCTGACGGTCAGCCACGGCGTCGGCGACGGGGGTGCCGGCCACGACCGGCCGGTCCCCGGCACCCGCCCCCGCCCCCGCGCCTGCGGCTGCGGCCGCGGCCCGCTTCTGGCCGGTCAGCGCCAGGCAGAGCGCGGCGCCAACGCCCAGCAGCACGACGGGCAGGATCATGGTCGAGCGCATGGCGGACACGAACCCGAACGTGAACACGTCGTGGCCGATCCGGGCGACCTCCGGGGCCAGGCTGGCCGGGATGCCGGACTGCCTCGAGATCCCGCCGTTCTGGCCCGCGCCGACCTGGATGCCGTTGTTCGCGGAGTTCTGGATCTGGGCGATGAACCCGTTGCGCGCCTGCGCCGGCAGCGCGGCCGCCCTGGTGTGCGCCTGCGCCGTCATCGCCGCGACCAGCCGGTTCTGGAGCAGCGCCCCGACCACGGCCGTGCCGATGACCAGCCCGACCTGGCGCACCGTGTTCAGCACGCCGGACGCCGCCCCGGCGATCTGCGGCTGGATGTTGCGCATGGCCGTGGTGACCAGCGGGGCGAACGTCCCGCCCATGCCGATGCCGGCCACGATCAGCGGGGCCAGGAAGCTCTGCCACGACGAGGTGGGGCGAGCGATCAGCGCCAGCCAGCCCATGCCGGCGCCGAACAGGATCAGGCCGGTCATCAGGATGTACTTGCCGCCGATCTTGTCGGTCATGCGCCCGGCCACCGGGGCAATGAACATCGAGATCAGCGAGGCGGGAGCCATCGTGAGCCCGGCCTTGAGCGCCGAGAACCCGAGCACCGACTGCAGGTAGATGGTGAACGGCAGGAAGATCCCCATCATGCCGACCGCCAGCACCCCGGACACCGCGTTCATCACCGAGAAGTTCCGGTCCCGGAACACCGCGAACGGCACCAGCGGCTCCCGGCCCTGGGTCAGCTTCTGGTACACCAGGAACGCCGCGAGCAGCGCCACGCCGACGCCCAGGACGAGCGGGATGCTGATGAACGAGGTGATCGTGGACCAGTTGTATTTCTGCCCCTCGACCAGCCCGTAGCAGATGGCGAGCAGCCCCGCGCTGGCCAGCAGCACGCCGGGGACGTCGATCCGGTGCCGGCGGCCGGGGCGCAGGTCCGGGATGATGAACATGGTCAGCACGAGCACGATCACGCCGACCGGCAGGTTGACGAAGAAGATGTAGCGCCAGTCGAACGCAGTCACCAGCAGGCCGCCCAGCGTCGGGCCCGCGATCGTCGCCACGCCGGCCACCGCGCCCCAGACGCCGAACGCGGCGCCTCGCCGCTCCGGCGGGAACGTGTTCGTGATGATGGTCAGGGTCTGCGGCATGAGCATCGCCGCCCCGAGGCCCTGTATCGCGCGGAACCCGATCAGCCAGCCGGGGCTGGGCGACAGGCCGCAGGCCGCCGACGCCGCCGTGAACACCGCCACGCCCGCGAAGAACATCGTCCGCGGCCCGATCAGGTCGCCCAGCCGCCCGGCCGTGATGACCAGCACGGCGAGCACGAGCGCGTAGGCGTTGATCACCCACAGCACGTCATCGAGCGACGCGTGCAGCTTGGTGATCATGTTAGGGATCGCGATGTTCACGATCGTCAGGTCCAGCAGGGTCATGAAGAAGCCGAGCGAGACCACCAGCAGCACCAGCCACGGGTTCCCGGCGAACTTGCGCACCGCTTCCTCCCTCGCACAGACCCCGCCCGAACCCGCCGTCCGGCCGGTGACTGTCATTCACGGCACTTTGACATTGATGCTAGGCACTGCCGCCGACAAAAGAGAGCCGGGCCGGGAATGCGGTCGCCGGCGACAACCCGCCTGCCCCGGATTCACCCGCCCGCAACGGTTTCCGAACCCCGTTCGGTATGACCCCCGGCCGGCCGCTAAGCTCCCGCTCATGGAACTGAACGGAACCGCAGGGATCGTGTCCGGCGGCGCGAGCGGCCTGGGTGCGGCCACCGCGCGCGAGCTTGCCGCGGCCGGCTGCCGGGTTGTCGTCGCTGACCTCAACGAGCAGCAGGGCAAGGCCGTGGCCGACGCGATCGGCGGCATCTTCGTGCGGACCGACGTCTCCGACGAGCAGTCGGTGCAGGCCGCGGTGGACGCCGCCGCCTCGGCCGGGCCGCCGCTGCGGGCGATCGTGAGCTGCGCCGGGATCGGCTGGGCCGCCCGCACCGTGGCCCGGGACGGCTCCCCGCATGACCTCGGCGCGTACAAGAAGGTCATCGACGTCAACCTGATCGGCACGTTCAACCTGATGCGGATCGGCGCCGCGGCGGCGGCGAAGACCGAGCCCGCCGACGCCGACGGCCAGCGTGGCGTGGTCATCAACACCGCCTCGGTGGCCGGCATCGAGGGGCAGACCGGCCAGGTGGCCTACTCCGCGTCCAAGGGCGGGATCATGGGCATGACCGTGCCCGCCGCCCGCGACCTGGCCGCGATCGGCGTGCGAGTCAACACGATCTGCCCCGGGATCATCGACACGCCGATCTACGGTTACGGGGGCAACGCCGACGAGTTCAAGGCCAAGCTGGTCGCGCCGGTCGTCTTCCCCAAGCGGATGGGCACGGCGGCCGAGTTCGCCCACCTGGTCCGGTCGCTGATCGAGAACGACTACATGAACGCCGAAGTCATCCGGTTCGACGGCGGCATCAGGTTCCAGCCCAAGTAGCTCGAGAGGGCGAGGCAGCGATGGCGGAGGACGCGGTTCTGACCGAGGTGGACGGCGGGATCGCCGTCATCACCATCAATCGCCCGCAGGCCCGCAACGCGGTCAACGGCGACGTGGCCCGCGGGATCGCGACGGCCGTGGACGAGCTGGACGCCAGCAGCGACGTGCGGGTCCTGATCCTCACCGGCGCGGGCGGCACGTTCAGCGCGGGCATGGACCTGAAGGGCTTCCTGACCGGTGACAACCCGACGGTGGGCGGCCGCGGCTTCGCCGGCATCACCGAGCGGCCCCCGGTCAAGCCGGTGATCGCGGCGGTCGAGGGGTACGCTCTGGCCGGCGGGTTCGAGATCGCGCTGAGCTGTGACCTGGTCGTGGCCAGCGAGACGGCCAAGTTCGGGCTGCCCGAGGTCCGGCGCGGCCTCGTGGCCGGGGCGGGCGGCCTGCTCCGGCTGCCCCGCCGGGTGCCGTACCACCTGGCCATGGAGATCGCGCTGACCGGCGAGCACGTCACCGCCGAGCGGCTGTACCAGGCCGGCCTGGTCAGCAGCCTGACCGGGGCCGGCCAGGCCCTGGGCGGGGCCAGGGAACTGGCGGCCCGCGTCGCCCAGGGCGGCCCGCTCGCGCTGGCCGCCACGAAGCGGGTCATCGTGGAGTCGCCCGACTGGCCCAGCGCGGAGGCGTTCGCGCGGCAGGCGGAGATCATCAGCCCGGTCTTCACCTCCGCTGACGCGATGGAGGGCGCCGCCGCCTTCGCCGAGAAGCGCGCGCCCGTCTGGCGCGGCCAGTAAACGACCGCTGAGCGGCCGATGAGAGGCCGCTAAGCGGCCAAACGGGGCGTTCAAACAGCGGAAACGTCGCTGCGTGAGCGTTCGGCCGCGTTTGGTTACCAATCTGGCAGTCGATCTTTTAGGCTTCCCGGATAGACGCCGGCACGGGTCCGCGCCCCGGGAAGTGAGAGCAGCGATGACGGCACCGCAGATCAGCGTTGTTGTGCCCTTTCACGACAACGAGGATTTGCTCGGGGACTGCCTGCGGTCCATCGCCCGGCAGACCCACGCCAACCTCGAAGTGATCATGGTGGACGACGGCTCCACCGACGGCAGCGTGGAGATCGCCAAGCGCCGGGCCGCCGACGATCCGAGGTTCATCTTGATCCGGGTCCCGAACGGCGGGCCCGGCTACGCCCGCAACCGCGGCATCGAGCAGGCCACCGGCGAGTTCCTGGCGTTCGTCGATGCCGACGACATGCTGCCCAGCCACGCCTGCGAGATCATGCTGCACACGCTGCAGCAGTCCGGGTCGGACTTCGTCTCCGGCGGGGTCGAGCGGGTCGGCCCGATGGGGATCACCCCGTCCGGCATGCACGCCCGGGCGATCAAGACCCGGCGCCTCGGCACCCACATCAGCCGCGCGCCCGAGCTGTTCTGGGACGTCTCGGTGTGGAACAAGATGTTCCGCAAGTCGTTCTGGGACGCCAGCCAGATGACCTTCCCCGAGGTCAGGGCGTGGGAAGACCTCCAGGCCATGACCCGGGCGCACGTGCTGGCCAGGGCCGTGGACGTGATCCCGGACGTGATCTACTACTGGCGCGAGCGCGGCAAGGGCGCGCTGTCGATCACCCAGTCGCGCACGAACATCAGCAACCTGCGGGACCGGATCACCGCGCTGATGAACATCGACGGGTTCCTGCGCGAGCGGGGCGAGCGGCGCCTGCTGCGCGAGCATCAGCGCAAGGCGCTGGTCAACGATTTGTGGTTGTACGTCTGCGACCTGTCCCGGACCGATGAGGAGTACCGGTGCGAGTTCATGCAGCTCGGCCGCGCCTACCTGCAGCAGGTCGACCGGCGCGCCCTAGCCAGGCTCCCGTCCACCCACAAGCTGGCCTACCACCTGCTGCGGGCCGGGCAGCTGGAGCAGCTGCTCGAGTTCAACTCCTGGCAGGCCGACCAGCCGATCAAGACCACGCCGATGGTCCGCCGGCACGGCCGGATCCGCGCCGACATCCCGTTCCGCGAGGACCGCCGCCGGCTGAAGATACCGGCCCGCGTCTACCGGCCGCACTGGCGCGAACTGGACCCGTTCGTCCGGGTGGAGGGCATCACCTGGCACGGCAAGCGCCTGGTCATCACCGGCTGCGCGTTCGTGCCGTCGGTCGACATCACCCGCCGCCAGCACGCCTCCAAGATCATCATTCTGCGCCCGCTCGGCCGGAAGCGGCTGCCGGTCGTGGTCCCGGCCCGCTCGTTCCGGCACGCCGACGCCACCGTCTGGTCGGCGCAGACCAGGTACCTCTACGACTGGGCGGGCTTTCGCGCCGAGATCAGCCCGCTCTGGTTCCGGCTCGGCCGCCGCTGGCTCACCGGCGAGTGGGCGGGCTACGTGCTGGTCCGCGGCCGCGGCGTGTGGCGCCCGGCCCGGCTGCACACCCCGGTGCGCGGCTCGGCCGAGCGTCCCGGGTTCCGGCAGGTGGCCCCGGGGATCAGGTTCGGCGCCTGGTGGTCGGGCCGCAAGCTGCAGGTCGGGGTGACCAGGACGCCGGCCGTGCTGCAGGGATGCGAGCACACGGGCCGCGAACTCGTGATCGACGTTGACATCGACCGGATGGACCCGCAGGCCCGTGCCGAGCTCGTGCTGGCCCGGCCGAAGGGCGCGGCCACGCACCGCTTCCCAGCCACGGTTGCCGGGCGGGCCGGTCACGCGACCCGGGTCCGCTGCCCGATGCCGCTGCGCGTCCTGTCCACCGAGATCGGCCGGGCGGACCGCGGCCGCACCGGTGCCGAGCCGCCCGGGATCAGCGGCTCGGCGGGCAAGCGGGCCGACGTCAGCGGCACCGGCGTGCACGACGGCGGCATCGAGTGGGACCTGTACGTCGGGGTCGAGGGCCGGCCGATGATGCGGGTCGCGTTCCCCGACGGCCAGCCGGAGTACCGGTACCCGGCGGGTCACCAGGAGATCGTCCTGGAGCGGACCAAGTACGGCAACGCCATGGTGGTGCGCCGCGGCCTGCGGCCGGTCATCGACGAGCACACGTGGACCGACGCCGGCCGGCTGACGCTGCGCGGCAGCTACCCGGCCACCGTGGTCGGCATCTACGAGCTGGTGCTGCGCCGGCGTTCATCGACCGACCAGCACGTGATCGCGTGCCAGCGGGAGGGCGACCGGTTCACGATCGAGCTGGACGCGGCCGGGATGCCCTCGTTCGGGCGAAGGCTGCCGCTGCGGGACGGGATCTGGGACCTGTTCCTGCGGCGCGAGCACGCGACGGACGGCGAGCTGATCGTGCCGAGCTACGATCATGCCCGGCTGGCCGGGCTGGATGACCGCAAGCTCATCATCGGCCAGAAGGGGTACCGCTTCACCACCTGGGGCTACGACACGCCGATGATCACGGTCGGCCCGGCGCTGAAGTTCACCGAGCACGGCCGGGTGCAGCGCCGGGTGCTGCGCGGCGTCTACTACCCGCTGCAGCAGAAGCTCCCGCTGCGGGACGCGGTCATGTTCGTGAGCTGGAAGGGCAAGCAGTGCGCGGACAACCCGCTGGCGATCGCCGAGGAACTGCGCCGCCGCGGCGACGACCGCGAGCACATCTGGGCGGTCAACGACTACTCGGTGCCCGCCCCCGAGGGTGCGCGGACCGTGCTCACCTGGACCGAGGACTACTTCGAGGCGCTGGCCCGGTCCCGGTACCTGATCTCCAACGACGACATGAGCGGGCGCTATCACAAGCGCGACGGCCAGGTCTACGTGCAGACCTGGCATGGGACCCCGCTGAAGAAGATCGGCTTCGACATCGCGCAGCCCCAGTTCATCAGCGGAGCGGGCTACTTCGACGTGCTCCGCGAGGACGTGGCCATGTGGGACCTGCTGCTGTCGCCGAACCCGTTCAGCACCCCGATCATGCGGCGGGCTTTCCGCTACGACGGCGAGGTACTCGAGTCGGGCTATCCCAGGAACGACCTCCTGCGCAGCGGGGACGCCGGGCGCGTCGCCGCTGACGTCCGGCGCCGGCTCGGGCTGCCCGAGGGGAAGCGGGTCGTCCTGTACGCGCCGACCTGGCGGGACAACCAGTACTACGCCTCCGGCCGGTACCGGTTCGACCTCCGGCTGGACCTCGAGCGCGCCTGGCGGCGGCTCGGCGGCGACCACGTGTTCCTGATCCGGGGCCATCACCACATGGCCGAGGACGTGTCGGCCGGCTCCCGGCCCGACTTCGCCGTCAACGTCAGCGCCTACCCGGACATCTCGGAGCTGTTCCTGGTCAGTGACGTGCTGATCACGGACTATTCGTCGGTGATGTTCGACTTCGCGCCGACCGGCCGGCCCATGGTGTTCTTCACCTACGACCTGGAGCAGTATCGCGATCAGCTGCGCGGGTTCTACTTCGACTTCGAGGCCGAGGCGCCCGGTCCGCTGCTGGCCACCTCGGACGAGGTCGTGTCGGCGATCGCCGGCATCGACGCGGTCGCGTCGGCGCACCGGCCGGCGTACGAGGCGTTCACGGCCAAGTTCTGCCCGCTTGACGACGGTAAGGCCGCGGCACGCGTCTGCGACCGGGTCTTTGGCGGATAAGTTTTCGTTACGCTCCGTCTCGTCCACAGCACGTCAGCCAACGCCGGGAGACCGGGACAGTGCCGATCACCGAGCCCGCCAGCCACGCCGCTGCCCCGGCCGCACGGGATGCCGCCCGGCCCGGGCACGCCGCGCGGCGGTTGCCCGGCTGGCTGGTGGCCGCAACCCCGGCCGCGGCCGAACTCATCGTCGGCGGTTACCGGCTCGGCGGGGCCTCGCTATGGCGGGACGAGGCCTACACGCTGGTCGCCGCCGGCCGTCCGGCCGGCCGGATCGCGGGCCTCCTGCTACACGTCGATGCCGTCCACGGGCCCTACTACCTGGGCATGCACCTGGTCATCGCGCTGTTCGGCAGCTCAGCGGCGGCATTGCGGCTTCCCTCGCTGCTGGCCACGAGCCTGGCGGCCGGTCTCACCGCCGTCCTGGCCCGGCGGCTGGCCAGGATGTCCGCGCTGCCCGTCCCCGCGCTGAGCGGGCTGCTGGCCGGGCTGCTGTACGTGGCCGCGCCGCAGACCACCTGGTACGCCCAGGACGCCCGGCCGTACGGGCTGGTCACGCTGTTCGCCGTGGCCGCCAGCTACCTTCTGGTGCTGGCGATCGCCGACGGCCGACGGCGGTGCTGGGCGGCGTACGCCGCGGCGATCGCGCTGACCGGCCTGGCCAGCCTGTTCGCGCTCCTGCTGCTGGCCGCGCACGGCGTCACCCTGCTGCTGGCCCGGGCCAGGCGGCCGTCGCGCGGTGCGGTCAGCCAGCCGGACGCCGCGCCGCTGCGACCGTGGCTGGCCGCCTCGGCCGCGGCCGTGGTCGCGCTGTCCCCGCTGATCGTGCTCGGCTCCCTCCAGGACGGGACGCTGGGCTGGGTGTCGCGCCCCGGCCTGGACACGGTGGGAATCCTGGTCAGCGATTTCGCCGGCTCGAGGCCGCTGATCGCCCTGGCCGTTGTCCTGGCCGGGGCCGGCTTCGCGCTGCGCCTGGTTACCGGCGACCGGGCCGCCGGCCGGCCCCGGGGAGATGCCGGCCGACAGCCTTCGCTCGCCGCCGGCCGGCCCCGGGGAGATGCCGGCCGACGGCCCGCGGTCACCGTGGTTTCCGTCGCGCTGCCCTGGCTGCTGCTGCCGCCGCTGATCCTGCTCGCCGTGTCGCTCGTCAAGCCGGTCTACGTCGAGCGGTACGTGGTTTTCGGCCAGCCCGCCCTGGCCCTGCTGTGCGCGGCCGGCCTGGCCTGGCTGGGCCGCTGGATCGCCGGCTCGGCGGCCGGGCGGAGGATCCCGGCGCTGGCCTGGGCCGGCCCGCTGGCGGTCCTGGTCGCGGCGGCCCTCCTGCTGATCGGGCCGCAGCGGGCCGCGCGGCTAACCTCGTCGCGGCCTGACAACCTGCGCGGGGTGTCGGCGGTCGTGGCCGCGAACGAACGGCCGGGCGACGCCGTGTTCTACCTTCCGTCCGAGGTACGGGTGGTGAGCATGGCTTACCCGGCGCCGTTCCGCCGCCTCCGGGACCTGGCCCTGAGCGCGTCGGCGGTTGCGTCGGACACCCTGACCGGGACCCAGGTACGGGCCCCGGTCCTGGCCCGCCGGTTCACCCGGGTTCCCCGGGTGTGGCTGGTCCAGTGGGCCGTCCAGCGGTCCGTGCGGCCCGGCACGCAGATCGGCCGCGAGGAACTCGCGCTGGTCTCCGGCATGCGCCTGGTACGGCGATGGACCGTGCAATCGGTTGTACTGAGCCTGTACGCGGCCCGTCAGTAGGCCGCCGCCGCCGCGGGCGGCTGCGGGGCGTACCGGGCCAGCGCCTCCCGCAGCCGGCCCCGGCCGCGGTGCAGCCGGGACATCACCGTGCCGATCGGCGTGCCCATCATGTCCGCGATCTCCCGGTACGGGTAGCCCTCGATGTCGGCGAGGTAGATCGCCATCCGGAAGTCCTCCGGGAGGTCGCGCAGGGCGTGCAGGATGTCGGAGTCGGCCAGCCGGTCCAGGGCCTCGGCCTCGGCCGACCGCGCGGGGGTGCCCACCCGGTCGATGCCGTTCTGCCAGTCGTCGCCGAGGTCGGCGCCGAGCGTGGTCGCGGGCTCGCGGCGGCGCTTCCGGTAGTTGTTGATGAACGTGTTGGCCAGAATCCGGTGCAGCCAGGCCCGCATGTTGGTGCCCGGCCGGAACTGGTGGAACGCGGCATACGCCTTGGCCACCGTCTCCTGCACCAGATCCTCGGCGTCACTGGAGTTCTTCGTCATGCGGAACGCCGCCGGGTAGAGCTGGCCCATAACGGGCAGAACGTCCCGCTCGAAGTCGGCCTTGCGGTCTGTCATCAGATCCTCTGGCTTCACCTTCGCTACGCTCCCTCGTGCCTATTCAGTCGGCCGTCAAGCGGCTATCAACTTATAGACGCACACGTTTGCAGTTCTGGATGCGTGATCTGCGCAACATTTCTGCCACGAGGTGGTAACTCTCAGTCGGCTTTCAGGTCGGAGCGGGTCAGATCCAGCCGTGGTACCACATACGCGACAACCAGGTCGTATACGGGACGACCTGCGCGGCCAGCACCGGGTACATGTACCAGAAGTCCCACAGAACGGCCAGCAGGTAGGCGCCGGACAGGATCGCGCCGAAGCCGCGCCGGGCCGGCGCGGCCCGGGCCGGGCCGATGATCAGGCCCAGGCACAGCGCGATCCCGATGACCAGGAACGGGTCGAAGACCACCGCGTAGAAGTAGAACTCGGTCCTGTGGTCGTGCAGGGCGAACCAGAACCAGGGCAGCCATCCCGCGGCCACGCCCATGAGCACGGCGCCCGCCCGCCAGTCCCGGCGCAGCAGCCACCAGGCCAGGCAGGCCAGGAGCACCGGGATGGAGGCGTACCAGATGAACGGGGTGCCGATGGCCAGCACCTCCTGGGAGCACGACGGCACGCCGCAGGTCTTCGGGGTGGCATAAAAGAACGACACCGGCCGGGTGGTCAGCAGCCAGGTCCACGGCTGCGACTTGTACGGGTGCCCGGTGGTCAGGCCGAGGCCGAACTGCAGCATGTAGCGGTTGTACTGATACAGCGAGTCCAGCGCCGACCAGATCGGCGTGTGATTGCCGTGCAGGGCGGCCCAGTTCCGGTCGTACCCGTACGGCGACGCGAACCAGCCGCTCCACGAGGCCAGGTAGGCGGCCACCGGCAGCACGACGAACGTGACCGGGAGCCACTTCCCGTCGCGGACCAGCGCGCCGCGCCACGGCGCCATGTACCCGGCCGCGCGGCGCGCGCCCAGGTCCCAGAACACGGTCAGCAGCAACAACGCGGGCAGGTACCACGCCCCGTTCCACTTCGAGGCGATCGCCGCCCCGATGCAGACCCCGGCCGCGGCGCGCCACCAGCGGATGCCCAGGGCCGGCCCGGCGTCGTCGGCCGTCCCGGCCTCCGCGGCGGTGGCGATCTTGGCGCGCGACCAGTCCCGGTCGAGCACCAGGCAGCCGAACCCGGCCAGCACCCAGAACATCACGAAGATGTCCAGCAGGGCGGTGCGGCTCATCACCAGCTCAAGCCCGTCCAGGGCCAGCAGCAGGCCGGCCACGCAGCCGAGCAGCGTGGACCGGGTCATCCGGCGCGCGATCCGGGCCGTCATCAGGATGGACAGCGAGCCGACCAGGGCGACCGCGAACCGCCACCCGAACGGGGTCAGCCCGAACAGCCACTCCCCGCCCGCGATGAAGATCTTGCCCAGCGGCGGGTGGACCACGAGCTCGCCGCCGG
>Ga0335072_10009718_pt1 | contig 13871 bp, 9 predicted proteins | sample Lox_Sample_21_FD_206725 | JGI IMG/M metagenome (GOLD analysis project Ga0335072, IMG submission 206725) | Soil microbial communities from Loxahatchee National Wildlife Refuge, Florida, United States - Lox_Sample_2.1 | ecosystem: Environmental > Terrestrial > Soil > Wetlands | place: USA: Florida...
ACCGGCCGTGCATCCCCCTAGGATGGTCGCGGTGGCCAATAAATGCCATCCCGCCAGCCTTCTCCGTCGTGCAGGCGCAGGTTTTGCGCGAACGGCACGACGTTTGTGGATGATTTCAGGGGTGGCCATGGGTCATTTGCTGTCGGCGCTCCCGGCGGCGGAATTTTCCGGGGCAAGCGGCTTCACAATCTCTCCGTTGACGATCGAATCCGGCGGACTGTCGATAACCAGGTCCGAGCCGGTCAATCCTGCAACCACCTCGATCGTGGTTCCGAAGTCGCGCCCAAGAGTAATGGGCACCAGTTCCGCCTTGTTCCCCTCCCGTATGAGGGCCACCTGCATGCCCGCCGTCCGGAAAATCAGCGTCGTAACGGGAAGAATGAACGTCGGAGAACCGGAAGGAATCTTCAGATGGACCTGCGCGTATGCGCCCGGAAGCAGCTCGCCCGTCGGATTCTTGACGTCCACTTCGACGAGCAGCGTCCGCGAAGCCAGGTCGATCGAATTCGACGTTCGCACCAGGACTCCGGGGAACGTCCTGCCGGGAAATTCCTGAAGCGTCAAATCCGCGCGAATGCCCGGCTTGACGGCCGCGGAATAAATCTGCGGAACGTTCACGTACACGCGCAACGTATTGATCGCCGCGATATGGAACAGCTCCTTCGCCGTGCCGCCGTTCGACCCGGCGTCGATCAGATCGCCGATGTCCGTCTCGCGTGCCGTAATCACGCCGTCGAACGGAGCGAAAACTTTTTCGAAGGAAACCAGTTCCTGCAACCGCTTCACGTTCGCCTGTGCCGACGCCACCATCGCCTTATTCGCCTGGTAAGCGCCGACGGAATTGTCCACGTCCTGCTTGGCCACCGAATCCGTGCTCTTTAGTCCCTGGTATCGGTTGTAAGTGATTTGCGAAAGTGCAAAATTCGCCTCCGCCGTGTTCAGGTCCGCCAGCGCCTGCCTCAGTTGCGCGTCCACTTCCGGCGTTTCGATGTCTGCCAGCAATTGCCCCGCCTTCACGCGGCCGCCGATGTCCACGTACCATTTTTTCAAGTACCCGTTGGTGCGCGCGTAAATCGGCGAGTCGATGAACGCCTGCATATCTCCCGGCAGCACGATCTCCTGTTCCGGCGCACCCTTCTGCGGGTGTACGACTTTGACCAGTGGAATCGCCAGCTCTTGCGTTTCCACTTTCAGGGCCGCGCGCGCGCGAATGCGCGGAATGATTCCGGCGGCGACCACAGCGGCCACAATCACCAAAATGACCAGCACGGTGACGACGCCACGTCCCGCTTCTCCGCGAAAGCCGTGCCGGAGGGAGGATGGTTCCCTATTCGGATTTTCCGGACCTGCTTCTTTCATCGGCCCCTCAGTTGGATAGTTGCCCGTTCTCGTTGAACGTCTTCCGTTTCCGCTTATTCAGGCGCATCCTCTCGCCCTTGCAAAAAGCCGTGCACGATTCCGAAACACACGGGGACGAAGATGAGCGTCGCCACCGTCGCAAACATCAGTCCACCGATTACAGCGCGCCCAAGCGGCGCATTCTGCTCGCCGCCTTCACCAAGTCCCAGAGACATCGGCAGCATGCCGATGATCATCGCCAGCGCCGTCATCAGCACGGGACGGAATCGCGTGTACCCCGCGTCGAGCGCTGCTTCCACGGGCGTCTTTCCCTCCTGCAACTTCTCGCGCGCGAAGCTCACCATCAGGATGCTGTTGGCGGTCGCCACACCCATGCACATGATCGCTCCGGTCAGAGCGGGCACGCTGATCGTTGTGTGCGTTATAAACAGCATCCACACGATGCCCGCAAGCGCCGCAGGCAGCGCCGTCAGAATGATGAACGGGTCAAGCCACGACTGGAAATTAACCACAATCAACATGTAAACCAGGAGAATTGAAAACGCCAAGCCCGCCAGCAGCCCGATGAATGACGACCGCATCGTTTGAATCTCGCCACGGACGACCAACTGCGTTCCGCGCGGCAGATTCTTGCGGCTTGCGTCCAGAATCGGCGTAATGTCACTCGCCACGCCGCCGAGGTCGCGCCCCTCGATCGACCCGTAAATGTCGATCACCGGCATTACGTTGTAGTGCGACACCAATCCCATCTCCGCGCCGCGGCTGAACGTCGCCAGGCTCGCCATAATCTGCGTTTGCTTCGCCGTGTCGCCTTCGACAGGAATATTTTCGAGCGCCTGCAGCGAATCGGTCCGGTACTGCGGCATCTGTGAATCGATGTTGTAGCTTACCCCGCTCCGGGGATCGAGAAAGAAAGTCGGCTGCGTCTGGTAGCTTCCGCTGAGCGAAATCAGCAGGTTCTGCGCCACATCCGCCGCCGTGAATCCCATCTGACTGGCCTTCGTCCTGTCGACGTCCAGATGAATTTTTGGCAGATCAAATACCTGTTGGATGTGCAGATCCACAAGACCGGGAACGAACTTCAATTTGTTGAGCAATTGATCCGCGAAATCCCGGTCACCGTACAAATTGCGCCCCACCACCTGAATGTCGACCGGAGCCGGGAGACCGAAGTCGAGAATTTGACTGACGATGTCCGACGGAATGAAATAGAAAGAGATATCCGGAAAATCCTGCGGCAGCCGCACCCGAAGATCATGCATGTATATCGCCGTCGGATGGTGCTTCTGATTCAGCTCCACCTGGATGTCGGCGTCCCCTGTGCCCACCGGCGCCGAATTGCTGTAGGAAAGGTTGATGCTGCTGTACGGCAACCCGATGTTGTCGATAATCGTTCCGAGCTCCGAAGCGGGAATGATCCGCCGGATATCCGAATCCACTCGGTCGCAGATCGCCGCCGTGTCTTCGATGCGCGTCCCCGTCGGTGCGCGCATGTGCAGCTTGAATTCGCCGCTGTCTACCGTCGGGAAAAAATCCTCGCCCACAAACGGAAGCAGAGCGAAGGAGACCACGCAGGCCGACAGGAAGCACACGGCGAAAAGTTTCCGGTGGTGCATGCAGGTGCCGAGCTTCCCGTGATACCACTCGCGGAAGCGCTCGAATCCCCCTTCGAATTTCAGCTGGAACTGCACGAACGGATTTTTCGACTGCCTCCGCTCCTCATTGGCCTCTTCCGTCTGCGACAGCAGCAGGTAGCGCGCCATTGTCGGCACCAGCGTCCGCGACAGCAGGTAGGAAGCCAGCATCGCAAACGACACCGCCTCGGCCAACGGAACGAACAGGTAGCGCGCCACGCCGGTCAGAAAGAACATCGGAACGAACACGATGCAGATCGAGAGAGTTGAAACCAGCGCCGGGACGGCAATCTGCGACGCGCCGTCCAGAATCGCCTGCACGATTTCCTTCCCCTGGTCCAGATTTCGATTGATGTTTTCGATTTCGACCGTGGCGTCGTCCACTAAAATTCCCACGGCGAGCGCCAGGCCCCCGAGCGTCATGATGTTGATCGTTTCTCCCAGCGCGCTCAGCACGATGATGGACGTCAGAATCGACAACGGGATCGAAACCGCGATGATCAACGTGCTGCGCCAGCTTCCGAGAAACAGCAGGATCATCAATCCCGTCAGGCCGGCGGCGATCACGCCCTCGCGCACCACGCCGTTGATGGAGGCCTTCACGAAAAGCGACTGGTCCGAAACGGGCGTCACCACCAGCTGCGGCGGAAGGCTTGAGACGGCTATCGGGAGTTCCTTCTTCACGTTTGCTACCACATCGAGCGTCGACGCCGCTCCTGATTTCAGCACCACCATCAGCGACGACCGCTGCCCGTTCACCCGCACGATATTTGTCTGCGGCGGATAGCCGTCGCGCACGTTCCCAACGTCCCGAATGTAAATCGTCGAATTGTTGACCGTCTTGATTGGGAAATTGTTGATATCTGAAATCTTCAGCGGCGCTCCGTTCATGTCCACTTGGTATTCGAATGTCCCGATCTTCGCCGTGCCCGCCGGCAAGATCAGGTTTTGCGCCGCAATCGTGTTCGTCACGTCCACCGGCGAGAGCCCCTTCGCCTGCAGCAGCGTGGGATTTAAATCGATCTCCACCTGCCTCTGCTTTCCGCCGTAGGGATAAGGCACCGCAACACCAGGAACGGTCACCAGCGAGGTCCGCAGGAAATTCAGGCCGATGTCCCCCAGTTGCGCCTCGCTCAATCCCTTCCCCGAAAGCGCCAATTGAATTACTGGCACGTCCGACGCGCTATATTGCAAAACAAAAGGCGCCTGTGTCCCCGGCGGCAATTGATGGATAATCGCCTCTGAAGCGGAACCCACCTGCGAGACAGCCACACCCATGTCTGCGCCCGGCTGAAAAAATATTTTTACAATCGCCCGCCCGTACCATGATTGCGACTCGATGTGCTCGATATTTCCCACTCCGGTGGTCAGAAGCCGCTCATATTGGTACACAATCCGGTACGACATCTCTTCAGGAGACAACCCGACGTAATTCCAAAGCACGCTCACGACGGGAATGTTTATGTCCGGGAAAATATCCGTGGGCGTCCGCAGAATTGCCACGACTCCCAAAATCACCAAAAGGATGGCGGCGACGACAAATGTGTAGGGCCGGCGAAGCGCCAGCCGGACTATCCACATCGATAGCTCCTAAGTTTCTTGCGGGGTGAACCTGAAGGGTTTCCCGTCACGGTGCCATGTAAGTAGACGCATTTGCTTCGTTTCGGGGTTCCATTATTTTTAGATGGAACGTGTCACCAATCCTTATAGCCAGTTCCCCCGCGAGCCCTTATCTCACGCGGCCCGCCCCAGAATCGATTGAACCCGAATTCTTCCGCCATACATCGAATCAAATGTGGATGGAGTCACTGCGATTATAAATCCGTTCGGCCCGGCTGTCTCCATCGCAACTCATCTCACCCCTCAGGGTTAAGAAGGAAAAGCGCATGGAATACGCAAGGATTCATGGCACGGATATCAAGGCTTCCCGCATTGCCCTCGGCACCTGGGCTATCGGGGGATGGATGTGGGGCGGCAGCGACGACGAAGAATCGATCCAGACGATCCTCGAAGCCTTACATCTCGGCATCAACATAATTGACACCGCCCCCGTCTACGGTTTCGGCCACTCGGAAGAGGTTGTCGGCGAGGCCGTGGCCCGCTTCGGTTCACGCGACCGCGTCTATGTCGCCACAAAAGTAGGCATCGAATGGCTCGACGGCCAGGTTTACCGCAACTCCTCACCCCAAAGAATTCGCCGCGAAATCGAAGACTCGCTCCGCCGCCTCAAGACCGACTACATCGACCTGTATCAAGTCCACTGGCCCGATCCTCTCGTCCCGATTGAAGAGACCGCTCAGACTCTCGCGCAATTGTTGCAAGAAGGGAAAATCCGCGCCATCGGTGTCAGCAACTACTCTCCCGAACAGATCGACCGCTTCCGGCTGGCGGCTCCGCTGCACACCGACCAGCCGCCCTACAACCTCTTCGAGCGGGAAATTGAATCTTCGGTTCTCCCCTTCGTCCGGGAGCGCAATATCGGCGTACTGGCCTATGGCCCTCTCTGTCGTGGCCTTTTGAGCGGCCGCATGCGAGCCGACTCGCAATTCACAGGCGACGATCTGCGCAAGATCGATCCCAAATTCCAGCAGCCGCGCTTCGGTCAATACCTGCAAGCAGTGAAGGAGCTCGACGATTTCGCCCACACGCATTACGGAAAGCGTGTCATGGATCTTGCCGTCCGCTGGATCCTCGATCAACCGGGCGTCACCGTGGCCTTGTGGGGCGCGCGTCACCCGAAACAAATTGCCGATGCGGCCAGTGCGGTCGACTGGAAGCTCGACGCCGCTGCGCTGGAGGAAATTGACCGTATCGTCCAGCGAAACGTCACGAACCCTGTCGGGCCGGAGTTCATGGCTCCTCCGCCGCGCGCAAATTCCGCAGAAGCCACCACCGCAGGCCGATCGTAGGGATAGCCCAACGGCCACCGTGTGGCAGCGGCATGCACGTGGCGGCGAGAGATGCTGCAGATATGACGGGAACTCTTATCAACCTCATCGTGCTGGTCCTGCTGCTGGCGACGGTGGCGGCATGTGCCCTCGCGCCGCTCGTCGCGTTCGCGCTCATACTCCGCAGTTGGCGGCGCAGAGAATCATCCCTTCGCGTGCCGCGTGGACTTCATCCTTAACTGGAAGTATTGATGATTGAAAGGATCGATGGCGGGAAATGTTGAAGGTCGGAAGCGCCAATGCCTCGATTGCGCAGAATGCCCTGTAAATCGCGAGAAACCAGTCGCGTTTCTACCGCTTCGAAAGGCGCGGCTCGATGAACATCAACCCTTCCTGATCGGCCTCGAGAACTCTCACCGAGGAAATCACCCCGGCGCGTTGAAAGCATCCGGAAATTGTTCGTCCGATTTCTTCGAACTGTGCCATGGCCAACGCTACCACGCTTGGCCCCGAACCGCTCAGCGCAATGCCCAGCAGTCCCGGCGTTTTTGGTAGAGCCAGAATTTCCGGGACTCCCGGAATCAAATGCTGGCGAAACGGCTGGTGCAGCCGGTCTTGCAGCGCATCCCATAGCAGTTCGTACCGCTTTTCTTCGAGAAGCGCCACCAGCAACGCGGAACGCTGCAAATTATAGACAGCGTCCTCGCGATCCACCTTTTCCGGCAGGACCGATCTCGATTTCTTTGTCTCCAGCATCAGTCTTGGCGTCACCACCACGAGACGGATTGTCTTCGGCCATAGTTTTTTCACGGCGACCACTGAATTGCCGCGCGCAAGCGTTACAACCAGTCCGCCGTGAACCGCCGCCGCTACATTATCCGCATGGCCGTCGATTTCTCTCGCGTATTGCAGAGCATCGTCTTTCGACACTTCACGCCCGGCAATCCTGTATGCGAGTGCAATCCCAGCCACAGCCGCCGCGGCGCTGCTTCCAAGACCGCTCGCCACCGGTATCGAATTCTTCACCGCCAGCCGAATCGCTGGCAGCTTGAACCCTTCGCGCTCCGCCGTGAACCGCATCGCCCGGAGTATCAAATTTTCGTCTGGATCGCTCGGCAGCGACGCGCTGCCGGCCACGCCCCGACTCCGCGCAACGGATTTCGCTCCCGGCTTGGAAAGAATTGTAGCCCTTGCGGAAAGATAAAGCTCCAGAGCCAGCCCGAAGCAGTCGAATCCAGCGCCAAGGTTTGCCGTCGAAGCCGGCACGCGCACATCAAAAGATGTTCGCGCGCTATCCTTCATTTCCCGCCCTGTAAGCTTCGCAAAATCGCTTCTTTCGTCGCGGCCACGCGCTTCGGCTCGTTGCGAAATGCGCCTCCGAGCGGCTGCGCTCCCGGCTCCATCGCAAGCGTTCCTCGGTGATAGTGGCTGACGTAGTCGGGGTCCTTCAGCACATGCCCGGTAAGCACCGCAACCACGTCCTCATCCGCACGAATGTGCCCAGACGCAACAAGCTTGCGGATTCCTGCCACCGTCGTCGCCGAAGCCGGCTCACATCCGATTCCGTCACGCCCGACCATCGCCTTCGCGTCGGCAATTTCCCGTTCACTCACTGTAATCACCTGCCCGCAGGAATCGAGAATCGTTCGCAGCGCTTTCTTCCACGATACCGGCGAGCCGATTTTAATCGCTGTTGCGAGCGTCTTAGGATTGACAACAGGCTCGATCTCCTTTGCCAGCGGCTCCGCCGAACCTGACCTCTCGCCCGCCAGCCTTGCGAACAGATGCGCCAGCGGGGCTGAGCCCTCCGCTTGAATGACGCTCAGTCGCGGAAGTCTGTTAATCAGCCCCAGAGCGAGCAACTCCGAAAAGCCCTTTCCCAGCGCCGAGCTGTTTCCCAAATTTCCTCCGGGCACGACCACGTGATCCGGCGCGCGCCACGCGCATTGCTCCATCAATTCAAATGCCACCGTCTTCTGCCCCTCGATCCGAAATGGATTGATCGAATTCGCCACGTAAATGGAAGGGTCTCCGCCCAGTTCCTGGATCAGCCTCATGCAATCGTCGAAATTTCCATCGATTTCGCAGACGGCTGCGCCGTAATCCATGCTCTGCGCCAGCTTCGACGACGTGATCTGCCCGTGCGGCAGCAAAATGGCCGCTTGCAATCCCGCTCGCGCCGCATATGCCGCCAGGCTCGCCGCCGTATTTCCCGTGCTCGCGCAGACAACCGTGCGTGCGCCCAATACGACAGCCTGCGTCACCGCCGCGGTCATTCCCGTGTCCTTGAACGACCCGGTTGGATTGCAGCCTTGGTGTTTCAATCGCAGCGCGCCGAGCCCACAGTAAGCAGCCGAACGCGGCGCGTCGTAGACCGGCGTGTTCCCCTCGGCCAAAGTGATCAAGGGAGCCGCGTCGTCAAACGGCAGCAGTTCGCGGAATCGCCAAACGCCGCTCCTGTCGCGCAGTTCGAGCGATCCGCGCCGCGCCTCCCAAATCTTTCGCAGCGCTGTTCCGTTTCCGCTGGCCGCTTTCGGCACAACGATCTCGAGTGGCGCTCCGCATTCGACGCACACGTACACCCGCTCGCGGATTTCGTGCTCGCGCCCGCAGGCTGCGTCGATGCATCGTTGTACTGCGTGCGGCCGCTCCGTGTGTGCTTCTCCGCGCTCGGGCGCCGGTTTTGTCCGCGCGTCCATTTCAGGCTTTCGTTCCTATTGCTGCCGTCGCCGGACCGCTCAGCCCGAATTCCTTGTGCAGCGCCAGCAGCGCTTTCTTCATGCAATTCTGATCCACCACAAATGAAATGTTCGCTTCCGACGATCCCTGTGCGATGGCGATAATGTTGATTCCTTCCCGCCCGAGCGTGCTGAAGGTTCGTCCCGCCACGCCCACGGTCCCGCGCATGTTTTCGCCCACCACCGCAACGATCGCGATGTTCGGGTCCACCGTGATGTGCTCCACTTTGTGGTGCATCAAATCCTGGGCGAATTCCTTCCGCAGCGCTTCCGCGGTCCGCAATGCATCCGCTGACGCCACGATGAAGCAGATATCGTTTTGCGAAGACGATTGCGAGATCAGCAGCACGTTCGAGCGCACTTCCGCCGTGGTCGAAAACGTCCTTCCCACCACATCCGGCAGGCCTACGATCCCCGGCCCGCCGACGGCGATCAGCGAAACGTCGCTGATGGCCGTAAGCGCCTTTACGCCGCTGCGGAAATTCCCGCCTTCCGCGGAAATTTTTGTGCCTTTGCTTTCGGGCGCAAAGCTATTGCGAATCCACACTGGAATTTGTGCGGGGATCACAGCGCGCAGCGTCTTCGGATGCAGCACCTTCGCGCCGAAATAGGCCAGCTCCGCCGCTTCACGGTAGGAAATTTCCGGAATCGTCTGCGCTTCGGGTACCAGGCGTGGATCCGCCGTCAGCACTCCGTTCACATCGGTCCAGATAATCACTTCATCCGCGGAAATCGCCGCGCCAAGAATCGTCCCGGAATAATCGGACCCGCCTCGTCCCAGCGTTGTCAGCACTCCTTGCGGCGTCGCCCCGATGAAACCGGTCACAACCGGGACCACTTCGCGCTCGAGCAAAGGCCGGATGCGCGCCGTGCTGCGCTCGCGCGTCGCTTCCATGTCTGGCTCCGCCCCGCCGTGATAGTCGTCCGTCACGATCAGCTCGGTCGCTTCGATCGATTCGCTCTCAACTCCCATCTCCACGAGCGCGGCTGCCACCACCGGTGCGGACAAGCGCTCGCCGAGGCTGGAAATCAGGTCCAGCGTTCGCGGAGTCAACTCCCGCAGCAGAGCGGTTCCCTCCGCCAACCGGCTCAGCTCGGCGAGAATCGCTTCGACCCGGTGCAGCAGCGCCTGGCGCTTCTTTTCCTCCGGCACCAGCGCCTTGATCGTCTTGTGGTGCAGCTCGCGCAGCGCCTCAATCAACGCCTGCGCTTCTTCCCGCTCGCCCTTTTCCGCGCGCTTCGCGACGTCGATCAGCCGGTTCGTCACCCCGCCCATCGCCGACACCACCACAACCACGGAGTTTTCCTTTGCTCTTTCCGCGGCAATTCTTGCCGTCCGCGCGATACACTCCGCATCGCCCACCGACGTTCCGCCAAACTTCATCACCACTAGATTTGGTTTCATGTGACTAGATTCGATTCTCTGTGAATAGACCCGGGGCGTATCGGCCCGAAGCGGCCTGCAACTCCTCTTCGCCTGGCTTTCAGACTTTCGCCGCCTTACAAAAACTATACACTATCGCAGCCTGCACCCAAGCCGCTATAGAGCGTGGATTGTGCTAGTTGAGAGCCTTCCGGCAGGCGCACGCAGGCCCGATCGTCGCGCGCTGCGTGCCCTGGAGGACAAGCAAATGAGAGGAAAGCAACCCTACGGTCGTGCCACCAGTGCGGCGATAATTGCAGGAGCTTGCGGCGTCCCGAGCCCGGTCACAAAGTCGTATCCCGCTCCGGCAGTGCAGATCGCGCCGCACTCACCATTCGATCCCTGTGTCACGGGATGATAGTTCCCATTGGAGTTCGATTTTGCGAGCGAATAGAGGGGAGTGTCAGTCGCGTTGAGATTTGCCTTGCGGGCGCCTGCTCGCATTGAATTGGCAATCGCCACGAGCGCCGCCCACTGAGGAGTCGCCGCACTTGTTCCGCCGACCTGAAACCATCCTGCATATCCGTTAATCCCGACCGTGTCGTACACTGCATATCCTGTGCCCGGATCTGAGTTGTAGGAAACGTCCGGAACGCCGCGATATCCTCTCCCGTCGTCCGGAATTCCGAATTGCGCCTGATACATCGGCTCGCGCTCTCTCGCGCTCAGTCCCCTTCCACTTCCGCTCCAAGCCTTTTCTCCAGCATAGGTTCCATTTGCGCTGGTCGTCAGCGTCGTGCCGCCCACGCCCACCACATCCGATGAGGCCGCGGGATAGGCCACGCCTGTGCCGCTGTCGCCGGAAGCAGCGAGGAACGTCACGCCGTTTTCCGCAAAATGATTGTCGAGTTCCGCTTCACCTGAGAACTCTCCCGTGGTCCAGCTCATCGAGACCACCGATGCTCCGTTTCGCACTGCAACGTCAACGCCGTTCAGAAGGTCGGACATGCTGTTGGAAGAGCACTCCACCAACAAGATCGTCGCCTGCGGCGCGATTGCGTGCGCCCACTCCACGTCGAGCGCAATTTCCACCGCCCAAATTTCGTTGGCCGCCGGACGGCTCCCTCGTTCGTACACTTTTCGCAGGCATCCGTTGGCGCTCGTGCATGCCGGAAGCGCGAATTGGCGGTCGAATACGGCGAGGTCCGATTCGACGTTGGGATCGTCATACGCGTCCACGATGCCAATCACTTCTTCCGTTCCCTGGTTGCGCACAGTATCGAATCCGTAGGCGTGGCGGATCTTTGCCGGAGAAAACGCCGTTGTGGGAGGCGCAGAAGGACTCACTCCCGCCTCTACGTGAATGATGTAATGCGGCCGTAGAAAACTGATGGGATTTGCGTCCTGCGGATCAAACGGCGGCAGCGTCGTGATGACATGCTGCGCTCGTAATGGCGCGCTAAGTAGCACTCCTGCGGCTGCTATTTGCAAACATCGCTTCGCCCACTTCCATCCCTCAGATCGCATATCTTTGTACGCTCCAGGTTCTGGCCCGGCTGCGTCCGAAGCCCGATTTGCGTCGCCATCTGTGACACCGGGAGAGTACTGGTAGGATCGTGATCCGGGCTATGGGCCGGGAAGTTCAAACGAATGGTACGAGTGGTGTATGCGAGGAGCGGTTTCGCTGTGAAACAGTGCAAAAAAGCGCGTATTCAGGCCGCATTTCTCAAGACAATTTCCCCGTATAGAGTGCCATCCCCACCGCTGCATTCATCCCCATTTTTTCGAGCGCGCGAACCTCTGCCAGCGATCGGATTCCGCCCGCCGCCGTGATCGGCAGCTTCGTGCATTGCCGCAATTTCCGGAACCAGCCCAAATTCGTCCCGCGCATGGTCCCTTCGTTATCCACGTACGTGGCCAAAAATTCCGAGCAGTACGGTTCAAGCCGCTCGATCACCTCCTCGGGACGAACGGCAATTTGTTCTTTCCACCCGCCCACCAGAATTTTCCCCTTGCGTGTGTCAATGGCCACGATGATTCGCTTCTTTCTCACGCGCTCGCGGAGCCGCGCCAGAAATCGCTCGTCAATTTTGCCTCCGCGAAACACCGCGCTCCCCACGATGATTTTCTCTGCGCCCCAGCTCAAAAGTCTTTCGGCTCGCGCCGCCGTGCGAATCCCTCCGCCCACCCGAATTTTCATCTTCCCCGCGTTGCACAGCCGCTTAATCAATCTCGCATTTCCACCTGTTCCCATCGCCGCGTCGAGGTCGATCACATGCATCACAGGGAATTTGCGGAATTTCACAAGTAACCCAAGCACATCCTCCACGGCGAGAGCGAGCTTCCGTCCTTGTATCAACTGCACGGCGCGTCCGCCTTGCAAATCGATGCACGGGACGATCATGCGCTTTGCCGTACCGGCACGCCTTGCGCGGCCAGAAATTTCTTCAGCGCCGGAATCGAGTGGGTTTCCATGTGAAACACTGAGGCCGCCAGCGCCGCATCTGCGCTTCCTTCGCAGAAGACCTCGCGAAAGTGTTCGTAACTCTGCGCTCCGCCCGAAGCGATCACCGGAACGGTCACCTCCCGCGCCACCGCCGCCGTCAGCGCACAGTCAAATCCGCTCTGCGTTCCGTCGCGATCAATTGACGTCAGCAAAATCTCTCCCGCTCCCCGCTCGGTTGCTTCCCGCGCCCACGCCAGCGCATTCTTGCCCGCCGGTGCCCGCCCGCCGCGTACATAGGCTTCCCACGATCCTCCATTGCGTTTCACGTCCATCGACAGCACCACCGCCTGTGCTCCAAATCGTCCCGCCAATTCCGATATCAGTTCCGGCCTTGCCACCGCCGCCGTGTTCACCGTCACTTTGTCCGCTCCCGCGCGCAGCACCGCCGTCGCGTCTTCGAGCGTCCGGATTCCTCCGCCTACTGTGAACGGTATATTCAACTCCGCCGCCACGCGGCGAATCGTTTCCAGAAATGTCGCGCGTCCTTCGACCGACGCCGTGATGTCGAGCAACACAATTTCGTCCGCGCCTTCGCGGTTGTATCGCGCCGCCAGCGCGGCCGGATCGCCCATGTCGCGCAGGCCCTGAAATTCCACGCCCTTCACCACGCGCCCCGCATCCACGTCGAGGCACGGAATGATGCGTCGAGCCAGCGTCATCGCGCCGCCCTCAGAAAGTTCCGCAGCACCCGTGCTCCTGTCTCGCCCGATTTCTCCGGATGGAATTGCACGCCCATCACGTTTCCGCATTCGATCGCCGCCGCAAATGCCACGCCGTGGTCGCACGCCGCCACGGTCTGCTCCGCTTCCGCGAGCGCTGCATAGGAATGCGCGAAATAAAAATAATCTTCCGCGCCAATTCCCCGCAGCAGTGCGCTCTCCCGCGTCGCGCGCACTTGGTTCCATCCGATGTGGGGCGATTTCACGGTCACAGGAAGTGCACGCACGTCCCCGGCGAAAAAATGCAGCCCCGCTTCCTCCGGCGCCTCTTCGCTCCTTGCAAATAGCGCCTGCATCCCGAGGCAAATTCCGAGTATCGGGGTCCCTCGTTTGCGCGCTTCCTCCAAAGGCCCCGCCAGTCCTCGCTGCCGCAGGCCTTCGACGAACGCGCCGAAGTGCCCTACACCAGGCAGCACGATCGCTTCCGCCCTCGCGATCTGCTCCGCCGTGGACGCGCGTTCCGTCGCAGCGCCCAGCTTTTCAAACGCGCGCTCCACCGAGGGCAGGTTGCTCGCTCCGTAATCCACTACGGAAATCTTCACAATTTCCCCTTCGTGCTCGGCAGCAACCCTTGCAATTGCTTGTCGCGCGTCACCGCAAATCGCAGCGCCCGCGCGAACGCCTTGAACAGGACCTCCACTTGATGGTGCGACGATCTTCCGTA
>Ga0335072_10009720_pt1 | contig 13870 bp, 10 predicted proteins | sample Lox_Sample_21_FD_206725 | JGI IMG/M metagenome (GOLD analysis project Ga0335072, IMG submission 206725) | Soil microbial communities from Loxahatchee National Wildlife Refuge, Florida, United States - Lox_Sample_2.1 | ecosystem: Environmental > Terrestrial > Soil > Wetlands | place: USA...
TCTCGTCCAAATACAGTGAGCAGCTGACCTCCGAGCCTCGCTGAGTCCTTCTAAAGTCCTTCAAACAAACCTAGGATGTCAGCATATCGGTCGGAAAGCTGAACAGAGCTCCATCACATCTTTTCCCTTGTAGTCCTCAGAGCGCACTCGCTGAAGCCTAGACCTGGCTGCTCCCCATCGCTCGCCCTCGCAGTGTTCTCTCTTAAAGAGTTTCAAAAGATGTAGGATCCGGGGTGGTTGTCATGCTGTATCACAGGCAACTTTCTGCCGAGGACAACATAGCCCTACCCGCCGTAAGCACGAGGATTTGAAGGCTAAGAGCCTTGCCACCAAAGCCCAAGATTGGAAACCATTAGGATATTGGAAGCATTTCTCTCCAGGGCGTTATTCAGTAATTCTGTTTGGGAGGCAAGCTTTTCGCGAGTCCACAACAGCAGACAAATAGTACATAGTGCGTGGGATAAAATCAACCAGTCGTTATGCTACAGCCGTCAGATTCATGATGCATTCATTTCTATAGTCCTGCCATGACGGGTATCCTTCCCATAACTCTAGCATCCACCTAGGTAGTTCTCTTCGCAAATTCAACCCGGAGAATGAGATGTCGATAGCCAAAGCCATCCATTTTCTCGCAGGCACGCGCAGCATCAGCCCGATCGACAAAAGAAATAAAAGCAAAACCTTTGGCTCGCCCAGAATCTCTATCCTTTGCAAGGAAGACCCTCGTGACACGTCCAAAGCGCTCGAACATCTCCCGTAGGTCCTGTTCCTCTGCCATCTCCGAGACCTGCACAAGCAATCGTCAGTATCATACCCACAAATATGGAGGAACAGCCAAAGACTTACGTTAGTAACCCGCAACGTAGCCAGATCGTCTCTCTCATACTTCCCACCCATCCTCTCCCCAGCCCCCGCACCACCCTTTCGCAAATGTGGTGGTACATAGCTACTCCCACCACTCCCTAGGCCGCCCTCAGCTTTTTCTGCGGCTCCACCATCCTCAGCCAGCGGATCGATCGCCGCACCTTCCGCATCAACCGGCGCCATCGTATCTTTGTACGGACATCTTGCTGTGAAATGCTCGCCTGAGCAGATTCTGCACTTCACTTTCTTGTCTTTCAGCTGCTCCTTGATACTCCTCTCGTCCGGCGCTCCGCCCTTGGGTCCTCCGTTCTTCGCCTCATCTGCTTGCACGCTCTTCCAGTCGCGACTTGGCCGGAACTGGATGTTCTCGCCTACACTGGTTGTGTCTGGCTGCGGGCCCTTGGGCTTGCCTTTCTCTAGGCCGAATTTCGCCCAGGAGCGGCGCTCTGCTATGTCTGGGTTGACCTTTTCTTTGTGGATGGTTGTGCGGATTTTGCGAGTTACTTTGACCTTGCGGCCGGAGTCGTCGATGCGGTAAGAAATTGTGGTCTTGGTGCCATCTTTATTGACGACTGTGGTGGGTTGAGGGAGGGCGTTTGGGTCAGCGTCGGTATCGGAAACGTCATCAGCCCAGTCTGGGCGGCTATAGTGAGCGCAGAGTTAGCCATAAGGTCCAAAAAGGAGGAGAGATGTTGGTTGAGTCGATGGTGGAGTGGAAGTTTCGCCGCATGAGCTCTGAACAACGATAACGAGTTGGCATAGACAGATAGCGCTCTTACCTTGCAGCTTTAGACATATTGTGATTCAGTCAGAGGTTATGCTTGCTAAGTTCGATAGAGTAATTTCTTCAGTAGTGTAAATGATTCAGGCGAATTTCGATATTGAGTCTCGGTGCTCGAATTTTTGGATTTCAAGTGGCCATGGCGCCAAGAGAACAGAAATTCGAATCGGCCTCACCCTCTCTGGACTTAGGGTGAGGCCGCCCTGAGAGCGCGCGACTAGCGCCCAGAGTTGGGGTAAGGCAAAGGTGAGCCGGGGGTAGTTCTTAGCCCAAAACGAACCCTTTAAAAGCCCCTACAGTGTTACTTTACGACCACCCGAACCCCCAATGAAGGCCCCAGGCATGGGGCTGCCTAATTAGTTTGTCAACTTGGTTCAAAGCTTGGGATGGCGCGGAAAAGCGGCGACTTAGAATTGCTGTCTCTGGTGCCTGCAGAGTCGGATTTTGCTATCTCACTATTGGACCGCTTACATTACTGTAAGTGCGTTAGCATTCCTGGCTGTGTTTGGGCTGTGTCATGCTTGACTAATTCCCTCCTCCATTTCCTATCTCTCTGGTTCACTAATTCTGCTACCATAGTCCGTTTTGAATTCCGATTTTGCTTACCGATTCCGAGATTAAGAATACTCAAATCCTTTCTCTAGTTGACCGATCAAGGATGACGTTCTGAGAGGGCCTTGTTCTCAACGTTTCTGTATAGAGACTCTCAGGAGCAAAAACCAGAATGCCACTGGACGTGGCATCTGCCCTCGTTAGCTTCATTGGCCCCTCAGGGCAGGTCTTGCAAGGGTGCAATTACCTCTGCGGATTTTTGCTGATGCAAAGGATGCTCCAGCGACCATAAAGGGTGTATCGGACCATCTCGAAGTAACACAGCTCGCCTTAAGTGCCATCCGTACCACTTTTCTCGACCTACAAGCTGGCTCAGACTCCCTGCCGACATTGCGGGATCCGACCCCGACGTTGAAGAGTTGCGAATGGGCTATTACAAAGCTAAAGGCCTTCGTTGATCAGCATGGCGGCGTTCACATCTCGACATCAACGACGCCGCAAGCCATACCCACTTTAAGCAAGTCTTTTCCTGGAAGGTCAACGCTAAGAGGAGGATGACAAAGACTGGATGTCGCCCGAAGGGCTAACAAGCTCAAAGACCTCGCAGCCCGTCTCGAACATGCCATATCCTCCCTGCAAGCCATCCAAGCTAACATTGGGCTTGCACTAGCGCGGTCACACAAAACCTCAATGCAGGAGATGAAGCTAGCTGGAACAATTGCAAGATGCCCAGAGCAAATCAGGCCAGACATCTGCAGAAGCCAAAGATATAGCACTAGCTCTGCGTGCGGACATGCATGCGGATCTGAGCCGAATCACCTGTGAGAGCCGAAAACATTCAGGCCATCTAGGGGTGCTGCCAGAGAGCTCCGGGACTCTTCCAGAGCGATGGAAGATGCAATTGAGTCGCTCTCTGTGGGCTTTAAAGGCAAGTTGGACGGTTTGCCAGTGGCTATGGCAACGATGATCGAGAATGCGGTGGCTAAAGCTTTGGCCCAACACACTGCCTCCGGGGAGAAAGCTTGGAAGAGGCCTCGGAAAACTTCACACCAGGAAGCGCTCGATGTGGAAGAACAAGCCTTGGCTACAAGTACTAATTCGGCAAAGCACAGCCAATCCGATGTCTCCGAGGTACCTCAGATTGTACAGTCATGTGTTGTCCCGCAAAACCATCGTCGCGGATCTGACTACAAAGGGGCAGAGTTTACCATCTTTGTGCTGACACGAGAACCAGAAAGGCAGCAAATAACTCCTCCAGTATCAATGTCCGGTTTGGGCGGATCGCGATTACAGCGAGTTTCACGATGCGGGAGATTGGACAGGAAAGGACCACCTAGCCCCGCTGCAACTCTGTGAAGACGCCCTGGACGGAGTTCGGATCCGACATTACCGCCTCGGATATTCAAGAAACCCGCGGTGCTATCTTCGTCTCGAGCAGATCTCGAGGACAGAGCGACTTTGTAGCCTTTGGCAACAAAGGTGCGGGCAATGTGAGAGCCAATGTTGACACCAGCACCAAGAATTAGAGCGAGAGCCACTGGTGCAGACATTTCGTATAAGTGTAGCAAGATGAAGACAAAGAATTTACTGAGGGAGTATTGGAGTCTGCTATAAGAGAGATTCTAGTCACTCTTATATACCGATCTTGAGCACAATGTCACCAGTCCTCTCAGCAGACAAGAAGCAACGGTACACCTCTCCATGATAGGTCAGCAGGCCCGGTTTGTTCGACCGGATGGCGTCATTTGTGGACCAGTCAGCAATGTACGTGTCAATAGAATCGCGGATGCGCGATAGCTCTGCTATGTGTTGTCCTAGTCCGGTGTAATGGATTGGCCGTTGTTAGCACGGCCAGTAGACCTAACCGAGATGGCTGTCTAGCAGGCAGCTGTAGAGACCGTAGACGCTAAGTAGGAAACCGGTGGCCCCACTAAGGTGACACGACAGGGAGTCTTGAGAAGGCCACCGAAAGTAGAGGGAGGCCATTTTGGGCTTTAAGCGACGCGCGCGCGGTTTGTGAGGCAGGCCCACCCTGTCCACTCACCCTTAACTCACTTTCGCTTACCCTGTACTCACTCGGGCCTTAGGGTGGGTGCTGGTAAAAGCGGCGTCGGAAGGGGTGAGTGGAAGTGAGCTCGATGCAGATTTCTGTTCGTTTCTCCGTCAAGAGCTGTAAAAATCTGCCCCGGGCTCATCCTGCTCTGGCCCTAGCGTGATACCGCCCTGAGCCGCGCGAGCTTGCGCGTGTCCTGGGCAAGGCTCATGCCGTAACGATCTTTACAGGCAGGCATGACACAATTCCAGGTGTCGACAAGGATGCAAAGTGTAGCAACTAACGGTTATGAAGTATGAGTTGTAGTTCCTAGGCAATGTCAGGATTTGGAGCAGCATTAGGAATTGAGACTGACCTCAAGCCGTTCCAACATCTTATCTTCATGGTCCGAGGCAAAGGTCGACTTTGCTAGCTCTGACTTTCGCTGTTGCCGGAACTGGATGTTCTACAGCTGATCAGCCAGAATCAGATCCAATCTCAATCTTCGTGATAAATACCTGCTCGACGGTGTTGTGCATAACATATCGGACAACTGTCACAGCCCGGGTTTGGCCCAGTCTCAAAGCCCGGCCAATGGCTTGTTCCTCTACGGAAGGATTCCATTGTGGCTCAAGGATATGAACGCGATTCGCGGCGGTTAGATTGAGGCTGGTAATGTCGAATTAGCATAATCTGTTTGGATTGAGGATCAACGCCATACCCCACTGCCCCAGTACCTATTGTCATCAGAAGCACAGCCATTTCAGGGTTACGCTGAAAATCGTCGATTATTTTCGATCGGCGGGGTGCTGGTACCGCTCCATCGATTCGGGAATAGACTATTTCCCTGTTCATGAGAATAGATTCGAGGTGATCTAACGTCCTCGTCCAACATGAGAATACAATGCTTAAAGGAGTAGTTAGTACAGAACAGAATTAATCTGGGTTTGTTTGGGGCTTTTTGTGGTGGGGGGGAGAAGGGAAAGGGTAGAATAGAACCTCTTAGATCCCTGGATATTGTCTTCGATGTTCTTAACGACCGCGGTGAGCTTGGTGGAGTGGCCTGTGTCCATTGAACCAGCGGAACCAGGGGGTGGCATATCCTCGGACAATGCTGAGCCTCCTGACATCACTGATTGATAATGCAGGGTTCGGTAGGAATCCATTGGTTGATTTGACCCGTTGCAGAGTCTGCACTGCGATCTCCGCCCATCTTCATCCTGTGGATAGGAATATTCGTGCTCCGCTAAGCATACTGAACAGAGTAAGTGTAAGCACCAGGAGCCCAAAGAGATCCTTCTCGTCAAATCTGGCGTTTCGACATCGGAAGAACACATTTCACATATCGCCTCATTCTCCATCGGAAGGACTGTAGGTGATTTGCCCATGCCAGCTGTTCCTGGGCTGGATGAATTTGGGGTCGAAGTCTTGTAGAACGTTCCAAGATTACAGAGCATTCGGAGATGAATGATGGATGTGAACATGCAGTTGTACCTCTTGATCTTGGACTTGCTGCAGATAGAGTCATCCAATGCCCTTTTTGACATTTCTAAAATTTCGGAGTACAAAATTTGCTCCTCCGTAGAGAGATTCAGTTGTACGGTTTCGAAGTTCGCTTCTGAGAGTTTGAAATGGCGTTTGGTCCGTCTCAGGCAAGTAGAGCCCAGTAGCAGCCGTAGATTTTCGGCGCAATTTGGAGCTTCTATCAGCAATGGTTCGATGATGTATCTTCGGAAATTCGCATTGCTCACGAATGGGACGACTCGAATAAATTTGATCAGAGAGCCAACGTCTTCAAGTCTATTCTGTATCGGAGTTCCAGTAAGACACCATCTACGTTGGGCATCAATTTCCATCACTGCACGGAATTGCTTTGTATCCTGGTGGCGAATCCAATGGGCTACAGTCACTACATCAGCCCAACACTGAATTCGTGAACCCATCCCGGAAATGACATACCTTCATCTAGGACAACTCGGAACCACTGCACTCGATGCAAAACGCCGAGACCTTTGAAGAAGTCTACTACCAATGTCGAATAAGTTGTCAAGACGATGTCGAAGTCCAATAGGCTCCTGGGGTCGTTTTCTTTGCCATATCCGTGAAATTTGCAAAACCTCACGGAGTCTGGAACAAGATGTCTGAAATTTGATTAGTGCGAACCGGAGAACAGTCGATCTTGACAGATGAACCTCTGAATCTCCGTAATCCAACCATCCAAAACGGCTGTTGATGTCGTTGATTAATGTTGTGCTCCTAGGCTTGGGGTGTTGTAGAGAGTCGATCACTTACCGGCTGAAGGCGCAATCACCAGGGTTGATTTCGCTTTCCACATCGTACGGCTATTGATATTGACGGAAAGACCTTCTGGCGAGGTTACAAAGCGTGACGCATCAGCAAAAGAAGAGACAATCGCAGACAACATGGTCAATGTTTTCCCTAGGCCCATATCATCGGCCAGAATTCCCCCCCGAGGAAGGACAGGGACTTGTGCCCTTTCGCAGGTGATTATTTTGTGTTCGTACCTGCCAATCTCAGAGTCAGGAGGTGCTTCAAGGCGAAACTCAAAAATCTGCATCGCGAAAGGTTCATATACTTGTGCCAATGTGACTGGTCCCCATCTACACGCCTCCATAAAGAAAAGTGGTCCTCAACGGTAGGGTTTTCTTTCTGTGAGATGAAGGATAGTCCTTCCTTTTGATGACTAAGAAGTGAAGTCCCAAGTGTTAGGCCAATGACGCCAGTATGATGTGTCGCAAGGAGATTCCTTACCTTAGGAGATCTGATCGGACCATGGCTCCAACAAAGTTATCTTGGAGTACAGCGCCATGATCTAAAGAGTCTAAGATCCCACTGACTTGAGCGGCTTGAGATTCTCTAGAAAGTTGTCGACATGGCGATACCACATTGTCTGGAGGCAATGCTGTTTTCCGGTTTGGAAGTTTGAAGTAGTGAGGATTGTCGTATTCAATACCCTTATCTAAGAGATATGGATGTTGCAGAAACGAACCCCCTTTAGAGAGTCTCTTGCCTACTTCTTGGGTAATCCCCCTGGAGCCGTATATATTGACAGAGAACAGGAGACCAATCGTTTCTCCCCCCTTCTTCCATTGCTTTCCAGGCTTGCCAATATCATTGCTATCAAGGAAGGCTTCGAACCGAATCGTGGCCAAGTCGGACAAACACTGAAAGACATGCGTTGTGCGTTTATCTATGATTGCAAAATCGGCTTGCGTAGTGGATTGCAGGGCATAGTAATGGCCCCTAAAAGAGATAGCGAATCGTTGGACATAATCTGGCTTACTGAGAAGGCTCGAAAAGTAAGCTTCGTCAAGCTGGAACTGACTCAACATGGCTGCTCTCACGTCGCAGATCTGTTTGTCAACGAGTTAGCCATCGCGGTGCTTTTGCGGTCATCATTTGCATTCGAAGTGATACCATTCCAAAACATATCTCTTCCTCCTCTTCAGGGACACTGTTTGCTAGCACGTTTTCACCAGCAAGCTTCCACTCCTCTGCAGATGTCTGAGTAAGGTAGGCATTGTTGCAGGCACCATCATAAGCTTTCGCATCTTCGTGGTCCGGAAGGGTAATGGCATGAGGTGTGGTTGTGTGGTTGTTCGGGTCCTGGTGCTGAGTACGTTCACAGGGGACCCAGGTTCGAGGTGTGCTGATCATAAGTGAGCCAAGTGAACCCTCACAACGCATGAGATATTGTGAGTAGAAGTGCTTCACTTACAAGTCAGCTGGGAGCTCTTGCGAAGCTTCACCGAATTCACATCGCTTTCTTCGACTCCATTGCTGATCATCCACATCATCCGAGCGAAGCCTTTTGAGTGTTGATTGGTCTCCCATAATTGCCGTATCGAGTTCCATGGCGCATTGGAATGCTGCTGCCATCTTTCACAGGAGGGCAGCGGTCGGTCGTAGTTCATGAAAGATGAAATAAGGGGAAGGTAGTTACGGGGTGGCTATGGCATGCAGGTTATGATTTTGAGAGCTTTCGGAAACCATTGGGGCTGTTCAAAGACGTTCTAGAACACCAAGGTAAACCGTGAGTAGCCACCACAGCTATGCGATCAAATGAATCGAGCCATAAGGCAAAGAATGGCCACACACAATATGTTGGCGAAATATGAGTGCAGCCGTAGCCAGCAGATTGGTCCCGCAATCGAGCGCCTGGAGCGCTACGACTCCGCCCCAATGCCGAACCCGAAAGTTCAATTATGCCTAACCATCACTTGTACGAATGACTGACTAGGACGACCAACACCCGTAACGTTTCCATTTGAACTCTACGGCTGCTAAGAAACCTCGGCGTGAAGGATACCCAGGCGTAGCAATTTTTCACCTCCGTATATTTTGGTGGGGCCAGTTAGTCATTAGCCCCTTACTGGCAGAGGAACTAGAACGTGCCTCTAGACCTGCCCTTTCTCTCGTTGCTATGCTTTCCCAACTGCACAACCAGCCATTTGGAATCCCTTCCACACTATGTATGTGTAGTAGCATAAACTCTAAGTCTACGGAGGGAACTTGACAAGGCATTCCGCAAGCGAGGCGCAAGGCTCGCATGAGGGGCGAAGTCGCGCCGCTTAGCTTACTTTGGAGCGCCGGGGTTCAGCCGCCCTCCTACACGCCTCGAGATGATCGGACGGATGAGTGCGTCACAAAATCGTTCTTGCTGGAGCTTTCCGCTTATATCGTGAACCTCATCGCCCTGGTTCCCACACACGTCAAAAATTCTCTTCATGGCTTCCTTGGCTCAAGACCGGGCCTTTCAAAGAGCGTTGGTCCGATTCACCGACCAGCTCTCTCCCGACGAACAGAGGGAATTTGAATTCTCCACTCTGGAAGAGGTGTATGACGTTATTGAACAGATCCAGAACGTCCATGGGTCAGAAAGAAAGATGAGAAATTTAACGAGAATCAAGTCGTTTCTCGAAGCCATGGAACAGTACGGGAAAGTGATTGAAGTTTTCCTCAATTCTGCAAATCTGCTAGCTTTTGTCTGGGTAAGACATCACGGATAGCCCTGAATGCAAAGTCTAACGACTGGATTTCAACAGGGACCAGTGAAATTTTTACTCCAGGTATAGAAGCCGTTTACCAACACACTTTCATCACTGCTTGGTTTTCTAATGCCTGAACTGCCACTACTAGACTGCCAGTACTTGGGTAGAGTCTTTGGACACCCTTCTAGATGCTTACGAGCAAATTGGCGAAAATATTCCTCCTCTGATGCAGTATAATGCCCTTTTCGCCAACAACAGCAATATGAGGAAGGTATTGGAACTTTATTACGGCGATATCTTAGAGTTCCATCGACGCGCACTCGCATTCTTCAAGAGGCCAGGTAGGCTCCCGACTAGAATGCTTTCGCAAATATCACCTGACATCTATCAGCCTGGAAACATCTTTTTCATTCTTCCTGGAAAACTTTCCGAACCCAGTTTGGGTACATTCTGAATAGCCTTCGTCGCCACAGGAGCCTTGTAGAAAGCTGGGCGGGCATAGCCGCTCTCGAGGAAGCTCAAAGGGCACGAGCAATTGCCGAAAGGCATTTCGAAGAGGATGAAAAGGCAGAAAAGAGTCGGCGTTCTACTTTCGTCATCGAGAAAATTCGTCCTCCAAACTGTCAAATTGATCAAGATTATGCAGCTGAAACAAGGGGTAGGAGTCAAACAGGCCAATGGGTTCTCTGTCATGAGAGATTGAGAGCCTGGATGAATTATCAGTCCACTGAGAATCCGCTACTTTGGCTAAATGGTATACCCGGAGCTGGTAAGCTTCATCTTCGACGTTCATCGACGTCAATCTCACGTTCGCCAGGGAAAACAATACTAGCTTCACTCATTATCGAAGAGGTCGCAAAATTGCAAGGCATATCTCGAGGATATTTTTATTGCAGACACAATGATCCAGAGAAGAATTCGTTTAGTGGCGTTCTACGCGGGTTGCTAGCGCAGCTAGTGCAGCAAGATGATGACCTTCTTGGCTATGTATATGAGAGATGCTCATCAATTAGTGAAACTAACATGGAATCGGCCGGCGTACTGAAAGAGCTTGTGGGAATTTCTCTGAAAAGCTCCAAGCTTACCTTTGTGATTCTCGATGGTTTAGATGAATGTGAGAAAGGGGAAGCAGAGAAGGTCGTGTCGTGGTTTACATCGATGCTTCGAGAAAGGCCCACTGTCGATTCTGGGATTTTCCGCTTGCTCTGCATAAGCCAGAGAGACGGCACTCTTGACAAGATGCTTTGCAAAGTTCCAACGATTTCGATGGAGAATGATGAACACCAGAAAGACATCGAGTCATATGCACGACACTGGGCGTCAAAGATTCGGCAGAAATTCAAAATAACTATTGACCAGGAAAATGATATTGCGACAAAGGTGGCCCGGTCGGCTGCAGGCAAGTAGTTCCCTTTTTTTCTTTCACTGCTAGCCTCTTCAAGCTGAAGATGAAACTGCAGGCCTGTTTCTTTTTGCCAAACTTGTTTTGGCAAATCTCTACAGTCAGACCACGAGGGCACGGCTGAACGTCGAGCTAGAACCTGGCAATTTTCCTGAAGGACTTGAGCAAGCGTCAGTATCATCACCCACGACCCCGTCACATACTCGCCATAGTTAACTGACTTTTCACTGCCTTATCAGGTACGAGCGAGTGGTATCCAAGGTATACAATAATCCAAACAGAGCAGAACGAGAAGATGCAAAAAATATCCTCTCATGGATCATCTGTTGTAAGCGACCTCTGAAATGGCGTGAATTACAAGCAACATTCTGCATCGAACTTGCATCGCAAACAGTTGATTTTGAAGACCGACAACTGCGCGTTACATGCAAAGATCTTTGTGGCTCTTTGATTGATGTCCGCTCCGTTAAATTCTCGGAACCGGAGTCTGGCGATACGATTGAGCTCGTTCATGAAACGGCTAGAATGTGAGATACTAGATGTCCAGCATAATTGTTCCGTTGCTGACAGTTCTCACAGCTACCTGACTCATAAAAATCATATCTGCATCTCGTCACAGGAGGCAAACATTGCATCGTTTTGTTTACGTTATCTCACCTTTGAGTGCTTTAACAGAAATCTTGCTGAAAAGGAAATTGAGGATTTTCTTCTCAAGGGATATTACGCATTTCAAGATTATGCGGTCGCACATTGGATCGACCACCTAACGGCCACAATATCTAGAGCCCTGCAAAAAAGTGCAAGTGATTCTTACAATCTTTCGGAGTGTGTGAGAGCTTTCCTACAACAGCACACTGCACGCCCCGCAGTCAGTGTGGAAGACTTGGACTTCGTCAAAACAATCGAAGCTTGGGCAGATTTGGCAAGAGATAGGAAGAGCACTGAGAAACATTTGCATCTTGAACACGGAATTCAGCGAATACGGCAGGTTCTTGAAGGGCTTGTAGGTCATCTTTCTCTTGAAGATCATAGAAGAGACTCGCTAGCGTGGTTCTATGGTTCAGACTGGTTCAAATGCCCCAGACCATGGTGCGATTGGTTTCACGAAGGATTTGACAAAAAAGCAACTCGTGACAGGCACGTAAGACAACATGAACGTCCTTTTTGTTGTCCATTCCGGGGTTGCCCGGCTGCGACATTAGGATACCAGTCCGAGTCAGAACTGAAAAGGCATCTTTACGATTCACACCTTACAGCTGACCATGGAGGTTGGAGGTTTCCATTGCCCAAAGAGAAAAATGACGTGGATATTTGCCAAGCTGCTGCCAAAGGCGACCTGGAGACAGTGAGGAAATTGGTAGAAGGAGGTGTAGATCTAAACAAAACCTCAAGACCCAAAGGTGGACTGACAGCGCTCCACCTCGCAGTACGAAACATGGACTTTGACATGGTTAATTTCCTGCTGGCTGAAGGAGCCGACGTAAACTTCCGGGGCCCATCAGGCACAAGGCAAGAGGCCCCGCTTCTTCTTGCGGTCAATTTGGGGTCCGAAATTATGACGAAGCTGCTGGTGGAGGAGGGGGCCGACCTCGAGTCCAAAGACAGAAACGCGCGGACGCCGCTTTCATGGGCCGCGGAGAAGGGCAATGAGGCACTGGTGAGGCTGCTGCTGGAGAAGGGGGCTGACCTCGACTCTAAAGACAAATCTGGGCAGACGCCGCTTTCGTGGGCCGCGGAGATGGGGCACGAGGCACTAGTGAGACTGCTGCTGGAGAAGGGGGCCGACCTTGAGTCCAAAGACATTAATGGACAGACGCTACTGTGGCGGGTCGCGGAGAGGGGCAACGAGGCACTGGTGAGGCTATTGCTAGAGAAGGGGGCCAATCCCGAGTCCAAAAACAAACTTGAGCGGACGCTACTTTCGTGGGCCGCGGATAAGGGCAATGAAGCACTGGTAAGGCTGCTTCTGGAGAAGGGGGCTGACCTCGAGTCCAAAGACAACTTTGAGCGGACACCGCTGGGGGTGGCCGCGGAGAAGGGGAACGAGGCACTGGTGAGACTACTCCTGGAGAAGAGGGCCGACCCCGAGTCCAAAGACTTTAATGGGCAGACGCTACTATGGCGAGCCGCGCAGAGGGGCAATGAGGCACTTGTGAGGCTGCTGCTGGAGGAAGGGGCCGACCTCGAGTCCAAAGATGACTTTGGGCAGTCGCTGCTGTGGTGGGCTGCGGAGAAGGGTAAAGAGGCACTGGTGAGGCTGCTGCTGGAGAAGGGGGCCGACCTCGAGTCCAAAGACAACTTTGGGCGGACACCGCTGGGGGTGGCCGCGGAGAGGGGGCACGGGGCGGTGACGAGGTTGCTGCTGGAGAAGGGGGCCGACCTCGAGTCCAAAGACATTAATGGGCAGACACTGCTGTGGCGGGCCGCGCAGAGGGGCAACGAGGCAGTCGTGAAGCTGCTGCTGGAGGAGGGTGCCGACCTCGGGTCCAAAGATAGAAACGCGCGGACGCCGCTTTCGTGGGCTGCAGGGAAGGGGCACGAGGCACTGGTGAGACTGCTGCTGGAGAAGGGGGCTGACCCCGAGTCCAAGGATAATGATGGGCGGACACCGCTTTCGTGGGCCGCGGAGAAGGGCCATGAGGCGGTGACGAGGTTACTGCTGGAGAAGGGGGCTGACCTCGAATCCAAAGACCTTGAGGGGCAAGTACCGCTCTGGGTGGCCGCGGAGAATGGGCACGAGGCGGTGACGAGGTTACTACTGGAGGAGGGGGCTGATCTTGAGTTCAAAGACGCCTTTGGGCAGACGCTGCTGTGGCGGGCCGCAGAGAAGGGCAACGAGGCACTGGTGAGGCTGCTGCTGGAGAAGGGGGCCAACCTCGAATCCAAAGACCTTGATGGGCAGACACCACTGAGGGTGGCCGCGGAGAATGGGCACGAGGCGGTGACGAGGTTGCTGCTGGGAGAGGGGGCCGACCTCGAGTCCAAAGACGCCTTTGAACAGACACTATTGTGGTGGGCCGCGGAGAAGGGCAACAAGACACTGGTGAGACTACTGCTGGAGAAGGGGGCCGACCTCGAGTCCAAAGACAACTTTGAGCGGACACCGCTGGGGGTGGCCGCGGAGAAGGGGAACGAGGCGGTGGCGAGGTTACTGCTGGAGGAGGGGGCCGACCTCGAGTCCAAAGACAACTTTGGGCAGACACCGCTGGGGGTGGCCGCGGAGAGGG
>Ga0335072_10009721_pt1 | contig 13869 bp, 12 predicted proteins | sample Lox_Sample_21_FD_206725 | JGI IMG/M metagenome (GOLD analysis project Ga0335072, IMG submission 206725) | Soil microbial communities from Loxahatchee National Wildlife Refuge, Florida, United States - Lox_Sample_2.1 | ecosystem: Environmental > Terrestrial > Soil > Wetlands | place: USA...
TTGGGGATGGCGGCGAGTGTAGCCGCGGCTTCTTTGCCAGAGCCGGTGTTGCAGTCCATTTCGTTTTCGAGCAGCAGGATGACCTTGTGCTTGGCGAATACGCTGGCGGTTTCGTCGAGCTTGGCGTTGATGGCGGCACGCCAGGGCTTGACGTCGTCGAGGCGCCAGAAGTCGAAGCAGCGGAGGCGGTCGGTCTCAAAGGTTTTGCAGAGGTCGATGCAGCGATCGCGCAGGGCGTTCTGCTGCTTGAAGTCGAAGTCGGCGTGGAACTCGCCGTGCCTGGGGCTGAAGCGGGAGGGCGGCGCGCCGGGCCAGTCGACTTTGAAGAGCGGGCTGGCGATGTCGGTGACGCGCAGGCTGTACTTGGCGAGGATCTTGCGCGACTGCGCGATCTCGTCGGCGTTGAGCTCGGTGATGTTCTTGTTCCACATGCCGCGGAGCTCGATCCAGTTGAGGCCGAAGACGCGGGAGGCGACGTAGCAGGAGTGGTCGAAGTCCTGGGAGATTTCGTCGTTGATGACGGAGAGGCGGAAGGGGCAGCCGGCGAGGGCACGGGCAGAGCGCGATGCGGCGGCCAGGGCGCCCGTGGTTGCGAGGCCGGCGAGGAAGTCCCGGCGCGATGGGGACATGAGGAGTTCTCCTTGAAGATATTTGAGAGCGCCGGGAGGCGGCGTTCGGCTTGCGGTTGCGATTATAGACCGGCGGGATGGCGGAAGCGCAGGCGGTTTGGCTTTGCCTGGGGCAGTGGCCCATCCCGCCCTTTCCGCAAAAAGCGGCGAGGATGGGGCGCCCAGTTCTGCGGCTTATCCCACCCATTTCGCAAAGAACGCGAAATGGATGGGGCACCCATCCTTCAGTAAGCGTGCGGCCCAGAGGTGGCGCTATTCCGGTGAATTGTGACCTGAACGAATTCCTTCGTCACTCCGGTGCGCGAGTTGGTGACGGAGAAGCTGCCGCTGCGCGAGGCGATGACTTTGAGGAAGCGGCCGTCGGCGCCGCCTTTGAGGTTGGCTATGTATTCGGCGGGGCTGTTCAGTGCGCCGGGGTCTTCGGCGGTGTGAAGCTGAAAGAGAGCTTCGAGGCCGGGGCTCGACTCGACCATCTGCCAGGCTTCGGGAGTGCAGCCTTTGTGCGGGCCGTTGTCCATGAGGGCGACGAGGGGATGGACGGCGAAGACGAAGGCGCGGGCGTTGGCGCCGGCCATGCCGTGGTTGGCGGCGAGATAGAGATCGACGCGGCCGATGGGATTGCGAGGGCAGACGAGGGCGACTTCTTTGGCATCGGTGAGGTCGCCGAGATCGAGAAAGCTGAAGCGGCCGTAGCGGAGGAGGATGCCGGCGGAGCGGGCGTTTTCACTGGGGTCGGCGGGCCAGTGGGGCTCGGCGGCGCAGTAGGGATTGGGTGTGGGTTTGATGCCGGGAATGGATGCGATGTGCTGGCCGTCGGCGGTGAGGACGGTGACGTTGAGGCCGGGGACGGCGATCGTGTCGCCGGGATGGAGGGTGCGGCGAGGATGGCCCTGGGCGGCCGTGAGATAAGCGGCGTAGCCTTCGCGCGTGGACTGGGAGTCTTCGCGGTTGGGGCCGTGATCGAGGAATTCGCCGATGGGGACACGGGCGACGAGATTGGGCAGGCCGCCGACGTGATCGACGTGGTAGTGGGTGATGAGGAGGCGATCGATCCTGGTGATGCCCGCGTCCTGCATGGCGGCCTGGATGCGCCGGGCGTCGCGGCCGTCGTGATCGGGCCAGCCGGTGTCGATGAGGAGCGAAGAGCCGGTGGGCGAGACGAGGAGCGTGGACTGGCCGCCTTCGACATCGATGAAGTAGATGAGAAGTTGACGGGCCTTGGCTTGCGCGCGGGCAGGTTGAGGCGCCGCTGCGAAGAACGCGAGCACAAGAATCAAAGCCAAGAAGGCCGGGAGGAGATTGCGGCGGCACGGAGTTTTTGAATGAGTGCGAGCGGAGGTTTGCATGGCGAGGGCAGTGTATCCGACCGGAGGTGTGGCGGGAAACCGCGGCTTGCGGCGAATTCGTCCGGGAATCCGTGCAAACAGCGGCCCGGCACGCGGCGATTCTGCATCCAATTCCAGAGGATATGCGGGAAGCAAATTGCGATGTGGAGATGGAGATGAGGGGACTGCGCGGAAAAGTTGCGATCGTGACCGGAGCGGGCTCGGGGATAGGGCAGGGAATTGCGGAGCGGCTGGGCGCTGAGGGCGTGAAGGTGATTGTGGACTATGTAGGCGCACCCGAGGGCGCGGAAGAGACGCTGCGGGCCGTAAAGGAGACTGGCGGCGAGGGAGAGATTGTGGGCGCCAACGTGACTAAGACGGAGGACGTGACGCGGCTTGTGGATGCGGCATGGGAGCGGTTCGGGGGAGCGGATGTCCTGGTGAACAACGCGGGCGTGGAGCACAAGTCTGCGTTCTGGGATACGACCGAGGCCGAGTACGACAAGGTGATGGAGGTGAACCTGCGGGCGGCGTTTTTCCTGACGCAGGCGTTTGTGCGGCGGCTGCGGGACGCCAAGCGGCCGGGGCGGGTGGTGAACATCAGCTCGGTGCACGAGGACATGGTGTTTCCGGGGTTCGCGACGTACTGCTGCAGCAAGGGCGGGATGCGAATGATGATGCGCGACCTGGCCGTGGAGCTGGGGCCGCTGGGAATCACAGTGAACAATGTGGCGCCGGGCGCGATTGCGACGCCGATCAACACGGCGCTGTTGAACGACAAACCCAAGCTCGACGCGCTGGTCAAGAACATTCCGCTGGGACGGATGGGGACGCCGGACGATGTGGCGGGGCTGGTGGCGTTTCTGGCTTCGGACGATGCGGCGTACGTGACCGGATCGACGTTTGTGGTAGACGGCGGGCTGATGCGGAACTACCGCGAGCAGTGAAAGCAATGGGAGGGCGCTCTTTTCCGGATCAATCGGCAACCATGCACTCGAACGAGACATCCCGCAGCAGCGAAGGCCGTCTTACTTTTGTCGACTTTACGGCACGACTGAAGTCGTGCCCTGATACATGACAAGCGCCGCGCCGAGTTCGCTTCCGGGCTTGTGAGGCGCACCCCTTTCAGAGTCCGTTTTTTCACTACGGAATGTTGAAGGAGATTATGGCTGCAAGGATTGAAGACTACGCTTTGATTGGCGATTGCGAGACGGCTGCCCTGGTGAACGTGGATGGATGCATCGACTGGCTGTGCTGGCCGGATTTTTCGAGCGAGGCTTGTTTTGCGGCGCTGCTGGGAAGCGATGACAACGGGTACTGGAAGATTGCGCCGAATGGCTGCGAGTGGAGCGTGTCGCGGGCGTATCGAGCGGGGACGCTGATCCTGGAGACGACGTTTGAGCTGGCGGATGGTGCGGTGCGGCTGGTCGATTTTATGCCGGTGCGCGGGCAGAACTCCGACGTGGTGCGGATTGTGGAAGGGATGCGCGGCAGCGTGGAGATGCGCATGGAGCTGGCGCTGCGTTTTGACTATGGGCGCACGGTGCCGTGGGTGACGCGGACCGACGACGGCGTGCGCGCGGTGGCGGGACCGAACCTGGCGGTGCTGCACGGATCTGTGCCGGTACGCGGCGAGAGTCTGACGACGGTGGCCGAGTTCACGGTGAAGGAGGGCGAGCGCGCGTGGTTCACGCTGACGTATGGAGCATCGTATGCGGCCGATCCCAAGCGGATCGACGCGAGCCAGGCGCTTAAGGACGCGGAGCATTTCTGGACGCGCTGGAGCGGGCGTTTGAAGTATAGCGGCCGGTATCGCGAGGCAGTGGAACGCTCACTGATCACGCTGAAGGCGATGACCTACCGGCCTACGGGCGGGATTGTCGCGGCGGCAACCACGTCGCTGCCGGAGGCGATCGGCGGCGAGCGCAACTGGGACTACCGCTACTGCTGGCTGCGGGACACGACGTTCACGCTGCTGGCGCTGGCCAACGGCGGCTACTTTGACGAGGCTGCGGCGTGGCAGGACTGGCTGCTGCGCGCGCTGGCCGGCAGTCCCGACCAGGTGCAGATCATGTATGGGCTGAAGGGCGAGCGGCAACTGACGGAGTGGGAGGTGGACTGGCTTGCCGGATACGAGAACTCGCAGCCGGTGCGGATCGGGAACGCCGCATCGCTGCAGGTGCAGCTCGATATCTATGGAGAGATGCTGGACTCGTTCTTTCATGCGCAGCACAGTATGTTCCGGCACAGCGAGTACGACTTCAGAGTGCTGGTGCTGCTGCTGACGCATCTCGAAAGGATCTGGCAGAAGCCGGACTCCGGAATATGGGAGACGCGGGGCGGGCCACAGCATTTTACGTATTCAAAGATGATGGCGTGGGTAGCGTTCGACCGCGCCGTGCTGCTGGCCGAACAATTGAAGTATGAGGCGCCGCTGGAGCGGTGGCGCGCGGCGCGCGATGCGATTCACGCGGAGATTTGCGCGAAGGCTTTTCATAAAGAGAAGAACGCATTTACTCAGGCATACGGCACAGACCAACTGGATGCGGCGATGCTGCTGATGCCCACCGTGGGCTTTTTGCCGGGGAGCGACGCGCGCGTGAAAGGCACAGTGGAGGCGATTGAGCGCGAGTTGATGCCGGATGGACTGGTGCTGCGGTACGATACATCGAGGTCGCCGGATGGATTGCCGCCGGGCGAGGGGGTGTTCCTGGCCTGCAGCTTTTGGATGGTGAGCGCCCTGAAGGCCATCGGCCGCGAGAACGATGCGCGGGCGCTGTTCGAGAAGCTGCTTGGATTGCGGAACAGCGTGGGGCTGCTGGCCGAGGAATACGACGTGGGGCGCAAGCGGCAGGTGGGGAACTTTCCGCAGGCTTTCTCGCACATTGCGCTGGTGAATGCGGCCTTCGATCTGGCCCCCGAGGACACGGTGCGCAAACGAAAGCACAGGCACGTGAAGCAAGGGGCGGCGGAAGCGCGGTCCTGATAAAATAGATACAGGTATTCTGTGTGAAAATTGCCTGATTTTCTTTCTTAGGCCGCCCCGAAGGCCTGACTAACCGGACAAATAACAAAGAAAGTTGCGCCTGTGAACCAGACGATACGCAATATCGCCATCATTGCCCACGTGGACCATGGAAAGACCACGCTGGTGGACGCCATGCTTCGCCAGGCGGGAACCTTTCGCGCCAACGAGCAGGTGGCCGAGCGCGTGATGGATTCGAACGAGCTGGAGCGTGAGCGCGGCATCACGATCCTCGCAAAGAACACCGCGATCAACTATGCGGGCGGCAAGATCAACATTGTGGACACGCCCGGGCACGCCGATTTTGGCGGTGAGGTGGAGCGGGCGCTGAAGATGGTGGATGGCGTGATGCTGCTGGTGGACGCGGCCGAAGGGCCGCTGCCGCAGACGCGGTATGTACTGGCAAAGGCGCTGGAGGCAAAGCTGCCGCCGATCGTAGTGATCAACAAGATCGACCGGCCGGATGCGCGGCCGCAGGAAGTCCTGAACGAGATCTACGACCTGTTTATCGATCTGGACGCGGATGAGTCGCAACTGGAGTTTCCGGTGCTCTACGCGGTGGCGAAGGCGGGGACGGCGACGGCGGACCCGGGGACGCCAGGCGAGGACCTGCAGCCGCTGTTCGAGGCGATTGTCAAAACGATCCCGGCGGCTACGGGCGACGCAGAGGGCGCGCTGCAGATTCTGGTGACCAACCTCGACTACTCGGATTACTTTGGGCGTATCGCCATTTGCCGTGTGTTTCAGGGGACGCTGCACGTTGGCGATGAGGTGAATGTTTCGAAGCGCGATGGAAGACTCGAGAAGACGCGGATTACGAAGTTATTCACGTTTTCGGGGCTGAAGCGGATCGACATCGAAGAGACCACAATAGGCGACATTGTGGCCGTGGCGGGCGTGGAGGGGATCACGATCGGCGAGACGATTACAGGCGTTGAGAGTCCCGCGCCGCTGCCGCTGATTATTATCGACGAACCGACGATTGCGATTCAATTCAGCGTAAATAATTCGCCGTTTGCGGGACGCGAGGGGCAGTACGTTACCAGCCGCAATCTGCGAGAGCGCCTGGAAAAGGAACTGCTGACGAACGTGTCGATTCGCGTGGAAGAGACGGGGTCGCCGGACAGCTTCAAGGTACTGGGTCGCGGCGAGCTGCAGCTTGCGATCCTGATCGAGATGATGCGGCGCGAGGGTTACGAATTAATGGCGGGCCGGCCGGAGATCGTGACGAAGATGGTGGACGGGGTGCGCATGGAGCCCGTGGAACACCTGACCATCGACGTGCCCGAACAGTTTACCGGCGTGGTGATCGAGAAGCTGGGGCCGCGCAAGGGCGAGATGACGAAGATGCATAATCATGGCTCGGGACGGGTTCGCATGGAGTTTCGGGTGCCGAGCCGCGGGCTGATCGGACTGCGCAGCGAGATGCTCACGGAGACGCGGGGGACGATTGTGATGAATTCGCTGTTCGACGGATATATTCCATATCAGGGCGAGATTCCACAGCGGCCCACCGGCGCTCTGATCGCGGACAGGCAGGGAACGACGACGACTTATGCGCTGAACGGACTGCAGGAGCGAGGGATTTTGTTTGCGGGGCCGGGCGTGGAGGTTTATGAGGGCATGATTGTCGGCGAGCACTCGCGGGACAACGACCTGGACGTGAACGTAGTGCGCGAAAAGAAGATGACAAACATGCGCGCTTCCACGGCCGACGAGGCGATCCGGCTAGTGCCTTACACGACACTGAACCTGGAGCAGGCGATCGAGTTCATCGCCGACGACGAGTTTGTGGAAGTGACGCCAAAGTCACTGCGGTTGCGGAAGAAGATTCTGCAGGCAAACCGGCGGCCGAAGCGGTGGGAGAAGAACCTGGAGTAATCCGGAGCAGCTGAGCCGGAGGTGCGGGCTATGAGTTATCGGGCGATTAACTTCGAACAGAAGTTCGGGCTTTTCAAAGAGCAATGGGCTCCGAAAGTGATTGCCGAGATGAACGAGTATCAGTTCAAGGTCGCGAAGCTTGAGGGAGACTTCATCTGGCATAGCCACGCGGAAACCGATGAGACGTTCATCGTGGTAGAAGGCAGGCTGCGGATCGATTTCCGCGATGGAGCAGTCGAGATTGGCGCGGGAGAGATGTTTGTGGTTCCGAAAGGCGTGGAGCATAAGCCGTGTGCAGAGCACGAAGTGAAACTGATGCTCATCGAGCCGCGCGGTACGCTCAACACAGGCGACCAGGTGAATGAGCGCACGGCGCAGAACGATGTCTGGATTTGATTGGCGGCTGGCTGCTTTATGCGGACAATCGCCGCTTCGCTTCCAGTGCCCGCTCTAACGCCTGCTCCGCCGTGGCTCCGGTTGCGGATAGATGACCCATCTTGCGGGCTGCGCGAGGCGTGTGCTTTTCATACAGATGCAGGCGCACGCCCGGAATCGCGAGTGCAGCGGCGAAGTCGGGTGCGCCACTTAGCCAGAGATCGCCGAGCAGATTTGCAATCGCTGCCGGAGTTATCAGCGAAGGATCTCCGAGAGGCAGGTTGCACGCGGCGCGGACTAACTGCTCGAACTGACTGGTCGCGCAGGCGCGTTCGCTCTGGTGATAGCTGTTGTGGGGGCGAGGAGCTAACTCATTCACCAGTAACTCGCCAGTACGCGTGACAAATAACTCGGCACAAAGCAGGCCTTCAATCCCTAGCTTCGCAATGATAGCGGCGGCCAGCGATTCGGCGCGTGCCTCAAGGTCTTTGGGGACGCCGGCCGGAAGGACGCTCCAGGTGAGTATCTGATTTTCGTGATGGTTGCGCGCGGCGGGATAGGTACGCACCTCGCCCGAGGGGCTGCGCGCGGCCATTACGCTGATCTCGCAGTCGAGCTCGAGCGCCTGCTCGGCGACGGCCGGACGCGCGCCGATGCCTCGCCACGCCGCGGAGATGGACTCTTCTGTAGCGGGCATGTCCATTCCGATGCGCGCCTGGCCGCGGCCGTCATAGCCGCCGCGGCCGATCTTCAGGAAAACGTTGCCGCCGAGAGCAGCGACGGCCTCGTGCAGATCAGCCTCACTGCGAACTATGCGAAACAGCCCGACCGGAAATCCGTTTTCTGCGAGCCAGCTCTTCTGCAAGGTCTTGTCCTGGATGAAGCGCACGGGCTCAACGCCGGGACGAAGTGGGGCAAGCTCCGCGACTACCGTGAGCGCGTCCACGCCGATCTGCTCAATCTCCAGCGTGACAGCGTCGGCGCCTGCGGCGAGGCGGCGGGCCGCATCCACATCGTCCCACCGGCCGACGATGGTTTCATCGGCGACATAGCTTGCCGGGCAGGCAGGTTCGGGGTCCATCACGCGCACGCGATAGCCCATGGTGCGGGCGGCCATGGCCGTCATGCGGCCGAGCTGGCCGCCGCCGAGAATAGCAAGCAGCCCGCCGGGGCGCACAATCGATGATTTGTTTTGCGGGGATTCGGGGAAGCCGTTCAACCGCCTGACTCCATCTCTAACTTCTGTTCGAGCACTTCTTGCGTGCGCGCCGCCCGCCATGCCGCGAGCCGCTCATAAAGGGCCGCGTCGGTCGCGGCCAGAATCTCTGCCGCGAGCAGCGCCGCGTTGGCCGCACCCGCCTTGCCAATGGCCAGCGTTCCCACGGGAACACCTTTGGGCATCTGCACAATCGATAGCAGCGAGTCGAGTCCGTTTAGCTGCGTAGCCGGCACGGGTACTCCAAGCACGGGAACAAGGGTCTTGGCGGCGAGCATGCCGGGCAGATGCGCAGCACCGCCGGCGCCGGCAATAATGGCGCGCAGACCGCGGGCGCGCGCCGTCTCAGCGTATTCGAAGAGCCGATCCGGTGTGCGGTGGGCGCTGACGATCTTTGCTTCGTGGGGAATCTCGAGAGCGCGGAGAATTTCAACGGCCGCCGAGAGCACTTCATAGTCGCTCCTGCTGCCCATCACCACGCCAACCAGCGGCTGCGAGTCCATAAGCCCGATTATACGAGGTGGGTGCACGCGTTGGGCACCCTGCGACCTATAAGAGTGCGGCTTGCGCAGTTATCGCCGGAACCACGCCTGGAACGCTACTTCGATCACGGCGAGAAGTGCGCTTACAGCAGCCAGAAACCCCTTGGCGCGCTGCCAGTTCTGCTCGTGCCGGTCCATGCGGCGCTCAAGCTCGGCGATGCGCCCGCCATTGCCGTCGCCCATCAGACTGTTCATCTGCGTCTTCAATACAGATAGATCGCTGAGAACCTGAGCCTCGAATTCATTCATCATCCGCATCCGCCGCACTCCGTCTGGCCGGTGTTTCCGCAAAGTCTCCGCTTACGAACCCAGCGGCAGGTTGATGAACAACGCCACTGAAAACTCCGAATAATTCGGCGGCGTCGAGCCATCGTACATTCGAATATAGAACCGGTCGTTGGCGGTGATGCGAGAGAACGTGACATTGGGCACCGATGCGCGTGTCACGAGGCTTGGATCTTCTCCCGGCATAAAAGCAAAGTCCCGCGTCCGAACCTCGAATCCGCCGCCTGTGGGCGGAGTTGCGCCTGTATTGATGGTCACGGCGGACCCGTTGAGAGTGGTCACCGTCAGTCCGTTGAGATTGGCAAGATATGTTGGCGCAATCGGCGCTGGGAGCCACGCATTGGCCGGAACGGCCGCGCTGGTCTTGATGGCCAGATCGTCGGCCCAGTCGTTGGCGAAGGCAATCTCGTAATTTACTAAGTCGGGATAACTCGGCACATAGGTAACCTTGACCGTCCGAACCACGACCTGGGCATTCATATTTGCGGAAGGCGCATTGAATGCCAGCGCATCACCGGGCCAGACATCGGTAGCAAAGCTGGCGCGGGTTCCCTTGTAGGCCCCACTCCACAACGCGCTGACGCCAGCCGCAGCCTGTTCGATCGCTAAGGCCGCATTGCGGCAGTCGGCGGAGCTGCGCGCAGGGGGACTGGTGACGGAACCAATCCAGGCCGAGACCGAAGGTGATCCGGCCTGAGAAAGCGCCTGCTGGCTCGCGGTATTTACAGCGCGGCCTACGGCCCGTCCGATGGTTCGGTAAGTGACGGCGATCTGCTCGCCGGAAACCGGTGTGTAGCCGGTATAGAATGCGAGTCTTCCCGTTCTCTCCACGTGGCACTCGGCGGCTTCGGCTGTGCTACCTACGCGGCGCGTGTATGCCGCGCCAGTGGTAGGTGTACTTACGACCCAGCCGGAGCCGAGATTGGTCAGATTCAGAGCGCGCATGGTACCGACCAGATTGATGCTGCTTGCGGCAACTACTGTGCAGGCTCCGGGCATGTTCGTCAGGCCACCGTCATAGAGAGTTACCGGAGTCGCGCCAACACCGTTCACAAACTCCTGAACTTCGACCTGGATTTTGCCTGGACTCAGTACCCACTGTCCGCCGGCGGTGATTGCACCGCTATCTCCGAAGGACCGGTAAAGAGCCTGCGCCCTTTCGATCTCCGGACAATGCATGCGAACGCGAAGAGTGTATTGGTTGGCGGCGTTCATCGTGAACGCAGTGCCTGCAGCGGCGCCCTGGACAATCGGCTGCAAGACGACCGTTCCTGAACCCTGTTGCGGGGTTGCCTGCACGCCGGCGATGCAACTCGACGCGGTTGTAAGTCCCGAGTAGAAGGCGGCGAGAATTCCGCCACTGCCAGTTGCCAGAGTGACGCCCACGGCCTCGAGCAAGAGAGTTCCACCTATCTCTACCTGATCGAGCCAGCAGAGCTGTGTCTGGCCGTCGATCCCGTTGCCGCCCTTCATCGCGAGGCCGCCGGGACCGAGAGCAAAGTATCCTGCAGCCCCCGAAACACCCCATACCTGCTCGTTGATCTGGGCTTCGTTAAACTGTTCGCTGATGATCGTCGCCTTTGCGGCGGCGGGGAAGTAGGGGTCGGCCGTGAGATAGAACTGGGTTGTAACTCCGTCTCCCTGGAAGTATTCGGTAACATAGGCGACAGGCTCATTCTCTCCGCAGACAGTTACGTCGTTCGCCAGCGCGCGCTTCGCACTTGCCGTAAAAGCCAAGGCTGCGAGGTTGAGACTGCCGTCGGTTTCATTCAGGGCGTGGACATTTGTCTGCACGGAGGCAAGCGTGAGGGCGCCGTTGAGCGCGCGGTACGCGGCGCGGGCCATATTGGCCACCTGGCCGGCGCTTTTGCTCCAGACCGCGCCGGGCTCGGGAACGAAGCTGCCGATGCTGGCATTGAGGGTGAGGCTCTGAGTCGCCAGCGCGGTTGAGCCAGCCCGCGTTACCAGCCCCGATAGCAGAGCCCCGGCAGTTTCTCCGGTGATTCCGCTGCTTGGAGGCATGAGGAGCTGGTCAAGGAGTAACTCGTCGCTCAGCGCCTGAATCGCGATGCGGTAGGCGGGGCCCTGAACTCCGATACCGATGTACTCCTGGAGAGGGCTAACTGCGATATAGCCGGTGAAGTAGATCGTGCCGTCATCGCCGGTCACCGACAGCGACTGATTTCGTGCGGGCATGACCAGGTTCCCGCTGGCGGGCAGTCTCAGCCATAACTGGCAAACAGAGGGCTCGTTCAGCTTGCGCTCGACGGTGAGAGGTTTCGCGGCGTCAAGCGAAGCCGTATAGTCCTGTGCCTGGATCGTGATCTTCATTGTAGCTCTCGATGTTTGCGGTTTGCAGAGTGACTCGCAGTTATATCAGCGCGTTGGCGGCAGGCAGGAAGCTGCGGTAGCACACTACCCGCTCACCGTCCAGTGGATCGATGACTGGCATCGCCATAAACCGGCCCACCAGGTTCACGCGCGACTGCCCATTTTTGTTCTTCCCGTCGAGCGGTGATATTGCCTCTTCGGCGCCGGACATCGACTGGAGCCGCGGGTAATGGTAAAAGATCCTTTCGCCCTGGCTGCCCTCCATGAGGAACAGGGCCGACCACTCCTGGCAGAAGCAACCACCCTCACGGTCCACGAAGCCTGTAACTGCCTGGAGTTTGGCTCCCGCAGTGGGAATGCCGCCAATGAGCGGTTCGGCCAGAGTGAGTCCGGTAGTGGTTGCCTGCGAAACCAGACCGACATTGAAGGTCACGCGGCGAATGTAATCGACGTCGGCCAGGGGTTGGCGGAGATATGCGCCCGAGACGGGGCAGCCGACGAATCCGGTTTGCCCGGTGTAGTCCACGTCGAGCGCCACGATCGAGCCGGCGGTAAACTTTGCCGCGTCCGCTGCGGCGAGCACGATCGAAGAAGCTGTCGAGCCGCTCTGCAGTGAAACCGCGGACGTGGCCTGGGCACCCATCGCGGCAGCGACCGCTCCGCTGGCAGGGGCGAGCACATTCATGTGCTGGGATCCAGTGGCCAGCGCCATGGTCAGCTTGGTCCAACTCAAGAATTGCACACTCACCTGCGCTGCGAGGGTCTCACGCACCTGGTCGAGGGCCGCGGCAGGAATGCCAGTGAGCACCGGCGAGATTGTGCTGGTGGCTTTGCGGGTAAGCCCCTGCACATAGCCCAGGCTGAGCCACGGCGCAGGAGGCGCGTCGAGGGGGAATTTTCCCTGTTGCGACGGGTCAAAGAGCACCGGCGTCTGCGCAGCGCGATTGACGGGCGCGAAATAAGCACGCGCACGGCGAGTTACTGGCGCGGGCGCGGAAAACCAATTGGCCCCCATTTATTCCCCCTGTTCCTGGTAGCTGTAGACCATTACCTTCGCGGAGCGGCTGAGGCGGTCGCGTTGCACGACGATGGGTGCCAGCGCCGGCTCATCCCAGAAGACCTGTGTCAGCATCGCCGCCGGAGGGGTCGCGGTGTAATTCATTTTGGGCGTGTAAAAGGGCGAAAGCATGCAAGCCAGTTCTTCGTCCATCTGACTTAAAGCGCGCCCGCGATCCAGGCCGCCGAAGCTTTGTGTGCCACAGGTCTGGTAGAGAATCTCGCACTCCGCGGCCGCCATCGTCGAGCACAGGTCCATGTCCACGCCCAGCCCCTGCCAGCGAAGCACGAAGACGTCGCTGGGTGGCTGGCTGAAAGGGGCTTCCGCTTCTTCAACGAGAATTCCCGGCCGCACGGCGCCGCGCATCAGGATGGTGCGCCCGGGATTGATGGCCGTGAGGCGTGTGCGCAACGCCATGTAAAACGAGTCTTTTGCATTTTGCATGAGATCAAGCTCCTGCCGCCAAGGCAGTTACACTGCCTGCTGGCGCGCTTCGCGCAGCAGCAGCCGGTACATGTAAACCTGCCCGAAGGCCTCGTTGGAAGCGATCGACTCAATCAGATAGTCCTGGCCGGAGACGGTAACTGCCAGAGTCATGGCAAAGAGAGACTGGGCCGAAGTCAGGTCCAGCGCACTTACCTGCTGTTCCACGCTGGTGGCCGAGACCAGTAACTCCCACTTCGACTGGCCTCCTTCCTGCCAGGTGGGCCGCAGCTTACGCATCACGACGGGACTGACCGTTACTTCAGAGAAGACCGTGGCCACGAGGCCCACCTCGGACATGCTCGTGTCGGTGCTGGAGCCCGTGACCCGCAGGAGAGCCGAAGTGCCCTGGACGCTTCGGAGCAGAGCGTCGGCGAGTAACTGTGGCGCTCTCACCGGGTTGCGCGGCGCGGTATCGCTCATAGCTCACCCCAACCTGTTCGCCAGATAAGGACGAAGCCAGGTCTGCACGGTCTCATCCACCAGCGAGCTCGAAAAGTACTGCATCTGCATTGTGTCGATCCTGGACTTACTGGCATTCAGCGCGGGCGTCGACTGCGCATTGCGCACGATCTGCGCACACGCAGTTTTGACGTCGTCGCCGATCGTCGCCAGGCCGGCCGTGTAAGTAACGGACACTTCGTTGTAGGGGAGCCCCAGGACATTCCAGGGAAGCGTCAGTTCGCCGGTATTGGGGTCGTAGTCCACGGTGGTTGGATC
>Ga0335072_10009722_pt1 | contig 13869 bp, 18 predicted proteins | sample Lox_Sample_21_FD_206725 | JGI IMG/M metagenome (GOLD analysis project Ga0335072, IMG submission 206725) | Soil microbial communities from Loxahatchee National Wildlife Refuge, Florida, United States - Lox_Sample_2.1 | ecosystem: Environmental > Terrestrial > Soil > Wetlands | place: USA...
CCTCCCGGAGTCGCTTGCGAACTGGTTGCGTAAGAAAATTCGGGCCGGTGTGTTTCACGATCCCGCCGAAGCAGCCTTCCTTGCTTTCCAGGATCTGCAGGAGCTTGATCGTCACCCCAAGGTGCGAAAGGAACTTCTCGGCGCGATGCTGCAGGCGTCGATCGACGATCCGCGGCCCAGCATCCCCGCCGACAAGGTGATGGCTAAACTTCGGGCCCAAACGTTGCGCTACGCACGCACGAAGCCGCCTCAGCCGAAGCCTCTACCCAAGTCCAAGCGGCTGCAACCCTGGATGACAATGGGCGCAGATGTGAGAAAGAGGGGGATACTGAAGTAGCGGGGTGGGTGGCGATCTCGGCGCCTGCGCCTTCTAATGCGGTCGTTTTTTGGCAGAAGGTCGTCAATAGCTGACTTTGAACGTCGGCGAGTCCTCCGGCCGATTTTTGCGCCGATCGTAGAGGCGCGTCGTCGCGATGTTGGCGTGACCCAACCACTCCTGCACTTTGGCGATGTCCGCCTCGTGCTCGAGCGCGTTGGTCGCCGCCGTGGCGCGCAGCGCGTGCGCGCCGATCGCGACGCCGAGTTTCTGCGCGTAGTGGCGCACGAGTTTGTAAATCCCATCAGTGGAGAGTGCCCGCGCGAGCTCGCCGGTGCGGTTGTTGCGGATCGGGCGGAACAGGGCGGCGGTCTTCTCGCCGGCATGGCCGGAGGCCTCCAGATAGGGGTCACCTCAAGAAAGGGGCCATTACGTACGCTAACGGGCGCTGGCGCGGCCGAACCGCAGGTGGGATGCTGTCTCGCCGCGGCTAATCATTAAGTGACGACCCTGGTACGCATTGCCTTAAAATCCTCTAGGATCAAGAATCCAGGGATTTCGTTGCGGACCTGACCGCCGCGGAGTGGAACGGCCGATTCGAACCGGATCGGAAATACCTTCGACACTGAGATTTCCAAGCCGCCGGTAGCTCTCGGCGATTTGCTCCGCCGTGGGAACGATCGTGCCGCACCAAAAAATCACTTGGCCCGCAGGCGTCATTATGATCGGTTGCAAAATTGAGAGGCTGGAATCTCCTTTAACTGGTGTCGTGAGATAGCCACGCATCACTGTTCCGTCCGCGAGCGCAAAGCAAAGCGCGCCCTCACGAAAAACATTCCCCCAGTCGGATCAAGTTCCCCGGATAGCGCATATGGTCGAACTGTAGCCTCGTCTTGCCCTTCTTCCCCTTACTCGTCAAGGGCAAATTCCCATACCGAGGACAATGCAAAGTCAGCTACCGTAAGATCGGAGACTTGCTTTCGAATTCGCGGAGTATTCATGGCGGATCTGTAACAGGGGAAGACACGAAGCGCAATATTGCGCATCTTAAGCGGTAGTCACGGAACCCTTATTGGCTTCATTTCGCGACCATTCGGGTCAGTTTCCAGCACGGATTCGTGAAGCCCGCCGATAACCCGCCCAAATTTGCCATCGGCCCCAACCTCAACCAGGGCCCAACTAACCTGTTGTAGGTCGGCCTCCTCGATCGACGGATCAGATAGCAGGTAGCAGAGGGAATGTAGTAGTTCCCACTGCATTGTCCGGGCAACCTCGGTCAGATCCTCCCGGGAGCAGCCCTGCTTGAGCAGCCGCTGCAATGCAATCCCCAAGCTGGCTCCCGGCGCGTCTTGGTGTGCAAGTGAGTGAGCAATTTGCTGATCGACCCACGTCGTGTCGCCAGCAGACACAACCGATCGCCACGCCTGCCGCAAGAACAAGAAACGTGCGAGCTGCGGGATATCTTCATCAATCTCTGATCGCGCCCACTGCTCGGGATTCGAGGCACCCGCCTGGCGGAATAGCTGCGTCAACTGCGCCAGTTTGGTGCCAATGTGCTTCACAACACTTTCTGTCCCTTAAGAACTTATGCCGCGCGCGACCGGTTCCGCTTGACGATGTCGAGCACGGTGTTCTTGCTGATCCCGAGTCGATGGCTGATTTCCCGGTAAGACTGACCGGCACCCACGAGCTGCAATACTTTCGGGGTGTGCCGATCGGCTTTGACTCGCTGACCGGCGCGCCGGCCGAACACGACACCACGTTTACGAGCCGCGGCAATGCCCGACCGGACCCTCTCGCGTAGTAGATCTCTCTCGAATTCCGCCAGCGCCGCCATCAGGGAGGCGATCAGCTTGCCCTGCGCGCTGCGCAGGTCGAACTGCAAGCCGGTCTGAGCAACTAGAGAAACGTTCCAGGACTGCAGGTCCTGAAGGGTATGGAAGAGATCCAGCATCGAGCGACCCCACCGGGTGAGTTCCGTCACGAGGATAACGTCGATGTTGCGAGCTTGGGCGAGAGCCAGGACTTCCTTGCGCTCGGCCCGATCGGCTTGGGCGCCAGATGCGGTTTCCTTCCAAACGCCGGCGATCTTATAGCCGGCCTTCTTGGCGAAGGCCCGTAAGTCGCGCTCCTGGCGGGCGCAGGTCTGATCGGCGGTCGATACTCGGCAATAGAGCGCAGCGGTATGTCCCAATTGAACCCTCTCGGAGCGACGATCGTGAAAGCCGCGAATTCTGCGGCCTTCCTATGGCAAAGTGTCGCTCTGTTCAAAGTGTACTTCAATTGGGACAGCCGAGCCATCCGGGAGGGACTCCGATGCCCCGCCGCGAACTACTGACGCCGACGGAACGAGTGCAACTGTTCGCCTTCCCAGAGGATGAGGGCGAGTTGATTCGGCTCGCGACGCTGGCGCGTGCGGATCTCACGTACATTCGTCAGCACCGCGGCGATCACAACCGGCTCGGGTTAGCCATTCAGATGGTCTACTTGCGCCATCCCAGTCGGGTCCTCCCGCAAAGTGAGGCGCCATACCCCCCGTTGCTCGGGATCGTCGCCGCGCAATTGAAGGTAACACCGGCCGCCTGGTCGCAGTACGCGAAGCGCGATGAGACTCGGCGCGAGCACCTCCAAGAGCTACTCGACCGGTTCGAACTGCGGCAGTTTGATCGGAGTTATTACCGACAGATGATCGACTGGCTAATGCCTCTCGCCTTGCAGACGACCCAGGGGATGGTCCTCGCGCACGCGGTGGCGAACGAACTGCGTGCACGCCGCATCTTGTTACCGACCGTCGCTCTGATCGAAAAGATGTGTGCGATCGCCCTCACCCGCGCAGAGCGGGAGGCATTCCGGCGCTTGACTGTGGGCCTCACGGACAAGCATCGCGCCGCCCTCGATGGCGTTTTGCTCGTGCGTCCTGGGGGCAGTAGCAGCGCCTTGTCCTGGTTCCGGCAACCGCCGGGAGCGCCCAGCGCCAATGCGGTCCTCGCCCATTTGGCGCGCCTGCGGGCCGTGCGTGCGCTCGATTTACCGCCCGACCTCGGCCGGGACGTTCACCAAAATCGCCTGCTACGGCTCGCGCGCGAAGGCGCCCAAACCGCCGTCTTCCAGTTGCAAGAATACGAGCCGCTGCGTCGGTACGCGACGCTGGTGGCTATCCTTTTGGACACGACGGCGACGCTCACAGATGAGACCCTGGAATTACATGATCGGTTGATTGGGACCTTCTTCAGCAAGGCGCGCAGCAAGTACGACCGGGAATTCGCAGCCGATGGCCAGGCCGTGAACGACAAGGTACGGCTTTATGCCAAGATCGGTTCGGCATTGATCGCCTCCAAGGCTGCCCAGACCGATCCCTTTGCCGCGATCGAGTCCGTGATCCCGTGGGATGAGTTCACTGCATCTGTCGCCCAGGCCGAGAAACTGTCACGCGACGAGGCCTTCGATCCGCTCGCCTTGCTGACCGATTACTTCACGACGCTGCGTAAATACGCGCCGGCGTTCCTCGAGGCGTTCCAGTTCCGCGGGGCACCGGTCGCGCAATCCTTGATGGATGCCATCGATCTGCTACGAGCGATGAATCAGACCGGCGCCCGCAAAGTTCCGGCCGATGCTCCGCTGGGGTTCGTGCCGCCACGCTGGGCGCGCAGTGTGGGCACCGGCGGCGACATCGACCGTCGCTTCTACGAGCTGTGCGCGCTGAGTGAGCTCAAGAATCGCCTTCGCGCCGGCGACTTATATGTCGTCGGCAGCCGCCAGTTCCAGGACTTCGAGGATTACCTGCTGCCTACCACGGTGTTTCGCTCGATGCGCAGCGCTGATCGCCTGGGCGTCGATGTGCCCACCACGGCCGATGAGTATCTATCGGACCGCCTTAAGCTGTTACGGGAGGCGCTTGACGAGACCAATCGGCTGGCCGGCGCCGACGAACTGCCTGATGCCCGCATCAACGAAAAGGGTTTAAAGATCTCGCCGCTCGAGGACGACACGCCTCCTGAGGCGAAGCTTTTGAAATCGCAGACCTACGGTTTGTTGCCGCACGTCAAAATCACTGATCTCTTGCTCGAGGTTGATCGGTGGACAAATTTCACCCGTCATTTTACACATCTCAAGAGCGCCGAGCCGGCGGCGGATCGACCGCTGTTGTTGACCGCCATTCTGGCGGACGCGTTCAACTTGGGATTGGAGAAGATGGCCGAGGCCTGCCCGGGCACGAGTCTCGGCAAGCTGGCGTGGCTCGTGGCCTGGCACATTCGCGACGAGTCCTATTCAAAGGGCCTCGCCGAACTGGTCAATGCCCAACACAGACTGCCGTTCGCGGCGCACTGGGGAGAGGGCACTACCTCTTCCTCCGATGGGCAGCGCTTCCGCGCCGGCGGCCGCGGCGAATCCGCCGGGAACCGCAACGCCAAGTACGGCACAGAGCCCGGCGTGTTGTTCTATACGCACCTGTCGGATCAATATGCACCGTTTTACACCAAGGTGATCAACGCTAACGTCCGTGACGCGACCCACGTGCTCGATGGCCTCCTATATCATGAGTCCCAGCTGCGCATCGAAGAGCATTACACCGACACCGCCGGGTTCACCGACCAGGTCTTCGCGCTCTGCCATATGCTGGGGTTTGAGTTCGCGCCCCGCATTGCCGATCTTGCCGACAAGCGGATTTATGTTCCCGGCAAACCGGGAGACTGGCCGAACCTACTTCCATTGATCGGTGGACCGCTGAACGTCAAACTCATGGAACAACAGTTCGATGAGGTCATGCGCCTCACGGCCTCCATCAAGCAGGGTACAGTGACTGCCTCCTTGATCCTGCGCAAACTGGCGGCGTATCCGCGGCAGAACAGCCTGGCGACGGGGCTGCGAGAATATGGTCGATTGGAGCGGACGCTTTTCACGCTCAAATGGCTTCGGGATCCGGCGCTCCGACGTCGGGTTACCGGCGGACTCAACAAGGGGGAAGCGCGCAACGCGCTGGCGCGAACCGTGTTCTTCCATCGCCTTGGTGAGATCCGCGATCGCTCGTACGAAAATCAACGCTATCGCGCCAGCGGTCTGAATCTCGTGATCGCCGCCATCACGCTTTGGAATACGGTGTACCTCGAACGAGCCGTGAATGCACTCCGGGAGCGCAGTCCCGTCAACGACGCGCTTCTCGGACACATCGCCCCGCTCGGCTGGAATCACATTGGGTTGACCGGGGATTACAACTGGCACGCCAACAAAAGGGTCGCAAAAGGCGGATTTAGGCCCCTACGGAGGGTGCGCTCAATGGAATCAACGACCGCCGCGCCTTAACGTACGTAATGGCCCCTTTCTTGAGGTGACCCCGGATGCGCTCGTACTGCTCAGGCAGCTGCGCCTCGGCGAAGCGCAGCGCCACGCGCTTGCCGAGATCGAGCTCCGGCTTCGAGGGCACTGCGACATAGCGATCGGAGCTCTCAAGGTCCTCGGGTGCACCATCCTCGGGCTCCATGTCGGTCCCGACGAAATAAACGCTCCCGGTGTCGCGCGAGACGTACGCCGCAGCGTCGACGCCGAAGCCGACCGAGCTCACGTACTCGAGGGCCTCGAGGAGCCCCTCGAGGCTCACCGGTGTCGTTGCGCTGACCTCTGGTGTCTCCTCCATGCCGCCACCCTCTTTCCGCGACGGGGAAAGTGTAGCGACGCCAGCGACCGCCCAGGAAGCCCCAGGAGCCCTTTTTTCATCCCGGAATTACCCGAACCTTCTGGACATATTCGATCGCCGCCTCCAAACCTTTTCTGGCGGTCTAATTCAAAGAAATCTTGCCGGCGGCCGAAGTCTCGTGGACGGCGGCTCTGAGCCGTCCACAGACGCAGGTCGCAAACTACAGGACTCTGAACTATCTCTTAACTATAGGGAGGGGTGACCGTTTCACCCATGGGGGGGTGACCGTTTCACCCATCCCGAGGGGTGACCGTTTCACCCAGGATAACTACCTCGCTCCTCAGGCTTATCCACATCGCCAAATCAGCGCAGCAGCAGCTCCTTCGGTTCAATGGCGGGCAGGCTCTCCGGCGCCACCTCGATCCCGCCCGCTCGCCCACCGAGATGCAGGCCGGGATAGACCACCCGGATCTTCCGCAAGGCAGCTTTGATCTTCCGCCGGAAGTCGTCGGTGTTCGCGTACTCCCCGCCCATATGACTATGCAGCTGGGCCCAGGTCTCGAATCTCGGTTGCCGGTTCTGGTGGGCGCGAAACGCCTGGAACGTCAGCCACGCATACAGGTCAAGCGCGAGCGGCGAGCGCTTCAGCGCTCGCAATGCGCGCATGTCGACTGGGACAGGAGCGCTCGTCAACGCGGCATAGAAGAGCTCCCCGAGCTCGATCCAGCTGCCCCAGAGCGCTCCCTGATCCGGCGCCCGCACACTCCACCACAGCTCCCCCTGCGGAGCGACCTGCATGTCGAGCCAGCGTTTGCGGCTCTGTTCATCACCCGTTCTGAGGCACTCCAGGGTGAACCGAGACCGGAATAGACGTTCCATCTGCTCTCGTAATCGCTTCGCATCGCCACGCTTGCCACGTCCGGTGTACCCGCTGAGACCGAGTTCCCCCAGAAAGCCATTCAGAGAACTGCCAAGCTCGAGACGACGACTTTTGCGGCGGATCGCTTCGGTCGTCATCCAGAACAGGAGCAGCCGCGGAATAATGCCGTAGGGGTAGCCGTAGCTTTTCCCGGTTTGGATGTTTACGCCCGGTTGAATCGCGAGCGTCACGTTGCCGTTTCGGCGTGTCCAGACCGGGCGATCGCCGGGGTTACTGTGCGGCAAGCTCGCGAGCACGAGCTCGCGCGCGATGAAGGCAGCATCCCGGGCGGCCGGCGATTCATCGAAGATGCCGACGCTCGAGTCGATGAGTTTCTGCTGGGCCTCCGTGAGCGCCCTCTCCCGCGACTGAACCACCCGCAAGCGGCGCGCGATCGCGCCCACTGACTCGGGAGGCTTCGACCCTCTCACTTCCCTACCCCTTGCGGCTTCCGGCGCGATTTATGGTTGCGCATTTTTCATGAATTCCTGAAAACACTCATTCAGCAATTCATTGAGTTTGAGATCTCGATCGAGCGCCGCCTGCTTGAACGCACGCACGAAGTCCGGCGGCATTCGAAACTGCAACGGCACCAGGTCGGCCGATGGCACAACTCCGCGCTGGCGCATCACGCTCTGCGCCCGCGGCTTCACGGGATTGAGGTCCGCAGCGGTCAATGCAACTGCCTTAGCCATTCACCACACTCCTCGCCGGCTTCTCGACTTTCAACTTTTCATGAAAACATGATTTCAAATCACGCCACAGCGCCGCGATTTCCTCTGCGGCCGGGCTCTTGGGTGCAAGTTCTGGTGCCGTTCTCCCCCCCGTCATCGCCACGGCGTAGGGCACGCGATCCGCGATGAAGCTCTGCGCCACGCGACCATGCTCGGACAGGGCGGCGATCGTTTGCGCCGTGATGGTGGCGTGTCCCTTGGCCTGGGTGATGACGAAAAGAAACGGCTTGGCCGCCGCCTTCACCAGCGCCACCGTTTCAGATACAGCCCACAAGTCGGCCGGGGAGGGGCGCACCGGGATGACGACCAAATCGGCGAGGGCCAACACCGTCTCGTTTTGCTCCGAGATCGTGGGGGGTGTATCGATGAAGCAATACGCTGCGGCTTTGTCCTCGAGCATCTTCAGGCCCTGGGCGAGGCGGGCGAAGGGCACGTCCGCGCGCTGCGGCGTTTCACTCTCGCGCCGCTCGTGCCAGAGGCTCAAAGTCGCTTGCTTGTCGGTGTCGATGAGCCAGGCGGGCCCATTGCCGGCGCGCTCAGCCTCGACAGCCAGATGAGCGGCGAGGGTGGTCTTGCCGCTGCCGCCTTTCTGCGAGGTCACGATGATTGTTTTCATGAAAACAACCTTTCATACAGAAAGCAAAACATGATTTCATGAAATTAACAAATAACTTCAGTTATGTCAAATACTTGCGGGAGATAGGGAAACCACCTGGAGGCTGCGCAGATACCCTTCGTGACCACGGTCACCCACCAAGAACACGCAGGTTGAAAGTCGAGCCTTCAGGGCATACAGAGCGATCCCGAGATCCTCGGCGGCGAGCCCGTGTTTCGCGGCACGCGTGTGCCGGTGCACCTGATCGCGACGTTGGTGGAGCAGGGCTCGACCGAGGTCAAGATCCTTAAGGCCTACCCGCGGTTGACGCCCGAGATGATCCGCCTGGCACCGGCGTACGCCCAGGCGTACCCGCTGCGCGGGCGGCCGCGCAAGCAGCCCTGGCGGGATCGTCCTTCCCTGCGACGTGTCCGAGCGCCGCTCGCCAGAATTACCACCTCATCGTGAGATTCTTGATCGATGAGTGTCTGAGCGTTCAGTTGGTGGCCGTCGCCGGCGAAGCGGGCGAGTGAATCAGCTAGCATATTTCCTAAGCGCTTGGGTTTCTGATAGAGTGCAACATGCCCACAATTTTGTGGATCGGCAATTTACGGGTAGTGATTTATCCGAATGATCACGTGCCGGAGCATGTGCATGTGCTCGGGCCTGGCTGCGAGGCGGTCTTCGAGCTGCATTGCCCCGCGGGCCCGGTTACGTTGCGCGAGTCCTACGGCTTCAAAACTCGTCAGCTGCGGCGCCTGATGGACGAGCTGAACGACAGACTACTCGAGCTCTGCAGCGCCTGGGAGAGAATTCATGACTCTGACTAACACTGAAGTACGACAAGCCGAAAAGCGGATGCAGGCACGCCTGCAGGGCCAACCTCACGCAACGAGCGCACGCTATGACCGGCGTGAGGCGCGCATCGTCGTGCGTCTAAGCAATGGCCTCGAGCTCGGCGTTCCCGTCGACCTGGCGCAAGGACTCGCCGGCGCAAAAGCATCGGATCTCTCCAAGATCGAGATCAGTCCCACCGGGCTTGGATTGCATTGGCCGCGACTCGATGCAGATTTGTATCTACCGGCCTTGATGGAGGGAGTGTTTGGTACGCGCCGCTGGATGGCGCGTGTGATGGGCAAGGCAGGAGGACGCTCCACGTCATCCGCAAAGCAGGCAGCCGCACGCACGAATGGCAGACTTGGCGGCCGCCCTCGCAAGCCGGAGCACGCGTAGAGCGAAATGCAGCAGCGGCTGTTCCACGGCGCTCTCGAGCAGCTCGCTCTCTACGGTGAACCCATCAACCAGGTGCTCGAGGTCGAGCTCGAGGGTGCTCCCATAGAATTCCGCCGGGGTCCGCTCACGATTCGGAAATTTATGCACGCTTAGCTGATGAATTCGGAGTCTGATAGCCGCCGGAGAGCGGCCATTCGGCCTCACGATACGGGGTGCCGACTGTCGCGAAGCCTTGAGCTCGGCGTCGATGGCGGTGGCGGGCGCCGAAACCCCCTCAAACCTCTGTGAGTCCGAGCCGCTCTCGTACGCGGCGCAGGGTGGCGGGATCCACAGGCGGCTTCATGCGGCGCGCATTGCGCTCTGCCTCCAGAAGGAGCGCCATGACTTTCTCGCGGCCGTCCGGATCGCGGACTGCCTCGAGCGGCGCATTCCGCCTCCCGGACGGAATTCTCCGGGGCGGCGCGGTTATGCTCGGCCAACATCTTTTCGACCGACTGGATGCGGTCCGCGCGCAGTCGCGCCGCACCCCCGAGGCGCTCCTCGACCAGGGTCTTGAATTCCTGCGCCCGGCGAGCGGAGTTGACGTCGGCCACGAGTCGCCGCCCCTTGATCTCGATGTGGCCAACGATCGTGTTCGACCAGCTCTCGTGCATTCGATTGCCCGCCTTGGTCCAGTTGAATTGCACGCCCTTGAATTCCCCGCGCCCCGTACGTTCCACGGCTGCGATGAGGTCCTCCTCGGAGCGCTCGACATCGAGCGATTTGAGCGCATCGAGTACTTTCTCGGGTGAGTCGATGTCGAACACGAGGCGGTGCATCTCGAGCGGCTCGCCATCGGTGTTGTGAAGCTTAGGCGATTGCGGATGCAGCACATTGTCCATGATGCCCAAGTAACGCTCGATGAGCTCGAGGTCCCAGTCATGAAGGTCCGCACTGGTGCATCCGCGCGCGCCGCGCAACAATTGCTTGCGAAAATCGATGAGCTCGATCTTGTAGATCGGCGGAATGAAGAAAAGCGAGGAAGCTTCGAGTATCGTGATGCCCTCCGCCGTGACCAGCTGGCCGAATACGATATCGCCGGGCTGCATCCCTTGAGTCGCCATCCGTTCGAGCACCGAGCGTTCCTCACCCGTGAAAAGATCCCGGGCGTGAAACCCCTGACCGGGATCGCAGCGCAAAATCTCATAGAAACTAAAGGGCGCCTCCAAACAAGACCCCAGGTATCGTCGTATCACCGGGTCGAGCCGTGCACCTTTGAGTTCGAGAAACAGCTCGGTCGGGCGACGCTCGTGCAGCGCGCGGTCGGGAACGCGGGTGTCGTGCGGATCGGGCGACCAGCGATGAAAGAACCACGGCATGAAGAGCTGGATGTGCGGGGTCTTGGGATCAAAAGGCGCCTCAGCGCCGGAAAATTCCGCCCAGGCCTCGTGAAGCGCGTCGAGACCGTACGTTTCGGTCACAAAAGGGAGCATCGTGCTCGCCATGGAAAATTCATCCAGCGCCCTCCGCACCCGCCGCCAGGAGAGCGCCTGCGGCGAGTCGGCCGAGGCGGCCGCCGCGCGCCAGCAACAGTGCTTGTATTTCTTGCCGCTCCCGCAGGGGCAGGGATCATTTCGACCGGGGGTCATGGAACGAGACCTGTGATGTCGTAGGACGGAGTGATTCGCAAAAAACCATTGTGGCCTGAGGAGGCAGGCACCTTCAACCAAAAGGCACGGTGCCGTTGCGGCGAGTTCAACGGTACCCGCTACCGGACGCCGCGTCGTGATGACCGGCATGGTCATCTATTCGGGAAGGGAAAATCGCGGAATCGTGGGGTGGACTTGCCTTTGCGGGACTCTGGTGTCAGCTCACCGAAACCCCACCGGCCTTTGTGACTATCTGATCATTCGATGTCGTTCTCGGATAATGTGGGGCTACGCGGAATGTGGAGATCTATCTCAATGAACCACGCGAAGCTTAAAACACCCGCGACAAAGCCGGCGGGCAGCAGGAGGGGAGGGCGCGCCCCCAACGCCGAGACTCGTGCAGCAATCGCCGAAGTGGACTCGATTGGTCGCCGGGCTACCCATGAGCCGAAGTTCACGCGCGCTGAACAGCGGCGCATCCGTGCGCACGTCATCGCGCGCGGAATGACCTTCAAGGTTTTCCTCCCGGAGTCGCTTGCGAACTGGTTGCGTAAGAAAATTCGGGCCGGCGTGTTTCACGATCCCGCCGAAGCAGCCTTCCTTGCTTTCCAGGATCTGCAGGAGCTAGATCGTCACCCCAAGGTGCGAAAGGAACTTCTCGGCGCGATGCTGCAGGCGTCGATCGACGATCCGCGGCCCAGCCTCCCCGCCGACAAGGTGATGGCTAAACTTCGGGCCCAAACGCTGCGCTACGCACGCACGAAGCCGCCTCCGCCGAAGCCTCTACCCAAGTCCAAGCGGCTGCAACCCTGGATGACAATGGGCGCAGGTATGAGAAGGAGGGGGATACCGAAGTAGCGGGGTGGGTGGCGATCTCGGCGCCTGCGCCCTCTAATGCGGTCGTTTTTCTCCGAGGTCGCGTCAATAGCTGACTTTGAATGTCGGAGAGTCCTCCGGCCGATTCTTGCGCCGATCGTAGAGGCGCGTGGTCGCGATGTTGGCGTGGCCTAGCCACTCCTGCACCTTCGCGATGTCAGCCTCGTGCTCGAGCGCGTTGGTCGCCGCGGTGGCGCGCAGCGCGTGCGCACCGATCGTGACGCCGAGCTTCTGCGCATACCCGCGCACCAGTTTGTAAATCCCATCCGTCGAGAGTGCACGCCCGAGCTCGCCGGTGCGGTTGTTGCGAATCGGACGGAAGAGGGCGGCTGCTTTGTCGTGCGAGTGGCCGGAGGCCTCCAGGTAGTCCGCGAGGAGTCCCTGCGTACCGGGATGCAAGGGAATGTGGCGGAGCTTGCCGCCTTTGCCGTGTACGCGCAGATGCGGCACGCCGCGACGCAGGTGCACATCGTGCACCGTGAGCCGCGCGAGCTCCTCGCGCCGGAGTCCGTGATAGAGGAGTAACGAGAGCAGGGCACGATCGCGCAAGGCCTTCAGATCGTCGCCGGCGGGGAGCTTCAAGAGGTGCCGCGCCTGGGAATCTCCGAGCGCCGGCGTCTTGCCCTCGTAGCTTTCGACCTTGGGCCGCTTCACGCCCTTGATCGGATTCGTCGGTACCGAGTTCTGGTCGCACAGGTATTCAAAGAGAGAGGAGAGGGCAGCCAACTTGCGCCGGACGGTTGCGCCAGCGAGCTCGCGCCGCTCGAGGTCTTTGCGCCAGGCGAGGATGTGCGCGCGGGTGACGAGCCTAAGCTCCGCCGGCGCCGCGATGCCGATGAAAGTCATGAACTCCTTTAAGTCATTCTTGTACGCGCGGCGTGTGTTGGGATTGTCGATGTTGGCAAACCACTCGGTCGCCGGCGGCACCTGGGCGAGCTCGTGGAATTCTGGGGCGGTGAGCGCTCGCGAGCTCGTCGCCGGCGCCGATCGACGCGCGACCAGGTTCGCGGGCAACTTGATGGGGACCGAGCTCATGGTTTCGGCCCGTAGGCTTGGCGGTGGTATTTATCGAACAAGAGGTCCACGGCCTCCTGCAGGAGCTCGTGGCGATCGCGGCGAGTCTGCTCCGGCAATCGCGCGAAGGCCTGCGCCTGAGCGGGTGAGGCGAGGGGTCGCCGGGAGGTCAATTGCCTCATGGCGGCGAGGCCTTGAGTGCAGCAATAAATTGCTCGGCTCGCTCAACTGCCGCCCGGGCATCGATGGCTTGCACCTGATCGCCGGTGTAATCGGCTACCAAGCGCAATTCGTGCGCGCGGGCGAGGCTCTGGCCGAGTTCTTTGGGCACGAGAGCAGTCTTTACCAGGTGCTGACTGAATGCGTGGATCAGGCCGCTGTGCGTCTTGCCCATCTCCGAGGAAACGCTGGCGCCAGAGGTCAGCAAAGCGGCCCACGCGGCATCGAACATGGCGTAGTACGCCCGGTTGCACGCGCCCGAGGTATCCCCGGCATTCAGCAACAGACGCGCCGAGGTCGCCGCCTGACGAGCCTTGCTCCATAGTTCGTCGGCGTTCACAAATGAATCCCTTCGCGAGCAATGTTGCGGAGCAAATCCGGGTTGGTCCAATCTTCTGGATGTTCCCACTCATCGGTCCACACCGGAAGCGGGGAGATGTACAGACCTGTCTCAAGCAGGACATCGTAGGCGAGGTCGGTCAGGGCGAGCTTAGTCGGCACGAACCGCTGGTGCTCGCCCTCTAGCAGCACCAAGAGATCAGCGTCGCTGTCGGGGTGGTGGTCGCCGCGTGCACGGGAACCGTAGAGGATGGCCCCCCGGGTGCGGTAGTGCTGCGAGACACGCGCCATAAACCGCTGCAGCGCTTGCTCGATAGTGGGATCGATTCGCCCGTTCATGGACTGAAGGTTAGCACAGTTTTAA
>Ga0335072_10009723_pt1 | contig 13869 bp, 10 predicted proteins | sample Lox_Sample_21_FD_206725 | JGI IMG/M metagenome (GOLD analysis project Ga0335072, IMG submission 206725) | Soil microbial communities from Loxahatchee National Wildlife Refuge, Florida, United States - Lox_Sample_2.1 | ecosystem: Environmental > Terrestrial > Soil > Wetlands | place: USA...
GCCACCAGAACACCACGAGCAGCACGGCGGAGATAGCGAACAGGCCAATCACCCGGGCCGAGCCCCAGCCCCAGGCATCGGCCTTGACGAGGCACAGCGCGAGCGTGCCGACGGCGAGGGTCAGCAGGCCGGCGCCGAGGATGTCGGGGCTTGGCTCGTCCCTGGGGTCAGGCTCGCCCGGGGCCGCCAGCCCGCGCGGTAGCACCCGCCAGCCGGCCACCAGGGTGACCGCCGCGACCGGAAGGTTGATCAGGAACACCCAGTGCCAGCTCAGCTCGACGAGGAGGCCGCCGATGACCGGGCCGAGCGCGGCGGCCAGCCCGCCGATGGCCGTCCAGCCCCGGATCGCGGCGGCCCGCTTGGCCGGCGGCGCCACCGCCAGCAGCAGGCCCAGGGAGGCAGGCATGAGCAGCGCGCCGCCTGCCGCCTGGATGACCCGGGCGGCAACGAGCTCCCAGACGCTGACCGACCCAGCGCACCAGGCCGAGGAGAGCGCGAAGATCACGACGCCGGCAAGGAACGCCAGGCGCCGCCCGATCCTGTCGGCCAGCCGCCCGGCGGGCACGAGGAGCGCCGCGAAGATGATCGCGTAGGCGTTGAGCACCCAGGACAGGTTGGCCAGGCCGGCCCCGTGGAACGCCCGGCCGATGGTCGGCAGGGCCACGTTGCACACGAACAGGTCGAGGTTGACCATCGCGATCCCGAGGCCGACCACCCCGAATACCAGCCCGAACGATCCCGGCTTGGCTTTATGCTCCCCGGCTGCGCGCATGCCCACGGACCCGCTTTCCGATTGACGCCCCGCGCGGCCGGACAGCCGCTTCGAGTTTGATAATCCAACGGAATGAAGCTTAACGACAGTCGGTTTGATTACGCAACTGACATACAATTGCCGCATGAGCGAAGATCAGGCTTCCGCGGACCGGCCAGGCCGCGACTCGTCCTGGCGGGACCTTCCCGGACGGCCGTGCTCGGTGGCGGCCGCCCTGAGCCTGGTCGGCGAGAAGTGGGCGCTGCTGGCGATCCGGGAGATCAGCTTCGGCAACCGGCGGTTTGACCAGATCGCCCGCAACACGGGGGCGCCCCGGGACCGGCTCGCGGCCCGGCTGCGGGCCTTGGAGGCGGCCGGCGTGATCACCCGGCACCAGTACAGTGACCACCCGCCGCGCTATGAGTACGAGCTCACGCCAGCCGGCGAGGACCTGCGGGTCGTGCTGACGGCGCTGCGCAACTGGGGCGACAAGTGGGTGGTTGACGCGCCGCCGACGACGTTCACGCACGCCTGCGGGCACGAGCTCGATGTCGTCATGACATGCCGCCACTGCGGCGGCGAGGTCACCCCCGGCGAGGTCAGGCTACGGATGAACGAGCCCGGCTGGGACCGGAAGGGGCCGGTCGCCAGCGACCCGCGGGCGACGGTCTTAACCGAGCGCCGCGTGGGCGGCGGCCCAGAAGTCGCGATAGACCACCGGTGGCTCCGGTGACGTCATCATCCGCTGGGTGAGCAGGATGCCCGTCAGCCCGGTCGCCGGGTCGGTCCGCCAGACAGTGCCGCTGCCGCCGTCCCAGCCGTACCCGCGCGGCCAGCCGTCCGGCACGACGGTGGTAAGCGCCCCGCCCGCGGGAACTGCCATCATCAGGCCCCAGCCGCTGTGCCCGCCCGGGCCGAAGAACCACGGGTTCTCGGCCTTGTCGCGGGGCGTCGTGCGGTCGGCGAGCATCAGCCCGGCCGATTCCGGCGACAGCAGGCCGGGATTCCCCCTTCGCGCCTGGTCCAGCCGCGCGGCGAACGCCCACAGGTCATCAACCGTGGACACCAGCCCGCTCGCGCCGTCCGCCAGCCGCGGCGGCCTGGCGTACCAGCCCTCCGCCGCGTCGAAAAGCTCCAGGCCCTCCCGGGCGATGCCCAGGAAACCGGACGGGGCGTACATGCTGGTGAAGCGGTCAAGCTTCGCCACCGGGACGTGGAAGCCGGTGTCCGTCATGCCCAGCGGCTCGAAGACGCGCTTGGCCAGCACCTGCGGGAGCGGCAGGCCGGTGACGCGCTCAATGAGGATCCCGGCCACCGTGGCGCCGGTGTTGTAGCGGAACCGCTGCCCCGGCTGGTCCATCAGCGGCAGGCCGCCGAGCGCGGCGATCCACTCGTCGGCGGTGAGCTGGGGCGGCGGCCAGGGCGGCCCGAGCGTCTTCAGGCCGAGGGATGCCTCCGCGTCGGCGATGGGATAGCTGCCCGGCGTCATGATGCAGCCGAAGCCCAGGCGGAACGACAGGACGTCCTCAACGCTGATCGGCCGGGCCGCCGCGACGGTGTCGTCGAGCGGCGATTCCAGCGTGCGGAGCACCCGGCGGCCGCCCAGCTCGGGAAGCCAGCGCTCAACCGGGTCGTCCAGGGCCATCGCGCCGTCCTCGATGAGGAGCATCGCCGCTACCCCGACGACCGGCTTGGTGAGCGACGCGATCCGGAAGATCGAGTCACGCCGCACGGGCATGCCCACGTCACCGGGCGTGCCATCGCCCAGCGCCGTGCTGCCCGCGACCGTGACGTGCACCTGGTGGCCCGCGGCCCCGTCGCCGCGGGCGACGAGCGCGACCAGGCCCGGCACGTCAGCCGGCGAGACATGGCGCACGAGCGCGGCGTCCAGCTCCACCAGGCCCCGCTCGGTGAACCCGCCCTGCTCCGTGGAACGGTCAGTCATCTTCATCCCTCCGCTTCGTTTCTTACCAGGGTCACGAACGGAGGCCGCCCGGATCGACGTGATCGGGACGGGCGCGTCGCACCGGGCGCTTCAGGCCTTCCTGGCCACGAGGGCGTAGAGCGGCATCACGCCGGTGGCGGGTTTCTCGTCGGGCCGCCAGTGCGGCACCTGGACCACGCCCGGCTCGACGGTCTCCAGCCCGTCCGCCCACTCGGTGACCTCCGCCCGGGAGCGCAGGGTTATCGGCGTCGCGGCGATCTGGTTCCAGCGGCGGGCCGCGACCTCCAGCGCGGGGTCGAGGTCACTCGCCGGCTGCATGATGACGAGGTAGCTGCCGGGCGCGATGGCGTCCCGTAGTGCCCGGACGATCTCGCTCGCGCCGTCGCCGGGGATGAAGTTGAGGATGTCGATGAGGATCACCGCGACCGGCTGGCTGAAGTCGAGCGTCTTGGCCGCGGTCGCGACAATGGACTCCACGTCCCGGGCGTCCGCGTCAATGTAGCTGGTGAGGCCTTCCTTGGCCGAGGTGAGCAGGGCGCGGGCGTGCGAGAGGACCACCGCGTCGTTGTCCACGTAGACGATCCGGCTCTCGGGCTCGATGTCCTGGGCGATGTCATGGGTGTTGCCCGCCGTCGGCATGCCCGTGCCGATATCGAGGAACTGCCGGATGCCCGCCCCCGCCGCGAACTGCACCGCCCGCCGGTGGAATGCGCGCGTCGCCCGGCCCACCTCGGACATGACTGGCGCCGCCGTGATGAGCTGGCGCGCCGCCTTGCGGTCAGCCTCGAAATTGTCCCTGCCACCGACCAGGTAGTTCCAGACGCGCGCCACGTTAGGTGTCGTAGTGTCGATCTGGGCAACCTTGACCGGGCGAGTCGTCGTCTTGAGCCACTCGTCCGTCACCGCTGGCCCTGCCCCGATGTCGTCCCTAGGCACTGCGCGGTGCTGTCTCCGTACGCTAGTGCCTTCTCATGAATCTGCCGTCTCATGGATCGTGTATCGCCGCGCGGCCGCGCGGCGATACACGATTCCTATCACAGATGGCGGCGCGGGTGGCCGCTTCTGAGCCCGTAATCTTAGGTATAAATACTTAGTTTACCTACGACACCCGGGGTAACGCGGCCGTTACGTAGGAAGCATTCTCGTATTTCACCCAAGCGGACTCATTCCCGGAAGGGCGCGCCGGCTACCTTGACGGCGATCCCCGTCCGGTCAAGGTACGGCGTGATGCCACCGAGGTGGAACGGCCAGCCCGCGCCGAGGATCATGCACAGGTCGATGTCCTCCGGCGCGGCGACCACGCCTTCGTCCAGCATTATCCGGATCTCTTGCGCCAGCCCTTCCAGTGCCCGCGACAGCACCTCCGGCCCAGTCGAGGGTGCGTCGCCGCCGCTGAGCAGCGCCACTGCCTCCGGGTCGAACGCGAGGTCAGGCCCGTACACGGAGGTCTTCCCGGCCCCGACGAGCGCCTGGAGCCTGGGCGAGACGGAGAACCGGTCAGGGAACGCCCGCGTGAGCGTCTCCGCGACGTGCAGCGCGATCGCCGGGCCGACTAGCTGCAGCAACAGGAACGGCGGCATCGGGAGCCCGAGCGGGTCCGCCGCGTGCTCGGCGACCTCCAGCGGGGTGCCCTCGTCCACCGCCTTGATGATTTCCCCGAGGAACCGGGTGAGCAGCCGGTTGACGACGAACGCGGGCTGGTCGGCGACGATCACGCAGTCCTTCTTCAGGTTCCGCCCGACGGCCAGGGCGGTCGCCAGGGCGGCGTCGTCGGTCGCCGTGCCCCGGACGACCTCCACCAGCGGCAGCACCGCGACCGGATTGAAGAAGTGGAACCCGACGACGCGCTCCGGGTGGGCCAGGCCCGCGGCCATGGCCGAGACCGACAGCGACGAGGTATTGGTGGCCAGCAGGCACTCCGGCCGCACGACTGCCTCGACCTCGGCGAAGACCTGCTTCTTGACGGCCAGCTCCTCGAAGACCGCCTCGATGACGAAGTCAGCGTCCGCGAAGCCGTCCTTGGATACCGAGCCGGTGACCAGCGAGGTCAGCCTGCTGGCGGCATCGGCCGAGAGCCGGCCCCTGGCGGCGAGCTTAGCGATCTCATCGCGCACGTAGCCCACCCCCCGGTCGACCCGGGCCTGGTCCAGGTCGGTCAGGACGACCGGGACCTGCAGTCGCCGGGCGAACAGCAGCGCGATCTGCGCGGCCATCAGGCCCGCGCCGACGATGCCGACCTTCGTGACCGGCCGCGCGAGCGCCTTGTCGGGCGCGCCGGCGGGCTTGCGGGCCCGCTTTTGCACCAGGTCGAAGGCGTAGAGGCCGGCCCGCAGCTGGTCGCCGAGCAGCAGGTCAGCGAGGACCTCATCCTCGGCGGCGAATCCCTCGTCCCGGCTGCGGGTGCGGGCGGCGGCAACCAGGTCGAGCGCGCGGTAAGGCGCCAGTGCCGCACCATGCAGCTTGCCGTCCAGCAGGAACCGGGCGGTCCCGACGGCGGCGTCCCAGTCCTGCGGCGAGGCCAGTGACCGTGTCACGGTCACTGTGCCGGACAGCACCCGGGCCGCCCAGCGCAGCGACTCCTCCAGGAAGTCGGCGGGCTCGAAGATCGCGTCAGCGATTCCCAGCGCGAAAGCCTCCGGGCCGCGCAGCGTCTTGTTCTGGGCCAGCGGGTTGTCGATGATGACCTTGAGCGCGCTGGCCGGGCCGATCAGCCGGGGCAGCAGGTAGGTACCGCCCCAGCCGGGAACCAGGCCGAGGAAGCACTCAGGGAGCGCGACGGCCGGCACGCCGGAGGAGATCGTCCGGTACGTGCAGTGCAGCGCCACCTCGACACCGCCGCCCATGGCCGCGCCGTTGACGAACGCGAACGACGGGACGGGCAGCTCGCCCAGCCGACGGAACACGGCGTGCCCGAGCCGGCCGATCGCCAGTGCCGCCTCGCGGTTGTCGATCGCCGGGACGCCGCTCAGGTCCGCGCCCACCGCGAAGATGAAGGGCTTGCCGGTGACGCCGACGGCGGCGATCTCGCCCGCGGCCGCCCGGGCGGCGACCGCGTCAATGGCCGCGTTCAGCGCGGCGAGGCCGCCGGGGCCGAACGTGGACGGCCGGGTGTGGTCCTTGCCGTTGTCCAGGGTGATGAGCGCCAGGGTGCCACCGGAGGCGAGGCCCAGCCCGCCCAGGTCCACGTCGCGCACGAGCGCCTGGGTGACGACCTCGTCGGGGAAGCCGCTGGCCAGCCCGGCGGCCAGGCTGGCGACGTGAGCGGAGTCGTTCTGTATTGAAGTCATCAGATCCTCTCCCACAGGACGGTGCCGCCCATGCCCAGGCCGATGCACATGGTGGTGATGCCGTAGCGGACCTCGGGGCGCTCGGCGAGCCCGGCGGCCAGCTGGATCATCAGCCTGACCCCGGAGGAGGCCAGCGGGTGGCCGACGGCGATCGCGCCGCCGAGCGGGTTCACGCGCGGGTCCTCGTCGTCGATCTTGAAGTGGTCGAGGAAGGCCAGCACCTGCACCGCGAACGCCTCGTTGACCTCGATGAGGCCGATGTCGTCCATGGTGAGGTTGTTACGGGCGAGCAGCTTCTCGGTCGCGGGCACCGGGCCGACCCCCATGACCTCAGGCTCGACGCCGGCGAACTGGTAGTCGACCAGCCGCATCCGCGGCGTGAGGCCCAGCTCCTTGGCGACCTCCTCAGCGGCGATCACGCAGCCGGTGGCCCCGTCGTTCAGCCCGGCGGAGTTGCCGGCGGTGACCCGGCCATGCGGGCGGAACGGCGTCTTCAGCTCCGCGAGGCCCTCCAGCGTCGTGCCCGGCCGCGGCGGCTCGTCGGCGGTGGCCAGGCCCCAGCCCAGCCCAGTGCCGTCAAGGTCAGCGGTCCGAATGGACATGGGCACCAGGCCAGGCTGGATCTTCCCGGCGGCGTAGGCCTCGGCGACCTTGCGCTGGCTGTGGTAGGCGTAGCGGTCGGCGCGCTCGCGGGTGATGGCCGGGAAACGGTCGTGCAGGTTCTCCGCGGTCTGGCCCATGACCAGCGCCGAGGTGTCGACGAGTTGCTCGCTCAGGAAGCGGGGGTTCGGGTCGATGCCCTCGCCCATCGGGTGCCGGCCCATGTGCTCGACACCGCCGGCGATCGCGATGTCAGCGGCCCCCTGCGAGACCGCGCCAGCGGCGGTCGTCACGGCGGTCATCGCCCCGGCGCACATCCGGTCGATCGCGTAGCCGGGCACGCTCTTGGGCAGGCCGGCCAGGATGGCCGTCGCCCGGCCGATCGTCAGGCCCTGGTCACCAATCTGCGTGGTCGCGGCGATCGCGACCTCGCCGACGCGCTCAGGCGGCAGGCCCGGGTTGCGCCGCAGCAGTTCCCTGATGACGCGGACGACCAGGTCATCGGCCCTGGTCTGCGCGTAGATCCCCTTGGGACCGGCCTTGCCGAACGGCGTCCGCACGCCGTCGACAAAGACCACCTCTCGTGCCCTCATTGGCTTGTCTCCCTACTTCCCGCGCGGCTACACACCAAGCCGCGCTCAGCCTCCGGCGCGCTTTCGCGCGGCCTCTTCCCTCGCTTCGCTCAGTCCATCGGCCGCTGCGCGCCTTCGGCTCACCCGGTTGCCTGCTGCCATGCTACTCGTCAGTAACAACGGCGCGAACGCTATCCCTTCCGGAAGAAGGCGAGCAATTTCTCCAGTGGCCAGGTGTTGATCACATGATCGGGGGTCAGCCAGCCGCGCTGGCCCGTTCCGACCCCGTAGGGCACGTTATCCAGGTCACCGACCGCGTGCGCGTCGGTGTCGATGGCGAACATGACGCCGGCGTCCGTGGCCGCCCTGATGTGCTCGGCCGGCAGGTCGAGCCGCTGCGGCGAGGAGTTGACCTCCAGCGCCGTGCCGGTGCGGGCGCAGGCCCTGAAGAGCTCGGCCAGGTCCACGTCTACCGGCGGGCGGCGGCCGATCTTCCTGGTCAGCGGGTGGCCGATCACGTTGACGCGCGGGTTCTCGCACGCGGTGATGAACCTTCGCGTCATCTCCTTCCTGTCCTGATCGAAGTGCGAGTGGACGGAGGCGACGCACATGTCGAAGCCGGACAGGAAGTCCTCGTCCCAGTCCACCGAGCCATCCGGCGCGATGTTCAGCTCCGAGCCGTGCAGCAAGACCATGCCGGTGCTCGTCTTGATGGCCTCGAGCTCGGCCCGCTGCGCGAGGACCTTCTCGTCGGTCATCCGCTGCATGAAGAGATTCGGGGCGTGGTCGGTCACCGCGTAGTACTCGTAGCCCTTGCGCTCGGCGGCCGCGACCATCTCGGCCAGGCTGGCCACCCCGTCGGTGAGGTTGGTGTGGGTGTGCAGGTCGCCCTTGACGTCCGCCACCGCCACGAGCTGGGGCAGCTCGCCCCGGGCAGCCAGCGCGACTTCCCCGGTGTCCTCGCGCAGGGGCGGCGGCACCCACCGCAGGCCGAGCGCCGCGTAGACGTCCTCCTCAGTGGCACTGGCGATCAGCTCGTCCTCGCGCCCCTCGCCGATCCGGAACAATCCGTACTCGCTGAGCTTCAGCCCCTGGCGTACCGCGATCTGGCGGACGGCGACATTGTGCGCCTGCGAGCCGGTGAAGTACTGCAGGGCCGCCCCGTAGCAATCTGGCTTCACCACGCGCAGGTCAACCTGGAGCGACTGCCGCTGCGGTCCGGCCGCGACCCTGATCGACGTCTTGGTCGGGCCGGAGACGACGACTCCGAAGGCGCTGTCGCCCGTGCCCTCACCGGAGCCACCGTCTTCGCCGGAACCACCGTCACCGCCGGAACCACCCTCACCGCCGGATGGCCTCTTGCTGTTATCAGCCAGCTCACGGAAGGCCGCCATGAGGCGCGCTGCGTCCTTCTCGCCCTCAGCCGTGGCGAGGACGTCGACGTCGCCGATCGTCTCCCGCATGCGGCGCAGCGAGCCGGCGTAGGCCACCCGCTCGGCCAGCGGCCGCAGGGCCTCAATGACCGAGGTCGCCGTGTCCATCGCCGTTGACAGGAGCACCCGGCCATGGGTCATGACGGCCAGCCCGCGCAGGATCCGCTCCTCGCTCTTGGCGCCGAACCCGGCCAGGTCGCGCAGGCGGCCCTGCCGGACCGCCGCGTCCAGGTCCGCGACCGAGGCGATGCCCAGCTCCCGGCTGAGCTGCATCGCCCGCTTGGGGCCGAGGCCCGGCACCTTCGTCAGCTCGCGGACGCCGGGCGGGACCTTACCCCGCAGCTCATCGACAACGGCGATGGCCCCGGTTGCCTGGTACTCGGCGATCTTCCCGGCGATGGACTTGCCGACGCCGGGGATCGCGGTGAGCGCGGACGCGGCCATGCCATCGATGTCCCCGGGATAGCCGCCAACAGCCTTGGCCGCCTTCTCGTAGTTCCGCGCCCGGAACGGGTCTCCGCCCGTGATGGCCAGCAGCTCCGCGTACTCCCGCAGCAGGGCCGCGACAACGTCATTGGTCCGCGCCATGAGCTCCATTCTCCCCCGCCCGCCACCCCCGGCATCGCCCCCATGTCCGCCGCCGCGCCAACGCGATGGCGCAGTCGCGGTGCCTGAGCGACACGCGATGGCGCAGTCGCGGTGCCTGAGGCCTACGCGATGGCGCAGTCGCGGTGCCTGAGCGACACGCGATGGCGCAGTCGCGGTGCCTGCGCGGTACGCGATGGCGCCGTTGCGGTGCCTGAGGCCTACGCGATGGCGCAGTCGCGGCGCCCAGGGACCACGCGATGGCGCAGTCGCGGTGCCTGAGGCCTACGCAATTGCGCTATCGCGGGCTAGGATGTCCGGGATCGCGCCGGCGCCTGATGGGAGTCCGTGATGCCTCGCCAGGTACGGCCGGCGGTGCTGGTGGCCTACGCCGCGTTCGTACTGCTCGGCATCGCCGCGGGGACCGGCGGGGTGCTGCTGCCGTCGCAGATGGCCACCTACGGGGTGAGCCGGGCCACGATCGGGATCACGTTCTTCGCCTTCTCCGCCGGGTTCGTGCTGGCCGGCCTGAGTACCGGCGCGCTGGTCGGGCGGCTCGGGACCCGGATCGCGCTGGCGGCCGGCTGCGGCATCGTCTCGCTGTCCGGCCTGTACCTGGCCGCACGCCCGCCGTTCATCGCGTTCGTGCTAGCGCAGGTGGTCGTCGGGTACGGCGCGGGGATCCTCGAGTCAGTCCTCAACGTCTGGCTCGCCGCCCAGCCCGGCGCGACGACCCTGCTCAACCGCCTGCACGCGTTCTGGGGCGTCGGCGCGCTACTCGGGCCGCCACTGGCTGCCTGGATCCTCGGCTTCGCCTCCTGGATGGTGGTCTGGCTCGTCATGGCGGCGGCCTTCGTCCCGCTGCTGGCCTGCTCCCTGGCATCCTTCCCCCGGCGGTTGCCTGAGCCGGTGGCCCCAGCGCCCGAGGCACCCGCCGCGGGCCCGGCCGGAGCGCTGGGGGCGGCCCTGCGCGACCGGGGCGTGCAGCTTGGCGCGGCGATGCTGACCGTCTACGTCGGGCTGGAGCTCAGCGTGGGTAACTGGGGCTTCAGCTACCTGGTGCAGGCACGGGCGCTGCCGCAGTCGCTGGCCGGCTACGCGGTCAGCGGGTACTGGCTCGGGCTGACCCTCGGCCGGTTCCTGATCAGCCCGGTCGCCGCGCGGGCCGGCGTGACCACGGCCCGCATGCTGTACGCGTGCCTGGCCGGCGTCACCGCCACCGCCACGGCGGCCTGGCTGTCGCCGACCCCGGTGGCCTGCGTGGCGCTGGGGCTGCTTGGCTTCTTCCTCGGCCCGATCTTCCCGACCACCATGGCGATCACGCCGCAGCTCACCCAGGCTCGCCTGGTGCCCACCGCCATCGGCGTCATGAACGGGGCGTCCGTGGCCGGCGGCTCGGCGCTGCCCTGGCTGGCGGGCACCATCGCGCAGGGCACCGGAATGTGGGTGCTGCTGCCGTTCGCCCTCGTGCTGGCCTTCGCCCAGTTGGCCGTCTGGCGGCCGATCACCAGCCGGCTAGGCCCGGCTAGCGGGCCTTAAGATCCTCGGTGAAGCGGGCGTTCTGTCCGGTGCCTGGAGCACCGTCATCCGGGCCGCGGCGGCGCGCGGACAGCGCCAGGGCGCAGAGCACCAGGAACAATGCCGTGCCGGCCAGGACGTAGGCGTTGCCGGTGAGCAGCCACAGGCCATGCCAGTGGTACTCCACGAACCAGGGCTGGTCGCCGTGCTCGGTGTACAGGATCGGGTTCGTGTTCGGGGGGGCCCACAGGAAGCCCAGGGAGAAGCTGCCGAGGTTGCGGGCGCTTTCCCACCAGGCGTCCGGCCACGCGCCGAAGACCACGATGAGGCCGGCCGCCAGCCCGGCGAACTGCCAGGCGCGGCGGCGCGCCGGAGTCCACCAGCGCCGGGCGTAGACGACGGCGGTAGCGAACCCCGGGGCGATCCAGACCCAGTGGTGGTCCCAGCTGATCGGGGAGATGAGCAGCCCGGTGAGCGCGGTCATCAGGAGGGCGGGCATCTCGTGGCCTGCCCTCGACAGCGCGGCCGCCGCCGCGATGCCCGCCGCCAGCACCACCACGGCGGCGATGGCCCAGGGCACGGTCCCGGCGTCGACGCTCCCGGCCAAGCGCGTGATGATCGCGCGCAGCGACTGGTTGCCCGCCCAGCCCATGAACCCGGCCCGGTTGCCCTGGAGGAAGATCCCGTGCACCCACCACGTGGACGAGTCCGAGGGCAGCACGGCGAAGCCGACGGCGATGGTGGCGGCGAACCCGGCGAGGGTCATCGCCGCCTCCCGGAACCTCCTGGTGACCAGCAGGTAAGGCACGAAGACGAGCGGGACCAGCTTGATTCCGGCCGCGACACCGGTCCCGAACCCCTGCCACCACCGGATCTTGCCGTCACGGCGCTCGCGCGGCTGGCACAAGTCCCAGATGATGAGCGCCATCAAGACGAGATTGATCTGGCCCAGGTAGATGGTACGTAGCACCGGCTGGGTCCACAGCGTCGCCGCCGCGCACAGTAGGGTCAAGGCGGCGCGCAGCCGGGGGTCGGCCCCGCCCTGTCTCCCCCGAAGGCCCGCGCGGAGCCGGCCGTCGACGTAGCCCAGGCCGCCGATGGTGAACCACAGGGCAAGGACCAGTGCCGCCATGTTCACCACGACGGACAGCGCGGTCAGCGGGGAGAGCGGGATGAAGGACAACAGCGCGAAGGAGATCGCCGCGAATGGCGTGTAGGTGAACTTCAGCGCCAGGTCGCTGTACCCGCCCCAGTCATACAGCGGGGACGGGGCGGCCGGGTCGTAGTACGGCTGGACGCCGCGGACGATCAGCCCGCCATCCCGGTAGACCGTCAGGTCGACCGGGAAAATCGCGCTGTACTGCTGGGCCAGCGCCCAGTAGGCCACCCAGGCCCCGACCACGACCGCGAAGGCAACGACCCCCGCCAGCAGCAGGCGCCCCTCGGGGGCCTTTCCCGGGCCGGCCGGACGCGGGCCGCCGCGCCGCCCGGGTCTTCGCAGCACAGTCACCCGCCCACAATAGTGGGCAGGGACTTCCTATAGCTTGTAGTACATGCCCACCCCCGCCACGGAGGACCGCACGGCTGCGCCCGCCAGAGCCGCGAACCGCATCCGCATGGCCAGCTTCGGCGCGCTGACCATGCTGATCCTTCAGTTCGTCCTCGGCGCTGCCTACAGCATCTACGGGACCGCGCCGACGAGCGCCAAGTCCGTCGGCATGTTCTCCAGCCCACTGCTCGCCATCCACGTGATCTTGGGCATCCTGCTGGTCATCGCCGCCATCATGCTGGTGGTGCGGGCCGCCCAGGCCAAGGCCACCGTGCTCATCGCCACCACGGTGGCTGGCCTGCTCACGATCCTCGGGGCGTTCGGTGCCGGATCCGCGTTCACCAGGGACGGCAGCAACGGAGCATCACTTGCCATGACCGTCCTTTGCGCGGTCGCCATGCTGTGCTATGCCATGAACGTGGTCATCCTCGGTAAGCCCGGCCTGGCCGGCCAGGAAGCCTGAGCCATGAGCGTCGCGGACGTCATTGGCTCCGGCCCGCTGCTGCTGGCCATCCCGGTAGCGGCGGCGGCCGGGGCCGTCACGTTCTTGTCGCCGTGCTGCCTGCCGCTGGTCCCCGGCTACCTGTCCTACGCGACGGGGATGTCCGGGGCCGCCGCCGAGCGGGACGCCGGCGGCAGCGCCGTGCCCGCCGCGCCCGGCGCTCCAGCCACCAAGGCCGCAAGGGGCCGGACCGTCGCCGGGACGCTGCTGTTCGTGCTCGGGTTCTCCGCCGTGTTCGCGACCTACGGGACCGTGCTCGGCGGCCTCGGGTCGCTGCTGCGCGACCATAATCAGGGACTCACGCAGATCCTCGGTGGCTTCACTATCGTGCTGGGCCTGCTGTTCGCCGGCGCGTTCGACCGGTTTACCTTCGCCGGGCGGATCTTCAAGCCCTCGGCCAGGCCTCGCGCCGGCCTGGCGGGCGCGCCACTGCTGGGCGTGCTCTTCGGTGTCGGCTGGTCGCCGTGCCTGGGGCCGACGCTGGCCGCCGTGCTGACGCTGTCGGCCTCGTCCGGCACCGCGGCCCGCGGCGCGTTCCTCGCCTTTGTCTACGGGCTCGGGCTGGGCATCCCGTTCCTGCTCGTGTCGGTCGCGTTCCAGCAGATGATGGGCATGCTCGGGTTCTTCAGGCGCAACGCGCGACTGGTGTCCCGCGTCGGCGGCGGCATGCTCATCGCGCTTGGCCTGCTTGAGGTCACGGGAGCATGGACGGCAGCCCTCGACTGGCTGCGCGCGCACTGGATCAACGGCTACAACCTGCCGTTGTAGCGCCCGCCCAGTCCCGGCTCGCCCCGCCGTTGCCGGCGCTGCTGAGGTGACGGACGGCATGCGCTGCCGGTACCGCATGTCCCACGGAAGCGTTCAGAAATACTAACCAGAACCGCGAAACGCACATCAGGGTAGCGCCGCACTCCAGAAACCTGGTTGCTCCTTAGTAACGTAGCTCTCGGCGAGTCGCGATCGCCGGGCAGCCTGCCCCAAATGCCGGTTATTCGAGGCATCCCAAGCATAGTGACAATCATGGTCAACCACTCCCATCGGGCCTAACTGATTTAGAGTTCGGTTGTGCTGACAACCAAAACGTCAATCAGTTAGGTCCGTCGACGGCGAACGACCACTAACGGGAG
>Ga0335072_10009724_pt1 | contig 13868 bp, 10 predicted proteins | sample Lox_Sample_21_FD_206725 | JGI IMG/M metagenome (GOLD analysis project Ga0335072, IMG submission 206725) | Soil microbial communities from Loxahatchee National Wildlife Refuge, Florida, United States - Lox_Sample_2.1 | ecosystem: Environmental > Terrestrial > Soil > Wetlands | place: USA...
CTAGCACTCCGGTCAGCCGCACGCGCTGTCTTGACCATCGACCTGACTCATCCCGAACGACAGTTCGCGGACGGCGCAATTGGCCTCTCGGTCGAGACGAAGGAGTTAGCCACCCAAAATCTAAGTGTCGGTAACAGCGCATTGGTGGCGCTCATGCGGTTGCTTGGGCCCGCCGTGCTGCGCGTGGGCGGCAACTCACTCGACCTCTCCTGGTGGACCAGCAACAATGAACCTGCGCCGGCCTGGGCAACCAGTGTAATCACTCCGATCACTTTGGCCAGCCTTCACCGACTCTTGATTGCAACCGGTTGGCGGGTGATCCTCGGGCTGGACCTGGGCCACTTCGATCCAGCGCGCGCGGCCAACGAGGCGAGAGTCGCCAAGCACATAATTGGTTCGCATCTTCTCGGGTTTGAGATCGGAAACGAGCCTAATGATTATGGTGGCCGCGCAATCGGCCTACGGTCCAGCACGTATAGCGCCGAGGAATATCTGAGTGAATTATCGAGCTATATAAATGCGATCCGTTCGGTCTCGCCCGGAGTCTCCTTCTATGGTCCCGATTTGGGATGGCAGCACGCCCAGCCTTGGCTGACAGAGCTCGCGTCGTCCAAGAGCCTCGCCTTTGCCGAACTCACCCAACATTACTATCCCACGACGTATAACCGGCCAGACGGTCCCTGCACCGAGACACCAGTTCCAACTGCCCTAGAACTCCTTTCTCCCGGCGTTCGCCAGCAGGAGAACGAAGCACTGCAGACCATTATCGCCGCTGGCGAGCTCGCCCACCTCCCGGTCCGCATTAGTGAGACGAACAACACGGCGTCCTGCGATGCACCCGGTGGTCCGGCTACAAGCCCGGTGTTTGCCAGCGCACTGTGGTCTTTGGACTGGACGCTGCGAGCCGCAAGCGCCGGCATCTCTGGGCTCAATTTTCACGGAAACCTGGGTCGCTGCCGACCGGAAGCTTTCGCACCGATGTGCACACCGGCTCACCCCGCGACGGCTCGAGAAGAACTCGCCGCTCGGCCCGAGTACTACGGCCTGCTTGCAGCTCGACAGTTGGAGGGCGGCCGGTTCGTGCCGACGCACTTGAGCACTGCGAGCCCGTGGCCAAATGTCACGACCTGGGCCACTCTCACGCCCAAGGGCGCCGTCCGAATCGCGATCGACAACCTTGGAACCAAATTCGTCTCACAGTCGATCTCTATTCCAAGCACTGGCTACAGGGCTACGAGCGAGCTGCTTGCCGGCCCCTCGATCAAGGCCACGAGCAACATAACCCTTGGCGGGAGTAGGCTACCGCAGGGGCGCTGGAGACCTGAGCGGATGCAACTGCGCGGGCGGACGGGCTTCTTCGACCTCCCTTTGCGTCCGGAAAGCGCGATGATCGTGACTCTACGTCCGACTCGGCCCCACGTCTGATTGCCGCGAGACCGCTTCGGAGGTTAGCGTCCCGCCAGTTTTACCAATGCCTGCATATATTTCTCGCACACATCGTCCCACGAGTACCGCTCGTGTATGACGGAGCGGCCACGGTCCGCCATCTCTCGTTGGATCGCCTTGGAGCTTACGACTGACCGGATTCGTTGCGCCAGCACGTCGGCGTCGCATGGAAATCTGTGCTCCGCAAAAGGCAGCACCTCAGCGTTGAACACAGTGTCCAACGCCAGGGTCGGCGCCCCGGCGCCCAGCGCCTGCAGCAATGCGGGATTGGTTCCGCCTACCGAATGGCCATGCACATACACAGCGCAGTGAGCCCATAGCTGAGTAAGCAAGCGTTGATCGTCGACATGACCGAGCCATTTCACCGCGCCCGCGGCCTCAGCCGCACGCAAACGCGCCTCGATTGGTGAGTCGAAGTTGGCGCTGCCGACGATAACGGCTCGCGGGGCCTGATCGGCAAGTCGCTCAAGAGCGTCTAGTATCAACTCGACATTATTCTCGGGGGCAAGACGCGCGACAACGAGCAGATACGGCTCGCCATCGAGACCCGCCGCGTCCAGACGATCCCGCGCTGTGTTTTCCAGCACCGGCGCTCCATAGGGTATGAAGATGGACTCACGACCAAAGCGCTCCTTCCAGATAGCACCGATAGCCAACGAATCGCAAATTAGTGTGTCGGCATTGCGAGCTGTCATCCAGGCCCCAGCACGAAAGAGGGTACGACCGAGACGCCCCCACTTGCCTCGCTCCCACTCGATCCCATCGGTGTTAACCGCAAACGGAGTACGCGCGGTACGGAGAAAGGGTAACCAGAACCCGTTGGCGATGTTAAGTACGAGGATCGAGTCGAAGCGGCGAAGGGCGGCGTCGGCGGTGGCGGTCATTCCGAATGTCAATGTTGAAAATGACTTCGAGTCGTAGCCCGGCGTCGCTATACAGCGCACCCCCTCTGTGACCCACTGCCGGCGTGCCTCGTCTCGCGAGCGGCAATATACAGTGACGGAATGGCCCGCGTCCAGCAGGTAGGGCGCGAGATGGCGGACAAGCGTCTCGTAGCCTCCGTAGGTACTTGGAAAACCACGACTACCCAAGATCGCCAGCTTCATGATGCCATCAATCCAGACTCACGTGGGGACTTCGCTGCATCAGGCACAGACATAGTCAACAGGCTACGGGTTTTAGCTCAGACCAAGTGGCAGCCATCGCTCCAGCCAGAAAGTCTGGCAAAGGCGCGGAAAGATCGCCACGACCGCCGCCTATGCCTTGGCCTGAGACGATTGCGTCAGCATACGCCTCGGTACGGGGGCTCGCTGGAAGCTCGCAGAAGCTGAGTATCTCGCGAACCGCCTGCCGAGGCGAGCGCGTCAGCTTCTCGTAGCTCACGAGCTGCGCGTACCGGTCGATGGCGGCAAGCGAGGTCGCCTCGCGCATGGAAACAATCCACTCCACGGCGGCACGAACTCGCTGATCGGTCTCTCCCGCAAGCTCCAGCGTCCGGAGATCGGCATTGGCCCTACTTTGCTCTACACCCTGCTTCCAAAGAATATCCCACTTTTGATCTTCTACACCCCACCAATCGGCATCTTCGACGGCGTGTGAGTCCGACCAGCGCGCGACTGACTCGAGCGTGGACCACGGGGAGCGTGTTGCGATCAAAAATCGGGCGTCCGGGAATAGCGCACGAACGAATGCGTGACGAAAGATGAGCTCGGGATACTTGTCTACCAGACGTCGCGAGCGACTTGCTCGCAGATACCAGGTGAAGAGAGCATGGGCACGCTCACAGACGTCCGGCCCGGCATCCCCGGGGCCAAGGCGCAAACGCCCGGCATGAGACTCGGCATAGGAGCCGATTATGTCCTCGTCCGCGCGAATCACGTGCCACAGGGCCTTGGGCTCGTTGAGAAAACCTACATCAGGATGGGCCGCGAGAATCCGGCCTAGGAGTGTCGTACCGCTTCTACCCATTCCCACGATAAAGATAGGCCGGTCGACCCGGCTCCCCACCAGGCCCGGTTTCCCCGCAGCATGGCGAAGGTTAGCAAAAACGACCGGATTCCACCACCGGCCCTTGGTCGTCGCCGGGCGCCCCTCGAAAAACGAATAGCCAACCAATCGCGAGCCGACCCGGCCTGGTGCTATGCGTAGGAATGTGCTGTCCAGCTGGGCAACCATGTGGTCAAGCTGAAATGGTAGCTGGTAGACGCCTGCGGCGCATATATCGAAATGCTCCGTGCCGGCATCAAGTCACCCCGTCAGCCGTCCTACTCCCGCGAGCGATTTCATAGACAGATATCAGTCTCTTATAGTGAACCTCTGGCGTGTTCTCCCGTCCGAGTCGCTCGTGTCCGCGTCGTCCCATCTGCTCGGCCAGCGGCCTGTCCAGCGCCAGCCGCCGGATGGCCGATGCCAAGGCCTGGGGCTGTCCGGGGGGCACTACCAAGCCATCCACGCCATCCTCGACCATCTCGGGCAACCCGCCCATGTCTGTGCAAATGACGGGAATTCCGACTGCACGGGCCTCCAGTAGGCTCATCGGATTGTTCTCGTGCCAGCGAGCGGGGATCAAGAAGGCGCGCGACCGTCGCAACTGCCTCAGCACCTCCGCCCGGCTGAGGCGACCCAGGTACTCGATGTTCGGCGAACGCTCGGCCGCGGCAAGCACGTCATCCTCCAGTGCTCCCCCAACACCCGCCAATGCGAGGGTCCCGAGACTCCGATCGTCTCCGGAGTAGGCGGCAAGAATGTCTTCTATCCCCTTGAGCTTCTCAAGCCGACCTGCGAAGAAGAAGCGTGGCTCTTCGTCGAGCTCCACAACGGGCTCCCTCATCTCGTCGGCCGAAAGAAAGTTTGGGACCACGTGGACCGTTGCTGGATCGATGCCCGAGGCGACGGCTACGCGACCAGCGAACGCGCTAGGTGCGATGTGCGCATCGATCTTTCGATAGCTGCCCCTCAACCGTGCTGTGCGCGCCTCGATCGCCGCCAGCAGGCTGCCCGCCAGCGAGCCCTTTATGCAGCGGTGCCGAACGACGTTCTCCACTGGTCCGGCCACGCAGAGATCGCACGGGGCGCCGTCACGGTACAGAACATAGGCCGGACACCCGATCTTGTAGTCATGCATGGTCAGCACGCTCGGAATCCCCTGCCGAGCCAACTCGTCGACGATCGACAGCGTCAGCTGATGATAGATGAGATGCATATGGGCAACGTCGGGCCGAACGTCGCCCAGCAGCCTGCGCAGCTTGAGTCGTGCGTCCATGGAGTAAACCGACGACGCAGCGTCACGCGCACGCGACGCAAGTGGACGCGCAGGATCGGTATAGTCGCGCCGCGGAGCAAAGTAGGCGGAATACGGCGACGGAGCATTACTCGGATGCTCCATCGCGAAGTCGATAATTTCGTGGCCGCGCGAGGCAAGGAGCTCTCGGGTATTGAACAGCGCGGTCTCAGATCCCGCGTGCGGATAGAAAAACTTGTGAATTTGCAGTATACGCATCGATGGCCGGTGACACGAAGAATGGTTAGCAACGTCAATACGGGAGAAGTGATCGTAAGTATAGCGTAGCGCATGCTGATATGAGCATCGATTACGAGCATACTACGAGCCGCCGACGAACAGTAAGCGGCTTTCTCGCGCATTGTCGCCAGCTGATTCCCGCGCTGGCAGGCCAGGTCGCGTATCGATTGGCGGGCTTTGCACGTAAAATTACCAGCACGTCGTTCGAGCCGGAGCCAAACAATGTTGCAGTTATATGCGACTCATTCCTACGATACGGATCGTCGCAGGCGATTGGGCTTCAACATACAGGTTGGAATGTCACGCTGTATTACGTTGACAGGAAGACAGAGTTCGCCACTAGCAGCGGCGATCGTGCATTTTTGCTCGATCGGGCCCGCTCTGCTGGCGTAGACGTCGTTCGGATCTCCCCTCGCCACGTGAGGTCGCTGCTCCGAGACCTTGTCAGACTGCATCGGGACCTACGTCGCCGTCGTATCGCGATCGGGGTCATTCAGTCTCACGCCGATCCGCGCTATGCCACGCTCGGACTGACACTTCCGACGGCCTTGATCCTTCACGACCCGGCGACCCACTCAGGTGATAGCGTGTCAGCCCTGCCGCTGACGATGAGACTGGTCGCACGTTTTGCCGAGTGTACGTCGGCGTGTCTAATCATCCATTCGTCGCTTCTGCTGGACCAGATTAGACCGCTGCTGCGCCGCGTGCCAATTGGCGTCGTTCCACACGGGGCAGAAATGGCGCTGGCGCCTGCTGCGGTACCTCGCGACCGGAGGCTTTTGATCTTTGGGCGGCTCTTTGCCTACAAGGGCGTCGACACGGCGCTGGAGGCGCTAGATCTTCTGCCCGAGAAGCTGTCGGACGTGAGACTGATAATCGCTGGCCGTGGACCACTCGCCGAGCTCGGCCGCGACCATCCCGGCGTGGAACTGCGCGATGAATACATTTCCGAGCGAGATGTCGACGATCTTCTAGACGACGTCCGCCTCGTCCTACTGCCGTACAAGGATGCAACCCAGAGCGGAGTTGGCCTGCTCGCAGTCGCGCGCGGCGTCCCGTGCGTCGTGTCCGCAGCCGGCGGCCTTCCTGAGCTGGTACAGGACTCTGAACCAAGTCTTGTGACTCCTCCAGGTGACGCTAAGCTGCTGGCAGATACTATCGTTGCGCATATTGATCATGATGAGCGATTGCGCAGCGCCATCTATCACCACGCGGCGAAGAATTATTCGTGGCCCGTGGTCGCGCAAAAGTTGTGCGCGGAGCTATGCCGGCTCGGTCTTATAGATGCGATGGTCCCTCCGCGAGGGTGAGATTGTGATTGAGCCCCGAAACCGAGTCACACTGAGCGAGTCCGACTCTGACACGAGTCTTCGAACCGAGACACCGATTCCTGGCAGTGTCACGGTGGTAGTTGTCAGCCACAACAGCGCGCGTCACATTCCTGGGTTGGGGCGAGCGCTGGCCGCCGGCTCGCTGAAGCCCACGAGGATGCTTATGGTCGACAACTCTTCGGTTGACAACACAGTCGCGCGAGCTCGCGCAGCCGGGTTCGAGGTGCACGAAACCGGATCCAACAACGGATTCGGGGCCGCGTGCAACGTGGCCCTCGCAATGGCCGATACTGAGTATGTTTTGATCTGCAACCCGGACGTCGTTCCGTCCTCGACTGCGGTTGAGCAACTGGTCTCGGCACTAACGGACGTTCCGGCAGCGGCTGTTGCCGGCGCAGCCTACGACCAGACCTTCCGGGCACGTCGTTTTTCTCGTCTTAGCGCGAACGTCTGGAGTTTTTTACCGGGCTGGATGCGAAGCCGCCTGAAGCGATTTGCAGTCGAAGTGACGGTGGATTTTCACGAGAAGCAGGTCCCGGTTGACTACGTCGTTGGTGCGTTTATGCTCTGCCGAGTAGGGGCGTTGCGCTCAGTTGGTGGCTTTGACGAGAGTTTTTTCTTGTACAGCGAGGAGGAGGATCTCTGCAGACGGCTTGGCGAAAGTGGATGGCAGACGCTGTTTGTTTCCTCCGTTCGACTTATCCACGAACACAGCACATCGAGCGAGGGGGTCAATATAGCTGCCATGGCGCCATTCCGCTTCCACAGTCTCTACTGGTACTACCGGAAGTACCACTCGCGCGCGTATGCGGAGCTTGCCCGCCTCATGATTGCGATGTGTCTGTTGACCCATCGCGCATATCGCGGACTCACAAAACAGTGTCAGGTTTACGGTCCCGGCGCGGTAACGGCGCCATTTCGGAGCATCGATAGAATTCGTCGCGACCATGAGCGTCGTATCGCGAAGCGTGTTGCCTGAGGTCTCCTGCCTGGGCCAGGCGCAGCAATGAACACCTGGTCGTCCTCACGCGACCGCGCCGCCCCCTGGCACGAGAGGTTGCAGACGCTGGGCAGCCTGCGCGCCTTGCTGCCCCTGCTTCTCGCCGCCCTGCTGTTTGTCCGCGTCCTCAACGACGACCGTTCGGCCCCAAACAGTCGCCATTCCGGCAGCCTGAACCTGTCCGCGGTCATTGCCCTGGCCCTGATCGCATTGGCCGGAATCACGCTGCTGCGCGCTCGTCGCGGTATTCTCGCCGCGGTGCTGATGGGGACCTGGCTGTGCGTGTGGATGGCAGTTGCAGTCCACACGAGCGGCGCCTCGACCGAGACGCTTAGGGAGGGGGTACGCGAGGCCTCGGTGGTCGCGGTGGGACTAATCGTGTATGACACCAGCGCGATCACCATGCGAATGGCGGTGCGCCTCGTGCAGTTGATCGGCGCCGTTCCGGCGGTGCTCGCGCTTTACCAGCTGGCGACCCACACGGGCATGCTGGTGGCCCACAACATCCGGGCCAACGGCACCTTTGCCCATCCCAATAGCGCGGCGATGTTCTTTGCGATCGCTGCCGCCGCGTCGCTGTGGTTGTATCTCGACAGCCGCCAGATGGCCGATGTGATCCTCACGGCGCTTTTCTCGGCGGCCCTGATCGCGACCTTCAGCATCGACGGCTTGGCGGCGGTGACCGCGATACTGATAGCTCTCGGCGCGCTACGTTCTGGCCCGCCGCAGGCCAAACTCGTCCCCGTGGCGATCGCGGCGGCGATCGTGCTTGTCTTCTTTGCGACCCCTCTCGGCTCCAAGCGTGTCGCAGGCGAGACCGCCACCAACCTCACCGCGGCCGAACGCGGCGAAACGACGAGTACGCTCGACACCCGTCTCTATCGGTGGAAGACTCTGCTGCCGGAGTGGGAAGACGCCCCGGTGATGGGTCAGGGGCTCGGCGTGACGACGACGGCTGAGGGCACCCGCGCCGAGCCGCTCAATGGGCTGCTCCCCCACAACGAATACATCCGGTACCTTGTCGAGACGGGCGTTATTGGCATCGTGATCCTGCTGGCAGCGCTCGTGATCCTCGTCCGCCGGCTCCTGCGCATACGCGGAGACCCGAGTGATGTCGCAACACCGATGGGTGCCAACCTCGCGCTGGCGGTAGTCGTGGGCTGTCTGGTGAACTCGCTCGCCGACAATACCTTGCTCAACAGCCCGAGCTGCTACGCCGCCGCGTTGATCGTCGCAGCGGCGCTGGGCCTGGGATACGGCGGAGGGCAAGCGACAGCGATGCGGGACCTGCGCGCTGCCGGAGCAGGCGACGGGGGTGGTCGTCCCGAAGGATCGCAGTTAGGACCGACGTCCTGAGAGAGCGGCCGGCCAGTCGCGGCGGAGGCAGGGCCCCTCGAGCCGGGCACGACCGTCGTGCGAACCGATCGACCAGCGCTTGAATCGCGAAGGAGGCGTTATTTGACGAGCGATCTCATGGCCTCGATCGTTCCGAGTTGGCGCACCACTGGATGCCACCGTATACTTTGTCGGCATGGATCGTGCGTTGGAGCCGGCGAAGTTGCTGTCTTCGCTTTCCGAGCAGCAAGCACTGCTCGCCGCCGCCATTGGCGCCGCTGCGTCGCCTGAGGGCGATCTTCACATTCTTGAGGCGGGCTGCGGGCAGGAATGGCCTATCAGGATCCCCGGAGTGCACCTGCGCATCACAGGCGTCGATCTAGACGCGGACGCACTGCGTATGCGCCAGGAGCAGCAGGGCGATCTCGATGAGGCCATCGTCGGCGACCTCCTGTCATGCGAGCTGCCCGCAAATTCCTTCGATGTCGCCTACTGCTCGTTTGTGCTGGAGCACATTGCCGGCGCGGAAAGGGTACTCGACAGGCTGGTGGGCGCCGTGCGGCCCGGCGGACGTATCGTTGTGCTTGTACCCAACGGCCGCTCGGTATATGGGTTCGCCTCCAAGCATGCACCGCTCCGTGCCGCGATCCTCTACAAGCGCTACGTAGAGGGCCGCAAGGATGCGGGAAAGCCGGGCCATGCGCCATACCCTACGGTCTACGACCCTGTCGTAACGCTCGACGGAATGCGAGACTACGCGGCCAGAAATGGACTGACCGTCATTGAGGAGTATGGAATCGACTACGTGCTGCGCCACTTCGCGTCGCTGGGGCCCGTGGTAAGTCAAGCCATGCGCGCGGTCGCCCGTGCCTCGCGCGGGCGCCTTACCGCCAGCCACAACAATCTCGGGTTTGTACTTCAACTGCCAGCTTAGGCCGATGCAGAGGCTCAAGCGGACCGTACATGTCATCAACCTGCCTTTGCTTTTCGTAGTGCTACTTGCGCCAAGACGTGCACTTATTCACGATGATCTCGGTAGATGGGAACGAATCACCAGCAGCAAACGCCTCGAAATATTGGGTTATCCCGAGTATCGGACGCTGCTGCTCTACAGGCTTCACTGCGTGCCACTGTTATGGCTGCTCGCCCGCATCGTGTGTGTCTTTCTGCGGCCAGAGCGAACACTGTTTATCAAGACCCAGAGAATTGGTCCTGGGCTCTATATCCAACACGGCTTCGCGACGATCATTGCCGCGAGTAGTATCGGATGTGACTGCTGGATCAACCAGCAGGTCACCGTCGGCTACGATCATACCGCTCGCGCACCAGCGATCGGTGACAACGTTCGTATTTCCGCGGGCGCCATTGCGGTCGGCGGAATTCACATCGGTAATAACGTGACCATCGGCGCGGGCGCGGTCGTAGTAAAGGATGTCGATTCCGACACCGTTGTCGGAGGCGTACCCGCCCGCCCGTTGAGAACAGGACGACCCGTCGGATAGGCGACTCAGATTGGGGCGTGTTGCTCACGATTCGCTAGACAGGATGGAGTTGTGTTTGTGGCGGCTCTATCCAGTTGGCGGTGAGGAAGGAACTCAACGATGAAGCGACGTAGGCATACGCCGGAGCAGATCATCCGCAAGCTGCGGGAAGCTGAGCGGCTACTCGGGGATGGCAAGACGATTTCGGAGGTCATGAAGGCACTTGAACTCTCCGAGCAGACGTTTCACCGGTGGCGCAACCAGTACGGCGGGATGAAGGCGGACGACGTCAAGCGGTTGAAAGAGCTGGAGCGCGAGAACGGCCCTTTGAAGGCGATCGTGGCTGATCAGGCGCTGGAAAACCGAGCACTCAAGGAGATCTCCTCGGGAAATTGGTAGGCCCAGTTCACCAGCGCCAGGCGGTCGCGATACTCCGCGACCGTCTCGGCGTCAGCGAGCGCTGGGCGTGCCGGGTCGTCGGGCTGCCGGAGTGGGAAGAATCCCCGGTCCTAGGGCGCGGCCTGGGCACGACGACAACCAGCGAAGCCACGGCCACGAATCGACTGAACTGGCTGCTGCCGCACGACGAATACATCCGCTACCTCGTCGAGACCGGCGTCGTCGGGCTGGTGGTAACAGTCCGAGTGTTACGCCGCGGCGCTGATCCTCGCGGCGGCGTTGGCTGTGCCCGAGGTGCAGACCCGAGAAGTCTCGGTCCCGCGAATCGCCCAAGGATGCCTCACGCAAAGCGGCAGTCGCGTAGGATTCGTGCAGATGGTACAACGAAGACTCGGAGTACTCGCCGAGGCGCCCCTTCGGTGGGAGTCTCGGCTGCCCTTCGGGGGTCGAGCGGTCTATGCGCGCCGCCACATCCGGGTGATGTGGCCCTATCTCACGCCGCGCAAGCTCGCGAACATCGCCTTAAACGAGCTGGAGATGCGCGCAGCCCGGCCGCGGCCGAGGAGCGTCCCTCCGTATATCAAGATCGAGGCAACCCCGCTATGCCATATGAAATGCCCCGGCTGCTGGCACCACAGCAAGGCATACAAGAAGACGCTCGACAACAACATGCACCTGACGGTCGCGCGCGTCGCGCGGATCGTGGAACCTGTCTCACGCGACCTGGTAGGCGTTAGCCTCAGCTTCGGCGGAGAGCCGCTACTCAACCGCGAACTCCCCGGGATCGTCGCCTACCTACACGGCCTCGATATAGGCACGAGCTTCCCTACCAACCTCTCCGTGCCACTAAGCACCGAACAGGCTGAGTCGTTCGTGCGCTCCGGCCTGGACCTCATGAACGTTAGCCTCGACGGCGCGTCCGAGGAGACCTACCGGCAGTATCGGATCGGCGGCCGGTACCCACTGGTACTCGAGAACGTCCGCCAGCTAGCAGACGCCAAGCGGCGCCTCGGCGCATCGCGGCCGCTGCTCATATGGAAGATGGTCGTCTTTCCGCACAACGCACACGAGGTCCAGCTCGTGCGCGACACTCACGGATCGCTCGGCTTCGATGGCTACGAGCTCGTGCCGGACAAGGACTCCAGGGATCATGTTGACGTCGAGAAGGCGCAGCGAAAGATGATTGCCCAGCGCAAGCCCTGCTTTCACCCCTGGAACACCACCGTGATCGGCTGGGACGGCTCAGTAGAGCCCTGTTGCAAGCAACTCAACTCGATCAAGCTCGGCGACGCCGCCGACGCTGGTCTCCTATCCGTCTGGCGCAGCGACCGCTACGCCGCGCTTCGCGCCGGCTTCGACCGCAAGGGCTACGGGGACAAGATGCATCCGGTCTGCCGGCGCTGCATTGGGCTCGATCGTTAAACCACAGGCCACCCGAGCGCCGCGCTGCCGGCGAAGCGCTGGTTGCCACCATTGGTTCTACGTATGAGCCTTTGTTGACGCCGCTCAGCTTGTCGCCTGCGTCCCCTTCGACGGTAATGTTGTTCGTCGCGGCGTCATTGCTGAGTTCTATGGGGCGATCGGGTAGAAGTGGCCGTCTACCCCGATTTTGTTGCCCGATTTAAGTTCTGCGACATTCGCCACAACCCCGCTGGTATTAATCGTAATCTCAGCCGGCACACTAGCCCCCGGGTATGGCACTACGAGCAGTCGGTTATGCGCGGGTCGTGCTGATGGCGCTGTGTTCGGAATCTTGAATAGCTGCGTGCCCCCCGTAAGAGTCGCTGTGAGGGTCAGCGTGCCGCTTAGATATACAAGACCATTTTGCACCGCGTATTGGACCTTTGGCGCATAGCCGCTTGTTGGTTCGAGATGTTCGTTGAGTTCTTCAATTTCTCTCCAGACGAGTTCTTCTTCCGCGCGGTGGACCCCCACCAACACCCAGGTCAGGTTGGCGGAATCATCGCTACGTAGGAAGGTCGCGACATCCCCCACTCCCAATGTCACCGATCCTGCGGCTATCGTGATGTTGCCGCCTTTTTCGATCACGGTGCCCGCAACTGTTGCACGGAGCCTTACGGTCTCTCCTGTTGCGTGTCGCCCGTACATCGTTTTTATCACAGTGCCCGCATTGGATAGAACGACCTCGCGAGCGCGATTGATCGTGAGGACAGCTGACGTGGCAGTGACCAATGTAGTTCCCAAGCTTGTCTGGGCATAGCTGGTCAAACGCTGAGCGACACGCGAACTGACACGCCCACCGGAGGTAGCATCGTTCATAACCCAATGATCTACAATTCCGTAAGCGTAGCCACCGGCCTCGCCCCATGCGCCTTCCTCATATTTCGCGAGATAACCTCCACCTTCCCCGCCTTGCGCTAGGGGAATTGTCGCTGGGCCTTCGGTGCCATTTGCTTGAACTGGGGACGAGATCGTCAGCGTTGTCCCTTCGATGCTGGTGACGGTCGCACCAGCGGGGACACCCGGACCACTGATTTTCTCTCCAACGGTCCACGTACCTTGTACTTTTTCCAACGTTGTCGATCCGACTGTCGCCGTACCTACCGCGTAACCGGTACCTTCACTGCCTGCGTTGGACAGTTTTGCGTCAAAAACATTGATATTAGCGGCACCAGCGCGGGCGCGTACGCAATAAGGCATATTCTCCCAGTCGGTGCCGTACCAGTTAATGTTGTTCGCGGCATCTACGAGAACGCCAAGTTCAGCATTTTGGTTTGTGCCAAGCATAAAGGCACATGCCTGTGGGGCATTCTTCGCCGGTTCAGATACGGTGCCGGAGAGCAGGTACATTCGGGTCAAGGTCACATGGGTAAATTTCAGAGCGGATTTCAGCGTTACTTTCGTCCCCGCAATCGATGCGACTTCGGCCAGCTCGTTAGCGGCACCCTCACCAACACTAAATACCTTGTTTGCTTCTAGGCCGCTCGGGATTTCTTTTAATTCTAGGGTAGTTGCCCCTTTTAGCGCTTCCGCACTGAGTGTCGTCCCGTAAAGGAACTCACGCGACAATTCTACATTCGTGCCGACGCGTTCCGAAGGTTCCTCGCCATTAAAGTACGTTCCGGCATCGAAATATATCTTTTCGCACTGGCCGGTCATCTTGAGACAGCGATTTATTGTCGCCTGCGCTCCCGTGTTCTGCCGCCACACCGAGCAGTTTCGGAACTGTATGTACTGCATTGGGCATTTAGCACTTATCGGGCCACCCTGGAACCATATACAATGGCCGCCCCAACTGCCCGTTATTGATTTTTCCGAATACTTGCGTCCAAACTGTATGTTCTCGAAGGTGCTATCGGACAAACCTCCCGTATTTTCGGTTCCCCCTTCCACTC
>Ga0335072_10009725_pt1 | contig 13868 bp, 14 predicted proteins | sample Lox_Sample_21_FD_206725 | JGI IMG/M metagenome (GOLD analysis project Ga0335072, IMG submission 206725) | Soil microbial communities from Loxahatchee National Wildlife Refuge, Florida, United States - Lox_Sample_2.1 | ecosystem: Environmental > Terrestrial > Soil > Wetlands | place: USA...
GGGTCTGACCGCGTTCGTAGCCTACGACGCCCGGCTTGCCGATGCGGCGGCTGCTGCAGGGCTGCCGGTGGAGGCCCCGGCCTCGGGAGTATGAGCTGGGCGGCCCGATGAAATCAGCTGGCCAGGTCGGCGGGGACTGTCCTGGTGGCGGGCACGGTGAGGGTGATCCGCAGGCCGTGCGGCTGGTTGAGCTGAGCCTGCGTGGTGCCGCCGTGAGCGGCGGCGACCGCGGTGACGATCGCCAGGCCCAGGCCCGACCCGGGCCGGACGGATGGCGCGCAGGAGCGGTAGAAGCGGTCGAACAGGCGGGAGAGCTCACCGGCCGGCACGCCCGGGCCGTCGTCGCTGACCTCGACGACCACGGTGCCATCGCTTTCCTCGGCCAGGATCGTGGCCACCGTGCCCGCCGGGGTGTGCGTGCTGACGTTGGCCAGCAGGTTATCGGCGGCCCGGCGCAGCAGTTCCTCGTCGCCCTCCATCGTCAGGCCAGCGTCGATCGTCGCGCACCAGGTGCGCTGGGGGTCGGCGACACGGGCGCGGGCCACGCAGCCGTGCAGCACCTCGCTGAGGTCGACCGGCTCGTCCTCCTGGACGGGATGCTGGTCGAGGCGGGCCAGCCGGAGCATGTCGTCGACCAGCCCGCTCATCCGCGTGGCCTCCAGGGTGATTCGGCGCATCGCTTCGTCGACCTGCGGCCGCTCGGTCAGCGCGCCCTGCTGGTACAGCTCGGCGTTGGCCCGCAGCGACGCCAGCGGGGTGCGCAGCTCGTGGCTCGCGTCGGCGAAGAACCGCCGGGTAGCCTCCTGGCTGGCCTCACGTTCGGTGATGAAGTCCTCGATGCGCGACAGCATCCCGTTCAGCGCCACGCCGAGCCGGCCGACCTCGGTCCGCGGATCCTGCGGGCCGACGCGGCTGGTCAGGTCGCCGGCGGTGATCGCGTCGGCCTGGCCCGCCATGGTCTCGATCGGCCGCAGGCCGCGGCGCATGATCCACGCGACGCCGCCCGCGGCGACAAGCCCGGCGGCCGCCGACCCGATGACCAGGATCAGCGCGAGCTGGCCGACCGTTCTGTTGACCCCGGCGAGGCTGGTGTAAGCCACAAGCACGGTGCGGCCAGGACCAGGCCTGGCCAGCAGCCGCAGCGGCTCGTTCCCGCGGGTGCTTGTCGTCGTCCACGGCTGGCCGCTGGCGACCATCGCCTCGAGGTGCTTCTGCGACCCGAGCCGGGGGGCCAGCCCTCCGCCGCCGACGACGATGCCCCTGATCGTCAGGCTGGGCGACACGCCCTGGACGGACGTGCCGGTGACGAGCTCGACCGAGAACGGCTGCAGGAACGGCGCATGGAGGCGGGCCGAGGCCGGGACCTGGGTGCTATGCGGCTTGACGGGCACGCGCTGCACCTTGCCCTGTGGCGGGCGCCCGAACACGGGGCTGTCCATCTGCGCATTCCTCGAAATCACATTGGCCAGCCGGTACAGGCCGATGAGGTTCTGCAGCTGCGAGTCGGTCTGGCCGGTCAGGTACGTGCGGAGCGCCGTGACCCCGGCGACGTCGAACGCGGCCAGCGTGACGAGCGTGACCAGCAGCACACCGGCCAGGACCCGGGTACGCAGCAGGGCCCGGCGAGGCCGCCCGAGCCTCATCGCTGGCCGTCCGTGACGCTGAGCTCGCGTGGCAATCGCAGCGTGTAGCCGACGCCGCGCTGGGTGTGGATCACGTCCGGGCCGAGCGCGGCGAGTTTGCGCCGCAGGTAGGCAACGTATGTGGCGACGACCGTGCTCGACCCGCCGAAGTCGTAGTCCCAGACGTGGTCCAGCAGCTGCGCCCGGGTGAGTACGCGTCCCGGGTTCAGCATGAGGTAGCGCAGCAGCCGGAACTCGGTCGGTGACAGCTCGATCTCCTGGCCGCCCCGGCGCACCTGGTAGCTGTCCTGGTCCAGCTCGATGTCGGCGAACGTGAGCACTGGCCCGCCGGCCCGTTCCGGCCGGGTGCGGCGCAGCACGCTGCGGATCCGGGCCGCGAGTTCCTCCAGGCCGAACGGCTTCGTCAGGTAGTCGTCGCCGCCGATCGTGAGCCCGCTCACCTTGTCGGCCTGGGTGTCACGGGCGGTCAGGAAGATCACCGGCACCCGGCTGCCGTCCCGGCGCAGCCGGCGCACCACGTCGAAGCCGTCCAGGCCGGGCAGCATCACGTCGAGCACCAGCAGGTCGAACCGGCCGCCGCGGGCCAGCCTCAGAGCGTCAGCGCCGTTGTCGGCGGTGGTCACGTCGAACCCCAGGAACCGCAGCGACGCGGCGACCGCGTCGCACAGGAACGGCTCGTCGTCCACGACCAGCAGCCCGCCGTGATCGGCAGGCAGGTCAGCCGCCAGCTCGCCCATCAGCACGCTCCCTCTCCCGGCTGCCATCGGATCACCTCACCGCTAATCCCCTGTGTGATCTGGATTTGAGTTTGATGTGAGCCCGCGGCCGGCGCCGGTCGCTCCCCGTACCTCACACCGAACTCACACGCAACGCGCGCGGCGATCTGACGTCCGGCCAGGAACATGGTGCCGCCGGGACCTTCGGCCCAAGGATAAGGACGAGCAGGTGAAACAGGACAGTGCCAGCATCCGCCGTCGCGGGCGCGGCCTGCGCCGGGCCACCGTCGCAGCCGCCGCGACCGCCCTCCTCGCGGCGGCGTGCAGCGGCGGCGGGTCACGCCCGCCGGGCCCGGCAACCCCGGGCCCGGACAGCGTCCAGCAGATGGACCTGTTCGCGCGGTGCATGCGCAGTCACGGCGAGCCAGACTTCTACTTGACCAGCCGGCAGGCCAGCCCCAACTCCTCGGGCACGGTCCTGTCGATCATGGGGTATCAGGTCACCGGCATCGATCCCCAGACCGCCCAGTTCGCCACCGCGATGAAGTCGTGCAAGCACCTGCTCCCCGGCGGCGGCGGTCAGCCCATTAGCCAGAAACAGCTCAACAGCCTGGTGAAGGAGGCCGAGTGCATGCGCGCGCATGGCTTCCCCGACTACCCCGATCCCGAGCGCGCGCCGAACGGCGGCGTCGAGGAGCAGCCGCTGCCCTCCAGCATCGACACCAGCTCCCCGCAGTTCCTGGCCGCGGAGAAGGCCTGCGGGGCGGAGTAGCGACGATGCGGACCCCGGCAGCGCGCAAGGCGCCCATGGCAATAGGAGAGCACGCGATGAACGGCAATTCCAGCGGCCGCCGCGATTCGCTGCTGCCGAACGAGGGCACCGGGCTGAGCGTGACGCAGCTGCAGGGCATGCAGCAGCAGAACCTCAGGAACGCGGTCAAGGCCGCACACTGCATGCGAGCGCACGGAATCGAGGACTTCCCCGACCCCGACGGGTCCACGCAGGACTCCGGCGTCAACTGGGCGCCGGTGCAGTCGGCCATCCAGCGCGGGCGCGTGAACACCAGCACACCGTCCTACGAGGCCGCGTACGACGCGTGCTCGGGAAAGCGGGTCGGCGGACCAATCCCCCTAACTTCGCGCCGGGGTTCGTGGCGCCGTCACCCCGCCCAGGGTCCGGCGGAGGGCCCGGGTCCGGGTGACCCAGCGCCGGTTCGGCGCGGCCGGGCCGCGCGCGTGGCGTTGTGGTCAGGTTACGACGATCACCTCGACGCCGACGGCGTCGTAGGTGCCGCGGGCCCGCGCGTCCCGGGTTGCCAGGGCCGCGCCGTGTTCCTTGGCGGCCAGGGCGACGAGCGCGTCGTACACGGCCCCGCCGGCGATGCCGAGGCGTGCCAGCGTGTCTGGCAGCTTGCGGGTGCGGGACCCGCTCAGCACCAGCGGGGCGGAAAACCGGGCGGTCAGCAGCCGGGCGGCGTCGGCGGGCCCGAGCCGGGCGTCGCCGGGCAGCCTGGTGAGAACGGAGTAGGTTTCGGCCAGAGCGTGACCGGCGAGGGCCACGTCCTGCCCGTTCCACCACCGCACCACGGCCGCGTGATCGTGATGTGACCGGACGAGGAGGGGAATGGCGACGCTGGTGTCGAGGGCAATCGTCACTTTCGGCCAGCGTCAATAAGCGCGAAGACCACGTCGTCATCGACCGGGCTGTCGCCGGCCGCGACGAGCACCCCGTTTTCTTCGACCAGGCGTGCCGTGCGGCCCGTGGGCAGGATCTGCGCCCCGGCGCCGTATGGCGAGATGTCAACCCTCGTGCCGGGGAGCAAGCCGAGAGCGTCGCGGATGGGCTTGGGCAGCACCACCCGGCCCGCCTGGTCGATGATTGCCTCCATGGGAAAACGATACCATCACAATCCCATAGCCTCGCTGGCGTCGGCGGTGGAATGGAACGCCCTGGCGTCGGCGGTGGAACGGGACGCTCCGGCCCCGGCAGCGCTTAGCTCTCGCCCGGTGGGCGGAACTCCGCCGACCCGGATCCTGACCTGGACGTGCATGCCGCCGCCGGGCAGGGCCCGGGCGGTGAGGGTGCCGCCGTGCGCGGTGGCGATCGCCCGGACAATCGCCAGCCCCAGCCCATACCCTTCGCCCTCGCTGCTCCGCGTGCCGGCCAGTCGCTGGAACGGCTGAAGCAGCCGGCCGATCTCACCTGGCGGGATCACCGGCCCGGTGTTGGCCACCGACAGCGTCGTGTGGCCGTCCGGCCGGCCGGTCTCGACCTCGACCGTGCCACCGGGAACGTTGTGCCGCACGGCGTTGTCCACCAGGTTCGCCACCAGCCGGGTGATCAGGTCGGGGTCGCCGAGCAGCGGCGCGGGACCGAGCGACGTCACCACGTCCAGCCCGAGCCGCCCGGCCTCCGCGGCGGCGGCCGTCAGGCAGCCCCGGGCCACCTTGGCCAGGTCGGCGGGCTCGGACCGGCCGAGCCCGGCCTCGCTGGTCGCGAGCGTGAGCAGCGCCTCCAGCATGCGTTCCTGCTGCTGGCCAGACTCCAGCAGCTCGGCGCCGGTAGTGCGCCACTGCTCGGCGGTGCTGCCCGGGTTGCGCAGCGCCACCTGCAGCAAGGTCTTATCCAGGGTCAGCGGGGTGCGCAGCTCGTGTGCGGCACTGGCCACAAAGTTCCGCTGCGCGGTGAACGACGCCTCCAGCCGGGCGAACAGCCCATCGAGGGTGTCGGCGAGGTCCTTGAACTCGTCGTCCGGGCCGGCCAGGGCAAGGCGCTCGTGCAGGCTCCTGGCGGAGATGCGCTGCGCGGTCGCGGTGATCGCGCGCAGCGGCCGCAGCACCCGCCCGGCCACCAGCCAGCCGAGCGCGAACGCGAGCACGGCCATCATCGCCAGCGCGAAGCCCGACTGCACCAGCAGCGTATGCAGGTCGAACGCGTGCGCCCGCTGCTGGGCGTATCGCTCCACACAGCCGACCAATGAGGGTGGATGCACGTGACGGCAGGCGGCCGGCGGGAGGACCATCTGGGACCGTGAGGAACCCTGCACAACGGGCGTGCCGACGGCCGCCGAGGCCGGCACGATCGTCTCGCCCGCAGTCCCCCGGTAGAACAGCCAGAACGTGAAGCCGAGCAGCCCGGCTCCGCACACAGTGAACAGGCTGCCGTAGAGCAGGGTGAGCCGTAGCCGCGCGGTCCAGCGGGGCAGCCGCAGCCAGGCCCGCGGGCCGCCGGGCCGTCCGGCCGGGCTCGTCATCGTTCCCCGCCGATCCGGTAGCCGCCCTCGCGCACGGTCTGGATGAGCGGCGGCTCGCCGAGCTTGGCCCGCAGTCGTCCGACCGTGGTCTTGACCGTGGTCGTGAACAGGTCGGCGCTCTCGTCCCACACCCGCTCCAGCAGCTCCTCGGCGGTGACCAGGGCGCCCTGCGCGGCGAGCAGGCACTCCAGCACGGCGAACTCCTTGGGGGTCAGCGCCAGGCGGCGTCCCGCCCGGAACGCGACGCGCCGGGCTGGGTCGGCGGACAGGTCGCCGTGGCCGAGCACGGGGGGCAGCGGCACGCTGGCACGCCGGCCTAGCGCCCGGATCCTGGCCACGAGCTCGGCGAAATCGAACGGCTTGGGCAAATAGTCGTCCGCGCCCAGCCCGAGGCCGTCGACTCGGTCTGCGACGGTGCTCGCGGCCGTCAGCATCAGCATCCGGGCCGCGCACCGGTCGGCGGCCAGCGCCCGGCACACGTCATCGCCGTGCAGCCCGGGCAGGTCCCGGTCCAGCACGACCACGTCGTAGCGGGTCAGCGCCACGTGGTCGAGCGCGTCCTGCCCGTCGAACACCACGTCGACGGCCATGCCCTCGTCGCGCAGCCCCGACGCCACCGCCTCGGCGAGCCGTTTGTGATCTTCAACCACCAGCACTCTCATGCCCTCTCCCACCAGGCGCAGCTGCGCAGCGCGGTCAAGGCGGCGGAGTGCATGCGCGCGCACGGGTACCCGGACTACCCGGACCCCACGGAGCGCAGCGGCCAGGTCGTCGAGCCGCCGATGCCCACCAGCATCGACACCAGCACACCGCAGTTCCAGTCCGCAACCCAGACCTGCAATGCGAGCCCCTGACCGCGCCATGGCGATCAGCGCCCTGGGCGGGATCGCCCTGCTCGCCGCGGCGTGCAGCGCAGGCGGCAGTGCCGGCGGCGCGGCGGCGTCATCGGCATCGATTCGCGAGCCGTACCTGGCTTACTCGCGGTGCATGCAGACCCACGGCGCGCCGTTCTGGCCCGACCCGGCCAGCACGATCACCAGCGGCAGCCCCGGGTACACGATCACCCAGCGGATCCTGGCGCAAGAACGCGGTCGGTCCTGGAACGCGGCGCTGAGCGCCTGCGCCACGAAGGAGCCCGCGCAGCTCCCGTTCACCGAGGCACAGCTCGAGGCCGCCAAGACCAGGCTGCTGAAGCTGGCCCAGTGCATGCGCACACACGGGTTCCCCGACTGGCCAGCTCCGGAAATCAGCCCTGACGACATTGGCTTCCTGCCACCCCGCGGGGCAGACCCGGCCAATCCGAAGTTCAAGGCGGCGCAGCAGGCATGCCATATGCAGTCTGCGCCGTGACCGGGGGAACGAGGCGCGGCGGCCAACGCGCCCGGCTTTCTTCACACCGAACTCACACGCAACCCGCGCGGCTGTCTGACGCCCGGACACGAGCATTGTGGCGCCGGGACCTTCAGCCCGACAGGACGAGGCGATCACGTGAACGACAGCAGCGGCCGCCTGGGTGGCGTTCGGCCGCGGTGCACCGCGGCGGTGGCCGCCGCGCTGGTCCTTGCCGGGCTTGCGGTGGTGGCCTGCGATGGCCAGGGCTCGCACTCGGCGGGACCGGGCACGAGTTCCGGTCAGAACATGGCGGTGGTCCTCGATTCGTACGCGTCGTGCATGCGCGGCCACGGTGTGCCGAACTTCTACTTCACCCACCCGGCTGCCCCTCCGAGCGCTCCGCCGCCAGGCACCTTCGGCGGGTGACCGACCACAAGATCAGCGACCCGAACCGGCCCGGCCCGACCCGACCCGACCCGAAGGGTGATAGGCGATGAGCAGTACCGAAGCACGAGAGCAAGCGGGCGAGGTGGCGGTGCCCGAGCAGGCGGCACCCGGCGGCGTGGCCGTGACCGGCTACCGGCGGCGGCGGCACGGCTGGATCCTGGGCCTGGCGGTCGTCGTGGTGGTCGCGGCCGTTCTCGGCGGCGCCGATGCGGCAGGAGTGTTCAGCTCGGTCAAGCCGACAGTGACCAGCAACGGCTACGCCACCAGCGCCAAGGCGGTGACGCGGGGATCACTGACCGAGCAGACGCAGGAGACGGGGACGCTCGGTGACGCCGGGGCGTACACGGTGGTGGTTCCGGGGTCGTCGGGCTCGGGCGGGTCGGGATCGCCGGGCTCGGGAGCGAGCACGTTCACGTGGCTGCCGTCGACGGGGCAGACGATCCGCCAGGGCCAGGCGATCTACCAGGTCTCCGGGACCCCGGTGGTGCTGCTGTACGGCAGCGTGCCCGCCTACCGGGACCTGTCCGAGGGCATGACCGGCGCGGATGTCACCGAGCTGAACGCCGACCTGGTCACCCTCGGCTACGCCACCGCTGCCGCGCTGGGCCCCCGCTCGGGCTGGGATTACTTCAGCGGCGAGACCGCCTACGCGCTGGGACTGCTGCAAGCCCACCTGGGGCTGACCCAGACCGGGAGCCTGCCGCTGGGGCAGGCGGTGTTCCTGCCCGGCGCGATCCAGGTCACGGCCCTGGGCACCAGCGCGGTGCCCGGGGGTGCGGCCACCGCCGGGGCCACGGTGCTGACCGCCAGTTCGCTGACCCCGGTCGTCACGATCGACCTGGACGCCTCGCTGCAGACCGAGGTGAAGGCCGGCAACAAGGTGTCGGTCACCCTGCCCGACGGGTCGGTCACGCCAGGAGTGATCTCCTCGATCAGCGCCGCGTCCTCGTCATCCAGCTCATCGTCGTCTTCCTCGTCCTCGTCGGGCAACGGCTCGAGCCCTGGGAACAGCGGGTCAGCCGCAGCGACGATCACGGTGGTGGTGTCGCTGGCCAACCCGAAGGCGGCCGGGACCCTGAACCAGGTCCCAGTGCAGGTGACGATCACCACCGGCAGCGTGAGCAACGTGCTGATCGTGCCGGTGGACGCGCTGCTGGCCCAGCCAGTGAAGGGGAATGGGGAGGCGGGTGGGGGCTACGCGGTCGAGGTCACCGGCCCTGGCGGGCATCACCTGGTCAGGGTGACCCCGGGCCTGTTTGACGACGCCGCCGGAACCGTGCAGGTCAGCGGGAACCTCACCCCCGGCCAGCACGTGGTGGTGCCGGGCATATGAGCAGCCACGCCGTGATCCCCACGGCCCAGCGCACGGCGCCTGGCGCGGCACCAGAACCCGTGCTGGAACTGGTGACGGTGACCAAGGTCTACCCGGGCAGGCCGCCGGTGCCCGCGCTGCGGGGCGTGAGCCTGCAGGTGGCGGCCGGGGAACTGGTCGCGGTGCTGGGGCCGTCGGGGTCGGGCAAGACCACGCTGCTGCACCTGGCCGGCACCCTGGACCTGCCGACCGCCGGAACCGTCAGGGTCACCGGGCTGGACGTCGCCGCGCTGGGCGACCGGCAGCTCGCCGGGCTGCGCGCCGCCAGCATCGGCTTCGTGTTCCAGCAGTTCTTCCTCGCCGAACATCAGCTGGTCCTCGACAACGTCGCCGACGGCCTGCTGTACGGCGGGGCCGGCTTGACGCAGCGCCGGGAGCAGGCCGCCGCCGCGCTGCAGCGGGTGGGGCTGGGACACAAGCTGGACGCCAGGCCCACCCAGCTGTCCGGCGGCGAACGCCAGCGGGTCGCGATCGCCCGGTCGATCGTCGGGCAGCCCGCGATCGTGCTGGCCGACGAGCCCACCGGCAACCTCGACCAGACCACCGGCGCCGCCATCCTGGACCTGCTCGGGCAGCTCAACGCCGCGGCCGGGACCACGATCGTCGTGGTCACCCACGACGAAAACGTCGCCACCCGGATGCGCCGCCAGGTGCGGATGCTCGACGGCCGCATCGTCTCCGACACTGACACCCCCACCCCCTGGCCCGGTGCAGCTGGGGAGCGCATGGCCGGCTGGCCCGGCCAGCAACCAGGAGGACCCCGATGACCGCAACCATCTCCGGCGCGCGCGCACCCAGCCGCCCGGCACCCACCGCGGCCCGGCTGCGGTTCACCGACCTGGCCCGGCTGGCCGTCGTCGGCCTGCGCACGCGCAAACTGCGCGCAACGCTATCTGCGCTCGGCATCGCGATCGGCGTGGCCGCGATCGTCGCCGTCCTCGGCCTGTCATCGTCGTCGGCGGCCGGCCTGAACGCCGAAATCGCCGCCCTGGGCACCAACCTGCTCACCGTCCAGCCCGGGCAGAGCATCACCGGCCAAAACGCCGAACTCCCGCTCGCCGCACCCGCGATGATCGACCGGCTGCCCGGGGTGTACCAGGTGCAGAGCACCGGGGCGACCAACGCGAGCGTCTACCGCTCGCCCCTGATCCCCTCGGTCAATACCAACGCGCTCACCGTCGACGCCGGCACCCTCGGCCTGCCCGCCACCGCCGGCACCAGTCTGGCTCAGGGCGAATACCTCAACGCGGCCACCGCCCGCGAACCGGTCTGCGTGCTCGGCGCCGCTGCGGCCCAGCTCCTGGGCATCGACAAGGTGTTCCCCGGCGAACGCGTCTGGATCACCGGCACCGGCGCCAACGGCAACGGCGGCATGTGGCTGTACGTCGCCGGCATCCTGTCCCCCGACGTGCTGTCGCCCGACGTCGATTCATCTGTCCTGGTCGGCTTCCCGTTCGCCGAGCGTTACCTCAGCTTCGACGGTCATCCCACCACGATCTATCTCAAGGCCGCCGACAACCGGGTGAACACCGTCTACAACCTCCTCGCCAACCAGGCCGACCCCGAAGACCCGAGCGGCGTGGACGTCTCCCAGCCTTCCAGCGCCCTGGTCGCCCAGGCCGACGCCAAGGGCGCGTTCAACACCCTGTTCCTCGGCCTGGGCGCGGTCGCGCTGCTCGTCGGCGCCATCGGCGTCGCCAACATCATGGTCATCTCCGTCCTGGAACGCCGCTCCGAAATCGGCCTGCGCCGCGCCCTGGGAGCCACCCGCGGCCACATCCGCATCCAGTTCCTGACCGAGGCGATCACCCTGGCCCTGCTCGGCGGCATCGCCGGCATCATCACCGGCGCCGCCGCCACCGCCATCTACTCCCACAGCAAAGGCTGGGCCACCGTCATCCCCACCGACGCCTGGGCCGGCGGTCTGGCCGCCGCCATCCTCATCGGCGCCCTCGCCGGACTACTGCCCGCGATCCGCGCCGCCCGCCTCTCCCCCACCGAAGCCCTGTGGAGCATCTGAAGGTCATTTCCTGCTGGGTTGCAACAAAATGCGGGTCCCGCGCATCTGTATGGATATGAACACGCCGGGTGTGGGGGCCTGGGAAGGGTCGCAGATGAACGACGGCGCGCGGGCGCGCGTCCTGACCTGGCTGGCGATCACGGGGATCGGCTCCTCGATCCTGATCATGATCGTTCTGTCGTTGCTGCGGGACGGCTGGCAGCGCCCGCCGATTGTGCTGCCGGCCTGGGGCCCGCCGTGGGACCTGCCACCGGCGCACGTGAGCCTGGGCACGGCCAGCCTCGCCCTGTGGATCGCGGTCGCGGTTGGCACCGGCGGCGTGGTCGCCGGCCTGGCGGCGATCGCCCACGGGGCCAGGCCCAGCGCCGGCTGGCTGCTGATCATCGCGGGGATCGTGGTGGCGGTGCTGACCGTGCTCCCGCCGACCGGGTCCACCGACGCGTTCGACTACGCCGCCTACGGCCGGATCATGGTGCTCGGCCACAGCCCGTACCTGATCACCCCCTACCACCTGCGCCGGGTGCACGACGCGCTGGCCAGGTCGGTTCCGACCTCGTGGCAGCACATGGTCAGCGTTTACGGGCCGCTGGCGACCGCCGAGCAGTTCCTGGCCGCCAAGCTCGGCGGGGACTCCGCTGCCAGGATCACCTTCTGGCTGAAGCTCTGGAACTCGGCCGCCTTCGCCCTCGTGGCGCTGGCCGCCGACCGGCTGCTGCGCGCCGACCCGGCCCGCCGGCTGCGCGCTCACCTGATGTGGACGCTCAACCCGCTGCTGCTCTGGGTGGTCGTCGCAGCTGGGCACCTCGACGTCCTCGCCGCCGCGGCCGGCCTGCTGGGGCTGCTGGCGCTCCGGTGGCAGCCCCAGACCGGGCCGCCGCCGCTGCCACGGGTGCTCGTCTGCGGCGCGCTCGTTGGCGTCGCCGCCGACGTCAAGGCCAACTACGTCTTGTTCGGCCTCGGAGTCGCCTGGGCCCTGCGCCACTGGCCCCGCTTGCTCACCGTCGCCGCCTGCGCCGCGCTCGCGGTCACGGTGCCCGGATACGCATGGTTTGGCGTGCCAGCGCTTCGTGCCGTTGCCTCCCGCCGCAACCAGGCCAGCGCTGGCAGCTTCTACGACCTGTTCCGGGCGCCGCAGTCTTACCTCGCGCTGATCGCCGCGGCCCTCGTCATTGCGGTGGCGGTGCTGGCGGTGCGGCGCATGCCCGCGGGCAGCCCGGACCTCCCCGCGGTGCGGCCGGCCCTGGCCGTCAGCGCCGCCTGGCTGCTGCTGTGGCCCTACCAGTACCCGTGGTACGCCACGATGATCATCTGCCTGCTGATCTTCTATCCGGCGTCGCGGCTTGACTGGCTGGTCCTGGCGCCGGTCGCGGTCGGCACGATCACCGCCCCGCTGGGCGTAGCCGAGGCCCAGCTGGGCCGTGCCGCCGATCTCATCCATGACTTCAGCGTCAGCGTGCTCAGCCCGCTGGTGCTGCTCGCCGCGGCCGCGGGCCTGGTCGCGCTGTGCCTGTACGGGCGCTGGAAGCCAGGTGAGCCCGGCCCCGGCCAGAACCCGCGGCCGACTCGCCCCGGCTCGCCCCGAACGGCGGGATGAACGACATGACCCGCCAGGGCTCGCCCGAACTGGCCGGGCTGTGGCGGGCCCGCGCATTCGCCGCGACGGCGAGCGTAACCCTGCTGCTGCTGGCCGATGCTGAACGCGTGTTCCTGGCCCGGCTCGCCGTGGAACTCCTGGTGCGCCTTGCCCAGGTAACCGGCTGACCGGCCCGTCGTTCTAGCGCAGCCACGCACCGTACTTGCGTTTGGCGGCGCGCTTCCACGCCCGGCGAGCCTGCGCTTCGAGATCCTGCGCGTCGCACGCGTCCCGTTCGTAGAGGATCCCGAACGTGAACGCGTTCTCGCCGGCCAGATGGGCCTGCACACCGAGGTTCCTGATCGTGGCGCGGGACACCACACCGTCGTGATGGTCGCCGAGAACCGACTGGACCGCCTTGACACGCCTGGCGAAGCGCCGGGCCGGCTTGCCGAACGCGGGGCTGACGGCCTCCGCCGCGTACCTGGCGCGCTTGGCCGCCTTGCGCGCCTCGTGCAGTGCCGTGTCCCGGCCCGGCCCCGGGGGCGCGTGCCGCGCCCGGCGCATGCTCCTGCGCAGACGGCGGCGGGTGCGCCGGACCGCGGCCGGCAGCACCTCCGCCGCGGGCCTGCCCGCCCCGGGTGCCACCGGCGGATCGGCGAGCAGCGCGTCCAGGCTGTCGAGCAGGGCCAGGTAGCGGTCCCCGTCCAGGGCCTCGAGCACCGCCGTGCGCGCCCCGGCCTCGACCGGCGCGAAGTGGGCCCGCACCCGGGCCCGCACCGGGCCCATGATCAGTTCCGGTGGCAGTTCGCCGAGGCCGGCCTGCAGGTGCCCGGCCATGACCTCGGCGTCGCGTGAGGTGCCGAGCACGCCGCCGAGCCACTTGAGCTCGTCGCCGAGCCGCTCGCAGTCCTCGGCGCGCAGCACGCGGCCGAAGGACTTGAGCGTGCTGCGCAGCCGACGGGTGGCCACCCGCATCTGGTGAACCGCGTCCGGCTCGTTCCGGCGCACCAGCGGATCGAGCGCCATGATCGCCGCCACCTGGGTCCGGGCGTAGGCCAGGACCACGTCCGCCGCCGTCGAGACCCGGGACGGGCGGCCGCGGCCGCCATTACCCGATGGAAGCTGGCCGCCCAGCGCCCGTTCCAGCTTGGCCTGCCGCTCGGCGGGGCGCAGCCCACTGCGACGGAGAAGCTTGTCCGCCGCCGCGAGCAGGCCCCGGCCGCCGCCGGTCAGTTCGACCTCTACCTCGCGCCAGTGCGACAGCTCGGTCTGGCCGCCCAGCGTGCTCGCCGAGACGTGATCGTCCACAACCTCGGCCAGCGAGTTTCCCGCCTCATCCAGCAGCACCCTGCTCTGGCGGACCGTGCTGATCTCGGCGACGGGAGCCAGCGCCTTGCCGCGGCTGAACGCCCGGACCAGCCTGACGAGTTCCTTGGGCACCTGGCGGGTGGCCCTGGCCAGCGGCAGCTGGATCTCCCGGCGCGAATCGCCGCCTGCCGGCAGCTTCA
>Ga0335072_10009727_pt1 | contig 13866 bp, 11 predicted proteins | sample Lox_Sample_21_FD_206725 | JGI IMG/M metagenome (GOLD analysis project Ga0335072, IMG submission 206725) | Soil microbial communities from Loxahatchee National Wildlife Refuge, Florida, United States - Lox_Sample_2.1 | ecosystem: Environmental > Terrestrial > Soil > Wetlands | place: USA...
AATGCACGGCACGCACGGCATTGCCGCCGTGTCCCTACTTCGCCGCCGCCATCTCGCCCACGAACCCGCCCGACTGCCGCTGCCACAGCCGCGCATAGACGCCGCCCGCCGCGAGCAACTCGCGATGCGTTCCCATCTCGACAATGCGTCCGCGATCCAGCACCACCAGCCGGTCCATCCGCGCGATCGTCGACAGCCGATGCGCGATCGCAATCACGGTCCGTCCTTCCATGAGCGCGTCCAATTGCTCCTGGATCGCTGCCTCCACTTCGGAATCCAGCGCCGACGTCGCCTCGTCGAGCACCAGGATCGGCGCGTCCTTGAGAATCACCCGCGCCAGCGCAACACGCTGCCGCTGCCCGCCCGACAGCTTCACGCCCCGTTCGCCGACATGCGCGTCGTAGCCGCGCCGGCCATGCCAGTCCTCCAACCCCTGTATGAACTCCTCTGCCTCCGCCCGGCGTGCGGCATCCACAATCATCGCCTCGGTCGCCTCCGGCCGGCCATAGCGGATGTTGTCGCGGATCGAGCGGTGCAGCAGCGACGTATCCTGCGTCACCATGGCGATCTGACCGCGCAGGCTCTCCTGCGTCACGCCCCCGATATCCTGCCCGTCGATCAGGATTCTGCCGCGCTCCGGGTCATAGAAATGCAGCAGCAGATTCACCAGCGTGGACTTCCCTGCCCCCGATGGCCCCACCAGTCCGACGCGTTCTCCCGGCGCGATCGTCAGCTTGATCCCGTGCAGCACCGCCAGACGCCTGGCGTCGCGATCCGGCGCCCGCAGCCGGCCATAATCGAAATGCACATCGTCGAACCGGATTTCGCCGCCCGCCACCAACAGCGGCACCGCGCCGGGCGCATCGGGCATCTGCCGCCGCACCGCGATCGAGCGCATGCCGTCCTGCACCGTGCCGATATTCTCAAATATCGCGGTGACGTTGCGCGCCACCCAGCCGGCCATGTTGGTCAACTGCCAGGCCAGAGGCAGTGCTGTAGCGACCGCGCCGACCGCGATGCGCCCGGCGTTCCATTGCCAGATCGCCACGGCCGCCATGGTGACGATCAGCACCGCATTCATCAGCGCCAGCGCGATAATATAGCCCGTGATCATCCGGGTCTGGTCGCGGAAGGCGTCGGTGTGATCGTCCACTGCCTCGCGCACCCACGCGTCCTCATCCTGGGCGCGGGCGAATAATTTGACGGTGAGGATGTTGGTGTAGCTATCCACCACGCGGCCGGTGAGTTGCGAGCGCATTTCCGACACCCGCCGCGAGCGCTCGCGTAGACGAGGCACGACATACAGCAGCATTGCGGCGAAAATCGCGAACCAAACCAGGATCGGCGGCGTCAGGCGCCAGTCGATCGAGAACAGCAGGGCAAGCGCGCTGGTGCCGTAGACCACGATGTACCAGGCGGAATCGAAGGTCATCACGACGCTTTCGCGGAGTGCCGGGCCGGTCTGGATGACGCGGTTGGCAATGCGGCCGGCGAAGTCGTTCTGGAAGAAGGTCCAGCTCTGGCGCACCACGTGCCAATGGTTCTGCCAGCGGATCATATTCGACAGCCCGGGGTTCACGATCTGGTTGATCAGCACGACATACGTGACGTACGCCAGGGGCCGTGCCAGCAGCAGCACGCCGGCCATGACCGCGAATTGCGGCCAGGCGTCATGCATCAGCGTCTGCGGCGTGTGGCTGGACACCAGCGCGACGGTGCGGCCGATGAACGTGGGCACCATTGAGTCCAGGATCGCGATCAGCCCGCCGCCGATGAACATCGCGACGACAAGCCAACGTTCCTGGCGGATGTAGTGCCAGTAGAACCGCAGCAACCCGCTGCCCGCCACATCCCGGCGCGCTCCATCCGGCACTGGGCCGGAGGGAGGGGCGGGGGTTGGCGGCTCCTCCGGCGGACGGGCCGTCGGGTCGAGCAGGGATTCGGCAAAGCGCAGCATCGGGCAGCGGTGAACCTATGTGCGCCACCCGTCAATCATGCTCCCATGGCATAGAAGGAGGGTGACCAGGGCGGCGGCTCAGCGAGGGAGGCTTACCGCCCCGGCCCGGGAAGGGCTACTCCCCGAGTGGTGTCATGGCCAGAACGGCTATGCCCAATGGCCAGCGACCCAATAGCCATTCTCCCAATGCGGCGGCACCCAGGTCCGCGCCGGCGCCGGCGGCGGGTAATAGGCGACAGGGGGCGGCGCGTAATACGCCGGCGGTGGCACATAGACCGGCGCCGGAGCCACAACGACCGGCGGCAATCCGATGCTGATGCCGATCCCGGGCCCGCGCCACCACGCGTTCGCCTGACCGGGCATCGCCGCAACGCCGATGGCCGCGAGGCCGGCAACCGCACCAATGGCGGCAAGACGTTTCGATGTAACCATGGAGAACTTCCTCCTCGGGTAATTCGCTCTCACATGAAATTAGGATCGGCATGTTTCCGCCGTGTATCCGGATTGTAAACTGCCCGCCGTTCCGCTGATCGCCACGCCGGCATTGCTCATACCCTGGTGACCGCCGCCATCTGCCGCCGCCCGCCGCACGACCGGCAGTTTTTGTTGCAAGAGACGCTGCAACAAGCCCCGCGGGCAGATGTGATCCATCACGTGTACGCTGCCGTCCGCGGCCTACGCGAAATTGACCCTCGTCGCGATGCTGAAAACATTGCGGATGCTTGCAAGCGAGACGGGCGTCGTGACTTTAATCGCCCTGCCCATGATCTCCGAACCAAGCATTCTCGCCGCCCGCCTGCCACCCAGCCTGCGCGGACGCTTCCTTCGCCTCCAGCGGCATGCAGCGCAACGCAGCTTCGCCTGGAACGTCTCCGTGATGCTGGCAGGAACCGTCGCGGGCCAGGTGGTAAGCCTGGTGCTCTCGCCATTGCTGACGCGGCTCTACGATCCAAGCCAATTCGGCTACCTCAGCGTCTACAGCGCCGTCCTGGCGATCTTCGGAAGCATTGCCAGCCTCGGGCTCGATATCGCCATTCCGATCTGCATGGCCGAAAGCGATTGCGCCAACTTGCTCGCGCTCAATGGCATCGCCCTGATCGCCACCACGGTCCTGGTGGCGTTGTTTGCCTGCCTGGTCTCATCGCACATGCTTGCCCTGCTTTTGGTCGCCTCTCTGGCGAACGACCGCTGGTTGCTGCCGATAGGATTTGCCTGCCTCGGCGGCTACTACGTCATGGTCGCGGTCGCGACCCGCAGCGGTTCGTTCAACGACATTGCGCGCACCCGCATCTCGCAAGGCGTCAGTGGTCCGGTTTCGCAGATCTTGCTCGCGCTGGCCGGGTTCGGCACACCGGGCCTGGTGCTCGGCTACGTAATCGGCCAATCCAGCGGCACGCTGCTCTTGCTCAATCGCCTGGTGCTGCGCCAGCGCGCCTGGCTGCGCGTTGTCACCTGGCGCGGCATCGTCGAAATGGCGCGCCGCTACGCCAGCTTTCCATTGCTCGCGAGCTGGTCACGAATGCTGGATAATGCCGGCGCCGGCACAATTCTGTTCGTATTGTTCTCTGCCTGCTACTCCACCGAGGTCGCCGGCTTCATGTTCCTCTCGGAACGTGTGATCGCGCGCCCATTGCTGATCGTCAGCACATCGTTGCTCCAGGTGTTTACGGGCGAGGCGGGGCGCGCAATCTCCCAGGATCCGATCCTGCTGCGTCGGCGATTCTACCAGGTGGTGCCGATGCAATTCCTGTTGGTCGCCAGTTGGATCCTGATTGCAAACCTCGTCGCTGCCTGGGCCTTTCCTGTCCTCTTCGGCGCACGCTGGGCCGCCGCCGTGCCCTATCTGCGTGCCCTCAGCCTCAGCTATCTGATGCTGTCGGTGCTGCATCCCGTCTCGACCACCTTGCAGATGCTGGAACACCAGATAACCCCGGCGGTCTGGCAGGTTTGCCGGCTTGTCGTCATCGTCGGCGCTGTTCTCCTGTCACGCGCCAACGGCGTCACGGCCGTCAACGCGTTATGGATTTGCTCCATGGTCCAGGCGGTCTGCTGCCTGATCTTGCTCGGCCTGATGTCCTGGTCAATAGAGCATGTCGTGAGAAGCTGGCGCCGCCAGCCGGCATAAGGCGCCCGCGGCGCCGCGTGCGCGGCAGCCTATTTCGGCTGAACCTGCTGGTTGCCTCCCGGCGAGCCCGGTGGCCGGATCACCGGCATCGTCCCTTGCGTCGGCGGCGGCTGCACGGCCATGCCGGGATCCACCGCGTGCGGCGGGTCGAGCATGCCCTGCTGGCGCGCCAGCTTGTCGCTCAGGCTGTGGGCGCCCTTCGCGCCCAGCACGTCCTTCCCCGGTGGTGCGATTTTTTCCGGGGGCGGCGACGGCGCACTGGGCGGCGCAACCGGCGCGGATGTCACGCCCGGCGGCGCCGGCTGAGGATTTTGGGCCTCGGCAACCGGCGCTGCCATCACCACGCCTATGCACATCAGAACCGCAACGCTGCGTACCATGGGACCCTTATCCTCGAAGAAGAATCGGGATGCCCGAACACCGCGCGACGCACGGCTTCCGGCCTGCAATCCTCAACGCAACGCGGCCCCGGGCGTTGCATGGCTCTTACGCGCCGAACCGCCGCCATAGGCGCCGATGACCCCCTCGACGGGTTCGAAAAACCCGGCAATCGCTTGCTCCAGTTCCGCCAATTGCTCGTGGGCCGCTTCGTCGCCGGTCACCGGGTGATGCTCGTGCACTTCATGCAGCGCGAGGACACGGCGGGTCGCCACCCAGCGCGGCGGATCGTCGCTGTAGAGTGCGAGATGCGTGACCAGATGCCGCAGCACCGTCTCCAACGCGGCGAGCCGCGCCGAGAGATCCTCGGTCTCTGTCATTCAAGTCTCCATCTTGTCGGGGTGTGATCAGGACTCTAGCAGTGGTGTGTCGCGGCGGCGACCTGCAATCGGCAGCAGTCGCCGCATCGTGAGCGGCGTTATCAAATGGTTGCAGGAAATATCTCATAATTTTCATGCATCGCAAGTTGGCTCGGTGGTGCTGTCGTCAGGCAACGCCGGTCCCGCCGGCCGCGATATCAGAAATCCGTGCGCGCCTGCCGCCGGCACAAGCATAATGCTCGTGCCCGCGGCGCCCGGTCGCTGCCGCATCGGGTGCGAACGCCGCCGGTGCGGGATGGCGCCGGCAGCGGCAGCGCAGCGGATCGATCACAACGCCGTAGATGCGTCCGTGCACCGTCTGCCGGCGCTTCACCGCTCCAGGCTGGACGGCGGTGATTGCTTCCTCGCGGCCCTGCCCTGGCTGGCACAAGGCGCATGCCTCCGTCTCGGTGCCAGGATGCGCTACAGTTTTCGCGCCTCCGGCATCGCGACCCACAATTGCGTCCCGGCGGCACGAAGCGGCGCGAGTTCCCCGGCCACTTCCTCGGCAATGTTCCAGGGCAGGATCACCACGTCGTCAGGCTGCGCTGCGGCCAGTTCCTCCGGCGAGACCACCGGAATATGGCTGCCGGGCAGCAGCCGGCCCTGTTTCGCCGGATTGCGGTCGGCGACGCAGATCACGTCTTCGGCGGTAATGCCGCAGCAATTGAGCAATGTATTGCCCTTCGCGGCGGCGCCATAGGCAGCCAACCGGCGTCCGCGCGATTGCTCTCTGGCGACAAAATCGCGAAAGCCGCGCCGGATGCGTGCCACTTTCGGGGCAAAACTGTCATAGGTCTCGGCACGATCCAGGCCCGCCGCCACCTCCAGCGCGCCGATCGCCTGCACCCCGGGGCACGGCACGTGGTGCGCGTCCTTGTGGCAGGCAAATACCCGCAGCGATCCGCCATGTGTCGGCAGACGCTCCACGTCGAACACGCGCAGCCCGACATCGTTCAGCACATTACCGACCACGAGCAATGACAGATAAGAAAAATGCTCGTGGTAGATGGTGTCGAATTGCACTTGCTCCAGCAGCCGCAGCAAGTGAGGAAATTCGAACGTGACGACGCCTTGTGCCGCCAGCATCGCGGCGAACCCGGCGACGAAGCCCCGCAGGTCAGGCACATGCGCCAGCACGTTGTTGGCGGCCATCAGGTCGGCCGGGCCATAACGTGCGGCGAGGGCCGGCGCGGTGTCCGCGCCAAAGAACACTTCCTCGGTGCGCACACCGATGCGCCGTGCGGCAGCCGCGACATTCGCCGCGGGCTCGATGCCCAGCACCGGTATCCCGGCCGCCGCGAATGGCTGCAGCACGCAGCCGTCGTTCGAGGCAACTTCGGCGACCAGCGATTTGCCGTCCAGATGGAAGCGCTCGATCATCGTCTGCGCATAGCGGCGCGCGTGCGCCAGCCAGCTCGAGGAAAAGGACGAGTAATACGCATAGTCCGCAGCGAAGATCTCATCGGGCGCGATGGTCTCCGTCACCTGCACAAGCAGGCAGCGATCGCACACCATGACCCGCAGCGGATATGGCCGGTCGACCCCACGCAACGCCTCATCGCGGGTCACGTAACAGTTGGCGAGAGGCGTTGCGCCGAGGTCGACCAGATCGCGGTGCATGACCGCGCCGCACAGCCGGCAGGTGGAAACCGTCATGGCAACGCCTCGTAGTCGCCGATCTGTCCGGAGGTGACGGCGCGCATATCCTCACCTTGCGCCCAGGCGCGATACCAGGCAGCCGTCGCCTCGATCATCAGCCGGCCGGGCAGGCGGTCGGACCAGCCCAGGATGCGGCGGGAAAGCGTCGAATCCAGCGCCAGCGCGAACGTCTCCTTCACCTGCGGCACCGGCGCGTAATCCCAACCATCGCGCACGCCAAGTGCCTCCAGCATAATCGTGGCAATCTCGCCGACGGTTGGACCGTGGGGGGTACCAGGACCGAAGTTCAACGCGGGCGGCAGGCTTTGGTCGATCGTCAGCGCAGCCAGATACGAGAGATAGCCGTTGATGCAGTCCAGCACATATTGCCAGTGACGGGTTGCGTAGGGGTTCCGCAGTGTCAGCCGCTGGCCCGCCAGCGCGGCGTTCACCGCGTCGGGCACCAGCCGGAAGGGGGCAAAATCGCCGCCGCCGATCACGTTGCTGGCGCGCGCGGTCGCCACCGGAATCCCTTGCGGCGTGAAGAAACTCTGTGCCATCGCCGAGGTAGCGAGTTCACACGCAGCCTTCGACGCGGAATACGGGTCCCTGCCTCCCAGCCGATCTTGCTCTGGATGCGCACGGCCGTCGGCATCGTCGGCGTAGACCTTGTCGGTGGTGACCACCAGAACGGCACGCAGACCAGGACTGGTTCGCAGCGCATTCAGCAGGTTCACCGTGCCGAGCACGTTGATGGCAAAGCTCTCCGCCGGCTCCGTCAGCGAGCGCTGCACCAGGGTCTGCGCGGTCATATGCATAACCAGCTCGGGCCGTGCTTCCGCCACCGCGGCAGCGACCCGGTCGGCGTCGCGAAGATCGATAAAGTGCGACGGCATCAGCTCGTCCAGCCGCAGCAGGCGGAACAAGCATCTCTCTCTCGGCGGCAATGCGAAACCGGTCACATCGGCGCCAAGCCGGTGCAGCCACAGCGCCGTCCAGGCGCCTTTGAAACCGGTGTGGCCGGTCACCAGCACGCGCCGGCCACGCCAGAAATTCGATTCAGGACCAGGTGCCGGCATCGCTCAATCTCCCCAGATTTTCCACGGCGCATGGCCGGAACTCCATAGCGCCTCCAGCATGGTTTTGTCGCGCAGCGTATCCATGGGCTGCCAGAACCCGGTATGGCGGAACGCGCGCAGTTCGCCGTCGCGGGTCAGGCTTTCCAGCGGCTCGGTCTCCCACGGCGTATCGTCGCCCTCGATGCGGTCGAGCACTGCGGGATGCAGCACGAAGAACCCGCCATTGATCACCGCATTGTCGCCCGGCGGCTTTTCCATGAAGCTCTCGACGCGGTCGTGCCGCAGCATGAGCGCGCCGTAGCGCCCGGGGGGAGTAACCGCGGTGACGGTGGCAAGCCGGCCATGCCTGTGGTGGAACGCCACCAGGCCGCTGATATCGATGTCAGCGACGCCGTCACCGTAGGTCATGCAGAAACATTCATCATGATCGAGAAAACGCGCCACGCGCTTCAAGCGTCCGCCGGTCATGGTGGTTGCTCCGGTATCCACCAGCGTCACGCGCCACGGCTCGGCGTAGTTCGTGTGATAGATCATCTCACCCGAGTGCGCGTCGATCGTCACATCGGAGGCGTACAGCATGTAGTTGGCAAAATACTCCTTGATCATGTGGCCGCGATAGCCGAGGCAGATCACGAAATCGGTCAGGCCGTGGGCCGTGTAGATGTTCATGATGTGCCACAGCAGAGGCTTGCCGCCGATTTCAATCATCGGCTTGGGGCGGAGATGGGATTCCTCGGAAATGCGCGTGCCCAATCCTCCGGCGAGGATGACTGTTTTCATGCGACCCGCCGCAGGAACGCCTTCGGCCAATAGGTCACGCGATCACGCACCTTGCCTTCGTTGAACGGGAACACCGGTTCCTCGTCAACGAACTCCGGGTGGTGCGACAGGAATGCCTCGATCGCGCTCAGCGGATTATTGACGCACCAGTCGGGTGCGGTGCGTGGCGCACCGGCGACCTGCGCCATGATGCCGTCGCATGCGACGATGTAGCTGCCCGGTGTCACCAGCGGCGCATAGGCCTCCAGCTCCGCCTCGACATGCGCGCGGCTGTGATTGGAATCGAGGATTACCAGGGCTTGATCGCCCGGCGGCACGGCGGCACGCACGGCACTGACCGTGGCGGGATCGATGGAACTGCCTTCGATCAGCGTAATCAGCGGCGCCAGCTTGTGAGCCTCGATCTCTCGACGGTTGTGCGGGCGAATCTCGACATCGACGCCGATCACCCGTCCGTGGTCCATCGCCGCGAACAAGCTGGCGTAGAAGATCAGCGAGCCGCCATGCGCGACCCCGGTTTCGATGACGACGTCCGGACGCAGGCGCCAGATCACCTCCTGAATTCGGATCAGGTCCTCGGGGAGCTGAATGACCGGCCGGCCCATCCAGGTGAAGCCGTAGACGTATTTCACGTCCCAGCCGCAGCGCAGCCATGCCGCGGAGACCGCAGCGAATGCCTCGGGCGTGTCCAGCGCATGAATTTGGGCCGGTGCGCCTGCCGCGTCGTGCAGAACTACCCGACCTCCGCTCTCATCGATGGTGAGCATTGGATGTCCTGTCCATGTGCCACCAGTGTCGCGAGACCACCTGAAGAATTGCTTAACATCGCACCGAATTCTTCGGTGATGCGGGCAATGTTGATGGGTGGGAACCGCACCGTCGGTGCGCCGGGCGAGAATGCCACATGCCAGCCGGCGCGGCGGCGCAAGAGCAAGGCGATGGCGGCATGGCTGGTGTTGACGCCGGCAGCCAGGTTGTAAATGCGATGCCGGCCATATCTCGCGATCAGCGGCAGCAGGCGCGTGACGTCAGCGAGGCTGACATAGTCCTTGCACGAGCGCCGTGCCTGACGAAGCAGTACCGCGCCGGTTTCGCGGCCTTCCTGGAACACGGCGCCGAGAAACGTGTCGGCCGGGAGGTCGGGGCCATAAATATTCGACACGCGCGCGACGCGGACTTCCGGACGCGGATCGGCGAGGCAGAGCGCTTCGCCCGCCAGTTTCGTGAGGTTGTACAGTTCCGCGGGATCGGTGGGAGAGCACGGCAGCGATGCGCCCTCATGGGTCGCGGCGGCGCGGGCGTAGACGCGGGTCGATGAAAGGAACAAAAACGATTCGAATTCGAGGTGCGCGAGGCAGCGGGCGGTAACGCCGACATGCGCCTCCGCGGTGTCGTCAGGGTGTGCGCGGAAGTCCGCCGTCAGGCCGATGCAGTCAATGACATGGCCGGCGTTGCGCCGTGTTTCCAGCAGGCGCGGCAGCGAGCCGCGGGTCACGGCATGCACGCGGTGCCCGGCACTGTGGAGCATTGCGACCAGCGCGGCACCGACGTAGCCGGCGGCACCAAGAATGGTAAAGGTGGCGGCGCTGGCGGATATGAGTCCGTCGTCCGGGTTCATGGGCATGGGCGTCTCCGGGAGGCATCCGGCGGCGGTGGATCGCCGCGCCAACTGCGCACGACGGCCGGCGCACCGTACGCGACACAGAACGGCGGCAGGACGCCCCGAACCAGCGACGCCGCGCCGATCACACAGCCGGCGCCGATCCGCGCGCCGTCCACCAGCACGGAGTTGGCACCAATCCACACGTCATCGCCGATCACGATGCCGCCGCGGCTGGGTTGGAACCCTTGCTCCCGGATCAGGCGGTCAGGGTCGGCGAATGCGTGGTTCGTGGCAGCAAAAGTACAATTCGCCGCAACCAGAACATTGCGGCCAATGCGGATTCCATTGCCGCTGTAGAGGACGCAACCCGAATTGATGACGCTGCCGCAGCCGATCACCACGTCGCCGCTGCCGCCGGCCGGTTTGATTTTGACGAACGCGTCGATGGTTACCGCATCCTCGATCGATATACTGCTGCCGCGGCGAGAATCCTCGATGTCGGCGAGATGAGAGATGCGGGCGGAAGCGGCGATCTGCAACACGATCCGAGGCCCCACTGCGTTGGCTTGCTGCTTCGATTTCCTTGGCTCTGCGCGCGCAATCATGGTGCCTTGGCTGCGGCACCTTCGATGGCTGGCATGCGACACGGTGACCACGAAGGTTTGCTTCGGGGCACGCCGCGGCGGCTGCCGTATTAGATGCCTGGTCTTAAGAAACCGTGAACCGCCGGGGCGAATGACCGCGGGCACTACTCCGCCGCCATCTCGAACGCCGGTCCCGCGGCCGCCCGTTCCAGCAGCGCCCGGCATGCCGCCTCCACTTCGCGCGCCAGGGCCGCCGCGTCGAGCAATGGCGAGGCGGCCAGCCGCGCACGCAACCCGGAGCGCAGGGCAGCCAATGCCGGCAGATCGCCAGCAGCGGCGACAGCCCGCTCGACATAGGCATCAACGTCCTCGGTCACCCAGTCATCCAGCGCGGCAGCATGCAGGATCGCTGCCCCGAACCTCCCCACGGTCGGCCGCCCGGCCAAAGTGACGACGGGAACGCCCTGCCACAGCGCTTCGACCGTCGTGGTGCCGCCGTTATGCGGGAACGGATCGAGCGCAATGTCGATCGCGCCGTACGCCGCCCATGTGCGCGGCTGCGGGGCTGTCGCGACCATCACCAGCCTGTCGCCGCCGATGCCGTGCGCGGCAAATCTCCCGGCGAACAAGTCGCGAAACGCCGCCTCGACGAAATTCCTGCTGTTCAGCACCAGGCGGCTGTCGGGCAACGCCGCCAGGATGCGTGACCAGGCGGCAACCACGCTGTCATTGAGCCGCTCCGGGCGGCCGAAATAACCGAAGGTCACCACCCCCGTCGCGGCGGCCAACAGCGGGGCGACCGGCGGCATATCCTCGGGCGGCCGATAGGCCAGCGGAATGCGCGGCAGGCGCACCAGGCGCTCGCTGAACAACGCGTCCGCTCCCGGCGGGGCGAGCACGTCATCGGCCAGGAACGCGTCCATCGCCGTCATTCCCGACGTGTAGCCATGGCCGAGGATATACTCGATCTGCACCGGCGCCGGCTTGCGCGCGAACACCAGTAGCCGGTTCGCCGCCGTGTGTCCGGCAAGGTCGATCAGCACATCGATCCGATCCTGGCGGATCGCGGCCGCCATCGCGTCGTCGCTGATGCCGGAAGTAGAGTACCAATGGTCGGCCAAACCACGGAAACGGGCAGTGGTCTCATCTTCCACCGCCACTTCCGCATAGCAGAACAATTCGACCTGGCTGCGATCGTGCGCCGCAAGCAGCGGTTCGGCGAACAATGCCACGGCATGCTGCCGGAAATCGGGCGAGACGTAGCCAAGACGCAGCCGCCGTCCGGGCGTGAAATCTGCCGGCGCCGGCGGCACCGAGGGCGCCCAGGGCCGCGCATGCTGCGCATCCCAGCGGCGGTACTCGGCAAATATCGCCTCGGGAGTCAGGTCGTCGCGGTAGTTCAGCGCGAACAGCAGATTGCCATGCCCCGAGGGATAGTCGGGCCGCAGCGCCAGCGCCTCGCGGTAGCATTGTTCGGTTTCCGCGTGGCGCGCCTGCATCTGCAGCGCGACCGCGAGATTGGAAAGGCAGCGCGCCTTGTCCTTCAAATTCGGCAATGCAGCGCGGTGATAATGCTCTGCTTCCACCGGATGGCCGCTTTGCGACAGCAGGGCCGCGAGCGTTTCATTCGCTTCGGCGTCATCGGGCGCCAGCGCCAGGGCCTGGCGCAAATGCGGTTCCGCGTCCGCGGCGTTCTGCTGCGCCAACTGCGCCAGTGCCAGACTGCGCCGCAGCCACGCCTGGTCCGGCGCTTGCTCCACTGCCCGGGTCAGCACGACTTCCGCTTCCGGCGCGCGCCCCTGGTCCATCAGTGCGTTGGCGAGATTGCCCATGGCCGGGACCAGCGACGGATCGAGCGCGAGCGCGCGCCGCAGGGTTTGCTCCGCCGCGGCCGGGTTGCCCTGGACCCGCTGCATCACCCCCAGGTCCGAAAGGATGTCGGCCCGCTCCGGCGCGCGCGACAGCAGGTTCGCCGCCGTGACCAGATCGCCCGCCTCATAGGCATACGCGCCGAGCACGTGCAGGGCGTCGGCATGGGTCGGGTCGCGCAACAGCAATCGGTGCGCGAGGGCCTGTGCGTCGGGCACATCGCCCGACGCATAGAGCCGGTGCAGGCATGGAACCGAACCCTCCCGCCACTCATCCCACAATTCGCGATACGCGGCCTCTACCGCCCGGGCCAGGCCGGCCGCGTCGAGCAATGGGGAAGCGGCCATGCGCGGGCGCAATGCAGCGCGCAGCTCCGCCAGTCCATTCCGGTCGCTCGCCGCGGCGATTGCTCGGGCAACATAGGCATCCACATCATGCGTGACCCAGTCGTCCAGGCCCACCGCGTGCAATATTGCCGCGCCAAAACGCCCGACGGTGGGACGCCCTGCCAATGTCAGGACGGGGACGCCCTGCCACAGTGCCTCGATCGTCGTGGTGCCGGCGTTATGCGGGAACGGATCGAGCGCTATGTCGATCGCGCCATACGCCGCCCATGTGCAGGGCTGCGGCGTGGTGCAGATCATCTGGACTTGCTCTGGGCCGATGCCGTGGGCGGCGAAGCGGGCTGCCCAGTCCTCCCGCCCCGCTTCCTCGGCGAACGGCGTACTGTTCAGGATGAGCCGCGATCCGGGGACGGCATGCAGGATGCGGCACCAGGTCGCGATCACGCCGTCATTCAGTCGCACCGTGCGACCGAAATAGCCGAACGTGATGCAGCCCTCGGTGGCGGCGGGGAGAGGGGCGACCGCCGGCATGGCGTCGGGCGGCCGGTAGGCCAGCGGGATGCGCGGCAGGCGAAGCAATTGCTCCGAAAACACCGCCTCGGCGCCCGGCGGAGCCAGCACGTCGTCGGCCAGGAACGCGTCGATCGCGGAAAGGCCGGAGGTGCAGCCGTGGCCGATCATGTACGCCACCTGCACGGGGGCCGGCTTGCGCGCGAACACCAGCAGCCGGTTGCCGGCGGTGTGCCCCGCGAGGTCCACCAGCACATCGATGCCGTCCTGGCGGATTTGCTCGGCGATCGTCGCGTCGGTGCGCCCGACGGTTGATCTCCAATGATCCGCGAGTGCGCGGAAGCGCTGTGTCGTCGCATCCTCGACCGGGACTTCGGCGTAGCAGAATATTTCGACTTGCTCCCGGTCGTGCGCAGAGAGCAATGGTTCGGCGAACAAGGCGACCGCATGAGTGCGGAAATCGGGCGAAACGTACCCGACACGAAGCCGTCGCCCCGGCGTGCGGTCAACCTCGTAGTTCGGGGCCGGCGGCCGCAGCGGAGCGGCATGCCGGGCGTCCCATTCCCGGTATTCGTCG
>Ga0335072_10009728_pt1 | contig 13866 bp, 16 predicted proteins | sample Lox_Sample_21_FD_206725 | JGI IMG/M metagenome (GOLD analysis project Ga0335072, IMG submission 206725) | Soil microbial communities from Loxahatchee National Wildlife Refuge, Florida, United States - Lox_Sample_2.1 | ecosystem: Environmental > Terrestrial > Soil > Wetlands | place: USA...
GGACGCCAAGGCTGCTTTCGATGACCTCGACCTGGTCGATCCCGACCTTCGCTTGCCCGTGGGCGTGTGGGGCTTTTCGAGTGGGCCGTGGAGGACTCGAACCTCCAACCTTGGGATTAAGAGTCCCCTGCTCTACCAGTTGAGCTAACGGCCCTTGGCGGCGATGTTACCCCGCGGTCGGGGCTCGGGGAGGCGCGGCTGAAGGGGGGGCCGAGGGTGGGGGAGGCCGGCGATCGATCAGCAGGACTCGGCGACCGAGGGATCGGTCTTGGCCTCGGCGATCTTGCTCTTGAGCAGCGTGCGCTGGACGCTGGGAACGAGGCTCAGCGCCTTGTTCGAGGCGAGGTCTCCGATGCGCGTGTTGCCGGCGGCGTAGGCGTTGGCGGCGAGACATTCGAAGGCGGTCGCCTCAGTCGGTTCGGCGGCCGTGATCGCCTGCCAGGCGGTGGCGGCCTCGGCGTATTTGCCCAGGTACTCGTAGGCGCGGGCGGCGAGGATGGAGACGTTGGGATCGGGTTGCTTGACGAGCGCTTGATAGCGCTGCCAGTCGTCGGTCAGGTTCGTGAGCTCGGTCTTGCCGGTGGAGGTGAACTGGCTGGTGCTCGAGTTGTAGTCGGCGCCGTTGGAGGTGGCGTTACTCCAGCGTGCCTGGATCAGGTTGGCCCAGGCCGAGGCGTCGTTGGGGCTGACCTGGGTGGCCTTGATCGCGCTCTTCTCGGTGGCGCTCACCGCCGAGCTCTGGCCGGAGCTCGAGCCCGATCCGTTGAAGGCGTTGAGCAGGCCGCCCAGGCCGTTGCCGGCGCCGACTCCGAACAGCACGAGGCCACCGCCGAGCAGAATCGCGAGACCCAGGTAGACGGCCTGGACCGTCCGCCGTCTTCCCCGGCTTCGGATGTCGAAAAGCATGGACTAGGAGGTGACGTCGAGGCCCTCGCCGAGCGAGGACTGCATCTCGGCGGCTTCGCGCGCAGCCTTGCGGCGGTCGGCGATCTTGAGCATGACGATACTGGCCAGGAAGAGGATGACGAGGGGGAGAGCTTCTAGTCCGGTAGTGACTGGATCCGCTCCCGGCATCGCCGCGGCAATCAGGGCGATGATTACCGTAGCGTAGCGCCAGTTTTTCGTAAGTGTGCGACCGTCTATTACGCCGATGCGGTGCAGACCGAGCAGGCCAAGCGGCAACTGGAAGGCCGCGCCGATCGCGAGCATGGTCAGGATCTCGAACGTGTAGTAGGACTTGGCCTGCACGAGCACGTCGAACTGCTGGTGGTTGTAGCCCTGGAGGAAGTGGACCGCGGGCGGCATCACGACCAGGAAGGCGAACGCCGCTCCGGACAGGAACAGCGCCGGCGCGACCAGCATGATCGGCGTGGCAACGCGGCGTTCTCGGGGATTTAAGGCCGGTATCACGAACGCGTAGGCCTCGTAGATGATGATCGGCAGCGAGAACAGCAGCGCGAAGTAGCCGGCCACCGTGATCGTGGTCATGAACGGCTCGCCGACGCCGATCGTGATCGGCTTCTCCTGGGCCGAGGCGGTCTTGGGCAGCTCCCGGGCCAGCCGGGTCATGCTGGTGGCCGCCTGGAGCTCCAACTGTCGGGCCTGGGCCGACACCCCGGGGGAGGCAGCGACCGACCGGTCGGCGGAGGCCTGCGCCAGGTCGGCGTCCCGCTGGACGGCCGATTGCGAGGCCACGGATCCCAGCCCCTGCTGGGTAGTCACGCTGGAGTTATGCGGCAGCGCGCGGTTGAGCAGGTCGAGCAGGGGGCGGTTCTGCCAGAAGCAGAAACCGAAGGCGACCAGGAGCACGCACAGGCAGATCACCAGCCGCGAACGCAGCTCGTCGAGGTGGTCGACGATGCTCAGCCGTTCTTCGTGGCCAATCGGCCGCAGGACCTTCGCCACGGCGCCGCCTTCAGATTTGCAGCCCTCCCGCCGCTAGGCGCGGGGCTGGGAGCCGACCTCGGCCGACTGCCGCTCGGCCGGCGCGGTCGCGGCCGGCTGGCTCGCTCCGCTGCTCGCCGCGGTCAGCTCGGGCCGGGACTCGGCCTCGTCGTCCTTGGAATTTCCGGTGATCCCATCCTTGAACTCGCGCATCCCCTGACCAAGCTGGCGCCCGAGGCCGGGCAGACGCTTGGGCCCGAAGATCAGCAGCACGATCACCAGGACGATGATCAGATCGGTGGACGGACTCTTGATGAACATTTCCGAACGCCTCCAGATGGGGTTTTTCGAAGGTTACACGTAGTGCAAGGGCGCGCTCTACCCCCTCTTGGCCAGCGGCGGAAAACCTCCTCAAGTTGCCCTCCGCTCGGGCCGATTAAGGGCTCGGAGGCACCATGAACCCCGAGCAAGAACACCCCTCAGTCCGCCGCATCGTACTGCCAAGCGGGCGCAGCATCGAGGTAGTCCGCTTTGGCGAGAACAGCCACGCCACGCGCGGTCTGCACGTCTGCCCGGACTGCAACTCCGAGCTCGTGCAGCCGATCGACTGGTCGGAGGCTCCAGAGGACTCATGGAACCTGGTTCTCAACTGCCCCAACTGCGACTGGTACACCGAGGGCCTCTACACGGCCGACCAGGTGCGCGACCTGGAAGACCGGCTCGACGAGGGCCTGGCCGACATGCTGCGTGACCTCCAGCGCCTCACGCAGGCGAACATGGCCGATCAGATCGATCGGTTCGTGACCGCCCTGCACGCCGACCAGATCCTGCCCGAGGACTTCTAGGGTTTTGGGGCCGCGCTGCGCGCGGCCCATCAGGCGTACCGCTGCACCATCACGTCGGCGGCGAGCTCGAGCGCCTCGCGCTGACGGCTAGCCAGCGCGGGCAGGGCGAGCTTGGCGGCGGCGATCAGGCCCTGGGCGCGACCGCGCGCGAGATCCAGCGCGCCGGTGGCCACGATCCGATCGCACACCGCAGCCGCATCGGCCGCCGTCCGCACCGAATGCAGGTCGAGCGCGACCAGCTCGGGATCGCGGTCGCGGGCGAGGATCAGGGGCAGGGTGACCGTGCCGTCGAGCAGGTCGGCCCCCCGGGGCTTGCCCGTGCGCTCGGGCGGCCCGGACACGTCGAGGACGTCGTCGAGGATCTGGAAGGCCAGGCCGATCCGCTCACCGAAGGCGCCGAGCACACGAGGATCTGGCTCCCCCTCGATCGCGCCCAGCTCGCAGGCGGCGCGGAACAGGACCGCGGTCTTGAGCCGGCAACGGTCGAGGTAGCGCGCCGTGCTCACCTCGGCGCGGAACGCGTCCTCGCGCTGGGCCAGCTCCCCGAGCGCGAGCTGCCTGCTCGCGCGGGCCAGCACGCGGACGGCGTCGATCGAGCCGCCGGCGGCGAGCTCCGCGAATGCTCGCGAGAACAGCAGATCACCGGTGGCGGTCGCCGCGCCGCGGCCTCCGGTCGCCACTACGGTGGGACGACCGCGGCGCAGGGCCGAGCCGTCCAGCACGTCGTCGTGGACGAGGGTCGCGCCGTGCACCAGCTCCACCGCCACCGCGGCACGGACCAGGCGCTGGGTCTCAGGCGGTGGCGCGCCGGCGGCGAGGCAGACGAGCAGCGGGCGCAGACGCTTGCCGCCGGCGGAGATCGTGTCGCCCGCGTAGCGCCCGAGCAGCGGCCCGTGGCCGGCGGCCAGCTCGGCCATTCGCGTCTCGACGCGGTCCATCACCCGGGTCAACTCCGCTCCCCCGGCGTCGACCACTGCTTGTGCGCCTATGGTCATCAGGTGGGTACCAATCCGATGTGTAAGGCGATGATGCCCCCGGCGGTCAGCACGTAACGAATCTCGCGCAGCCCAGCCTCCCACATTCGCGCGGCCAATTGTTCGGGCCCCGGGAAACGCTTGACGGAATCGGGCAGGTAGCTGTACGCCTGGGAATCGACGATCCGGCCGAGCGCGGGGACGGCATGGTCGAACCACAGGTCGAAGAAGGTCGAGAGTGGCGGACGTCGGGGCGTCGTGATCTCGAGCACGACGACGCGACCGCCCGGGCGCACGACGCGAGCCATCTCCGACAGTCCGCGACCCAGATCGCTGAAGTTGCGCGCGCCGAAGCCGACGGTGGCGGCGTCGAATTCGCCATCGCCGTAGGCGAGATCGAGCGCGTTTCCCGACTCGAAGCGCACCTTGACCCCAGAATGCTCAGCGGCCTTGGCGCGCGCCAGCTCGAGCATATTCTCGGAGAAGTCGACTCCCACGACCTCGCCGCTGGGGCCCACGCGGGCACCGAGCTCAAACGCCAGGTCGCCCGTCCCGGTCGCGACGTCGAGCGCCCGCGCGCCAGGGGAGAGCGCCGCGAGATCGGCCGCGCGGCGGCGCCACTCGTGATGCAGGCCTGCCGTCATCACGGAGTTCATCCGGTCGTACAGGCCGGCGATCCGGTCGAACATGGCCCGGACCTGCGGGTCCTCGAGCGATCCTGCTCGCTGTGTGTCTAGCGCGATGGGTGCGCCGGTCGGCGCGAAGTCTGCATTCGCCATAGTCCCCGGTGTCGGCTACTGCAGGGTCGAGAGGAAATAAACGACGTCGTTGAACTTGTTCGCCGGCAGGTCCTTGAATGACGGCATCGGTGGCGTCGGGTTGCGCAGGGTCGAGGCGATCTGCGCCTCCGGAACCGTGCTGGCGATATGGGTCAGGATCGGGCCGGGACCGTTGTTGCCGTTTGCGCCGATCACGTGGCAGGCCAGGCAGCCCGATTCGCCGACCACGTACTCGCCCGCCTGGAACGTTGCCTTCTGCGCGGCCGTGAGGCCAGCCGGTGGCGTGAGGGTCGGCGGATTGTTGGGCGATCCCGTGTGCGCGCCGGTGTAGGTCAGGTAGGCCATCGCGGCGATCGTCGCGACGCCGGCGGCCAGCGCGACCGGCCGGCGCTCGATCCGCCGTTCCGGACCGCGGTCGTAGAACGGCAGCAGGAACAGCAGGATCATGCAGATCGTCGGCACGCCGATCGTGGCCATCGGCGTGAACTTCGGGACGTTGCGCATGACGCGCAGCACCTCGAACAGGAAGAAGAAATACCAGTCCGGCCGGGGTACGTAGGTGGTCGTGGTCGGATCGGCCTTGGGGCCGAGCTCGGCGCCGAACATCAGGGCCAGGAAGATGATGACCGCCATCACGATCACGGCCATCGTCCCGTCGTGGGCGACGGTGTAGGGGAAGAACGGCTCGCCCTCGTTCTTCAGCTGGGAGTACTCGCGGAGGTACTTTTCCTTCTCGGCCTGGTTCACGGCACGCGTCTCCCGGCGCGGGCGGGCAAGCGGCTCATACCTCCGCCTCGGCCAGCGTGTGGTCGCCGTCTTCCGCGACGTGCGGCTTGATCCACGGCGGCGCGGCGATGCCGAGCTTGGTGATCAAGTAGAGGTGGGCTCCGATCAGGGCGGCCATCAAGCCGGGGATGAGCAGCATGTGGATCGCGTAGAAGCGCGACAGCGTCGTGGCGCCGAAGTCCGCCCCGCCGAGCAGGAAGTTGGACAGGAACGGGCCGATGAACGGGCCGCCGGCGTTGATGTTGACGCCCACCACGGTGGCCCAGTAGGAGCGCTGGTCGAACGGCAGGAGGTAGCCCGAGAAGCCCATAGCCAGCGTGAGGATGAGCAGGACGACGCCGATCACCCAGGTCATCTCGCGGGGGTACTTGTAGGCGCCGTAGAAGAACACCCGCCCCATGTGCAGGAAGATCAGGATGATCATCACCGACGCGCCCCACTTGTGCATGGCGTGGACGAGCTGGCCGAGGAACACGTTGTCGTTGATGTTGCGGATCGACTCGTAGGCGCCGCCGGACACGTCGGGGCGGTAGTACATGGCGAGGAAGACGCCGGTCACGGCCTGGTTGAGGAACGCGAACAGCGTGGCCGAACCGAGCGTGTAGGGCCAGTTGACGCCGCGCGGCACCTTGCGGAAGAGCAGCCAACGGAGACCCGACGACATCTGCATGCGCTCGTCGACCCAGTCGACGACGGAGATGCCCGCCTCGATCGGGAGCGGGTGGGTGGCGCCGTTCTCACCGTTCTCGCCGGGCCGCTTGGGGCGGGGCTGGAGCGCCTTGGGGAGCGGCGGAGGCGGGATGCGAGGCATTGTTGAGAGGGTTGCGCCGGAGGACTGCTAGGGCTTCTTGGAGGTGGCGAACTGCGCGGGGTAGAGGTATTGGCCGATGCCGTCGATCGGCTCGCCGGGGAAGCGCGGCGAGAAGCGCTGAAGCTCCTTGTTGACCGAGTAGCGCGGACCGATCTCGACCAAGCCGTCGTTGAGGCGGGTGTAGAAGCGGTCGAGCGGGCGGACCGGGGGACCGCCGACGACCATCCCGCGGAAGTCGTACACGCCGCCGTGACACGGGCAGATGAAGCGCTCGGCGGCGGACACGTACCGCACCGGGCAACCCAGGTGCATGCACCGCGAGGACAGCGCGACCCAATGGTTGTACTGGTCCTCGGGCTCGGTGTCGATCGCGGGGTTTCGCGCCCTCACGTAGGCGATCGAGTTCCCCGCCTCGCCGATTCCGGGGGTGATCGTGATCACCTTGGTCTCGTAGACGTTGTCGGGGAAGTCGGCCGGCGTGCCGATCGCCTGCCAGCTCCACGGCTCGCGCTTGAAGATCGGGGCGATCGCGAAGCCGAGCGCAGGGAGGGTGAAGGCTGCCGCGGCGATCCCGCCCGCGCCCTGCGCCCAGAGGTTCACCAGGTTCCGCCGAGTGATCGTCTCGCCCTCGAACGCGCCGGGCATCTGACGATCCAAGGTGTACTTCGACTTCTTTTCCCTGTGACGGTCTGGCAAGAGCGCCTCGCGGTCTTACGGCAACTAGACGCGGACAGCGTACCGCCACGGCCGCGAAAAAGTCCCCACGATGCCCGCCGGTGCGTGGACGCCTAACAACCTCGCTACCAACGTCACAAGCAGGGTGTTTTCGCCGCGGCGAAGGTCAGGCGACGCCGTCGCGCAGCGCAGCCGCCGCGGCGACGAGCGCCCGGTTCGCGCCCGGCTCGAGCGAACGCGCCAGGTCCTTGGCCAGGCGATGGCCGTCGCTCGAACCCCAGCCGATCGACGCGGCGCCCGCCTCCCAGACGGCGCGGGCGAGCTCGCGGTCGGATGCGCTGTGGGCCTGCGCCGCGAGCGAGATCACGTCGGCCAGCTCGGCCACCGCGTCCAGATCGCCGAGCGCGGCTAGGCGAGCCAGCCCGAGCGCATACAGCTGATCGCCGAGGAGCAGGGCGAGATCGTCGTCGCCCGGCCTGACCACGACGGGGTCGCCGTAGTGGAGGCGGTAGCCCTCGAGGATCATCTCGAGCAGCACCTCGTACTCGAGCTCGCGGCCGCGCGTGCGGGGTCCCGAGGCCGCGACCTGGGCCGGCCCCGGTTGGTCGAGCGAGCCGTTGGCGCTCGACCCGGGCGCCGCGAGGAGGCCGGCGACCGTCCCGCCCTCGGCGTCGAGCGCCTCGTGTAGCGCCACCGCTCCCTGCCGGGCCGTCCGCATCACCCAACCACCTCCTCGAACCCCATCCGGGCGGCGGCGAAGGTGTGTTCGAGGTCGGCTTCGGAGTGCGCCAGCGACGGGAACCAGGCCTCGAACTGGGAGGCCGGCGGGTACACGCCGCGGGCCAGCAGCGCCCGGCACCAGGTGGCGTAGGCCTCGAGGTCGCACGCGGCGGCGTCGGCGTAGGAGCGAACCGGCGTCTGGCTGAAGAACACGGTCAGGAGCCCCGGCTCGGTCTGCACCTGCACCGGGCAGCCGACCTCGCGGGCGGCCTGCTCGAGACCGCGAGCGAGCGAGTCGGTGCTGCGGCCGAGCCGGTCATAGGCGCCTGCGTCGAGGCTCTCGAGTGTGGCCAGCGCCGCCGCCACGGCAAGCGGGTTGCCTGACAGCGTGCCGGCCTGGTAGACGTCGCCCGCGGGCGCGATCCGCTGCATGAGGCGCCTCGAGCCGCCGTAGGCCGCCGCCGGCAGGCCGCCGCCGATGACCTTGCCCATGATCGTCAGGTCGGGGAGCACCTGGTAGCGCTCCTGGGCGCCGCCGCGAGCGACCCGGAAGCCACTGATCACCTCGTCGAAGATGAGCAGCGCGCCCGTCTCGTCAGCCTGCCGGCGCAGCAGCTCGAGGAATCCGGGCGCCGGCGGCACCACGCCCATGTTGGCCGGGACGGGCTCGGCCAGGATCGCGGCCAGCTCGTTCTGCTCGGTGGCGGCGATGAGCGTCTCCGGATCGTTCCAGGGCACGATCACGGTGGCGGCCGCGGCCGAGGCGGGGACCCCGGGGCTGGCGGGAATTCCCTGGGTGGCCAGGCCCGAGCCCGCCTGCGCGAGCAGGCCGTCGACGTGCCCGTGGTAGGCGCCGGCGAACTTCAGCACCCTGTCGCGGCCGGTCACGGCGCGGGCGAGACGGAGCGCGCTCATCGTCGCCTCGGTCCCCGAGGAGGTCATGCGGATCATCTCGACGGACGGAACCCGGTCGACGATGGCGCCGGCCAGCTCGACCTCGCCTTCGGTGGGCGCCCCGAAGCTCGTGCCGCGTTGCGCGGCCTCGGTGATCGCGCTGACGACAGCCGGATCGGCGTGGCCGAGGATCAGCGGGCCCCACGAGGAGACCCAGTCGACGTACTCGTTGCCGTCCACGTCGGTGATCGTGGCGCCGCGTCCGGAGGCGATGAAGATCGGGTCACGCCCGATCGCGCGCATCGCGCGGACCGGCGAGTTCACCCCGCCCGGGAGAACCCTTCGCGCCCGCTGGTACAGCTCCTCGGAACGCGCGGTTTCGGGCGCGGCGCTGGTCGGCCTGGCCGCGGTCACACGCCCGCGTGCTCGCGTTCCCAGGCGCGGTAGTCGCCGGTGAAGTAGAGCAGCCTGATCTTCTTGAACTCGGTCGAGGAGTACAGCGTGGCTCGCTCGGTGACGCCCGTCTGTGTGGCGATCGAGTCGAGGATCGCGTCGCATTCCTCCTTGGAGCGTCCATGGGCCATGGTGAAGATCGAGTAGGGCCAGTCCTGGTAGGTGGGGCGCTGGTAGCAGTGTGAGATGCCGCGGAAGGCGGCCATCCGCGGACCGAGCTCCATGATCCGCTCGTCGGGCACCTTCCAGACGCCCATCCCGTTCGCGCTGAAACCGGCGCGGCGGTGGTAGAGGATCGCGGCCACGCGCCGAAGGAGCTTCCGTTCCTGCATTTCCTGGAGGTGAGCCAGGAGCTGGGCCTGCGGGATGTTCAGTTGTTGCGCGGCCCGCGCGTACGGCTCTTCGGTCACGGGCATGTCGCCCTGGGTGGCGCGGATCACCTCGATGTCGAACTGGTCATAGGGCTGGGGCTCGGTCTCGGCCGGCGGGGCCACCTCGACCGCTTTGGCCAGGGCCTCGGTGTCGCCCTCCATCTCCAGGTCCATGCGGATCTTGAAGAGCTGGAGGGTGGGGAGCTGGCGGACCGACTCGGCGCCAGCTAGTTGTGCGAGTGCTTGGAGCGTCCCGTCGAGGCCGAGGGGCGAATCGGGCTCGGTGGCGATCGTGAACCAGATGTTGAACTCGTGGTTGCGCAGGTAGTTGTGCGACACGCCCGGATGCGCGTTGATGATGTTCGCCGCCCGCCACGGGTTCTCGGGATCGACCTTGGCCGCGACGAGCATCGAGGAGTAGCCGAGCGCGCGGGTGTCGAAGATCGGCGTGACCTGGCGGATGATGCGCTCGTCGAGGAGCTCCTGGACGCGCGCGATGGCCGCTTGCTCGCCGATTCCAGCCTCCGAAGCCACGTGTTGGTATGGCCGCTGGGCGATCGGGAACTTGCCCTGCATGAGGTTGAGCAGGCGCCTGTCGAGGTCGTCGAGTGGCGTGGCGGCGCCGTGCTTGCGGCTGCGCAGCTTGGGGCCGAATCCTGAACTCAGTGAAGCCATCGCGCGGCCTCCTTGGCGTGGTAGGTGATCACGATGTCGGCACCGGCACGGCGGATGCAGGTAAGCGTCTCGAGCACGGTGGCGCGCTCATCGAGATATCCCGCCGCGGCCGCCGCCTTGACCATGGCGTACTCGCCGCTCACGTTGTAGGCGGCGAGGGGCATCTGGGTGTCGGCTTTTATTCGCTGGATCAGATCGAGGTACGGAAGAGCCGGCTTGACCATGACGATGTCGGCCCCCTCCTGCACGTCGAGTCTCGTTTCACGGACTGCCTCGTCGCCGTTGCCCGGGTCCATCTGGTACGCCCGGCGATCGCCGAAAGCAGGCGCCGAATCCGCAGCCTCGCGGAACGGACCGTAGAAGGCGGAGGCGAACTTGGCGGAGTAGGCGAGGATCGGGGTGTCGGTGAAGCCGTCGTCGTCAAGGGCCTGGCGGATCACGCCGACCCGCCCGTCCATCATGTCGCTCGGGGCAACGACGTCGGCGCCGGCCCGGGCCTGCGCGGCGGCGGTGCGAGCGAGCAGCTCGAGCGTGGCGTCGTTGTCGACCGTGCCGTCGGTCTTGACGACCCCACAGTGGCCGTGGCTCGTGTACTCGCACAGGCAAAGGTCGGTGATGACCAGCAGCTCGGGATGCGCCTCCTTGATGGCGCGGGTGGCGAGTTGGACGACCCCCTCGTCGTCCCAGGCGCCGGAGCCCTCCTCATCCTTGGCCGCCGGGAGTCCGAACAGGAGGACCGCCGGGATGCCGAGTGCCTTGGCTTGTGCCGCCTCATCCACCGCGTGCGCGATCGACAGCCGGTCGATTCCCGGCATCGCCTCGATCGGCTCGCGACGGTCGATGCCGTGGGCGACGAACATCGGGTACACGAAGTCCGACGGGCTGAGGGTGGTCTCGCGGACCAGGCCGCGCAGCGCCCCAGAGGCGCGCAGCCGGCGCATGCGAGTCTGCGGAAACGGCATCCCAGCTGAGGATACCCCCGCCCCCATTGGTGGCCGATTAGAGAAGGACCGCCCGGATCTCGACCAGCACCGCCCGGATCTGCGCCATTTCGCTAACACCCGATGGCGCCGGAGCGCTACGCTGCATATGTGGCGAATCTAGAGAAGCGCAGTGGGTACACCCCACGCCGGGTACGCGAGAAGCGCGCCTACCAGCTGGTGGTGACCGGTGGTGTGACCGGTGGGGTCGGGGTGATCACGCTGGTCCTGGCGATCGCGGGCGTCATCGGGTACGGATTGCCTGTCGTCCTGCTGATCGTGTCGGTGCTGTGCGTCGTCATGTTCCGCCGCATGGTCGGCGCGCGCTGACGAGCACTGCTTAGGCGAACCGCCGCATCGCCAGCCGCGCCAGCGCGCCGAACGCGAGCGCGAGCACGGCCAGGTGCACGAGTGGCCAGCCGATCCCCGGCGCGGCACCCGAGAACGCGTTCGAGATCGCCTGCAGGGCGGCCCGGAACGGGAACACGAACGCCACCGCGTCGAGGATTGAGCGCAGCGTGCCCGACACGGCGTCCCCGGGCACCAGGGCAACGAACGCAACCGGCAGCGACAGGACGAATGCGAGTAGTGACGCGACGCTGACCTCGCGGGCGAGGCCGCCGATCGCGACTCCGAGAGCGCCGAAAGCCAGGCCGCCCAGCCCGAGCGCCGCGATCCAGAGCGGGAAGCGCGCCCAGTCCAGGTGCACGAACAACGACACGAACGCCGACATCACCAGCGTGACGGCCGCCGCCGCGCCGGCGGATAAGACGACCTTCTCGGACAGGAGCGAGGTCGGCGTGACCAGGCCGCGGATCAGACGCGAGTAAGCGTTCTCGGAGCGCTCGAGTGCGAGCAGCCCGGCAGCGAGCAGCACGCCGACGAACATCAGCGAGACGATCACCGCGATGGACGCGGCGTAGGAGGCGGTCGGGGTGGTCTTCCCGGCGAGCTCGGACTGCTGGATCGTGAGCGGCGAGCCGATCGAGCTGAGCACGGGGGTGGCGAAGTTGAAGCCGCCGATGGCCAGCTCGGCGAAGGCAGCGACTTGGTTAAGCGCCGGTCGCAACGGTGAGTTCGCGGGCAGCGACGCGATCGTCCCCTGGACGATCGCGTGTGTGTTGCGCAGCCCGAGCAGCGGTACTCGCTGGCCGAGGAAGGCGAGCGTGCCGCCGTTCAGGACCTTTTGCAGATCGGTGATGGCCACGGCGAGCACCTGCTTGGAGACCCCCTGCTCGACCTGGCTCGCGCGGGCCGTGATCGCCTGCTCGGCCGCCTGTCGCTCCAGCGGGTTGCTGGTGTTCAGGATCAGCTCGACCGTGGGCCTGCCGACGCCCTGGGTTACGAGGCCGTTGATCTGAGAGACGATGTCGCTCGGGATGATCAAGGCCGCCTGCGCCTGGCCGTTTCGGACCTTGGCGATGGCCTCGGCGCGCGAGTTCACCCGGATCGCGTTGATCGACTCGAACAGCTGGCTGGCGTAGTGCGCGATGTCGACGTGCTGCGTGCCAATGCTGATTTCGCCCTTTCCGGTCGGGACGGCGTCATACAGCGCCACCGTCGGCTTGCCCGGCGGGCTCGACAGTGCAAAGCCGATCATCAGCGCGATCACGATCGGGTACACGACGAGCAGCGCCACCAGGAGCGGAGAGCGCTTGAGGATCTGGAGGTCCTTGATGAGCAGCCAGCGCACCGTCTAGGGGTTACTAGTGGCCGCGGTCGTGGAGGAAGCGGACAAAGACGGTCTCGAAGTCGCCCGGGTTTGCTTGTGGCGCGTCGGCGGCGGCGGCGCGCTCGAGCTCAGCGGGCGTCCCGATGAACAGCAGCTCACCGTCGCCCAGGACCAGGACCCGGCCGGCGTAGCGCTCGGCCTCGGCCACGTTGTGGGTCGAGAACACGATCGTCGTGCCGCGGACCGCCAGTCCGCCGATGAACTCCCATAGCCGCTCGCGCTGACGTGGGTCAAGCGCGGCCGAAGGCTCGTCGAGGAGCAGCACCGGCGGCTCTGAGAGCAAGCCGATCGCGATGTTGACCCGCTGCTGGTTGCCTCCGGACAGCCGACCGACCTCTTCGTCCGCGCGGTCGCCCAGGCCCGTCTGGTCCAGCATCGCGCTGACGGCGCGCTCCGGGTCGGCGAGCTTCTCGAGCCGGGCGAACAGCCGCAGGTTCTCGGCCACCGAGAGCTTGGAGTAGAGGGCAGGCTCCTGGGGTACCCAGCCGAAGCGCTGGCTGATCGGACGGGTGAGCTCGCCCTCGGACGGTTCGAGCACGCCGGCCAGAATCGACAGCAGCGTCGTCTTGCCGGCGCCGTTGGGCCCGATGATCGCGACCACCTGGCCGGCGAACAGCTCGAAGGTGACCTTGTCGAGCGCCGTCCGCTTGCCGAAGCGCCTGGTCAGGTCGCGGGCCGACACCGTGACCCGGCTCTTGACCGTTTCGACGCCGGTGGACACGGCGCCTCAGGCTAGCGGTCGCTCATGCGGGCCTCACCCGGGCGTCTTGCCGCGCGCCTCACCCGGGCATCTTCACGCGCGGTTCGAGCGAGGCGCCGCACGAGCGGCAGAACGCGTCGCGCGGGCCAGCGGGCGCTCCACAGTCGGCACATCGCTCGACGCCCACATCGGCGAGCACTCCCGAGCCCATCGTCCCCCACGGCTCGAGTACCAGGTGCTTGCGCAGGTAGAGGACGGTCTGGCGGATCACCGCGGCGATCGGCAGGGCCAGCAGCGCGCCGGCGATTCCATAGATCTCGTAGCCGAGCAGAAGGGACAGGATGATCAGGATCGGGTTGATCCGCAGCGAGATCCGGAACACCTGCGGGGCGATGAAATGGCCCTCCAGCTGCTGGAGGACCACGAACATCGCGGTCACCCACACCGCGCTGATCGGGTCCACGAACAGCGCGACCAGCACGGCGGGCGCGGGACCGATGATCGGGCCGATGTACGGGATGAACTCCATCAGCCCGTAGAAGCCCCCGAAGAAGATCGCGTAGCGCGCACCGTCGGGGAAGATCCCG
>Ga0335072_10009729_pt1 | contig 13864 bp, 12 predicted proteins | sample Lox_Sample_21_FD_206725 | JGI IMG/M metagenome (GOLD analysis project Ga0335072, IMG submission 206725) | Soil microbial communities from Loxahatchee National Wildlife Refuge, Florida, United States - Lox_Sample_2.1 | ecosystem: Environmental > Terrestrial > Soil > Wetlands | place: USA...
AGTGAGCTTCACGAACGGACTGGCCTGGGAATTAGCGTCAGCCTCATACATGAACGCCGCATCCAGCGCCCCCGTCTGGATATCAGCCTCCTCCGGGTCCTCCGCATACTCATCCGACGTCTCCGTCGCGAGCGTCTTCAGCGCCGGCAGATGCTGCGCCACCGCAGTCTGGTCAAGGGCTTCAGCGGCCAGCACACCACCAGGATCCTGCGACGGGTTAGTCCGCCCGAGACGGAACCCCGGCATCGTGATCACCTTGTACCACGGCATGGTCTGCAGATCCTTGGCGAACTTGCTCCTGGGATAGTACCCCAAGACCTCCGGCGACGCGGCAAAGGCCGCATACCACGAAACCCAGTCACCATTGCTGGCGCCCTCGAGGATGGTGTCATCCGCCGGTGAGGCGCTGACAAAAACATCGGCCACCGCGACCTTGTCCTTGATATTGGCCGCCAGCGTCCCCGACCCATGCGAGGTATCGACCAGCGTGTAACCAGTCGCAGCATGGAACGCCGGCCCCACCGACTTGGTCATCAGCGTATCCAGCGACCCAGCCGAAAACACATCGACATCACCACTGTGCATCGCGCTGGTCGACTTCGGCGCCGGGGTACTAGAGGAACCGCTACAGCCAGCCACGGCCAGCCCGATGCACGCAGCAATAGCTACAAACGCGACGATTCCGCGCCGCGACGTCATAGGTACCATCTGCCAGACGATAGCTAACGTAGGTTGCACACCACAAGAATCATGGACACAACTGTGACCTTGTTGTTTCCTGTTCTCACACTGGCTGAGCGCCTGGCGGTGGGGCCGGGGGCCAGCGGCTGCTGCCTTAGGGACGAATCAGAACGTTACGCCCCGCTGATTCGCGTGGTATGTCCGGTCCACTCGCGGTCGCGCAGCACGAATTTCTGCACCTTGCCGGTCGAGGTCTTGGGCAGCAGCCCGAACTCGATGGCGTCGGGGCACTTGTAGTGGGCCAGGCGATCGCGGCAGAACGCGATGATCTCCGGAGCGGTCGCGGTGGCACCGTCGTTGAGCGTGACGAACGCCTTGGGCCGCTCTCCCCAGTGGGGGTGGGGAACTCCGATGACCGCGCACTCGAGCACGGCCGGGTGGGCGGCGATTGCTTGCTCGACTTCGATGCTGGAGATGTTCTCGCCGCCAGAGATGATGATGTCCTTGCCGCGGTCACGCAGCTCGATGTTGCCGTCAGGGTGCCACACGGCCAGATCCCCGGAATGGAACCAGCCGCCGGCGAACGCCGCGGCGGTGGCTGCCTGGTCGTCAAAGTAGCCGCTCATGACGTTGTTGCCGCGCATCACGACCTCGCCCATCGTCTGCCCGTCCCGGGCGACGTCACGCATCTGCGCGTCAACAACGCGCACCAGATCAGCCGGGACGTACCCCTGGCCTTGGCGGGCCAGGTGCCGAGCGCGTTCGGAGACAGGCAGCTCAGGCCAGCCTTCCTGCTCGGGGCTGACCGTGATCGGGCCGTAGGTCTCGGTCAGCCCGTACACATGCACCACGGTGAAGTTCAGCTCGCTCATGCGGGCCAGCAGCGTCGGCGACGGCGGGGCAGCGGCCACCATCGCCGTCACCGGCCGTTCCAGCCGGTGGGCCCGCGGGTGGTTGAGGATCATCAGGTGAACGGTCGGCGCCCCGTTGTAGTGGGTCACGCCCTCCGCGTCGATCAGGTCCCAGATCAGCTGCGGGTCCACCGCGCGGATGGTCACGTGCCGGGCGGCGACGGCGGTGACCGCCCAGGGGAAGCACCAGCCGTTGCAGTGGAACATCGGCAGCGTCCACAGGTACACCGAGCCCGGGCCCAGGCCGGCGTGGATCACCTCGCCCAGCGCGTTCAGGTACGCGCCGCGGTAGGTGTACTGCACCCCCTTGGGCCGTCCCGTGGTCCCGGAGGTGTAGTTGATCGAGATCGTTTCTTCCTCGTCTTCCAGCCAGCTCGGCGGCCGCGACGGCGGCGCGGCCGCCAGGAACTGCTCGTACGGGTCTTCGGGGGCGCCGGTGTCGGCGCAGCGGACCACGGTCAGGCCGGCCAGGTCCAGCGAATCGGCCAGCGCCTCCAGCTCGTCGTGCAGCAGCAGGTAGCGCGCGCCGCTGTGGGCCAGGATGTACCCGACCTCGGCGCTGGACAGCCGGTGGTTGACCGCGACCAGGATCCCGCCCGCCGCTGGCACACCGAAATGAGCCTCCAGCATCGCCGGAGAGTTGACCAGCAGCGTGGCGACCCGGTCGCCCTTGCTCAGGCCCGCTGACCTGAGCGCGTTGGCCAGGCGCCACGAGCGCTCGGCGAGCTGCCGGTAGGAGTACCGCCGCCCCCCGTGCACGACCGCCGTCTTTTCCGGGTAGATGTAAGCCGCCCGGTGCAGGAAGTCGACGGGATTCAACTCCGAGCGAAACACCTGGCCCGCCGCCGCCTCGGCCACGGGCGGCTCCGCGGCCCCGGGAAGCACGCCGCTGCTCATCGCTAATCCCCTCCGGCCAGGTCCGGCTGGCCCGCTTCGCCCAGTACACAGCAGTTGCGCCGTGATATGCCAGCATCGCGGCAGCTTGCCCGGCCGCTGCCCGGCGCGGGCAGCTGGACCTACAAGACCTGACGGTGTGTGGCCGGCGGCCGGGCTGCCAGCATCGAACGGGTGACAGTACACCCTCCGATCGCGAGGTTTCCCGAAGTCGGTCAGGCTGACGCAAGCGGCGAACTCGGTGAAATCTACGACGATATCGAATTCACCCTTCGCGCCCCGTGGGTCCCGTTCGCTATCAGGGTGATGTCGCTATTTCCGGCTTTCGTGCCGGCTGCGTGGCAGGCGCTGAAGCCACAGATCTCGACCGTGTACGCCGAAAGGGGCGCCGACCTGGTGCGTGAGGCCTCGATTATCCCTGGCCCGCTGCCCCCAGACCCTCGCCCCAGGCTGCGCGCCGCCGGGCGGTCCGATGAGGAGATCAGCAAGATCCGCGGGGCGCTCGATTCCCTCAACTACGGCAATCCCAAGGGCCTCATCCTGATCACCGCCTGGAACGAGGCATGGAATGAGCGCGCCGCCGGCAGTCCCGCCAGCTCCCTGTCCGCCGCGCAGGCCCGGCCGCTTCCCGGCGGCTTGCCCGGCGGAGTCGGGCAGCTCCACCTGATCGATCCCGAGCGGGCCGCGCCGGATGTCCAGGAGTTGCTGCGGCAGGCGACGGATCTCTTCTTGTACCACGCCCCGGCCAGCGACTACCGGGTGCTGGCCGCCTGGCCCGAGGTCCTGCGCTTCGCGGTTGAGGACATCCTGTCTCCCGTTGCGCTGACCGCCGGGTACGAGGAGACGGCCCGCCGGATCCGGGCCATTGCCCGCCAGCACGTGGCGGGTTTTCCCGGCGTCGGGGGCGTCAGCCGCCGGCAGATGAGCTACTCGCTCAGCGGGCCGGAAATCGCCGGAATTACTGGGCTGCTGTTCCTGTACAACCGCTTCATAGCCGACATCACCATCGCGATGATCCGGGTCAAGCAGGCATTTGACGGAGCTGCATCGGCTACAGCGAACAAATTCCCGGTCACATAGGGAGGTTGAATCATGCCACTGGTGTACTACGACATAATCCGTGGCCGGTCCCCTGATCAGATCCGCGCGCTGCTCGATAGCTCGCAGGCCGCGATCGTGGAAGCCTTCCAAACCCCCGAGAGGGACCGCTACCAGCTGGTCACTGAGCATTCTCCCGGCGACATGATCATCCAGGACCACGGACTGGGTATCGAGCGCTCGGAGAACATAGTGATCATGCACATGATCAACCGGCAGGGGAAGAGATCGGCAGCGCAGAAGGAGAAGCTCTACACGCTGCTCACCCAGAACCTGAAGCGTGATTGCGGCCTGGAGCCGTCCGACCTGGTCATCTCGATCACCGAGAACGAGAGCGAAGACTGGTCACTCGGCTACGGAAGAACCCAGTTTTGCGATGGAGAGCTTGATCCCGCAACTTCACATCCGCGGAAGTCACATATGGGGTAGCCGATGAACGTGAGCCTGGCAGGCCAGAAAGCCGCGACGACGGACTGGACGTTCGGGGGACTGTGGCCGTTTGAGCCGCGCTGGTTTCAGGCCTCCGACGGGTGGATGCACTACGTGGACGAGGGGCCGCGGGCTGGCCGCCCGGTCGTGCTGGTGCACGGCAACCCGACCTGGGGCTTTCTGTACCGGAACTTCATCGGCCCGCTGACCGGGGCGGGCCACCGTGCGATCGTGCCCGACCATCTTGGGTTCGGGCGCTCGGACAAGCCGTCCGATCCAGAGCTCTACCGGATCCCGCGCCACGTCGCGCGCCTGGACACGCTGCTCGAATCGCTCGATCTGCATGACGCGGTGGTCGTCGTGCAGGATTGGGGTGGGCCGATCGGGCTGTCGTGGGCGGTCGCGCACCCCGAGCGCGTATCGGGCCTGTTCATCCTCAACACCTTCGACGGGCCACAGCAGTCCCTGCCCGTGCCGCTGCGGCTGTTCCGCACGCCGGGCCTGGGCGAGATGCTCGTGCAGGGATTGGACATGTTCGTCCGGGGCTTCCTGTTCCGCGACGGCGTCGTGCACCGCGAGCGACTTACGCCCGACGTGCGCCACGCCTACCTGGCCCCGCACCCGACCTGGTCCAGCCGCACCGGCGAGCTCGTCTTTCCGCGCGAGATTCCGGATCCGGGCAGCGCCACCGGGCCGGTCGCCGAACTGCTCACGCGGCTTGAGCGCGGAGTCGAGCAGAACTTCCGTTCCAAGCCCGCGCGGATCATGTGGCCGATGCGCGACCCTGGGTTCACGCCCGCGGTTCTCGAGCAATGGTGCAAGACCTTGCCCGACGCGCCCGTGACCAAGCTCGACGACGCCAGCCATTACATTCAGGAGGACGCCCACGAGCGGGTTGTGCCGCAGCTGCTCAGCTTCGTGGCCGGCACCAACTTACCTGGCTAGCAGCGGAGGCAGCCGTGAGGTTCCTCATCGTCGGAGTCGGTGCGGTCGGCGGTTTCGTCGCCGCCCGCCTGGCCGATGCCGGGCATGACGTGACTCTGCTGGTGCGGCCGCACAGCGCCGCCCGGCTGCACAACGACGGGCTTCGCCTGGCCAGCCGGGACGGGGTGCGCGTGGTGCGGCCGTCGGTCGTGACCGCGGCCGAGCTCACGCCCGGTTATGACGCGATTGTGCTGGCGGTCAAGGCGGAAGACCTCGGCGCGGTGATGGCCGGCATCGAGCCCGCGGTGAAGCCGCCAGCTGTGATCGTCCCGTTCCTCAACGGGATGGGTCACGTCGAGCCGCTGGCCGGCCGGTTCGGGCCGGCCGTGCTCGGCGGGGTACTGCGAGTCGTTACCGAGCGCGAGGACGACGGGACGATCGGGGTGCTGGCGCCCCTGTTCGAAGTGGAACTCGGGGAACTGGACGGCTCACCCAGCGCTCGCGTCGACCGGCTCGCGTCAGCCTTCCGGGAGGCCGGAGCGGACGTGACCCTGCCCGCGGACACGGTCGGCGCCATGTGGGACAAATGGGTCTACATCGTGAGCATCGGCGCTGTCACGTCGCTGATGCGGGCGCCGGTCGGCGAGATCGTCGCGGTGCCCGGGGGAGAGCACTTCGCGCGGTCGGTTGTCGCCGAAGCGGTGGCCGCGGCAACGGCCTGCGGCCATCCCGTTCCCGCCGGGCAGGTGCGGGTGACCGAGCAGGCCCTCACCGCTGCGGGGTCGCCGACCACATCGTCGCTGACACGCGACCTGATCGCGGGCCGCCGCACCGAGGTCGAGGCGGTGCTGGCCGACTTCGCCGCGCGCGCCGGCGCGGCCGGGACCGCAACCCCGCTGATCGACCTGGCCGTGCTGGCCCTGCGGATCCACAACCAGCAGGTCGCTGCGTAGTCAGGTCCCGAGCAGCTCGGCGAGCAAGGCCGGGTCATCGGGGAGCAAGCCGGCGGCGGGAAGGCGCAGGAGCAGGCTGCGCCATCCCGGGCCAGTCTGGAACACCCCCTGCAGGATCCGCCGTGCCTCCGCCCGCTGGCCGGCCGACGCCAGGGCGGTGGCCCGCCAGAACTCGAGCTCCTCGTTGCCGGGCGTGAGCGCCGCGGCACGGGCCCAGTGGACGAGCGCCTGGCCGGGATCGGCCGCTAGCAGGCGCAGGCCCAGCTCGTACGGATCTTGCGGCAGTGCGCCGTGGAGCTTGTTGCTGATCACCGAGACCTGATTGACCTGCCAGGGGAGCCAGAGCGTCGGCAGCCGCGTGCCGAACAGGCAGGTCGGCAGACGTGGCCTGATGAGGATAACCGCAGGTGGTGTGCGCTAGGGGCGTGGCCGGCTGTTCCCGGGCGTGGCCAGCACCGTCGCGAGCCGGGTGAATTGCCCGATCGCCTGCTCCGCTCCGGGTGCTCCCCCGAGGGGCTGCAGCACGACATGGTCGGCGCCGGCTTCCAGGTGCTCCAGGACCCGGGCCTGGATCGCGGCCTGGTCGCCCCAGGCGACGAGCGCGTCGACCACGCCGTCGCTGCCACCGCCCTGGAGTTCTTCCCCAGCGATACCGAGCCAGCGCAGGTTCTCGCGGTAGTTCTCCCGGGCGAGGTAGTGCGACGTGTACGCCCGGGCCACAGCGCGAGCGGTATCCGGGCGCTCGTCCAGCACAACCGCCAGTTCGGGAACCAGCAGCGGGCCGGCGCCGATCGCCGTGCGGGCGCGGCGGGTGTGCGCCACGGGCACGAAGTAGCTGTGCACTCCGTCGGTCCGCTGCGCGGCGAGTTCGAGCATCCGTGGCCGCAGCGCGGCCAGGACCCGTGTCACCGGAGGGTCGGGCAGCGGGCTGGACAGCGGGGCGCTGTCCATGGCATCGAGGTACTCGCGCATCTTGCCCAGTGGGCGCGCCGCATACTCGTGGCCACGCCGGCCGGCCGCCCCGGCGTGGCTCACGCCCATGCCCAGGATGAAGCGGCCGGGGAACGCGTCGGCCAGGGTCCGCGCGCCCGCGGCCATGGCGGTGGGGTCGCGGGCCCAGATGCTGGCGATGCCGGTGGCAATCACCAGCCGGGAGGTCGCACTCAGCAGCACGGCGGCGTGGGACAGCGCCTCCCGGCTGGCTGTGCCTTCAGCTATCCACAGCGACCCGAATCCGAGATCTTCCACGGCGCGGGCTACCCGGGCGGCCTCGGCCACTCCGAGCCCGTCGAGGCCGAAGCTCCAGGCGCCGATCCGGCCCAGGCGGGCGGCGGCCGCGCGGGCGCGCGATGGTGCCGGTTCTGCGATCATGTCCTGGACTGTGCTGGCCGGGGATTACCGCTCTCGTTACCGCGCCGGCTGCCGGAGGATCGGTGCACCTGGTGGTGGCCCTGGCGGGCGCGAGGGGCAGCGGCCAGCCTGGCCAGGAGGTTTTCTGGCATCGTTTCAGGAGGGGTGTCGATTCGGCGGTGGCCACTTCGTAGCGGGAGTGAGGGCCGGCCTAAGACCCGGCCCCGGATGACAAACGGGAGTGATCGTCATGACGCAGTACCTGCTCGCGCTCTACCGCGACTATGCCGCCCCCATTCCCCCGGAGCAGACGCGGCAGGTGTGGGCCGACGTGAACGCGCTGGGCGACAAGCTGACCGCCGCCGGCGCGTTCGTGTTCCAGGGCGGAATGAACGGTGGCCCGGAGTCGGCGACCGTGGTGCGCCAGTCCGGCGGCGACTTCCAGATGACCGACGGGCCGTACACCGAGACCAAGGAACACCTGGCCGGGTTCTGGATCATCAACGCCGCCGACCTGGACGAGGCCCTGGAGTGGGCCAAGCTCACCGCGGCCGCGCAACAGCGGGCGATCGAGGTCCGCCCGCTCTTCGATGGGGACCTCGACGACGCACTGCATGCCGGGTCCGAAGCGCAGTGAGCGTATCCGCGCAGCGACCATGAACTCTGGCGCGGTGGCCGTCGAGGCTGTCTTCCGCCGTGAGTACGGTCGCTGCGTCGCCACCCTGATCCGCTTCCTCGGCGATATCGACGCCGCCGAGGAAGCGGTCCAGGACGCATTCACCGTCGCGGTCGCCCGGTGGCCGTCGGACGGCCAGCCGCCCAATCCCGGTGCGTGGATCGTCACGACCGCCCGCAACCGGGCCATCGACCGGCTGCGCCGCGAGTCGGTCCGTGACGAGCGGCACGCGCAAGCGCATCACCTGTACGGCGCCGCCGCTGGGGACGATGCCCGGGCGCCGGAGGAGGAGACCGTGCCCGATGAGCGGCTGCGCCTGATCTTCACCTGCTGTCATCCGGCGCTGAACCAGCCCGCCCAGATCGCGCTGACCCTGCGGCTGCTCGGCGGGCTCGAGACGCCGGAGATCGCACGGGCGTTCTTCGTTCCCGAGGCAACCATGGCCCAGCGGGTCGTCCGGGCCAAGCGCAAGATCAGGGACGCCCATGTCCCCTATCGCGTGCCTGCGGAAGCCGAACTTCCGGCCCGGCTCAAACCCGTGCTTGCCGTCGTCTACCTGATCTTCAACGAAGGCTACGCCGCGACCGCCGATTCCCTGATCCGGCTTGATCTGTGCGCCGAGGGAATCCGGCTGGCCCGGGTGCTCGCCGAACTGATGCCCGACGAGCCGGAGGCCCAGGGGCTGCTGGCGCTGCTGTTGCTGCTGCACGCCCGCAGCGCCGCCCGCGTGGCCGCCGACGGCTCGCTGGTCCGCCTGGCCGAACAGGACCGCCGGCTCTGGGACCGGGACCTGACCGCCGAAGGCCAGGCCATCGTGCGTGCCTGCGTCCAGCGTGGTCGTCCCGGCCCATACCAGATCCAGGCCGCCATCAACGCTGTCCATTCCGTAGCGGCCAGCTTTGACGGCACCGACTGGCACGCGATCCTGACCCTCTACAACCAGCTGTACGCGGTCACGCCGACTCCGGTCGTCGCGCTCAACCGGGCCGTCGCGCTGGCCGAGGTCCGTGGCCCCGCCGCCGGCCTGGCCACAGTCGACGGCCTGCGCTCTTCAGGCCTGGACGGCTACTACCTGTTCCACGCGGCACGTGCCGACCTGCTGCGCCGCCTCGGCCGTGACGAGGAAGCCGCGGCCGCCTACGCCACCGCCCGCGCCCTCACCACGAACCCGGTCGAACAGGCCTTCCTCGACACCCAGCGCGCCGCGCTCAGCGGCGGCGGAAGGTGACCGGCAGCGAGATCCATCCGGACCCGGTGCCAGCCTCGCGCTCCAGCACCGCTCCCTCGGCCAGCTTGATGTTCTCGACCCGGGCCAGGAGTTCGGCCACGCCGATCTCGATCTGGAGGCGGCCGAGGTTCGAGCCAATGCAGCGGTGGTCGCCCAGGCCGAAGCTCAGGTGCGGGTTCTTGCCCCGGTCCAGGCGCAGGTCGTCGGGCTCGGCGAACATCGCGCCGTCGCGGTTGGCCGCGGCGAAATGCAGCAGCACGACCTCGTCGGCCTTGAGCGGCTGGGTCCCGAGGACGGTGTCCTTCATGACCGTGCGGGACAGGGACCCCACCGGGGGCTCGAAGCGCAGGAACTCGTCGAGTTCCTGGCGGGTCCAGTCGTCGTCGCGCAGGTGCTCCTCCAGGCCCGGGGTCTGCGCCACGTGGCGGAAGATGCCGGTCAGCGCGGCGTTGGTGGTGCTGAGCCCGCCCAGGATCAGGATCATCAGCGTCCCGACCCGCTCGTCCCGGGTCAGCGGGCGCCCGCTGACCTCGCCGTACAGCAGGGCGTCGATGCAGTCGCCGTGCCGCGCCCCGGAAGCGGCGCGCTGGTCCAGGACCTCCTCGGAGATCTGCTCGAGCTGGGCGCGCTTGTTGCCTTCCTGGCTGGGGTCGTGGCGGGAGATCTGGGACGCCACCGCCCGGGCCCGCTGGAACAGGTCCTCGTCGTCGACGTGCAGGATGACCCGGGCCAGGACCTCGGCGGTGAACGGGGCCGCGAAGTCGTTGTGCAGGTCGGCCGTGCCCCGGCCGGCCGTGCCCCCATCGACAGCGCCGCGGCCGGCGAACGCCTCGACGGTCTGGACGGCGATCTCGCGGATGGCCCCGGCGTACTTCGCGATTCCCGCGCGGGAGAAGTGAGGGTTCAGCAGCCGCCGGAACTCCTTCTGCAGCGGCGGGTCAAAGTCGATCGGCGGCATCATCAGCGTCTGGTGGTGCGGGAAGCCGACACCCTGGCTGGATGAGAACGTGGCCGGGTCGCTCAGCGCCTGGCGGACCTCGGCGTAGCTCGTGACCAGCCAGTACCCGCCGTGGGCGCTGCTGTGCGTAACCGGGCACCGGGACCGGGCGTGCTTGGTCACCTCGAAGACATGCTGCGCCGTGTCGTGGTCGTAGACGTCAAAGTTGTCGACCATCCGGTCGAAATCAAGTCCGGACGTTGCCTGTTCGCCGCTCAATTGCCCTCCAGGACGAAAGGATCCGCCGCCATGCTGCCGCCGGTCTTGTTACCTCTCGCGTTACGGCTGTCACTGTGTAACGACGCGAGTAACCGCGGGCCCGGATGTTGATGCCTGGGGCGGCGAGCCTAGGGAGGCCGGGTGCGCGAGGCCGTAGTCATCGGCGGCGGGCCGGGAGGGCTGTACTTCGCGATACTGCTGCGGCTGGCCCGGCCGTCGGTGCGGGTGCGGGTCCTCGAGCGCAACGCCGCCGACCATGAGACGTTCGGGTTCGGCGTGGCCTTCCACGAGGCGACGCTGCGCAAGCTGGCCGAGGCCGATCCGGTGTCGCGGGCGGCCCTCACCGGGATCCTCCGGCCCTGGGACGATGTCGCATTCCACGTGCGGGGCCGCGAGTACCGGGTGCCCGGGCACGCGTTCGCCGGCTGCTCCCGGCACCGCCTGATCCAGCTTCTGCAGCGGCGGGCGGCGCAGGTGGGCGCCGAGGTCGAGCACGGCCGGGCGGCCGAGGCCGGCCAGATCACCGGGGCCGACGTGGTGGTGGTGGCCGACGGCAGCGGCAGCCACAACCGCGCCATGCTCCCTGGCCTGCGCCCCACGGTGGTCCAGCGCCCGAACCGGTTCGTCTGGCTCGGCACCACCAGGCCGATGGCAGAGATGAACTTCTTCTTCCGCGAGGTGCCCGAAGGGCTGTTCGTCGCGCACGCCTACCCGCACGACGACGGAATGGGCACGTGGATCGTGGAGACCGACGAGCGGACCTTTGATAACGCCGGCCTCCAGCACGCCGGCGAGGCCGCCACCGTGGATCGCCTGCAGCGCGTGTTCGCCGGCGACCTCGGCGGTGCGCCGCTGATCGCGCGGGACTCGTTCTGGCGGCGGTTTCCGCTGATCCAGTGCCAGCAGTGGACGGCCGGGAACGTCGCGCTGCTGGGTGACGCCAAGGCCACCGTGCACTACTCGATCGGCTCCGGCACGAAGATCGCGATGGAGGACGCGGTGGCGCTGGCCGAGGCGCTGGCGTCGGCCGGGTCGGTCGCCGAGGGACTGACCCGGTACGAGGCGGTGCGCCGACCCCAGCTCGAGTTGCTGCAGGCCAGGGCGCTGGGCTCGATGCAGTGGTTCGAGAGCATGCCCGCGCACTGGGACATGGACCCGGCGCAGTTCACGTTCAGCGGCGTGACCAGGAAGACTGACGAGACCTTCGATTCCGTGCTGGACAGGGCGCCGGCGTTGGCGCAGGCCGCGCTGCGGGCCTATGCGGGCTCGGGAACCGCACCCTTCGATGTGCCATTCGAGGGTGCGGGCCTGCGGCTCCCCGGCCGGCGAGTAAGGATCTTGAACGGGACGCCAGGAGCCGACGCCGAGCCGGCCGACCTGGTCATGACCGCACCGGTTCCGGCGGGCCGCGACCCGGGACCGGTCCTCGACTCACTCACCGGCGCCAAGGCCGCGGGGCGGGCGCTGGTCGTCGACGGCCAGTCCACTGGGGAGCAAATGGCGGCCGTGCTGGGCCTAGCCGCCGCCTGCCCGGTGGACCTGCTGGTCATCGACCTGACCGGGTCGTCAGCGTTCGAGCGGGCGGGCGAACTGGTGTCGGCGGCTCGCGCGGCGTGGCCCGCCGGGCAGCCGCTCGGGGTCCGGATCCGGCCGCCGCGCGAACCCGCGGGCGTCCTGTCCCTGCTGCGCGACCTCACCGTGCTTGGGTGCGAGGTCGTCGTGGTTGCCGGTGCCCCGGCTGGGCTGGCCGGCCAGGCGTTCGTCTCTGACCTGATCCGGCACAGCCTGCCCGTGGCCACCATCTGCGAAGGGCCCCAGACGCTCGAGGCCGCGCAGACCGCGCTGGTCAGCGGGCGCGCCGACCTGGTGGAGGTGCCCTGATGGCAGACGGCCTAGCGGTGCTGGACGGCAAGGTGGTCGCGGTCACCGGCGCGGCGTCGGGTATCGGGCGGGCCACAGCCTTGCTGGCGGCGCGGTCGGGAGCCCGCGGCCTGGTGCTGGCCGACGTGGCCGCCGATGCGCTTGCGGACGCGGCGGCCGAGGTAGCCGCCGCGGGCGGCCAGGCCGAGACCGTCACCGGCAGCGTCACCGACGTGGCCACGGCCGGGGCGATCGTCACCCGGGCGGTGGACCGCTTCGGCTCGCTCGACGCGGCCGTGAACGCGGCCGGGACCATGGGCGAGGCCGCGGAGTTCACCGACTACCGCGACGACACGTTCAGGCAAGTCATTGATGTGAATGTGGGCGGCGTCTTCCACTGCCTGCGGGCTGAGCTGCGCCAGATGTACGAACAGGGAGCGGGGTGCATCGTCAACATCGCGTCCGCGTCGGTGTTCGGCGTGCATGCCGAGCTCGGGCCGTACGTGGCCTCGAAGGCCGCGGTGGTCACGATGACCAAGGTGGCGGCCAAGGAGGCCGGGCGCCGCGGCGTGCGCGTGAACGCGGTGTGCCCGGGGCTGACCGACACCGCCATGCTCCGCGAGTCCATGCAGGTCAGGCCCGCGACCAGCGACATCGCCGCGGCCATCCCGCTGGGGCGGGTGGCCAGGCCGGAGGAGATAGCCCAGGCGATCGCCTGGCTGTGGTCGGACGCCGCGTCGTTCACCAACGGCGCGGTCCTGGTCGTCGACGGCGGCCGCTCCGGCTGAACGGTCCGGGCGGTCCGCGGGGGTAACGAACGGGATAACGACCCGCCGGCAGCGTGGTCAGGCATGAGCAGCGTGATACGAGCAGCGGTGGTCCGTGAGCGGGGCGGTCCGTTCGAGATCCGTGACGACGTGGAGCTGATCGACCCGCGGCCCGGCGAGGTGCGCGTCGCCATCCGCTACTGCGGCGTGTGTGGTTCCGACCTGAACGCGTGGGCCCAGCCCTCGGTGCCGATCGACCCGCCGTTCGTGCTCGGTCACGAGGCGGCCGGCCAGGTACTCGAGGTCGGGCCCGGCGTGACCGGCCTGGATGCCGGGCAGCACGTGGTGCTGTCGTTCGTCGCGCCGTGCGGGCACTGCCCGCAGTGCTGGGCCGGCCGCTCGAACCTGTGCAGCGGCAACGGCCTGCCTCCCGGGGGGAAGGGCCTGCTGTCGGCGGCCGGCCAGCCGGTGGGCTCGATGGCCATCGGCGGCTACGCCGAGCAGACGGTCGTTCCGGCGTCCGCCGTGGTGCCCGTGGACGACGACGTGCCGCTGGACCTGGCCGCGCTGATCGGCTGCGGGGTCATGACCGGCGTGGGCGCGGTGATCAACACCGCCCGGGTGGAGCCCGGCGCGACCGTCGCCGTCCTGGGCTCGGGCGGCGTCGGTCTCAACGTGATCCAGGGCGCGCGCATCGCGGGCGCGGCCGTGATCATCGCCGTCGACCCGGTCGATTCCAGGCGGAAGGCCGCGCTGGAGCTCGGGGCCACGCAGGCCACCGCGCCCGGCGAGTTCCCCGCCTTGGTGGCCGAGCTCACCCGGGGCGCCGGCGTCGACTACGCGTTCGAGGTCAGCGGCCGGGCGGAAAGCCTGCGGC
>Ga0335072_10009730_pt1 | contig 13863 bp, 11 predicted proteins | sample Lox_Sample_21_FD_206725 | JGI IMG/M metagenome (GOLD analysis project Ga0335072, IMG submission 206725) | Soil microbial communities from Loxahatchee National Wildlife Refuge, Florida, United States - Lox_Sample_2.1 | ecosystem: Environmental > Terrestrial > Soil > Wetlands | place: USA...
AACCGGCCTCGCACGCGCCCGGGAAATCCAAAGAGTGCCCGGGGTGGGGGTCGAACCCACACGACGCTTTCGCGTCAGGGGATTTTAAGTCCCCCGCGTATGCCATTCCGCCACCCGGGCTGAGCGCCGTAAAACATAGCATATCCCGGAAGTCGCATCACGCGTCCGCGGCTGTGTTTTTTCGGTGCTGCCGGAAGCGATGAGGCTTGACACCTGTCATATGCTGATAGCCTCATGGCGGAGGGAATCGATGCCTAGTCTGCGAAAAAGTCTGCGCGTGGTGGCTCTGTTCGCGGCAATCGGCTTCGCCATGCCGTGGCTGTTGCTGGTTTTCTATGTCGTCGCGCACCGGCTCGGGCACCATCCAAGTGCGGCGCTGCTCATTTCCCTCTGCCCCGCCTCGATCATGTCGCTGCAGATGAAAAACGCCGGCGGGTTTGCAGGGCTGATTGGATGGTTCGCGATCAGCGTGAGTAACGCCGTGCTCTACGCCATTCCGGGAATCATCGTCACGCTCTTTATGGGCGTGCGGAAATCGAACTGAGCGCGCGTCTTCGCCTCGTTCGCCCGCGCCTATACCTCTGCATGCTCCCAAAGCGTGAACGCTGAGGCGACTGTCTAACGCCGCGGCATGAGGTGCGCATGCACCTCAACGCGAGGTCCGGGGCGATGCGCCCAGGGATGCGCGTATGGCTGAAAGTAGTAGTGCCGATTCACCCAAACGCGGCTCCACGGCGTCGCATCGAAAAATATGGCATGCGCGCCCCAAGCGAAATATGGATGCACCCATCCCCAGGGAGCGAAACCAGCGGTAATTACCACTGCCGGACCCCACGAAATGGCGCCGCCGATGAAAAAGCCCGCACGCGGCGGCCCAAACACAATCAGAGGATCATAGGCGGGAACGTAGATGTACGCGGGATTGACCGGGAGGATTTCGACGTAGCCTCCCGAGTCAACAACCGTGCAGTAGGGATTCGTCTGAAGGTAGCCGTATTTGCGCGCCTCTTTGCGCAGGCGCTGGACGGCGTCCATCACGTCGGGTCCTGACCCATCATGTTTAGGACCGACGGAAACGGCAGCAGCGCGAGCACGCTTGGATCCCACTGCAAATTGTCGGCGCGGATTGCATCGGCCAGGGCATCGCCCTTGAAGTTGCTGTGCTCGTTGGCCCACGAAGCTGCGGAGGGAATTTCCTCCCAATACGTGGATGCGGTCAGAATCTGCGCCAGAAGCGGATCGGGATAAAGCGCGATGCGCGAGACGACGCTTTCCAACTCCTTTTCCGTAAGCGGCGGACCGGGCGGCGGAGGTGGTGGCTGAGCAGCAGTTGAAGCGGGAGGTGGCGGCGGTGGTTGCGGAGGGTTCTGTGCGTTCGCTTGCAGGGCAGACAGCGCGACAAGCAAGACCGCGAGCGAAAGTTTCGCAAACGAATTTCGGACAATTGCATCGCGACGGAATATTGAGTGCGGGACGAGCGGCAAAGAATTCTTCGTCCCATTATTCTTGCGAGAGCAAGACCCGGGCGTTTTCACGTTCTCCATCCTTTCAGTATGAACACTCCAAAGAGCTGAAACGGAAACTTGCACTCAGCTCAGTGCGGGTAGCTTTTATGCAGGCGCGAAAGGAACTGCGTCGCAGGAGAGTGAACGTCCAGGAGCTTGAACGAAGACTTTCACGTCTAGTACCGTGGCGAGAGTCAACATACAACCACCAGCTCAAAGATGCAAGACTTGCTGGAATTGGCCACCAGGTCAGCTTGCATGGCTCAATCCGGAAGGCGGAGATGAGTGAGGCATCGCGCCTCCGCACTGCCTAGCCTTTGTCCAAGTGCGGTGGGCACTCGGCATGCCTGCTTGCCGCAGGCAGGTCGTGCCGGGTACGAAGGGTTGGCAACGCTTGGCCCGTCAGATTGCAGCACTAGCGCTGCTGTGTAATACTCACGTTTCCCCGCGAGTAAGGAGGCGCAGCCATGCGCGCAACACGACGATTCGTTTCCTCATTAGCGCTGTCTCTAGCGGCCACATTCGCGACACCGGCCACGATGCCTGCGTTTGCGGGCGGTCGCGGCGGCGCTGCACCCTCGCCGAAACCGAAAACAACCGTGGAAAAGAAAATTTATACGAACGACGATTTGGACGCCATGGCCGCTTTGTACGGTGGCCCCTCACGGGCGAACGAGCCGTCTGCAAATCCAGCCTCGGAACGCGCGGCCGGCCTCTCTGTGGGAACGTCAGCGCCCAGTCAGGTGCCGAACGATCAGAATCCGATCTGGTACGCGCAGCAGACCGTTACGATGCAGGGCGAGTTGGAAAAGATCGACTCGGAACTCGCTCAGTTGCGCGATTACCACGCCTCGGCATCCACCGCGCTGCCGGGAGCGATGACCGGATTTGGTCTGTACGGTCCTTTCGGAGGTATCACGACCTACAACCGCATCGACCAACTTCTGCAACAGCGCCGGGAGATTGCGGCGCAAATGGACGCCATCGAAGACGCGGCGCGCGCCAATGGTTTTCCGCCCGGGATGCTTCGCGATAGCGATCAAATTCTGCAGGTCGCTCAGAGCCTCACCGTCGTCACGCCCGCCGAGCGCCGGGCAAACGTTGCCAGGGAAGAAAGCGCCTATTCTGCGAAGCTTGGGCAGGTGCAGGACACGCTCGATTCGATCCATCAGCAAGCGGCTGAGCAGGACATTACGCTGCCTCCCAGCACACCGGCCTACGGCGGAAGCATGCTGACGAATAACATTCAAGATCTTAACAATCAGGCGAACGATTTACAGCAGAAGCTCATCGCCATTCAAGAACAGGCGCGTGAGGACGCAACCCCGCCGGCTGCGCCGCAGTAGGGCGGCAAAGTTGTCTAACGAAAGGAGACTCCCCGCCCGTGCAGACGGGCGCACCTCCGGTGCGCAGAGCGAATCCGCCGAATGCCACGGCCCCCTGGCGCTGGATGACCCGGAATGACAAGCACGTCCAGCGACGCAACGGCGCAAAATCACGCGCGACAGTTTTGATTGGCGCTCAGAGAGCGGGTTTCTGAAGCCGCAAGCGGTTGAGCTTGGTGCGCAGGGTTTCTGCGTCCATTCCGGCGGACTGGCAGACCAGCGGAAAATCCTTCTGGTCTTTGAACAGGTATTCTTCGGCTTTGCGTTTGGCCCGGAGAGGCCCTGAAATCCACTCTTGAATCGTCGTCACAATCACTGCTTGCCACAGACGCTTTTCGAATCCTGCAGATGAATCAGCCAGCACAACCGAATTGGTCGCCATTGTTGCCCCCCAGGAATGCCGCAGCGGCTGGGTGCGGCGGAAGGTCTGTCCGGTCCAAGGCAACGATTTGGCCGAACAGGCCTGCGGCTGTCATGTTTTTGCTTGCGATGTGCTGTTTCAGTGAAGGGCCAACGCTATGCAGGAGCACAACTTAGATCGATGCTACAAGCAGCCCTCATCAGCGCCCCTCCCAAATGGAGCAGTAGGGTCGCAAGACAAGTAAAAAACTCGCTGGGGTAGATATCTTTTTCCCAGGCCGGCTGATCTCTCGGTCAGGCGACTCACCCGGCAAGGAATCACTAGGCACAAATCCGCAATGCGGCGCAAGCACGAACGCGCGCGGCTAGCCCGGCTGGCCGGGTGCGTGGTCCATGGAAACGAGCGGCGCGAAGCGCGTGCGTTGCTTTACTTGCGCAGCGACAGTGGTGAACTGCCAATGACGGAAGCGGTTGCGGCGCGCGCCTTTTCCTTCGGGGTAGCGGGTGCAGCAGCCTCCTGCGCTTTCGCGGCCTTCGCCTGCGGATGCGCCTTGCGCGTCTCCCACGCCTCGCGCAGTTGCTCGCGCTGCGCCAGGACGTGAGCCTTGGCATCCTCGAAATCCCGGTAGACGTGCTTGCCCTTGATCATATTGCACGAACGGCAGCATGCCACCAGGTTGTGCGGATCCTTCTTGCCCTTGCGGGCGCGGGGAACAACGAAATCCACCGACATCGCGAGTGCGTTGTCGAAACTGGCCAGGCCATCGAGCCCGCAATACTGGCAGCGGTAATGATCGCGCTCCAGAATTTGCAGTCCCTCTTGCCGGGTCACGGGCCGGTCCACGAATCGCAGAGTGGTAAGGTCTAACGGCATCGTACACCTCCCAAAACGAAGCCCTCTGAGGAACTGCCGGGCTTGCGTTCTTGGCCGCACTTACGCGCTCGAAGGTATGCCCGCGCTGTGGCGGTGTCAAGCGAAGGCGCGGCACAGTCCTTCTCTGGCTACGGCTGCTGTGGTGAAGTAAAATCGAATCGTTTGGGATGTTTCCTTCGCTCGTTGCGCGCGAAAGGCGGAGCAGACTCAGATGCACGCAGCCAAAACGCGCAGTCTCGTGCTCACCTTTCTTGCCGTCACGCTCATTGCCGGCGCCGCGCATGCGCAAACCAAGGCACGCGTGTTTATCCCGCCGCAAGCCCTCAGCGTCACAGACATTCCCTATCCCAATCAGGTGAACGCCGCCGGACTCGTCTCGCTCGAGGTGTTGCTCAACGGTCATGGCCACATCACCGGCGTCGCCGTCCTGCGCGATATTCCAGGACTCACGAAGATCGCCAAATCCGTCGTGCGGAAGTGGACCTTTGCGTCTGCAACGCTCGATGGCAAGCCTGTCGCTGCAGCGATCACGGTTGAAGTTGTCTTCAACACGGGCATCCTTCGAACAAGCAATCTCCAGCTGGCTCCGCCCGCTCTTTTCGTTCCCGTCGCAGGACTGGCATACGCACCGCCCGTCGTGCAATCCGCCGATTTCGCGGCCTATCCGGTCAATAGCGTAGCTTGGGGCACTGTGGTGCTCAGTGCGAGTGTCGGCGCGATGGGACAGGTCGCCCGGGCGGGTGTTTTGCGCGACGTCCCATCGCTCACACAGCCGTCTGTCTCCGCTGTGAAAACGTGGACGTTTTCGCCAGCTACATTTGAGGACAATCCCATCGCCTCGGACGTCATAGTTGCCTTCTGTTTTCGCGCTGCCAATAGTGCCGCGCCCTGATTTGAGCTTCGTCGCCCAGAAACCGATTTCAATTCTTGCCAGCGCGGAACGTATTGTTCAAAGTGAAAAGCGGCGGAGCGAAATGGCCGCCGCTTTCCGCTTGTGTTCCATTCGCCGCGACCGCTAAGCGCTCGCGCCCTTTGTCTTCTGCCCGGTTTTCACCTCGATGCGCCGGGGCATCGCGGCGGTGGAGATGGGCGCGCTGATTTCCAGCACGCCGTTGTTGTATTCCGCCGAGATTTTGTCGCGATCCACGCCTTCCGGCAGAGTCAGCATGCGCTCGATGCGCCCGTAACTGAATTCGCGGCGAAGGTAATTCACGTCCTTGTTTTCGCGCGTCTCCTTCCTCTCGGCGCTGATGGAAAGGGCGCCGCTCTCCGCGCTCACTTGGACATTCTGCGCGTCCACGCCCGGCAGAGCCACTCGTGCGTGAAACGTGTTTCGTTCCCTATCTACCCACGATTCGACGGGTGGCACTTCCAGCATCACGGGAGACGTCAAAGTTCCCGCGCGCTCGATGCCGGGTGAGCCTTCGCCAAGCAGGCGATTGAACAGATCGTCGAAATCACGGCGAAAACCGAACAGCTCGGGGAAAAAGGATTCTCTTCTTGCCAAATGGGACATAGCGATTCTCCTTTCAATTCGGGGTCTCGCCGCTATCCGGCGGCGAAACGATGGGCAGCCACTCGCCGCGCAAGGGAAGCGCTGCTGGGCGGTCCGGAACTGGATTGTGCGAGTCGTGCCGTGGACTCGTGCGTGACGTTTGCGATTCAGGACTGCAGGCTGCCGGTTACGGTTTATAGGCCGCGTTGCGGTCGTTACGTTTGCTCGTTCGCCTCGAGCGGCTACTGAGGTTCTGTCGAATGCGGAGACCGCGTGAGGAACCTGCGGGAGCAGCCGCTCCGCTGCAAATTTATTTTTTCCTCTTTCGCGCGACTCATGTCAAGCGCGAAGTCGATTGAATTGTTCTTTTCGCGGCGTTCAAATTCCGTTCACAAACTTCGCGGCCCGCCGCTTCTCAAGCGACCTCAAGCAATCTGACCACTGCGTGGTTCCGCTATTTCAGCCGCTCGTACGTCACATACGCAAATTTCTTCGAATCCGGCGACCACGAATTGACGTTGATGGTTCCCTGCCCGCCGAAAAACTTCTCGAGAACCACGATCTTCGCGTCCTGCGGCTTCAGTCCGGGCGCACTGGATGGCATTGGCATCATGCGGAGCTCCACTTGCGTCTTCGCGTTGTGCCCCGGCGTGCCGGGCGGAAACGACAAAAACACAAGCCATTTTCCGTCGGGCGAGGGATGAGGAAACCAGTCTTCCATCACGTCACTGGTCACGCGCTCGGCCTTCTCGTCGTTCGGTCCCGCACCCGTCGGGGGAATGCGCCAGATGTCCCAGCCGTTGATGCGCTTTGAATTGAAATAGATCCATTTCCCGTCTGGCGAATAATCCGGGCCGTCATCAAAAACGGGCTGCGTGGTGAGCGCTTCTTCTTCACCTCCGCTCGAGCTCATGCGATAGAGATGAAACGGCGCGCCATTGCGTTCGGCGACGTACGCAAACCATTCGCCGTCCGGCGACCATCCGTGAAAATAGCTCGGCTGCGCGGGCGTTATCATTTGAGGATTAGCGCCGTCGGCAGAGGCAATGTAAACGTGTGAGCCCTTCGCGTCACCATAGATGGCCGAGAACGCTAGCCGCTTGCCGTCGGGCGAATAGCCCTTGTCGTTGTTACAGACGTAACCCGTAGGCAGTGCGATTTTTTCCAGCGTCGCGGGACCTTTGCGATGCAGGACCAGCCGATAGAGCTCTCCCCCGGAATTCACCAGCAGATATTTCCCATCGCGCGACCAGTTCGGCGCCTCCCACAGCTTGTCGTCGGTGAAGACAACACTGATAGTCTTCGTCGCGAGGTCGTAGATCGTGATGCGGCTCCGCACGTTCGTGGGATTCTGCGCCTCTTCGCTCGCCGCAGACGAACTTGCGGCCTGTCCAGCCTTTGCCACCTTGCCCGCCGCGAGGAGAGGTGCTGCGACGCACACCAACGCGACTGCCGCCATGCTGATGATTGCCATCCATTGGACCGAATAACCTGTCTCAAGTTTCTTCATGCCTGGCTCCTGACCCTGATTCCTCAAATGATGTATTGCCATTTACCTGTGCAGCATACCGCCGACTGGCACGCGCATCTACACTCGATTGGTGGTAGCCTAATCCGCTGCTGCGGCAAGTCTGCGCGGAGGCTGGGAAGGAATGCGAAAGCCAATCATTGTCGTTGGAAGCGTGAATCAGGATCTGGTCGGAAAAGCGGAGCGCGTGCCGCTGCCGGGTGAAACGATCGGCGGCACCGACTTTGCCATGTTCCATGGCGGCAAGGGAGCGAATCAAGCAGTCGGCGTGGCGCGGCTCGGGTGGCCAGTACAGATGATCGCAAAGGTCGGTGATGACGCTTTCGGTCCGCCGCTCAAGCGCGCGCTGAAATCCGCTGGCGTCGATGTACGCGGCGTGAAACCGGCGAAGACCTCTTCGGGCGTCGCTCTGATCAATATCGGCGGCGACGGCCAGAACAGCATTATGGTGATTCCCGGCGCGAACGCAGAAATGCAGCCTGCGGACATTATAAAAAATGCGGCGATGCTTCGCCGCGCCGGTGCGTTCCTCACACAGCTCGAAATTCCACTGCCCGTTATAGAAACACTCGCCGTCTTCGCCAGCCGCGAGAAAATTCCTCTGATTCTCGACCCCGCCCCCGCACGCGAGCTGCCCTCCGGGCTGTTGCGCGATACCACCTGGATCACACCGAATGAAAGTGAAACGCGCACCTTGTGCGGCCTGCCCGCAAGCGAGCCGATTACGCCCGAAACCGCCGCAGGCTGCGCCGAGATGCTGCTGGAACGCGGGCCGAAAAACGTCCTTATCAAAATGGGTGCGCAAGGGTGCCTGGTGGCAACGCACGATGGGCAGCGGATTAACGTGCCCGCCTTTCGCGTGCAAGCCGTCGATTCCACAGCCGCAGGCGATGCGTTCAATGCCGGATTTGCCGTCAGCTTGCTTGCGGGCAGGAGCCTCCAAGAAGCCGCGCGCTACGCTTCGGCCGTAGCGGCGATTTCTGTGACGCGCCGCGGCGCACAGCCCTCGATGCCCAAAGCCGCCGAAGTTGCGCGCTTCCTGAAAAGCGCATAGCACTGGCTGGCAGGCTTACACCCCTTCGCCATTTTTCTACGGAGGTTCCTGTGCCGCAGGGTTTCTCAGCGGCCCATCGACGCGCGTTTGCTTTCCTTGCGCCATTCATCGCGGGTCCGGCTTTGCAGGCAGTAGAGGACGAGCTCGACGCGCGAAGACACGCCGATTTTTTCAAACAAGCGAATCAGGTCCTCGTCCCCACCATCGCTGGCCTGCAAGAGCGCGATCCCACAACCATCCCGCGCGTCTATCGCGACTCCTATCGCGTCATCTTCTACCTTTCCATCCCTCTGTTCGCTTTTCTGATCGTGATGGCGCCGGTCGTGTCGCGGATTTGGCTGGGCCGCTACGATTCCGTTTTTGTCGCCATGGTCGAGTTGCTGGCGCTGGGTTGGCTTGTCAACGTGCTCTCCAATCCAGCATACGTCGTCGACCTCGCCATGGGCGATCTTCGCTGGGTCGGCATCGGATGCCTCTCAACGCTTTTGCTGAATGCCGCTCTCGGTTTTCTAGGCGGGAAATTCCTGGGAGGTTTCTCTGTTGTCGCAGCCGCGGTGTTTTCTTTGATCGCTGGCTATCTCATCATTCTGATTTCGTACCATCGCGCGAACCGCATTTCGTTCGCTCACCTCTGGCCTGCCGATAGTTCCCTCCTCGTCCTCGCCAGCGCCGCCGGCGCCGCTCTCTTCCTTCCCTACTTTCATTCTTCCTGGACGTCCTCGCTCCTCTCCCTTCCCACAGCTTCCGGCGTTCTCGCTGCGCTTTTCTTAATGGTCTTGATTCCCATGTGGGCTCATCCCATGCGGCGGCGCCTGATTCTATGGATTGCCTCTCGCCTGCCTGCCTAATCCTTCAACTCATGCCAAACCCTCTTTCTTCTCGCGTCCTTTGGCAATCTCCCGCAGGCGAGCCGATTGCAGCGCGCATCGCCGTCGCTGGCGATTTTCTTCCCGCGGGTCGCCTCAGGACTCCTCCCGGTCACACCTGGCAATCCATGGCCGAACTCATCGCGCCCGTCTTTCAGGACGTCGACATCGGCATCGCCAATCTCGAAACGGTCCTCGACTCCTCCGGCCTCGAGCCGCGCCTTCTCCACGGCCTCGGCGACATTGTCTCCGCGCCCAGCGGTTCACTCGACTATCTCGTCGAGCTTCGCCTGAATATTCTCGGCATCGCCAACAATCATTCCTTCGATTTTGGCGCTGCGGGACTCACTGGGACTCTCGCATCGATATCCGCTCGCGGACTTCGGCCTCTCGGCGCGGCCCGCACTCTTCGCGATTCTCCCGACGTTTTTCTCTGGCAAGGTCCGCAGAATTTGCGCGTCGGCTTCTAGGCATCTGCCAAAGCCACGCGCGATCCCGCCACACGTTGCTCTGCCGGCGTCGAGCCGGCCACACCTTTTCGCGGTCTTGAGGCTCTTCGCACACTTCGCACCCATGGAGCGCAATTCTGCATCGCCCTTCTTCACTCCGGATGCCTTCGCACGAGCCATCCCGATCCCGAAGACGTTCGCCTTCTCGATTCGCTCGCCGGCGCCGGATTCGACATCGTTGCAGCCTCTCATTCCCATCGCATTTCGGGCGCGCGTGTACTTGCCTGCGCCAGCCATCCTGCATTTTGCTTCCACGGTATTGGCAGCCTCGTCTCCGGCTACGTTTCATCACCACTTGAAGCCGAAGGCCTCGTCGTTGTCGCCTCTCTCAGTTCGCAGGGAACTCTCGTCCAACTCGAAGTCCGTCCGATTCTTCTCTCCGAAGACGGCTGGTCCTTCGCACCTGATGCCGATGCATCCAATTGCATCCTCGAACGCTTCGACACACTCTCGCGCCAAGTTGCCGACGGTTCCTTCGCCGCCTGCTTCTATCGTGATATGTCTGACACCATGTTGAGAGTCTACTGGCGCGATGCGCGCGCCGCGTTTTGCGAATCCGGAGTTTCTGGCCTGCTTCATAAGGTAGGGCGCATGCGCCTGCGTCACGTCAAACGTCTGGTCCGCGCGGTTGTTGGATGACGCGCGCCGCCGCCCCTTTACGGCCTGCTTCCCGTGCGGGGATGGACGCCTCACTCCGTGGCTATCGCATGCGCAGGGATCACTGCTCTTCTCGTCGTTTTGTGGTTCGCAGTTTTGCGGCGGAATACTGGCGCCGCATCGGTGCTCCTCAGCGCTTGTACGGCAGCGCTTGTGATCTTCGTTTGGAAGTTGGGAACGGCCCGGCCGGACGATTCAGCGGTTCGCTGATTCGACAGCAACTGCGCGGCTACGACTGTGAGGTGAGCAAAGTCCGCGTGCCGCGCCGGCTCCGCTCTTGTGGTGTGGTTTGCTTCAATACGTTTCCGAGCTGCACCAGCATTTTCCGCAGCTTCGCTCTTTCTTCCAGATCCATTTCAACAACCTCGAACGCGCGCGCCTGCGTGTTCGCGTCGCGCACGATCGCCTGAGCCTTCACCGGTTTTTGTCCCGGATTCATCCGGATGCCCAGCACCGTTCCCGGATGCAGGGTTGTCTCGCAAACGGCCACGCCGCCGCCCAGCGTCAGTTCTGGGATTTCCATCCGGCAATTTTCCTTCAGGTTCGTGGTTGTGGCAGGGACTGGGCGGTCAAGTCGCATTCTCGGATAGCGGCGCTGGCGGATGGCAGCCGAGTTTGGATCGGGGTCCAGCACCTCCAGCGAAAGCTCCGCCACGCTCAATCCGCTCTGCGGCAGAAAACTCTTCGCCCATTCCGGATCGATTTTTTCCATCGCCTGTGTCGCCACCACGCGCAGTTCGCTTGCGCTCGCCCACCCGAACACTTTTTTCGTTTCGGCAATCTTTCGCAGCACCGGCTCGGCCCCCGCCGTTCGCAGCCGTCCGAGCGCTTCAATCGCCTTCAATTGCAGGTACGCTGTCCCGTTACTCGGCAAATCTCCTTCTGCCAGCCGGACCAGCTTCATATCCGCCAATTGCTCGCTGCTTAGTCCGATTTCGTCCACGGCCAGAGGGCGAATCAACGAATCGATTTGGTCGAAGAGGCTCAACAAGAGTCGTCCGCGCTCGGGGGATCCGCTGGCCGCGATTTGGCGCACGAGACGGTCATGAGACGTCCGCTTCCATTCCCGCAGCTTTGCGGGAAGCGCCTGCTCGAGCATCTCGAGATCGACTCTTGCCAGCAATCCTACAGCGTCGAGCGCTTCCGCCGTACGTCCTTGAAGCAACTGCTGGCGAAGATGCTGCAGGCCCTCCGGCCCCAGGTTGTTCACCATCGAAATTAGCAGGTCGCAATCGTCGCGAAAGCCCGCGCGGCTGAAGCGCTTTGCCAGGTGGTCCGCCGCCGGTCCCGGTATGCGCCGCAGCAAATCCGTCAAGCCACCCGGCACATTCCCGCTCTTCACCGCTTCTTCGATGAATTCCGGCAAGCGGTCTTCCACGGAAAGTCTCGGACGAAGATTCTTTCCCACTCCGGGCCGTTCCGTTTCGACGTAATCCACCAGTTCGACGGCTCGCTGCACAGCAGAATATGCGCGCTTCTTCGTTGCCTCCTGCGAAAGGCGCACGAAAGCAGCTCCCAACACGCTTTGCAGCTCCGAATCTGTCTCTTCCGCCAATTGCACGCCTGCTTGGCGGATCGTGCTCACCAGCAGCCGGTCGCCCAGTTTCGCGTACAGGCTCGCCAATTCCGCCACTCCCATCGCGGACTGCCGCCGCGATTCCGGCGATTTTGCTGTCATGCACGACGCGTAGTTGCTCAGAATATTTTCCGCAGGTTCGTTCTCTTCCTTCTTGATCAACGCTTCCACGTATTCGCGCACCTTCTGCGGCGGCACGCACCAGGCATCTGACGATTCCAGCACGTTCTTCTTTTTCTCTTCGGTCACCTGCGCCCAGAACTGCTGCGCCAGCATGTCCACGTGCGACTGGACTTCGATTCCCGCCCTGGCCATTTTCTCTTCGTACACGCCCAGGATTTTTCTCAGCCCGTCGAGCTCCTGGCTCATGTCGTCGAGCATTGTCCGCACAGTGTTCACTTCGATGTCGCCGCGCTCGTAGCTTTCGAGCGCGTAGCGGATGGCAATGTGCTCTGCCAGCTTCATCAGTGTTGGGCGGTCCGACGATTCCGATGGTGCCTGCGCGGCCAGTGCCGAGAGCGCTTGGCTCACGGTGAACCGCGCGCGCCGAGGCAGTGTCGAAAGCCGCGATTGAAACGCGCTGGGGTCTAGTTTGTCCTTGTCACCTTCGTTGGTCCGCGCGATCTGCGCGAGCACCTGAAGGATTCCTTGCAATTCATCCTGGTGGAGCGTCATCAGCCCGGTTTCTACCGACATCGAGCCCGGCGCAACATTGCGCGCGTTGCGGCTGCCGCGAATTCCTTTCGTTGCCGTCGTCCACCGGCCGATTCCGCCCGCGCTCTCGCTCCCCTCACTTCCCCCGCTCTCGGGAACTTGCCAAGACTTCGGACCTTGCACAGCGCCGGTCCTTCCCGTCCCCGCGGCCCCTGGAGCCGAAGAAGCCTGCGCGACGCCGCTCTGTCCTCCCTGCGTGCCTCCAATTCCACCCGCGGGAGGGCCTCCAATCGCTGTCCCTGTCGGACCATGCCCGCCGGTTGAGGAAGATGCGCTTCCGCCTTCCTTCCCAAGCCAGAAACCGCCGGCGCTTGCGTCCAGTGGTATTCCTCCGCCTTCGCCGGGAGTGTTCACGATGTTCCAGGTGCCGGAAGGTCCGTTGCTTGACCCGCTGCCGGAAACGACCGCCGCTCCGCCGCCACCAGGCGCACCACCACCCGATTCCTTCCCCAGCCAGAAGCCGCCGGCGTTTGCGTCTAGGGGTGTTCCTCCGCCTCCGCCCGACGAGTTCACGATGTTCCAGGTTCCAGACGCACCGCTGCCGGACCCTGTGCTTGTACCGGAAGATCCCCCACCGGCAACAACATCGGCTCCGCCACTCAGCGCAGCCCCACTAGCAGGCGCACTACCACCCGATTCCTTTCCCAGCCAGAGGCCGCCGGCGTTTGCGTCCAGCGGCGTCCCGCCGCCTCCGCCCGAGGAGTTTACGATGTTCCAGGTGCCGCTCGCGGAGCCGGCTCCCGGGCCCGCAGCCGAACCACCACTCCCTGCGGTAACCGCCGAGGCGGGTCCGCCAAACCCAGCGCCTTGACCCGTGGAACCGGGGCTCGCCGGGCGTCCAACACCAGAGGAGTAAAATCCCGGTGCGCTTCCTTCTGACGGCTGCGTCGATCCACCTGGACCAGTGAGCTCGACTCCTCCGGTTGCGTAACCGCCGCCGGTGCCGCTGCCGCCAGATCCGTTGTCCGGTCCGCTGCCGCCGTGTCCAGAACCGCCGCCGGAGCCTGATCCTCCTGTGCCCGTGCCGGTTCCTTTGCCGGGTCCGCCGCCCTTGGTGCCCTCGGCGGCAACGATGAGTTGCAGTAGCTTCTCGGGGTCGCTGAAGAGTTCGTCCGCCTGCGTCGAACCCATGCCCAGCGTGCGCGCCGTGAGCTGCGCCGCAATGGTCGACTTGGCGACGGCGGAATCGGCGGGGACAAAGCAGACTTCGTTGACGTGAATGTGTGGATCGCCTTCGAGTGCGGCCTTCAACTGCTCGGCGAGCTTCTGCGGCTTTGACGAATTTCCGGTGGGAAAGCCGCGCACGAAGCGGGCAAGGCTTGCCTGCGTAACCTTCGGGG
>Ga0335072_10009733_pt1 | contig 13862 bp, 12 predicted proteins | sample Lox_Sample_21_FD_206725 | JGI IMG/M metagenome (GOLD analysis project Ga0335072, IMG submission 206725) | Soil microbial communities from Loxahatchee National Wildlife Refuge, Florida, United States - Lox_Sample_2.1 | ecosystem: Environmental > Terrestrial > Soil > Wetlands | place: USA...
CTCTTCGAGGCCAATGGGTGGCAGGCAGGAAAGGAAGCGCATGGCCGAGACCGAGAGCCCAGGGACGATCGCGCGGCAGGTGATGCGGGGCGCCGACCGCGCCACGCTCGCCACGTCGCTTTCCGGCCCGGACGGGGCGTGGCCCTATGCCTCGCTGGTCATGGTCGCGCTCGACAGCGACGCGGCGCCCTTGGTCCTGATCTCGGAACTGGCCGAACATACCAAGAATCTGCGCCGGAACCCGCGCGCGTCGCTGTTGTTCGACGCGACCGCGGGACTTGCCGACCCGCTTACCGGCGCGCGGGTCACCGTGCTGGGCGAGGCGGCGCCGGTCGAGGACGACCGCCTGCGCGCGCGCTATGTCGCCCGCCACCCTTCGGCCGCGGGCTATCGCGATTTTCACGACTTCCATCTGTGGCGGCTGACCCCGGAAAGGGCGCATCTCGTCGCCGGGTTCGGCCGCATCCACTGGATCGAGGCCGCGGCGCTTTCGTCTCCGCCCGCGGCGGCGGCGGCCTTGGCCGCGGCCGAGCCGGGCATCCTCGCCCATATGAACGAGGACCATGGCGCGACGATCGACCTGTACGCCTCCCGGCTTCTCGGCCTTTCGGGCGAGGGGTGGCGAATGGTCGCAGTCGATCCCGACGGCGCCGACCTGCGCCGCGACGCCGCCACCGCGCGGCTCCGTTTTACCGCGCCCGTGGCCGATCCCGACGCGGTCCGGCGCGCCTTCATCGCGCTTGCCGAAGCGGCGCGGGAGCGTTAACGGCGCATTGCCGTCGCGCATGCCGGCCGCACGTTATTATTGCTCCAGAGCCGCCCTCGTCCGTACAATGGCGGCTGAGGAAGCGTCTTGACGCAGCCCTGCACCGGCGTCACGCCGTAAGCAGCGGACGAAGCTCGAACCTGATCGTCCGACCGCGGGCAGCGGCGGGAAAAGGCGCATTCCCGGACGGATCGTCCCTCAGGAGCGGGGGCGGTGGGCGATCGAGTCGAGTGGAGAGATTGAGGAATGAGCGCGAATTCCCGGACCCGCAACACCAAGCTCCTCGCCTGGGTCGAGGAGATCGCCCGCAAATGCAAGCCCGATCGCGTCCATTGGTGCGACGGGTCCGAAGCGGAATATGACCGGCTCTGCGCCGAGATGGTGGCGCAAGGGACACTGATCCGGCTCAACACGGAAAAGCGGCCGAACTCCTATCTCGCGCGTTCGTCGCCGGGCGACGTGGCGCGGGTCGAGGACCGTACCTTCATCTGCTCGGCGCGGCAGGAGGACGCGGGACCGACCAACAACTGGGTCGACCCCAAGGAAATGCACGCGACGCTCGACCATCTCTTCGATGGCTCGATGCGCGGGCGCACGATGTATGTGATCCCGTTCAGCATGGGACCTTTGGGCTCGCCGATCTCGCATATCGGCGTGCAGCTCACCGATTCGCCCTATGTCACCGTCAGCATGCGGGTCATGACGCGGATGGGACAGGAAGTGCTGGACTTCCTGGGCGACGGTGATTTCGTGCCGTGCCTCCACTCGGTCGGCGCGCCGCTCGAGCCCGGCGAGAAGGACGTGGCTTGGCCTTGCAACGCCAAGCACAAATACATCGTCCAGTTCCCCGAGGAGCATTCGATCGCGTCCTATGGCTCGGGCTATGGCGGCAACGCGCTCTTGGGCAAGAAGTGCTTCTCGCTGCGCATCGCCTCGCTGATGGGCCGCGAGCAGGGCTGGCTTGCCGAGCACATGCTGATCCTCGGCGTCGAGAGCCCGCACGGCGACAAGACCTATGTCGCGGCCGCGTTCCCGTCGGCGTGCGGCAAGACCAATCTCGCGATGGTGGTGCCGCCGGCGGCGTTCGAAGGCTGGAAGGTGCGCACGATCGGCGACGACATCGCCTGGATCAAGCCGCAGCCGGACGGCACCTTGCGCGCCATCAATCCCGAAGCCGGGTTCTTCGGCGTGGCGCCCGGCACCGGCGCCAAGACCAATCCGACCGCGATGAAGCTGTTGGAGCGCAACGTCCTCTTCACCAATTGCGCGCTCACCGACGATGGCGACGTGTGGTGGGAAGGCATGACCGATCAGCCGCCGGCGCATCTCCTCGATTGGCAGGGCAAGGATTGGACGCCCGGATGCGGGCGCCCCGCGGCCCATCCCAATGCGCGCTTCACCGTCGCGATCTCTCAATGCCCCACCATCGACCCGGCGTGGGAAGACCCGGCGGGCGTGCCGATCTCGGCCTTTGTGTTCGGCGGGCGGCTGTCGCGCACCTTCCCGCTGGTGTTCGAAGCCTTCGACTGGGCGCATGGCGTCTATCTCGCGGCGACCATGGGCTCCGAGGCGACCGCCGCCGCCGACAACCAGGCGGCGATCCGGCGCGATCCCTTCGCCATGCTGCCGTTCTGCGGCTACAACATGGCGGACCATTGGAACCACTGGCTCTCGATGGAGAAGCGGGTCAAGCACCTGCCCCGCATTTTCCGCGTCAATTGGTTCCGCAAGGATGCGAACGGAAAGTTCGCCTGGCCCGGCTTCGGCGAGAACATGCGCGTGCTGCAATGGATCGTCGATCGCGTGCGCGGGCGCGCGAAAGACCCGGTCGAAAGCCCGTTCGGCTTGATGCCGCGCTATCAGGACCTGAACTGGCAGGGGCTGAATTTCTCCAACGAGAAATTCCAGACCCTGATGGCGGTCGATCCCGGCGAGGCGCGCGCCGAGGCCGAAGATCAGGGGGAACTCTTCGACCGCTTCGGCACCCGGCTTCCGCCCGAGCTCGAAGAGCAGCGCCAGGGCCTGTTGCGGCGGCTCTCCGTGCGCACCGCCGCCGCGGAGTAGCCGCTTAAGGCGTGGGCTTCCACCCGCTTGCCTTGATCTCCGCCTCGACCTCGCGCAGCGGACCGTAATCGTAGATCCGGTCGATCGCCGGAATCTTGTCCGCCGGGATATCGAGGATCGCCGCGCGGACATCGAGATCCTTGCGGATCAGCGCGTCGGACGCGGTGCCGTCCGTCGTGAGCGTCGGGATCAGGTCATCCCAGTCGGCATCGAGCGCGTCTTTCGTGTTCGCGGGATCGGCCTTCAACAGGATCGCGACCGTCTCGGCCTTGAAGGCGCGCATATAGGCGACGCCGCGCACCATCGCGCGCAGGAACCGCAGCACGACATCGCGATCGGACGCGATCAGCTTTTCCGACGTCGCGACGCCGGTATAGGGCATGCGGATGTCCTTCTCCATGTCGACGATCATGTGCGCCTTGGAGAAGAACGGCATCGATCTGAGCGGCGTCACGTCGCCGGCGGAGAGGATGATCGCCGGCAGCGAGCCCGAGGCGAGCGCCGCCTGGCGCGGCGCGGTCCCCGCTCCCAACGCGGTGTAGCCCACCCAGTCGGCCGGCAGCCCCGCGTCGCGGAGCGCGATGCGCATGGAGATCTCGAACGTGTCGCCGCGGCTGATGATGCCGATCTGCTTGCCCTTCAGGTCCTTGAGCGTCCTGATCGCGGGGTCGATGGTCCAAAGCTGATAAGGCGGCCGGTCGGCCATCGTGTAGATGACGCGCAGGCCCGCGCCGCGCATGCTGGCGCCGACCGAGACCGCAGCCGACATGGAAAAATCCACGCTGCCGGAGATGAGCGCCGGGATCGCGACGCCGCCGCCGGCATCGACGATCTGCACATCGAGACCCTGTTCCGCGAAATAGCCCTTGTCGATGGCGACGAAATAAGGCGCCGCGGTCGCGGTGCGCGCGGTCACGGTCATCTTGACGTGCCGCGATTCCGCCTGTGCCGCCGTCGCCATCATCGCGGCGATCATGACCGCGAGCAAAATCCTTAATCCCGTCATCGGCACCTCCTCCAGCGCGGCCTTCAAGCCGGTGATTTATTTTTGTGCGGGCAATGCCGCGGCGACCTGACGCTCCTTGGTCTTTTCCAACAGCCGGTCGAGGTCGTCGCGCGACAACAGCGTCCCGCCGCGGACCACCGCGGCGATACGGTGCAGGTTGCGCTCGTTGGCGATCGGGTTCGCATCGAGCACGACGAGGTCGGCGTCCTTGCCCGCGGCGACGGTGCCCATCGTCGCCTCGCGGCCGAGGAACCTGGCGCCGTCGAGCGTCGTCATCTGCAGGATGGTGAGCGGCGTAAGACCCGCTTCGGCGAGCAGGTCGAATTCCTGATGCAAGGAGAAGCCGGGAATGTCCCATTGTCCGGCGCCGCCGGAATCTGATCCCGCCATCATCGGCACGCCGGCATCATGGAACAATTTGACGAGCCGCAAACGCAGGGTGAAGAACCTCACCAGCATCGCCCGCGTCTCGGCCGGGATTCGGGTGGGGAATTGCTTCGCCAGATCCTGCCATAGCGCGCGGGTCGCGGCCGGCATGTAGACGAGATTGGGATCGTCGCGGTAGCGCGGGTCGTCGGCGATGTCGGTGGTGCGCGAGCGGATCAGGGTCGGCACCTGCCAGGTCCCGTTCCGCACGAAGGCCGCCGCGAGCTTGCGGCACTTCGCGGCGCTGAACGTCTCCATCGAGCGCTGCATCATTTTGAAGTCGAGCGGATCGGTCGCCATGTCGGGGTTGGCAAGCGCCCGTTCGACCGCGGCGGCAAGGCCGGGTCCAAGCCCCACCTGCGGCGCCTTCGGCGGTGTTGCCGCGATCGCGCGCCGCATCGCGTCCTCGTCGGTGGAGCAGCCGAGAACGATCGACTCCTTGGGGCCCAGATGTTCGATCGACCGCATGCCCCGCGCCGTCGCGTCCCATACATTCACCGTCGGCGGCAGGTGTCCCAGGAACCGCAGGCCCAGTTTCTTGGCCTCGTCCGCCACCGCGAAGAACGCGTCCGGCCTGACGTCGATCACCTTGATGAAATCGGCGCCTTCGTCCTTTTGCCGGTCCACCTCGGCGATCGCGGCCTGCGGCGTACCCGCATTCAGCGGCGTCAGAATCGTGCCGGGCATCAGCAGAAGCTCGGGCGCCAGGTCCGCGGAAAACGGCTTTCCCTTTTTGCGCTGCGCCAGGAGCTCGGGCGAGCCCGACATTTGGCGATAGCCGGTGACGCCGTTGGCCAGCATGAGCGCGAAGGCGCCGTCACGGTCGGGCGCCGACAACGAATGCGAATGCATGTCGAGATAGCCCGGCACGACATATTTGCCGTGCATGTCGACGCGCCGTGCCGCGCCGCTTGGCGCGATCGATCCGGCGCGCGCGATGCGCTGGATCTTGCCGCGATCGATCAGGATCGCGCGGTCGCGCGACAGCGAGCCGTCGCGCGTGTCGACGATCGTGACGCCGTCGAGCACCAGGCCTTGCGCGACCTGCGCACGAGCCGGCGTGCCCGCCAGCAGGAACGCTGCGAAGGCGAGGCCCGCGAACCCTCTCACAACCCCCACCAAGCTCCCCCTCCCTTGGCTCAGGCCGGCGGCGCGACGCTCAAGCCACGGACCTTGTGCTTCTCGATCAACCGGGCGACCAGTCCTGATGCCTTCGCCTCCTCGACGAAGGCGCGCAGGAACGGGGCGGATTTCGAATTCTTCTTGGGCGTGCCGATCGCCTGCTGCACGGCGGTGAATTTGCCGTCAATGATCCGCGAACCGGGCAACGCTTCCTGATCGGTGAGGAGCCGCGGCTTCAGACCGGCGAGCGCGTCCAAATGGTCGCGCACGAACTGTTCATAGGCGCTGTCGATCGTGTCGGTCCGGACGAGCGTCGCATGCTTGATGTTGCGGTCGAGCCAAAGCCCATAGGCGCTACGGCCCGTCACCGCGATCTTGACGCCTGGCGCGTCGACATCGGCAATGGTCTTGAGGCGTGAGCCCGGCGGCACGAGATAGGTCGATTCGATCTCGCAATAGGCGGCCGTGAAGGTGATCTGCTCGGCACGCTGCGGCTCGGCGCCGATGAGGCCGATGTCCCAGGTATGATTGGCGGCGGCATCGGCAAGCTCGCCCGGCGATTTGAACGGAAAATATTTCACCGGCACGCCCAGGCGCCGCGCGACTTCGGCGGCCATGTCGGGCGACACGCCCTCGGGATCGCCGGACGGGCTCTTTCCCGTCACTAGCAGAAAGTTCGAGAGATTGATGCCCGCGCGCAAGACGCCGGTCGGCGCGAGTTCGGCGATGATGTCGGGTGACACGGGCATGGGCGAGGCTCCACAAGGACCAAAGCGGATCACAATGGCAATGGCGATTTCGATTGTCCAGGTGCAGCCCTTTTCCCTGTTGCCGGGTCGTGTCAGCATGACGCCCGATTGCGATAGGAGCCAATCCATGACGGTGCGGGCGGGACGCGAATTCCTGATGATTCCCGGCCCCTCGACGATGCCGGACGACGTGCTGCGGGCGATGCACCGCCCCGCCGTCGATATCTACGCGGGCCCGCTGGTTGAGATGACGGACGCGCTTCTCGCCGATCTGGGCCGCGTGTTCCGGACCAAAGGCCGCTGCTACATCTACAGCGCCAATGGTCACGGCGCATGGGAGGCCGCACTCACCAACGTCCTGTCGCGGGGCGACAAGGTCCTGGTGCTGGAAAGCGGCCGCTTCGCGATCAATTGGGGCGCCGCGGCCGCCGCGTTGGGCTGCGAGACCGAGACCATCGAGGGGAATTGGCGCCGTGCCGTCGATCCGGCGGCGGTCGAAGCACGGCTCAAGGCCGACAAAGGCGGGCGGATCAAGGCGATCCTGGTGACGCAGATCGACACGGCGTCGGGCGTCGTCAACGACATCGCGGCGATCGGCCAAGCGATCCGCGCGGCGGGGCACGAGGCGCTTTTCCTAGTCGACGCGGTGGCCTCGCTCGGCTGCGTTCCCTTCGAGATGGACGCATGGGGGGTCGACGTGGCGATGGCCGGTTCGCAGAAAGGCCTGATGACGCCGCCCGGCCTTGGCTTTGTCGCCGCCAACGCACGCGCCGCGGCGGCGCACAAGAAGGCCGATCTGCGCACGCCCTATTGGGATTGGACCGCGCGCGACGGCGAGGAGCATTACGCCAAGCATGGGGGCACGCCGCCCGAGCATCTTCTGTTCGGCCTGCGCCAGGCGCTCGACATGTTGTTCGCGGAGGGGCTGGACAACGTTTTCCGGCGCCATCGCCTTTTGGCCGAGGCGGTGCGTCAGACGGTTTCGGCGTGGGCGTCGGGCGGCGCGATCGCCTTCAACATCGAGAAGCCGGCCGAGCGTTCCGACACCGTGACGATGGCGCTGATGGCGGATCCGGCGCCGCTCCTCGATTATTGCAACCGCAAATGCGGCGTCGTGCTTGGCCGGTCGATCGGCGGGCTCGCGGGCAAGGGATTCCGCATCGCCCATATGGGCCATGTGAACGCGCCCATGGTGCTGGGCACGCTCGGCGCGATCGAGATGGGCCTGCGCGCGCTGGGCCGCCCTTATGGCGATGGCGGGGTCGGCGCGGCGATCGCCTGGCTCGGCGATGAGGTGGAGGCGTGAGCCGGCGGCCTAGAACTGCACGCGCTGGGTCATCGCGCCGTCGACGATCACGTTGGTGCCGCTGATGAAGGCGGCGCGCGGGCTGGCGAGGAACACGACCGCGTTCGCGACCTCTTCGGGCTTCCCCATGCGGCCCATCGGGTTCAGGGACATCATGTACTTGAAGCGCTGCGGATCGCGCTCCTCGACATTGTTCCAAACCCCGCCCTTGAAATAGACATTGCCCGGCGAGACCATGTTGCAGCGGACGCCCTTGCCCGCGAGATTGCGCGCCATGCCCTTGATGTAGGGGATGAGCGCCGCCTTCACCGAGGCATAAGGGCGCATCGCGCCCTGCATCTCGATGGCGCCGGTGGTGCCGACGACAACGATGGCGCCCGCCGGCGATTTCTCGAGATGCGGGATCGCGGCCTCGACGCCGGCGACCGTCCCCATCACGTCGATGTCGAAGCTGCGGCGCCAGGTCTCTTCGTTCATCGCCATGCCCATGGCGCTGACATTGGCGATGAAGATGTCGAGACCGCCAATGGCCCGTACGGCCTCATCGACCCAGGCGCCGAGCGCCGCCGTGTCGGCCACGTCGACCGCACCGCCATGCGCCTTGACGCGCTTTTTGCCGAGCGCCGCGACGGCCTCGTCGACGGCTTCGCGATGGCGCGCGCAGAGCGCCACGTCGCACCCTTCCTCGGCCAGAAGATCGACGATCGCGCGGCCGATCCCGCGCGTGCCGCCGGTTACGATCGCCTTCTTGCCCTTGAGCTCGAGATCCAAGGTAGAGCCTCCCTTCGCGCCGCCGTCAATGCGCCTCGTCCCAATTCCTGGCCATGCCGGTCTCGACGACCAGCGGCACCGAAAGCTCGCGCGCGGGGTTTGGCGCGCCCTCCATCACGCGGGCGACGATGTCGGCGGTCGCTTTCGCTTCATCCTCCGGCGCCTCGAACACCAGCTCGTCATGCACCTGAAGCAGCATGCGCGCTTTCAGCCCCTTGGCCGCGAGCGCGCCGGGGACACGGCGCATGGCGCGCTTGATGATGTCGGCGGCGGCCCCTTGGAGCGGCGCGTTGATGGCCTGGCGCTCGGCGCCGGCGCGGCGCGCGGGATTGCCGTCCCTGATGCCGGGGATGTAGCAGCGCCGCCCGAACAGGGTCTCGACAAAGCCCTTCTCGCGCGCCTCGGCCTTGGCGCGCTCCATGTAGTCGCGGATGCCGGGAAAGCGCTGGAAATAGCGCTTGATGTAATCCGCCGCCTCGCCTTGCGCGATGCCGAGCTGGCTCGCGAGGCCGAACGCGCTGATGCCGTAGATGATCCCGAAATTGATCGCCTTGGCGCGCCGGCGCAGATTGGGGTCGATGCCGGCGACCGGCACGCCGAACACCTCGCCCGCGGTCATCGCGTGGATGTCGGCGCCGGTGCGGAATGCGTCCTTCAGAGGACCGATATCCGCGACATGCGCCGCGAGCCGCATCTCGATCTGGCTGTAATCGGCCGAGATCAGGAGATGACCGGGCGCCGCGATGAAGGCATGGCGGATCTTGCGCCCTTCCTCGGTGCGGATCGGGATGTTCTGGAGATTGGGATCGTTCGAGGCGATGCGGCCGGTCGAGGTCGCGGCGAGCGCGTAGCTGGTATGGACGCGGCCCGTCGACGGATTCACTTCCTCGACCAACGCGTCGGCATAGGTGCTCTTGAGCTTGGCGAGCTGACGCCAGTCGAGCACGCGCGCCGGCAGGTCATGGGTCAGCGCCAATTGCTCGAGCACGCCCGCATCGGTGCCGTAAGCGCCGGTCTTGCCCTTGCGGCCGCCCTCGAGCCCCAATTCGTCGAACAGAACCTCGCCCAGTTGCTTCGGCGAACCGACATTGAAGGGGTGGCCCGCGAGCTTGTGGATCTGCGTCTCGAGCTCGGCGAGGCGGCGGCCGAAATCATCGGAAAGCCGCTTCAGCTCGTCGCGGTCGACGGCGATGCCGGTGCGCTCCATCTCGGCCACCACCGCCGACAAGGGCCGCTCCACCGTCTCATAGAAGGCGAGCATATGCTCGGCGACGAGGCGCGGCTTCAGCCGGCGATGAAGGCGCAAGGTGTAGTCGGCATCCTCGGCGGCATAATCGCGCGCGCGTTCAAGCGACACGGCGGCGAATCCGACGTGATCCTTGCCGCTCCCCGCCACGTCCTTGTACTTGATCGTCTCGTGCCCGAAATGGATCTTCGCGAGATCGTCGAGGCCGTGGCCATGCTGCGCGCCGTCGAGCACGAAGGACATGAGCATCGTGCAATCGGTGGGCGCGACGGCGATGCCCAGCGCCGCCAGCACGGCGATGTCGTATTTGATGTTCTGGCCGACCTTGAGGACGCTTTCATCTTCGAGGAGAGGCTTCAGTCGCGCGATCGCGGCCTCGCGCGTCAATTGGATCGGCGGCGGCTGCAGCTCGCCTTCGGGCGCGCGATGCGCGACCGGGATGTAGCAGGCATGGCCCGGCGCCAGCGCCAGCGAGATGCCGACGAGATCGGCGACCGCCGAATCGACCGAGGAGGTCTCGGTGTCGATCGCGACCACACCCTGCGCCTGCGCCGCTTCGATCCAGCGTTCGAGCGAGGCCGCGTCCTGAATCAGCTCGTAGCGCCGCTCGACCTCGCCGCGATCGGGCTCGGCCGTCGGCGATGGCGCGATCGCCGCGGCCGCGGCGGGCGCCAAACCCGACGGGCGCGGTGGCTCCTGCCCAAGCCGCGCGACGCGCGCCAGAAGGGTGCGGAAATTATTCTCGGCCAGGAACCGCTGAAGCTTCTCGCGCTCGAGCGGCTTCACCGCAAGTGCCTCGAGCGGCACCGGAAGCGGCGCGCCCTTGTCGAGCGTCACCAATCGCTTTGATATCCGCGCCTGCTCGGCGAAGTCGATGAGCGACTGGCGCCGCTTTGGCTGCTTGATCTCGGCCGCGCGCGCCAAAAGGGTCTCGAGATCGCCATAGGTGGAGATGAGCTCCGCCGCCGTCTTGACGCCAATGCCCGGCACGCCCGGCACGTTGTCGACGCTGTCGCCGCACAGCGCCTGCACGTCGATGACCTTGTCGGGCCCGACGCCGAATTTCTCCTGCACCTCGGCCGCGCCGATGGGCTTGTCCTTGATCGGATCGAGGAGCCGCACGCGGTCGCCCACGAGCTGCATCAGATCCTTGTCCGAGGAAACGATGGTGACGTCCGCGCCGGCCTCGACCGCGCGGCACGAATAAGCAGCGATGAGGTCGTCGGCCTCGTACTCGTCGCGCTCGATGCGGCAGACATTGAACGCATCGGTCGCCTCGCGCACGAGCTTGAACTGCGGGACGAGGTCGTCGGGCGGCTCGGGACGGTTCGCTTTATACGCTTCGTAGATTTTGCTGCGGAAGGTCGCGCGGGCCGTATCGAACACGACCGCGATGTGATCGGCGTCCGTGCCCTGAAGCAGCTTCAGCAGCATGTTGGAAAAGCCCAGCACCGCGCCCACCGGCGTGCCGTCCGGACGGGTCAGCGGCGGAAGGGCGTGATAAGCCCGGAAGATGAAGCCCGAGCCGTCGACCAGAAAGACGTGGCGCGGTGCGCTCACGGGGCGGGATTGTGCTGGGCCGGGGCCGCACCGGGCCGGCGCAGAACGAAGAAGCGCGAGCAATAAGGGCATTCGATCGAGCCGTGCGGCCCGAGATTGAGATAAACCTTGGGATGGCCGCCCGTGCCTCCGCCTCCGTCGCACGCGACAATTGTCGTCTGCACCTCGATCGTCTCGAACGGCTGCATCGCGTCGATTCCTCGGTTTCCTGCCGCGCCCTCCCGTCCGGCGCGGAGCAGATCAACGAAATCGGGAGGCGCCGCCGGTTGACCGGCCGGCGGGCGCGATGATACCCATGGCCCCGGCGCACAATCAATGACGACCTACCCAGCTTTCATCGAGCCCCCGCGCGGGGCCCGGGCCGATCCGCCCGAACCCGCTGACGCGGTAACGATCGCCGGCCTCACCAAGGTCTATGGCGGCGCCAAAGGTATGCCGCGGAAACGGGCGCTCGACGCGATCGACCTCGTGGTCCCGCGCGGCTCGATCTTTGGGCTTCTGGGCCCCAATGGCGCCGGCAAAAGCACGCTCATTAACATTCTTGCCGGATTGGTCATCAAGACCGCCGGCAAGGTCGTGGTCTGGGGCATCGACATCGATCAATCGCCGCGCCAGGCGCGTGCGGCGATCGGCGTGGTGCCTCAAGAGATCGTGATTGATATGTTCTTTTCGCCGCGGGAGCTTTTGGAGCTCCAGGCGGGGCTATATGGTGTGCCTAAATCCGAGCGACGCACCCGCAACTTGCTCGAGGCGCTGTCGCTCGCCGACAAGAGCGAGGCGCCGGCGCGCACCTTGTCGGGCGGGATGCGCCGGCGGCTGATGATGGCGAAGGCGATGGTGCACGCGCCGCCGGTTTTGGTGTTGGACGAGCCGACCGCCGGCGTCGATGTCGAGTTGCGGCAGCAGCTTTGGGGCAATGTGCGCGAGCTCGCCGCGAGCGGGACGACCGTGATGCTGACGACGCATTATCTCGAGGAGGCGGAGCGTTTGTGCGACCGGATCGCGATCATCGATGAAGGCCACGTGGTCGCGTGCGACACGACGCAAGCCCTGATCGCGAAGATCGACGAGAAGACTCTCGTGGTGACGCTCGAACGGCCGGTCGACGCCGTGCCGGCACCGCTCGCGGCGCTGGGCGTGACCCTCGCGGGAAGAGGCCGGCTCGTGTTTCATTACCATCCGACCCGGACCTCGGTGGCGCCGATGCTGGCTGCGATCGCGGAGGCCGGTCTCGTCATCCGCGACGTGACGAGCGAGGAGACCGGGCTCGAGGAGATCTTCTTGCGCCTTACCGGATCGGGCGGCGCGCCGTGAGGCTGGCGGTGATGGCCGCGGCGCTGCTGCTCGTCGGATGCGCCGCGGGGACGGTGCCGATGCCGCCAGAATCGCAACTCCACCGGCCGCAACTCGTCCAGGACGCGATCATCGCCGAGGACGGCGCGCGGCTGCCGCTGCGGATATGGGTGCCGGATACGCCGGTCGTCGCGACGATCCTCGCGTTGCACGGCTTCAACGATTACTCCAACGCCTATGCCGGCCCTGCCGCGGAATGGGCAAAGCACGGTATCGCGACCTTCGCCTATGACCAGCGCGGCTTCGGGCAGGCGCCCGATCGCGGACTGTGGGTGGGGACCCAGCGGCTTGGCGAGGACCTCGTCATCGCGAGCCAGCTCGTCGCGCGCCGCTATCCCGACGTGCCGCACTACATCGTCGGCGAAAGCATGGGCGGCGCCGTCGTGATCGCGGCCGAGACCGGCGTCGAAGGCATTCCGAAGCCGGTGGCGGACGGCATCATCCTCAGCGCCCCCGCGGTCTGGGGCCGTCAGCAGATGAACATCTTCGAACGCACGGCGCTTTGGATCGGCGACAGGGTCGCGCCCGGCATGACCCTCACCGGACAGGGCCTCAACATCCAGGCGTCCGACAATATCGAGATGCTGCGCGCGCTGGGCCGCGATCCGCTGGTGATCAAGGCGACGCGGATCGACACGATCAAGGGCCTCGTCGATTTGATGGGCGAGGCGCAAGCCGCCGCGCCGCGCCTTACCGAGCCGACCTTGCTTCTCTATGGCGCGCATGACGAGCTCATCCCGGACGATGCCATGCGCAAGATGATCGCCGAGCTGCCGAAGAAAGGCGCCGCCCATCGCCGCGTCGCCTATTACGAGAACGGGTACCACATGCTTATGCGCGATCTCGACGCGAAGCTTGTGCTGCACGACGTCGAGAGCTGGGTGCTCGATCCCGCGGCGCCCTTGCCTTCGGGCGCAGACCGGAACTCGCTGCAGTTATTTGCGATGGGAAGCTGATGCGGGCGCTTTGGCGCCCTAGATGCGAAGCGCGGCCCCGTAGGAATCGCTGCCGCGCGACGCCACCTCGAACGCGCGCTCGCGCCGGCAGACAAGACGCAGGCCTTGCCACGTCTCGATCGCGTCATAGGTTGGATTGGCGCGGGCAAGGCGCTGATCGGCGATGCGTTGCGCGGTGTCGTCGTCCGCGCAGGCAAGGTCCAGGCCCTCGACAATTCGGGCCTGGACCATGAAATACAGTTTATAATGACGCATGAAGTCGCACTTGGGGTTAACCAAGAGAGAGTGAACCATGCCCGAGGCGCGCGGCGTGTGACAAATTTGGAGCGCCGCCGATCCATCGGGGTCGTGCCATCAATAGAAAGAGGGGGTAACGCCCGTGCATCGCATCACATTCCTTTTATCCGTTGCGTTAACATTTATGGCGGGAGCGGCGCTGGCGCAGACCGCGCCATCGCCGGAAAAGGCGCTCGCCGCGTTGCGCGCGGACGTCCAGGGCCGCGCCGATCATCAAGCCAATACGATCACCGGCATCAA
>Ga0335072_10009734_pt1 | contig 13861 bp, 6 predicted proteins | sample Lox_Sample_21_FD_206725 | JGI IMG/M metagenome (GOLD analysis project Ga0335072, IMG submission 206725) | Soil microbial communities from Loxahatchee National Wildlife Refuge, Florida, United States - Lox_Sample_2.1 | ecosystem: Environmental > Terrestrial > Soil > Wetlands | place: USA: Florida...
ATCACCGGGATCATCGGCGGTAGCAGGAGAGACTCACAGGAATCCATGAGCTCAACGGTCCTGCAACAAAGGCGGCACCAACAGATTCTCACCGATGTGGTGCGCACGTACATCGAGACGGGCGAGCCCGTGTCTTCACGGAGCGTCGCGCGGCGCCATATCGAGCCGCTCAGCCCGGCAACGGTCCGCAACGTGATGGCCGATCTCGAAGAAGAGGGCTATCTGTATCAGCCGCATACGTCGGCAGGACGCGTGCCGACAGCGGCAGCCTATCGCTTTTTCGTGGAGCAAGTGGCGGCGCAGGCTACGGCCAGCCCCGAGGATCGGCAATGGATTCGCCGGGAACTCGAAGCGGCGAAGACGCCGGAAGCGGTGATGGAGCGCGCGAGCCACGTGCTATCGGCGGTATCGCGCGGGCTGGGAATTTTCATTTCGCCGCCGCTGGCCAAGAGCGTGGTCGAGCATCTGCGGTTTTTGCTGGTGCCCGATAATCGCGTGCTGGTGGTGCTGGTGAGCACGGGCGGGGTAACGCGCGACAAGCTGATTCGGCCCGAGCGCGCTTTCCGGCAGGAGGATCTCGATCGCGTGGCGGCTCACTTGAATCGCCACTACGTCGGCTGGACGCTCGAGGCCATGCGCGCCGATCTGCGCGCGCAGGTGGAGCGCGATCGCGAGCAATATGGCCGCATCGCCAACGACGCGCTGATGCTCTGCGATCCATCGATTCTGGGCGACGGCGCCGAGCGCAAAGTGTACGTGGAAGGCGCGGCGAAATTTGCCGCTTCCGTCGAATTCACGAGCCAGGAGCAGCTGAGGGAACTGCTCGAAGCGATCGAGGAAAAAGACCGGCTGATCGCTCTGCTCAGCGGCTGCATCGAGGCGCCCGAACCCGTTCACGTGGAGCTGGGGCTCGATCAGATGTCGAATGCGGGCAAATACCTTGCGCTGGTTTCGGCATCCTATTCATCCAAGGATCAGGTGCAGGGGACGCTGGGCATCCTCGCGCCGATGCGCATGCACTACGAGCGTGTGATCACAGCCGTGGCATTCATGGCCCAGTTCTTTTCGGAAGGCGAAGAGGGGAGTTGATTTCGGTGTCGTCGCACAATAATCGGGACAAGGAAAAGGCCAAGGGACCTGAAGTCGTTTTCTCCGGCGAACCCAAGGGCGCTGGCGAATCGGCCGATCCGGCGGTTGGAGGCGCAATGGGAGCAGATGAAGCCGGCGCGCCGGGATCGCCTGCCGAACAGATTCAGAAGCTGCTCGGCGAAAAGCAGGAGCTGATGGACACGCTCGTCCGGCGGCAGGCGGATTTCGAGAATTATCGCAAGCGGGTCGAGAAGGAACGGAATCAGGACCGGCATCGCGGCGTTGAATTGCTGGTGGAGCATATTCTGCCCGTGCTCGACGCATTCGATCGCGCTCTGGCGGGGCCGGGAGACGGCGCGAACGCCGAATATCGCAAGGGATTCGAATTGATCCGCAAGCAGCTTTGGGACGTTCTCGCGAAGCAGGGGCTTGCGCGCATCGAATCGGTGGGCAAGGAGTTCAATCCGCATTTCCACCATGCGATCGAGACCGTGGAAACTTCCGAGCATGCGGACGGCGTCGTGATCGGCGAGATGCAGCCGGGCTATTTGTTCCACGAACGCGTGTTGCGGCCGGCGATGGTCCGCGTGGCAAGCGCGCCGGCTCACGCGTTGCGGCGCGACAACTAGGAATTCAGGGACGAGATGCCGACAGGGAAACAGCTCGACTATTACGAAGTGCTGGGCATCACTCGCGATGCTTCGGCGGACCAGATCAAGTCTGCCTACCGGAAAGCGGCGCTCAAATGGCATCCGGACCGCAATCAGCAAAAAAGCCCCGAAGCCGAAGAGAATTTCCGCCAGGCGAGCGAGGCCTATAGCGTTCTTTCCGACGCGCAGAAGCGTGCGACCTACGACCGCTTCGGGCATGCAGGCCTGGGCAATCGCGGGTTCGAGGCGGGCGGCGGCTTCAACGCGACGATCTTCGAGGAGTTTCAGGACATCCTCGGCGACCTTTTCGGATTCGAGCAGGTGTTTGGCGGAGGCGGGGCGCGTCGCGGCCGGGGCGCGCGGGGCCAGCGTGGCGCGGATTTGCGCTACGACCTTTCGCTCTCGTTTGCGGACGCTGCGGCGGGCGTCACGGCGAAGATTCGCATGTCGCGCCGCGAGCACTGCGAGACGTGCAAGGGCACGGGGGCAAAACCGGGCAGCGGAGGCCTGATCGCCTGCGCCACGTGCGGCGGCCGCGGCCAGATGGCCTACCAGCAAGGATTTTTCTCGATTACGCGCACCTGCCCGGCGTGCCAGGGCGCGGGACAGGTGATCCGCGAAGCGTGCCTCGATTGCCGCGGGCAAGGCCGCGTCGAGCGGGAACGCACGCTCGAAGTGGCAGTGCCGGCGGGAGTCGAGACGGGCACCCGACTGCGCATGACCGGGCAGGGCGAGCCCGGATTGAACGGCGGTCCCGCGGGCGATCTGTATATTTTTCTCGATGTGAAGGAGCACTCCTTCTTCGAGCGGCGCGGCGCCGATCTCTACTGCACGATTCCGGTGAGCATTCCGCAGGCGACGCTCGGCGCGAAGGTAAAAGTTCCCACGCTGCGCGGCGAAGAGGATCTCGATATTCCAGAGGGCACGGAGTCCGGACAGATTTTCCGCCTCAAGGGACAGGGGCTGCCGAATCCGCACGGAGGTAAAGGCGACCTCTACGCGAATATTCATATCGTGATCCCATCAAAGCTTTCGCGCGAGCAGAAGCGATTGTTCGAGCAGCTTGGGCAGACGTTGAAGGTCGAGAACAAGCCGGTGGAGCGGTCGTCGAGCTTTTTCGATAAAGTGAAGGATATTTTCGGGTAAGCAGGATCCCCGGTTACCGCGCCTCGCAGGAAGCCACGCATGTCGACTATAGACATCACGTTTGTGGAACAAGGGACATTTCTTAAAGGTACTGGACGAATCGCTGACGGTTGGCGCGCTTGGAAGAATGGTTTTGCTTTCTTCGGACGCGGTGCTGCGGATTATCGCGGCGATCGGCGGATAAGCCTAGATGTGGACGTCAAAGCACGGCCGAATAGTCGCTCGCCTCTAATTGACCAGTTTCCTGTTGACCTCGAAGCGAGCGGTGAGAGCAGGTTTTCTCTTTTTGCAGTAAGAAATGGAAAGTTGGCAGTTTTGTTTCCGATCGCATTGGCCTTGCAAGGTGCACAGCCTAGGGAGAGCATGGTACTCAACGACTATGGAACAGAAATACGATGGCAGCGGAAGACGGCGATTTGGTTTGAATTAGGTATGCGCTTTCGCATCGCGGCGCCGCCCGGCCGATCAGCACCCATCGTTAGAGAATATGACACACAGTTTTGGCAGGGCGGTCTGCCCAGCCTAGGTCGCCGCCGATGATTCCTCGTGCTTGCCGTGAGACGTAGATTCTTCGTCGAAGCGTTCCACGCGACCAGTGCGATAGTCCAAGGTGATGCCGCCGAGCATTTGGGGCGCGTGCTTCGCGCGGAGCCTGGGCAGCTCTACGAGCTGAGCGACGGGCAGGCCGTATGGCTTGCGCGCATCGAGCGCGTGGCGCTTTCGAAGCGCGGCGGGAGCCGCATCGACTTTGCGCTTGTGGAACGGCTGGCCGCGCACGAGCCCTCCGTGCAGATCGACCTCCTTCTCTCGCTCGTAAAATTCGACCGCTTCGAATGGTGCCTCGAAAAGGCCACCGAGCTCGGCGCGCGCGAGATCAGCCCGCTGGCCGCGGCGCGCACGGATAAAGCGCTGGTCGCTGCAGCGGAAAAGCGGCGTTCGCGCTGGGAAAAGATCCTCGCGGAATCCGCGCAGCAGTCACGGCGGCTCCGCCCGCCCTCGCTTGGGCCTGCGGTGTCGCCCGAAAAGGCGTTTGCGCAGTGCGCTGCCGGCACCAAGATACTGCTCTCCGAGCGGCGCGAGGCGCCCTCCATCCGCGACGCGCTGGGCGCGTCGGCTCGCCCGGGCGCGAGCGGTTCCCCCAGCATGGCTGCGATTGCGATCGGCCCCGAGGGCGGCTGGACCGCCGAGGAAATCGCGGCAGCCTCGGCCGGCGGATTTTCCGAGGCTTCGCTCGGCGAGAATATTCTGCGTTCGGAGACTGCTGTGGTGGCGGCCATGGCTGTTGTCTCTTTCGCGCTTCGCGGGCCAGAGTAGAGCTGCGCCGGGCACTGAAGGAGCCTTCACGGCAGTGATGTAAGGCCTTTATTATCATCGCATTACAGACGAGCCCGCGCCGCCCATCGTGCTTTCGCCCAAGCTTTCTATGCCCGTACAGCATATCCCTCGCTGCCCTAACGATTTACCTGTATGGCTGACAAAGCCGGTTTTTAAGATGATCGGAATCGCGGAGAGACATTTCCGCTAGGCGCAAGGGGAAGGAGAGTCGAGGGGCCTTGAGAGAAATCAAGGCTTGCGGGCTGGGCCGATTCTTCTTCCTCCTTGCCGGACTCGTATGCACCCGATGGGACTTCGCCCGACACAAGAGAGCCCTGCATCGGAATACGGCAGTGGCCTGGCCGAAATGCCTGCGGCGTTACTGGCGGTGGTCGATCCCGACAGCGTTTCGATGGCGGCCGAAACTCATTTGCGAATCTTGATCGCGGACGACCAGACGCTCGTCCGCAAGGCAGTGCGCCTGCTCCTGGAATCGCACGCTGGATGGCGCGTTTGCGGCGAGGCCGCGGACGGCCGCGAGGCGATCGACCAGACGCGCGAGCTGCATCCCGACGTCGTGATCATGGATTTGAGCATGCCCAATATGGACGGTCTCGAGGCAACGCGCGCCATCCATGCGTCTTTTCCGGATACGCAGATTCTGATTTTGACCTTGCACCATTTCCCCCACCTGGCGAAGGTCGTGCAGCGCGCCGGGGCGCAGGGATGCGTTTTGAAGTCGGATTCGAACCGCTATCTGATTCCGGCCGTTTCCAGCCTGAGTAACTCGCAACCGTTTTTCGCCGCCTGAGCGGTCTCCTCCGGTATCGCCGTACGTGATCGTGCTTCCGCAACTCAATGTTCCGGTGTATTCCTCGCCCACACCGAAACGTGTTTTCCTGTGAGTGCAGCCAACAAAAACGCACGCCGGCCGGCGAATCAACGGAGGGCCCAATGAACTGGGACCAAGTGCAGGGAAAGTGGAAGCAGACGAAGGGGCTAGTCCAGGAAAAGTGGGGGAAGCTCACGGACGATGATCTTAATGTCATCGACGGGAAGCGGCAGCAGCTTGTCGGCAAAATTCAAGAGCACTACGGCATCGCACGGGAAGTTGCGGAGCAGCAGGCCGACGAATTCGTCAAGGGCCTGCAGGCGGAAGAGCACAGGGAGGAGCGGGCAAAGCGCGCCGGCCGAAGCTAGTGCGATTGCCGCACGCGCCGTCTTGCGAGTTCCTCATGCCCGTAAATCGGCGCCTTTCCACCCGTTGTTCCCACCATGCACCCGCCAGGACAGAGGGCCGCTTGCGATCGGAGCGGCCCCTCCCGCCCAACCGTTCGCATTTCTTGGCAGCTGATCGAACGGATTCGCAGGCCGTTTCTTGAGTTTCGCTCGCATTTTTTACCGGAGGTATTCAGCGGCGCCGGTAGGACAACACGACGGATATAGGTACAATAAGACGCCAGTCCTCATAGAGTATTCCTGTCCATGACCTCGAGTGCGACCATGGGCGCGGTGGTTCAGGAAGTAGAAGAGCCGATCCGTGCCGAACTTTTCAGCATCGAGCGCCTCGAACAGCACGCTGAGACCCTCGCTGCCGCCCAACGCGTAGCCGACGATCGGCGCGCCGGACGCCCGCTCGTTCCCCGCGTCGCCGAAAATGGCCGGCTCCTGCTCGAATATTACCGGGCGATCGCGCGCGCCGTTGAGCAAGAGCACACGATCACGCCCGCGGCCGAGTGGCTGGTCGATAATTTCTACATCGTCGAGGAACAACTGCGCGAAATTCGCGACGACTTGCCGGCAGGCTACTATCGCGAATTGCCCAAGATTGCGTCGGGCCATCTCGAGGGCTATCCGCGGGTATACGGAATCGCCTGGGCTTTTGTGGCGCATACCGACAGCCGCTTCGATCCGGAAACGCTGCGCCGCTTTGTGACCGCGTACCAGCGCGTGCAGGAACTCACGATCGGAGAGCTCTGGGCCGTCGCCATCACGCTGCGCATCGTGCTGGTGGAAAACCTGCGCCGCGTGGCGGAGCTGCTCGTGCGCAGCCGCGCCGCAAGGCGCGAAGCGGACGAGCTTGCGGACAGCCTGCTGGGCGCCGGAACGAACGCGGCCGTCGATCCGCAGACCGTCCTGCGAAATTTCGAGAAAAAGCCGCTGCAGCGCTCCTTCGCCGTGCAGCTCGTGCAACGCCTGCGCGATCTCGATCCGAAGGTGGGACCGATCCTGCGGTGGCTCGACGAGCGCCTCGCGGCGCAGGGGACAACCGCCGACGATATCGTGCGCGCCGAACACCAGGCGCAGGCGGCGATGAGCGTCACGGTCCGCAACATCATCACGAGCATGCGATTGACGTCAGCCTGGGACTGGCGCGCCTTCTTCGAAAGCACGAGCCTTGTGGACGAGATCCTCCGCGAGGGGAGCGCCTTCGACGAGATGGATTTCACCACGCGCGACTCCTACCGGCACGCCATCGAGGATCTGGCGCGCGGCTCGCAGCACTCGGAGACCGAGATCGCGCGGAAAGCCGTGGAGCGCGCGCGCCGCGCCGCCGCCGAAGGGACGAACCATTCCCCGCATTCGGCTGAAGCGGACCGGAGGACCGATCCCGGTTTTTACTTGATTTCGCAGGGACGCCGGGCTTTCGAGCGGGAGCTTGGCTTTCATGTCAAATGGCGGCGGCAACTCCTGCGGCTCTACGTGCGCCGCGCCGTGGTCGGTTATCTGGGCAGCATCGCCACGCTCACCGCGATTGTGCTCGCGTTTCCCCTGATTCGCGCCCAGCAACTGGGCGTATCCACCGGTTTTCTTGTTTTGTTCGGCGTTCTCGCGGCGATTCCCGCGTCGGACCTCGCCATCTCGCTGATCAATCGCGTCGTCACGGACCTTTTCGATCCGCGCACGCTGCCGCGCCTGGAATTAAAGGATGGCGTGCCCGAGCATTTGCGGACCATGATCGTGGTGCCGACGCTGCTCTTGTCCGTCGAGGACGTGAAGCAGCAGGTGGCCCAACTCGAAATCCATTATCTCGGGAACTCGGAAGGCGATCTGCGTTTCGCGTTGCTGACGGACTGGGTGGACGCGCCGACGGAGAGCTTGCCGAACGATGAGGAGCTTGTGGCGACGGCGGCGGAGGGCATCGCGGCCCTGAATGCGCGCCACGGCCCCGCGCCCGGCGGCGGGCCGCGCTTTCTGCTGTTTCATCGCAGGCGTGTGTGGAACGAATCGCAGCAGAAATGGATGGGCTGGGAGCGCAAGCGAGGAAAGCTCGAGGAGCTGAATCAGTTTTTGCGCGGGTCCAGCGAGACCACGTTCATTCCGATCGCTGGGCGCGCGCCGGAGGCGGTTCCGGGCGTGCGCTACGTCGTCACGCTCGATTCCGATACGCGCATTCTCCGCAATAGTGTGGCGCGGCTGGTGGGCACGATGGCCCATCCGCTCAACCGGCCCGCATGCAGTCCGGCAGAGGGCCGCGTCGTCACCGGCTACGGGCTCGTCCAGCCGCGCGTGAACCATACGCTGCCTGCAGATGGTCACGGCTCCGCGTTTCAGGCAATTTTTTCCGGCCCGGCCGGCATGGACCCCTATGCGTCCGCGATTTCGGATGTGTATCAGGACCTGTTCCAGGAAGGCTCGTTCACGGGCAAGGGGATTTACGATGTCGACGCGTTCAATGCCGCGCTCGGCGGCAGGGTGGAAGAGAACACTCTGCTGAGCCACGATCTTCTCGAGGGCGTTTTCGTTCGCTGCGCGCTCGCCACGGATATCGAGCTATTCGAAGAATACCCCTCGCACTACGAAAGCTCCGCCGCGCGGCAGCATCGCTGGGTGCGCGGCGATTGGCAGCTCTTGCCCTGGATTCTGGGATTCGGCGGCCGCGCGCAAGGCGGGCGCCAGCGCATTCCGATCGTCGGCCGCTGGAAGATGATCGACAATCTGCGCCGCAGCCTTTCGGCGCCGTGCATGTTTCTCACGCTGCTCGCGGGCTGGCTCGTGCCGGATGTCTCGCCCTGGCTGTGGACGCGATTCATTCTCGCCACCATTGCGGTGCCGCCGCTGCTGCCTTTCCTCGCCGGCATCATTCCGCGTCCCGGCGGAATCTCGAAACGCACGTATATTCGCGGCGTGCTGGCGGACGCGTCGGTGGGCGCATCGCAGATCGCGCTGAGCGTCACGTTTCTCGCGTACCAGGCATGGCTGATGTCGGACGCGATCCTGCGCACGCTCGCGCGCCTCTTCATCACGCGCAAGAATCTGCTCGAGTGGGTGGCCGCTGCTCACGCGAAGCATTCGCTCGACCTGAATCTCGCGCATATGTACCGGCGGATGGCCGGCGCCGTGGTGCTCGCTTTCGGCGCGTTTCTGATCCTGGCGATTGGGACGCTTCACGCGCTGCCGGTCGCTCTGCCGTTTCTGATCTTGTGGGCGGCCTCGCCTGCAGTGGCGCGAACGATCAGCCTGCCGCCGCCCGCTCCGAGCGCCAAGGTATTGTCTCCGGCGGATGCGCTCGCGCTGCGATCGGTATCGAGGTGCACCTGGCGTTTCTTCGAGACCTTTGTGTCGGAAGCGGATCACTGGCTGCCTCCCGACAATTTTCAGGAAGCTCCGAATCCGGTTGTGGCGCATCGCACTTCGCCGACCAACATGGGGCTGGCGCTGCTCACAGTGCTGTCGGCACACGACCTTGGATGGATCGGCACGTGGGAAGCGGTCGAACGGCTGGAATCGACGCTCGCGACGCTGCGACAGCTCGAGCAGTTCCGCGGGCATTTCCTCAACTGGTACAACACGAGGGATCTTCGCCCGCTTGAGCCCCGGTACGTCTCTTCGGTCGACAGCGGAAACATGGCCGGCGATCTGATCGCGCTTGCGAATGGATGCCGGGCGCTGATCCGGGAATCGCTCGGCGGAAATCGAATGCGCGCCGGCACGGGAGACGCGATCCGTCTCTTGCGCGAGTCCCTGGCGAATATTTCCGACGAACGGCACACCGTGACGGTAACGCGAAAGCAAATCAGCGACGCCGCAGATGCGCTCGATGCGTGTCTTGAGACGGAACCAGCGAGCGCGGCAGCGTGGGCCGCCTTGTTTGCCGATGCGATCGATCGCGCGAGCACTCTCGACGACATGGCGCAGGCGTTCGCGCAGGAGCGCGGCGATGCGTCGAGCGCGGAACTGCGCGTGTGGGCGGCGGCCGCGCGAGCATCCGTTGAAAGCCACATGCGCGATGCGGCGATGTTTCTGCCGTGGACGCGCCTGAAATCCCCACACCCGCAGGAAATGGCGCGACGCGCCGTCGAACAGGCGCCCGAATGGGCCGCGCTTCAGCCGTTCTTCCCGGCGGCGCCGGCTCTTGCCGATGCCCCCGGGCATTTTCAAATCGCGATCGCCGAGCTCGCTGGCCTGCACGCCCGCCTCGAGAGCGATCCGTCAGCCGATCCGGAAGCGCTCGCGCGCATCGATTCGCTCGTTCGTGCGCTCAATGGCGCATCCACGGATGCCGCCGCCCTGATCCGGCGGCTCGCGGCTATTGCGGAAACGGCCGAAAACATGGCCGCGGCCATGGATTTCACATTTCTCTTCGATCGCACGCGAAAGCTGCTCTCGATCGGCTATCGCGTCGGCGAGGGAAAGCTCGACGAAGCCTGTTACGACCTGCTGGCCTCCGAGGCGCGGCTCGCGAGCTTCGTGGCCATCGCGAAGGGAGATTTGCAGGTCGAGCACTGGTTCCATCTGACGCGCGCCCTTACGCCGGTGGGGCGCGGCTCGGCCCTCGTCTCGTGGTCGGGCTCGATGTTCGAATACCTGATGCCGGACCTTCTGATGAAGTCGCCGGAAGGCAGCCTGCTGAGCCAGACGTACGACCTCGTCGTCCACCGGCAGATGGAATACGGGGAAGAGCGCGGCGTGCCGTGGGGCATCTCCGAATGCGCGTTCAGCGCGCGCGACATCGATCTCACCTATCAGTATTCCGCGTTTGGCGTGCCAGGGCTCGGGCTGAAACGCGGGCTCAGCCAGGATCTGGTGATCGCGCCGTATGCGACAGCGCTCGCGGCGATGGTCGATCCATCGGCGGTGGTTCGCAATCTCGCGCGGATGGCGGCAGCCGGCGGCAGAGGCCACTATGGATTTTACGAATCGCTCGATTACACGCGCTCGCGTCTGCCCGAGGGGCAGAGCGTAGTGGTCGTGCGGACGTACATGGCGCATCACCAGGGAATGTCGCTCGTTGCTTTCGCCAATGCGGTCACCAATGGCGCCATGCGCGAACGTTTCCATGCGGAGCCTTCGGTGAAGGCCTCCGAGCTGCTTTTGCAGGAGCGGACGCCGCGCGAAGTGCTCGTCGCGAGGCCGCGCGCGGAAGAGGTTTCGGCCGCGGCGAACGTGCGCGAACTGGTGCCGCCGGTGGTGCGCGAGTTCGATACGCCGCACGATGCGATTCCGCGGACGCAGCTTTTGTCGAACGCCCGCTATTCGGTGATGCTGACGGCGGCCGGATCGGGCTACAGCCGCTGGCAGAATCTTTCGATCACGCGCTGGCGCGAGGATGCCACGCTCGATTGCTGGGGCACGTACATATTTCTGCGCGACGAACAATCAGGCTTCGTCTGGTCGGCGGGCTACCAGCCGGTTTGCGTCGAGCCGGATGACTATTCCGTTTCGTTCTACGAAGACCGCGCCGAATTCACGCGCCACGACCGATCGATGAAAACGATGCTCGAAGTGGTGGTGTCGTCGGAAGACGACGTGGAAGTGCGCCGCGTGTCGCTGACGAACCTCGGTTCCCGCGCGCGCGACATTCAGGTGACGTCGTACGCGGAGGCTTCGTTGATCGCGCAGGCCGCGGACGTGGCGCATCCGGCTTTCGCGAATCTTTTCGTCGAGACCGAATTTGTGCCCGATATGGGCGCGCTCGTCGCCACGCGCCGGAAAAGATCGCCGGAGGAAACCAGCGTCTTCGCGGCACACACGGTGACCGTCGAAGGCGAACCCGCCGGCGATCTGCAATATGAAACCGACCGGGCGAAATTTCTCGGGCGCGGACGATCCGTTCGCGAGCCGCTCGTCGTGATGGACGGGCTGCCGCTTTCCGGCGCCACGGGTCCGGTGCTCGACCCGATCCTCAGCCTGCGCCGCACGGTGCACGTGCCCGCCGGGCGCACGGTGCGGCTTACCTTCGCCACGATCGCCGCTTCCACGCGCGAGGAAGCGCTCGATCTCGCCGATAAATTCCGCGACGCATCCGCCTTCGAACGCACGCAAACGCTCGCGTGGACCCACGCGCAGGTGCAGCTCCACCATCTCGGAATCGATCCCGAGGAGGCGCACCTCTTCCAGCGATTGGCGAACGGCGTACTCTATTCGGATTCCGCGCTGCGGCCGAGCTCGGACCTGCTGAGCCGCACGTCGCTCGAGATCGCGTCGCTTTGGGGGCAGGGCATCTCGGGCGATCTCCCGATCGTCCTGGTGCGCATCGATGATCCCGACGATCTCGATATCGTGCGGCAACTTCTGCGCGCCCACGAATACTGGCGCAACAAGAATCTCTCCGTGGATATCGTGATCCTCAATGAGAAGGCGACCTCGTATATCCAGGAGCTGCATGGATCGCTCGAGGCTCTGGTGCGGACGTCACAGCACCGGTCGTCGCCCGGTTCGAGCAGCGTGAGCGGCCGGATATTCCTGCTGCGCACTGATTTGATCAGCGCCGAGCTGCGGGACCAGCTGCTATGCATCGCGCGCGTGGTGTTGCTCAGCCGCCGCGGGCCGCTTGCCGATCAGATGACGCGCGCGATGCTGCGTCCCCTGGCGGAAACGCCAGCGCCGAGGCCCGCCCAGGGGAAACGGCAAATCGCGGCGCTGCCTCGCGAGCCGCTGCTCTATTTCAACGGATTTGGCGGGTTTTCTTCCGACGGCCGCGAATATGTGATCACCCTGGCCGAAGGCCTGCACACGCCCGAGCCCTGGATCAACGTGATCGCGAATCCTTCCTTTGGTTTTACGGTGTCGCAATCCGGAGCCGGTTTCACGTGGTCGCTCAACAGCCATGAAAATCAGCTCACGCCGTGGTCGAACGATCATGTGACCGACACGCCGGGCGAATCGATCTACCTTCGCGACGAAGCGACGGGCGAAATCTGGAGCCCGACCGCCTTGCCCATTCGCGACGAGACGGCGGCCTACGTGGCGCGGCACGGCCAGGGCTACTCGCGGTTTCAGCATGGATCGCATGGAATCGCGGCCGATCTCGTGCAATTCGTGCCGAGGGAAGACCCGGTGAAGATTTCGCGGCTGATCCTGCAGAATGATTCCGGACGCGTCCGCCGCCTTTCCGTAACCGCGTATGCGGAATGGGTGCTCGGCAGCTCGCGCGCTGCCGCCGCCCCTTACATTGTTTCGGAAGTCGATCCGCAATCACGCGCCATCTTCGCCCGAAGCGCGTGGAAGGGAGAATTCGGCGGGCGCATCGCTTTTGCCGATCTCGGCGGCAGGCAGACCGCGCACACATGTGATCGTCGCGAGTTTCTCGGCCGCAACGGTTCCGCCGCGCATCCCACCGCGCTTGAGCGAGATGCACGGCTTTCCGGCAGCACCGGATCCGGCCTCGATCCCTGCGCGGCCTTGCAGACGTCGATCGAATTGCGGCCAGGTGCGCGCGCCGAGATCGTTTTCTTGCTCGGCCAGGGCGAGACGAAGGAACGTGCCCGCGAATTGATCGAGCGGTATCGTACCGCCAATCTGGACGACGTTCTCGCGGCAGCCTCCGACCGCTGGAACGACATTTTGTCCGGCCTGCAGGCTGAGACGCCCGATCCCGAGATGGACCTCCTTCTCAATCGCTGGCTGCTCTACCAGACGCTTTCGTGCCGCGTGTGGGCGCGCGCCGCGTTCTATCAGCTAAGCGGCGCCTACGGATTCCGCGATCAGCTGCAGGATGTCATGGCGCTGGCGGTGACCAAGCGCGACGTGGCGCGCGAACAGATTCTGCGCGCGGCCGGGCGCCAGTTCGTCGAGGGCGACGTGCAGCACTGGTGGCATCCGCCATCGGGCCGCGGCATTCGCACGCGCATGTCGGACGATTTGTTGTGGCTGCCCTATGTGGTCAATCACTTCGTCGAAACCACCGACGATATGGGGATACTCGACGAGCCGGTGCCGTTTCTTGAGGGCGATTCGCTCGCCGAGGGGCAAAACGAATCGTATTTCGAGCCTCGCGTCTCGCAGACGCGCGCCTCGATTTTCGAGCACTGCGCCCGCGCGCTCGATCGCAGCCTGAGCGTGGGCCGCCACGGCCTCCCGCTGATCGGCACGGGTGATTGGAACGACGGGATGAATCGCGTCGGCCTGCACGGGCAGGGCGAAAGCGTGTGGCTTGGCTGGTTCCTGCACGACGTGCTCTCGAAATTCGCGCGCATCGCGGACGCGCGAGGCGAGCACCAGCGCGCGGAGACCTGGCGCCTGCATGCCAGCTCGCTCAAGGTTGCGATCGAGCGAGAAGGCTGGGACGGCGAGTGGTATCGCCGTGCGTTTTTCGATGATGGCACGCCGCTCGGATCGGCCGAGAATCTCGAATGCCGCATCGATTCGATCGCGCAATCCTGGGGCGTGATCAGCGGCGCAGCCGAACGCGGCCGCGCCACGCGAGCGATGGCCGCCGT
>Ga0335072_10009735_pt1 | contig 13860 bp, 6 predicted proteins | sample Lox_Sample_21_FD_206725 | JGI IMG/M metagenome (GOLD analysis project Ga0335072, IMG submission 206725) | Soil microbial communities from Loxahatchee National Wildlife Refuge, Florida, United States - Lox_Sample_2.1 | ecosystem: Environmental > Terrestrial > Soil > Wetlands | place: USA: Florida...
GTTCCGTTGCCGGTTCCGTTCGAGGTGTCGCCATCCCAGATGCCCATCACCTTGCTGAAGGTGTAGTTCGCCTGGAAGTTCAGCAGCGCCCCGTTCTTTCTCCACGATGCCTGCAGAGAGTTGTACTTCGCATAGCTCTGGTGCGTCAGGAGGTAGACGTTGGTGTATTCGTGCATCGGCCGGAAGTCGTTTGCGGTACAACCGGTCTCTCCGTTGATCGCAGAAGCCGAGCAGGGTTGTCCTGTAATCGGATCGACCGCCGCCCATTCTGCGCCCAGCGGAATGTTGTTCAGGTTGTTAATGTTGCCGTTGCCGCCGTTGAATTCTTCGCCGGTGGTGTGGTTACCCACATAGGAGATTTCGACCAGCGACTGCCACTTGACGGCCTGGTCGATCGATACGTTCCAGTCCAGGGTTATGGGCGTACGATCGTCGCCCAGCAGATCGGCGCCCACGCTGTTGCCGCAAAGCCAGCAGTTCTCCTGCACGCCACTGGGCGGCGTGCCGGCGCCGGCTGCATTGGCAAAGCCGACAAACGGGTTCGGCGTGGAGTAGTTGATGATGCCCTTCGGCCCGTCAGCGACGTTGTCGGTGGTTGCCTCGTTCACGGAATCCTGATAGCGATAGGCTCCGTAGCCGGCGCGGAAGAGCGTCTTGCCGGTACCGAACAGATCGTAGATCAGGCCCACGCGCGGATCGTAGTAGAACAGCGGCGAGGTGAATCCGGAAAGCGGGACCGAGTGATTGGTCGCGTGCCATTCCAGACCCGTATTCGCCGGCGCCGTCTGGGAGTCGACGTAGTCGGATTGCACCCAGACCTGTTGTCCGGCCGGCTCACCGTACCACTGTCCGATGTGCTCGGCGCGCAACCCGAGGTTCAGCGTTAGACGCCGGTTAGCCTTCCAGGAGTCCTGTGCCCAGATGGCCCACTGGTTCATCTTGATGTTGTCCAGCGGCACAGCGCTCAGCTGCTCGTAGCTGGCCGTGCTGCCCAGCAGGAAGTCGGCCGTAATGTTGCCCGTGCCGTAGTTGGCCGGCCAGCCGATGTTGAACTGCCCCTGGTCTTCGCAGCCATCGTCGCAGCCGCTGGACTGGCTGTTGTAGGGCTGGGCCCAGTAGAAGCCGGCTTTGGCGGTGTGGGTGCCGATCACCTTGCTGACCGTGTCATAGAACTGCGGTACACGCGCCAGCTTGCCGAAACCGCCGCCGGAGAACCCGCCGTCGAACGGCTCCTGGTCGATGCTGGAAAGCCCGGCGCCCCACGAGTTGTTGTTGATGTTCGGCATCTGCGTGGAGGTGTGGCCAAACAGCCCAGGAACGTTGCTCATGCCGATGCTGCTGCGGTTCGCGGCGGTGTTGCCGAACTTATTCGGATTGATGAAGCGCGACAGCGTGAACACCGCTTCGTTCGTCGTGCTGGCGTTGAACTGGTGCGTGAAGTTGGTCAGCAGGACCTGAGCGTTGACGGTCGCCGAAACCGGCGCCGGATAGGGCAGGGTCTGCGGAGGCGCCCACCAGATCGTAATCGGACGGTTGTCGAATTCGTTCTGGTACGCGTAGGTACCGCTCAGTTTCGTGTTTTCGGTAATGGCATAGTCCAGCTTGCCCGTGGCCTCCCACCGGTTCTGTGGAACCTGCGGAGCATAGGCGTAGTTGCTGAAGCCGTTGCTGGAGTTCTCCGTGATGTTCGGCAGGGGATAAGCAGCCTTCAGCACGCCCAGGATGTTCGGATCGAAATCCGTGGTCGGAATGTGCATCCCGTCGGTTCCGTTCACCCAGTTGGCATCGGCCGCCACCGGCGTTCCACCCGGCCCGGTTCTCGGCGTTGGTGTGTAGTACGCGTAACCCACCGTGCCGGGATCGGCTGTTTCCGCCGCCGCAAAGTTGTCGGCGCCGGGAGCGCAGTTGGAGGCGGACGGGTTGTTGCCGGCGCCATAGGAACCACCGCAGGCAAAGAATCCGTTCAGTTCGTCCTGGGTCGGCTCATGGTAGTACTGCACCTGGTTGGCCGGGTGCTGGATCATGTACTCATATCCGCCCCAGAAGAACAGCTTGTCGTGATTGCGGTTGAAGTGCGGGAAAATCACCGGGCCGCCGACGTTGCCGCCGATGTAGTAGTAGTACTCGTACGGGAAGTCGGTCGCCGCCAGCGACTGCGCCGCCGTCGAGTTGATGGCGGAGCCCACCGTGGCCAGGTACGATTCCTTCGTGTAGGAATCCCAGGCGTTCAGCGAAGAGTTGCGCGCGTAGAGATAACCTTCACCGTGGAAGTTCTTGCCGCCGCTCTTGCTGAAGGCTTCGAAGATGACCGGGCCGTAAGCATACTCCGCTCCGTAGCTGCCCGAAAGCACCTTCACTTCCTGCACCATGTCCGTGTTGATGTTCGCGATCTGCGTTCCAGCGTTACCCGGATCCACGAGGTTCGCGCCGTCCAGCATGTAGGCCATCGAACCGTAAGGCTGCGTGCCGTTCAGCGAGTAGTTGCCCACCGGGCCGGTGTTCGTGCCCGTCACCTTGGGATTGAAAGCCGAGCCCTGCGTGCCGCCGTTGGTGAAGGCCGCGCCCGGCATCATCTTCAGCAGCTCGCCGGCGTCGCGCCCTTCGATCGAGAGGTCCTGAATCTGCTGGGCGGTAATCGTGTCGCTGACTTCCGGCGTGTCGACCGGAACCTCGATGTTCTTGTCAGCCACGACTTCAACGGTCGTGTTGCTTTCACCGACCTTCAGCGCGATGTTCGGTACCGTCTTGGAGTCGCCCAGGTTCATCACGATTCCGCTCAGCTGCCAGCTCGTGAAACCCTTTGCGCTCACCCCAATGCTGTACGTCGCCGGCTGCACCGCCGTAAACGTGAAATACCCCTCCCCGTCCGAGGTCGTCCGCCGAACGTCGCCGCTCTCCATGTTCTTGAGAACGATCGTGGCGCCCGGGACCACCGCGCCCGAGGAGTCATAAACCGTTGCGCTTATCGTTCCGGTGAGCTGCTGCGCATGGGCGGGGGCTGTGGAGATACTCAACAGACCAAGTGCGAGCAGCCCGGAGAGAACCAGCGAGCCCGGCGTGCGCAGACACAGCACGGCCAGACGCCTGATGGAATTCATACGTGTGCCTCCTGTGAATCGTGCATGAAACGTGCAAATCGTTGTTTTTGTTTTCAAGCCACTGTTCCGGCTTGTCCTTCCGTCGGCGCTCCGAGCTTCCGCGTTTATCGTCCCACCCCACAAACCAAATGGTCTGCAGGTGATTGTGTTGCGGTTAAACGGTTTACCCCGATGCTGACCCGCATTTTTACGCCCCCCGAACAAACGTTGTCAAGAAGATTTTGCCTTCGCTCTTAACTGCTGGGGAAACCGGGTGTTACCTTCGCTTCAACCCTCAGAAGGCCTCTGTTTTGAGTCATCCTGACCCTGCCTCGCAGGCGGTTGCACCCGTTCCCATTGGGGAAGCCCTTCCCCCGTGCTACGATCACCCAACCGCGCAGCATCACGGTCTGATTTCTCCAGGGAGCACCCGGCAGTGTTGTCAGTGGCCCGCGCCGTCCTCCGGCGGCGAAGCCGAAATCATCAGCGAGCCATGGGTCCGGCCCTCGCAGCCCTCCTGGCTGCGGTTCTCGCCGGGCCGATCGCTGCCCAGACCGGTACACCCGCCGGCCGGACAAAGTCTCCGCTGTCCTTCGAGCAGCTCAGTTCCCAAGCCGACGCCGCCCGGCGTTCCGGCGACACAGCCCGCGCCGCCGATCTGTACGCACTGGCTGTCCAGGCGAATCCCTCGTGGCCCGATGGCTGGTGGTATCTCGGGCAGCTGCGTTACGGCGCCAATGACTACGCGCAGGCCGAGGAGGCCTTTACCCACTACCTCGCACTCATGCCCAACGCCGCGCCCGCAACCGCCCTCCGCGGTCTCTGCGAATTTGAGCTGGGCCAGTATGAATCTTCCCTCACCGATGTCCAGCACGCTCTCTCCCTCGGCGCCGCCGATGACTCCCGCAATGCGCAGATTCTCCGCTATCACGAGGGTTTGCTGCTGACGAAGCTCGGCCGGTTCGAGGAAGCGCTCACCACCTACGGTTACTTCGCGCACGAGCAGATCTCCAACGACGAATTGCTCGCCGCGGTCGGCCTCGCCGCTCTGCGTATCCCGCTGCTTCCCCAAGAGGCCGATCCCACGCAGCACGACGCCATCGCACTGGCCGGAAATGCGGCTTTCCTGCTGCTCTCCGGAGACAAATCGAAAGCGACGCAGGCTTTCGACACTTTCTTCCAGCGCTATCCTTCCACCGCCAATCTGCATTACACCTGGGGCTACCTGCTCTATCCCACAGACCAGGACGCCGCCATCGCGGAGTTTCAGCACGAACTGGCCATCGACCCGAACAACGCCCTCGACCGCACCATGATTGCCTGGGCTCTGCTGATGGAGAACAGCCCCGTCGAAGCTCTGCCCGAAGCGCGCAAAGCCGCGGCAGAAGCGCCGAAGCTGCCCATGGCGCAGCTCTCGCTCGGCCGCGCGCTGCTGGAAACCGGCGACGTCCGATCCGCCACCCCGGTTCTTGAAACTGCCCTGGCTCTCGATCCCAACAACCTCGAGGTTCACCTTGCCCTGGCGCGCGCGTACTCCGAGTCAGGCCGGGAGCAGGACGCTCGCCGCGAACGGCTCGCGTGCCTGCAAATGACCGAGCACTCCAGTAAACCCGCCCCGGCGATGGGCCAGCAGGGAGCACAACCTGCACAATAGCCTTCCAGCGTGGAAGCCGCGCTTCGCTCCGGCCCTTCTGCCGGCCCTGATGGCCTGCGTGTTTGCCGCTGCGCAAACGTCTTCCCCCAATACCAGTTGCGCCGGCTGCCATCGCGGCCAGGCCATGCAGTCGGAAACCCCGATGGCGCACGGGGTGGAATTACCCGGCGCCGATCCCGTCCTCGCCGCTCACCCCAATCTCACCTTTCACCAGGGCGCGTACACGTGGACCGTCGAAACCCGTAACGGTCACAGCGTCTATCGAGTCACTGACGGCACCAACACCCTCTCGCTGCCCATCCACTGGGCGTTCGGTGCGCAGGCGCAAACCTGGGTCTTCGAGCAGGACGGCAAGTTCTACGAGAGCATCGTCAGCTTCTACCCCTCCGCCAACGGCCTCGGCGTCACCACCGGGGACGAGCGCCTGACTCCGCAGACCCTCCAGGAAGCCATGGGCCGCGAGCTGGCGCCCATGGATGCGAAACTTTGCTTCGGCTGCCACGCCAGTAACGCCGTCACCTCGCACAAGCTCTCCCTCGCCACCCTGCATCCCGGCGTCACCTGTGCGCATTGCCACGAGGGCGCGCTGGCGCACGCCGCCGATGCCGCCGGCGGCGACTTCAGCTCCACCCCGCCGCGCCTGCAGGATATGAGCGCCGAATCGTTCTCGAATTTTTGCGGCCAGTGCCATCGCTCCTGGGAAACCGTCGTGCGCAACGGCTGGCGGGGCGTCTTCGACGTCCGCTTTCAGCCGTATCGGCTGACCAACAGCCGCTGCTTCAACGGCACCGATCCGCGCATCCGCTGCATCGCCTGCCACGATCCTCACAAAGACCTCGTCCGCAACGACCTCGCCTACGACTCCAAATGCCTCGCCTGTCACGCGCCAACGGCGCGGCCAACCAGCACCGGCAAGGCGAAGATGTGCCCGGTCGCCACTTCGAAGTGCGTCAGCTGCCACATGCCGAAGGTCACGCTGCCGGGCGGCTATCTGCGCTTCACCGATCACCAGATTCGCATCGTCAGGGCCGGCGAGGCCTTCCCCAACTGACTCGAATATTCTTGCTCCTGCGCCGCGCACCTGGGTATCGTTGCTGCAGTAGATCCTCGAAAAGTTCCGCGCGATGTTTGCTTCCCGCAATCTTCCCCCTTTCTGCCGACAATCCCTCTGCCGTCGAACGCCTGCCGTGCTCATCGGCTTGCTCGCCGGAGCCGTTGCTCCGGCTTTCAGCGCTCCTGCCCCCGTCACCTGCACCCGGCCTCCTGCGCTCGCCGCCCGCCTGCAATCCCATCCCAGCGTCGAGGCCTGGGCCGACCTCGGCAACTGGTTCGGCGACCACCGCCAGTTCGCCTGCGCGCAGGACGCCTTTCGCACCGGCCTCCGCCTCAGCCCCGCTTCGCCGCAGCTGAATTACCTCCTTGGCCTGAGCCTCTATGAGTCGGAGAATTTCGACCAGGCGGTTGCGCCTCTCGAACGCTGCATCAAAGCCGACGCCACTGTTCTCAAGCCCCATCTTCTCCTCGCCTCGGTCTACGCGCGGCTCGGCCAGCCGGCCAATGCCGAGCAGGAATGGCGTGCCTCACTCCGCATCGATCCTTCGTCGACGATGGCTCAGCATGGCCTGAGCCAGGCGCTGCTGGCACGCGGGGACCTGCCGGGGGAAGTCGCTTTCCTCCACACCATCCCCCCCGACGACGACCTCACCATCGACCTCGCGATTGCCCTGGCCCGCGACGGCCAGCTGGAACAGGCCGTCGAAACGGTCGAAGACGCTCTGAAAACGCGCCCCGACTCCGTCAAGCTCGTCAATGCTCTGGTCACCCTCTACATCAAAGTCTCGCGCACCTTCGACGCGCAGAGCATCGCCGAAAAAAGTTACCGCCTGCATCCGGACGACTTCAGCGCGCAAATCTCTTACCTGCGCACGCTGGTCGTCAATGGCGACTGGGCCCCGGCGTTCCCTCTCGGGAAGAAGGTCGTCAGCGAACAGCCGCATTCCTTCGATGCGCTCTATCTCGAAGGCGTTCTCGAGCGGCAGTCCGGCGACTACCAGGCCGCGCGCGAACACCTCACCGCCGCGGAGAAGCTGAATCCCAGCCTCGCCAATCTGCGCGCAAACCTCGGCATCACACTCTCCCGCCTGCACGAAACCGCGGCTGCCAAGACCGAGCTGGAACAGGCCATCGCCCTCGGCGACAAGGATCCCGAGACGCATTTCGAGCTGGCCAACGTCCTGCGCGCTCTGGGAGACACCGCCGGCGCACGCCAGGAGATGGTGAGCTATCAGGAAGCCGTGAAGGAAAAGGATGCCGGCTCGCTGGCCGTCAGCAAAGCCGCCGAAGCCGCGCAGGCGCTGGACAGGGGCGACACACAGCGCGCCGTCCAGCTTTACCGCGATGCCTTTGCCGCGACGCCAAAGAATGCTCTGCTTGGATACAAGCTCTCCGTCGCGCTCGACAAGGCGGGCGATACCGACGGCGAGCGGTCAATTCTCGAGCAGGTGGTCGCACTCGATCCCTCCTTTGCGCTCGCGCAGAATCAGCTCGGCTATCTGGAGTCGCGCCGCGGCGACTACTCCGCCGCGGAATCCCATTTCCGTCAGGCGGTCGCCGCCGCCCCGGCTTTCACCGAAGCCTGGATCAGCCTCGCCGCCACGCTCGGCATGGAATCGAAATTCCCTGAAGCCCAGCAGGCTGTCGCCAGCGCCCTGCGCCTGGATCCCCGCAACAGCGAAGCGCAGCAGCTGAGCCACGATCTGAGCGCTGCTCAAACGCAGCCCCATTGATGGACGCGCCATCGCCGATGATGAATCCCTGGACCCGACGACGCCTGCTCCGCACTCTGCCCGCCGCCGTGGCTCCCGCCGTTCTGCCGCGCGGCCTTCGCGCTGCCGCTCCGGCTGCTCCTTTTTTCTCCCGCTTCGTCGACGTCGGCCAGCAGGCCGGGCTCATCCATCCCACCATCTACGGCGAAAACGAAAAGTCCACCTACATTCTTGAAGTCATGGGAGCCGGCTGCGCTTTCATCGACTACGACAACGACGGCTGGATGGACCTCTTTATGCTCTGCGGCCGCCGCCTTGAGGGCATCCCCGCCGGCGCCACCAACCGCCTCTACAAGAACAACCGCGATGGCACCTTCACTGACGTGACCGAGAAGGCCGGACTGGGAGACTCCGGCTGGGCCATGGGCGTCTGCGTCGGCGACTACAACAACGACGGCTTCGACGACCTCTTCGTCACCTACTACGGCCAGAATCGCCTGTACAAAAACAACGGCAACGGCACGTTCACCGACGTCACGGAAAAAGCCGGACTCCTCCAGCCCGGTATCCGGTACGCCTCCGGGTGCACCTTCGTCGAGCGCAACCGCAATGGTCTCCTCGATCTCTTCGTCGCCAACTACCTCGACGTCGATCTCGTCCACGGCCCCAAACCGTCCATGCAGATTCCCAACTGCAACTACGAAGGCCTTCCCGTGAACTGCGGTCCCATCGGCATGACGCCGCTGAAGCAGTACCTCTTCGGCAACAATGGCGACGGCACCTTCACCGACGTCTCGAAGGAATCCGGGATCGCGGCGCTCTCCGGTTCCTACGGACTCACGGCGGTCGCTCTCGACGTCGATGAGGATGGCTGGACCGACATCTTCCTCGCCTGCGACGCCACGTTCAGCTATCTGCTCATGAACAACCACGACGGCACTTTCCGCGAGGAGGCTTTGCTGCGTGGTCTCGCCGTCTCCTCTGAAGGCCAGCGAATGAGCGGCATGGGTGTCGGTGTGGGCGATTACAACCTTGACGGCCATCTCGACATCGTCCGTACCCACTTCTACAACCAGTCCACCGGGCTCTATCGCAACGACGGCAAGGGCAACTTCGACGACGTCTCCGACCAGTCCGGTCTCTCGGTCGAGCGCCGTTTCATTTGCTGGGGGACCGACCTGGTTGACTTCGACAACGACGGCTACCCCGACATTTTCGTTGCCACCGGCACCGTCTACCCCGAACTGGAGAGCGTATTCCCCACGCGCTTTCCCCGCCGTACGCCCCGCCTGCTTTTTCGCAACCGCCGCGACGCCACCTTTGCCGAGATGGGTGACGAGGCCGGCCCCGGCATCACTGCGCGCGACTCTTCGCGCGGCGTCGCCTTCGGCGACTTCGACAACGACGGCGACATCGACATCCTCATCATGAATCGCAATGAGCGGCCGTCCCTGCTGCGCAACGACTCCCCGAAGGAGAATCACTGGATCAAGATTCGTCTGGAAGGAACGAAGAGCAACCGCAGCGCCATCGGAGCGCGCGTGCTCGCGCACTATGGCGGCAAAGTGCAGGCCAGGGCCGTGACCAGCCAGAGCAGCTACCTCTCGGTAAACGACCCGCGCCTCCACTTCGGGCTGGGCTCCGCTACCACCGCCGACGTCGATATCTTCTGGCCCAGCGGCGCAAAGGAAACCTACACCGGCCTCGCCGCCGACAAGCTGCACACCATCAAGGAAGGGAAAGGCATCGTCCCGGGCCGGCCATTCTCAAAATAAGCGGCCTGGGTTGTCGCCGTGAATATTGAGCACCGAACGCGGATCACTCATCACGGATCGCTGACAACTGGCTACCGGCTACGGGCTTGCTTTATTGCGCTCCGTCGCGGAACACCTCTTCGGCGTAGTAATTCTCGACCCTCGCCTGATCACGCAGCATCTCCAGATAGGCGTTTTTCAGCAACTGCTCGCGGCTCTCGCGCAGCTGCTGCCGGATCGCCTGTTGCACGCGCGGATCGTTCAGCTGCCGCTGCCCCGCCACTTCACGATCGATCAGTTTGTAAATCGCGTAGCCTACAACCTGCTTCGAGCCCGGCGCGCCGTAGACGGGCAGAATATCCGTAATCTGCCCCGGCTTGAGCTTCGAGATCGCGGCATAAACATCCGGATCGCCGCGCAGCTGCGATTCGGAGACGAATCCCATATCCCCGCCGTTGCCCGCGGTATTCGGGTTCTCGGAAAAATTCATCGCCAGGGCGGCAAAATCCTCGCCGCTTTCCAGGCGATTGTGCAGCATATCGATCTTGCGCTTCGCATCTGCCTCGTTCATCGCCTTGCTGTTCTGCAGATTGCCCACCTGCTGCGGCGGCATCGGCGTCGCGGTCACAACGATCTGGGCCAGATGATAGTTCGGCTCCATCAGGTTGAAGTCCGCCTTATGGTCGTTGTAGTAATTCGTGATGTCCGCGTCGGTGATGTTGATCCGCGAGGTGATCTCCTTGTTGAACAGCTTTTCTTCGGTGCGGTTGCGGCGGATCTCCCGCTTCAGATCGTCCAGGGTCATATGCTGGGAGTCCAGGCGCTTCTGGAATTCCTCCTGCGTGAACGGCGCCTTGATCTGGTTCAGCTGGTCGGACACTTCTTCGTCGGTCGCCACCAGATTCTGCTTTTCCGCGCGCTGCATCACGATCTCCTCATCGATCAGCTGGCGCACGATATTCAGCCGCATGATCTGCCCCTGCACCTTCGACGGGGTCTGATGCGACTCGCCCAGATTGTTCTGGTAAATCGTCTCCACCTCGGAGCGCAGGATGGGCTTGCCGTTCACTGTGGCCACCGTATTGGCGTCGTGCACCTTCTGGCAACCGGCGCAGAACAGCGCCGCAACCGCCAGTCCTGCAACCATGAATTTACGGCTGGAAAGAGCAGCGCCCCACGCGCCGCACGGTTCGGATTGAGAGGTCAAAAATTTCTCCCTGCTGCGGCGCCGCAAATCGAGGGGCGGCGCTTACGCTTCAGAATAACTGCGGTCCCCTCGCCCTGCATAGATTCATTTCGCCGGCTTGCCGTTCGCCGCGGCGCTGGGCGCGGGGGCCTCCGGCGCGGGCGGCGCAATGCCCTGCTCGGTCAGAGCCCGGTCGATCATGGTCCACAGCTGCGGTTCTTCCAGCTGCCCCGCCCACCGCTCACCGCTGACAAAGAAAGTCGGCGTCGCGTTCACTCCCAGCTTGTCGCCCGCCTTCATCTCCGCCAGAATCTTCGAGTCGTCCTGCTTCTCCACGCACGCCTTCAGTTTCGTCGCGTCCAGGTGCTCCCGATCCCCCTCCTGGTCGGCCAGCTTGTCCAGCATCGCTGTCGACTTCGCCAGATCCCGGTCCGGTCCTGTCACGTCCTGCCCATGGGTGTGCAGATAATCGACGTAGTTCCAGTACGCGTTCGCATTCTGCGCCGCCAGACAATTGGCATTCACCGCTGCGTGCATCGCCCACGGATGAATTTCCACCAGGGGATAGTCGACGTAGACGAACTTCACCAGTCCCTTGTAGTGGTCCAGCGTCGCGGGAAAGAACTCGGCATTCATCTCCGCGCAGTAGGGGCACTCCAGATCGTCGAAGTTCACGATCGTTACCTTTGCATCCGGATTCCCGCGCACCGGCCGCCCCTCGATGGGCAGCGCCGTCGCCGGATCGGTCCCGATATCCCACTTCGACATCCGCGCCAGCGTGTTCGAGTCCTTCGACAGCAGAAAGTCCACGGTCTGCTTCCGCTGCGGCTGGCTGGGCAGGGAGAAGGTCACCGGGATCGTGTCATATCCGTTGACGTCACTCTTCTGCCGCGGCCCGATCGCGATTTCATACTGCGGAGGAACGTTGAGCTCCTCGCGAATCATGATCTCGATCTTGCGATGGAGACCTGCCACCGGCGCCGCAGGCGCATTCGCCGCCGCCGGATCCGTTGCCGGCGGAGCTGCCTTCGCCGGAGTTTGCTGTGCTGGAGAGCCGGCTGCCGCGAACACCAGGATGGAGCCTGCAAGGAGAAACCGTTTCAACAAGAAAACCACCTTCTTCACCCCCAAAAGGGGGGTCACCCACCTGTTCAATTGCTTTGACCCATTATCGCAGCACCCACCGGCAGACGCACCGATCCGGCCCGAGACCCTCCTTCTGTCTCCTCTCTTCTCCTCCCTGATCTCAGAACAGGCTGATACGGTGCGCCAGATCGCCCACGTTCGAGAAGCCTGCGAAATTCAGGCTGTAGAAATACTCTGTGTCGTCGCGGATCGACCCCAGGGAGAAGCGCCGGTACTGGAAATCGAAGCCGCAGCAGTTCCAGTTGTACTGGGTCTGCAGCGCCCCGTACTGCAGCTGCTGGTGGACCAGGTCGTACGCTGCATTCACCCCGATGCTCGGCCCCAGCTTGCTCGCGGCCCCGTAGATCGCGGAGAGGTGAATCTGGTTATACGGGTTGGGCGCATTCGGCGATCCCGGCGATGTCTTCCCGGTCGTCAGCGGTGTCGTGCCCAGCGGCACATTCACGTAGGAATCGCCAAACGTGAACCGGTACAGTCCATGCTGGTATCCCGCAAAGATGTTGCTCGAGGTGATCTTTCCTTCTTTCGCGTCGTAGTCCAGATCCCATTCCAGGTCGGTGGCCGTCGTCGTTCGCAGCCGCAGCCGCGAAATGACCGGCGTGGTGTGCCGCGGCTCGGTCAGAAAATCGATCCCCGTAAAGTCCAGCGTGGTGCTCAGCGGGTTAGGTGTCCCGCGCGTGATCGCGTGGTCGAAATCCGGCTCGAAATAATACTTCTGCGCCACCCGCCAGGTAATCCAGTCGCGCGTTCCGCCGCCGCACATCGAATCCGGGCCCCAAGCCTCGTCGCCTGTGCATGGATGCGGATGCAGATGCCGCAGAAACAACCGCTGCGTCAGCCCGTACTGCAGCTCGTTCGTATTGCTGGCCACATCGGTATCGTCGAAACGCAGGATCTGCCGAAAGTTGTTGATGCCTGTCACATACCGGTAGGACAGTTGCGGCTCGATTGTGTGCCGCACCTCTCCTCCCAGGAGATGCACCAGCCACGGCGGAGAAAAATCGCGCTCCAGCACCGGAGGCCGCAGATCGAACCCGGCTTCCACATCCGTCCGCGGGGCGCCTGCGCCGCGCACCACCGGAATCTGGTCCAGATCCGCCGGATACTGGCTTTTTCCGTACCAGGTCTCGCGAAACGCAGCGTTCGGCCGGAACGTCCATCCGTCGAAATGCAGCGGCATCGACAGCCGCGGATAAACATCCACCCGCGGCACTTCCGCCGTCGTTCTGAAACTGGGGTAGTCATACCGCGACAGCGCGCCTGCCGACCCGCTGAACCCCCACCACACGGGCGAAACGCTCATCGCCCCGCCCAGCCGCCGGTCCGCGGTCTCCACATCGATCGTGGGCAGGTGCAGGATTCTCACCTCGTCGCCCACCACGCTGGCGCTCTGAAAATCCTGATACCGGTTCATCCGGAGGCTCATCCATGAGTCGCGCCATTCGTGCGTGGCAAACATCTGCGATTTCACCTCAGAGTTGATCGCGATCGCGTAGTCTTCCTCGAAGACCAGCCGGTAAATGTACGAGCTCAGGTACTCGGCGTCGGCCACGCCTGTCGTGTGTTCGGAAAAGTCGTACCGTCCGTCGCCGGCCACGTCGATGCCGCCCTGGTTCACCGCCTGTCCATTGCCCACCGGCAGCCCGCGGTCCAGCAGGCTGTGAAAGTGGATCGTCCCGAAATCCTCGCCTCGTCCCCGGTATCGAAACTGCCCGTTCGGCGCCCATCCCCGCTTGGAGTAATACTGCGACGCCATCGTCAGATCGGCACTGCGTCCCAGCGTCAGGTAGAAACCTTCGCCCAGGATCAGGCCCTTGGTCGTATTGTTCCCGACGTACGGTAGCAGAATGCCCGACTCGCGTTGTTCGTTCACCGGATGGGTCGCGTACGGCATGTACATCAGCGGCACACGGAACATCTCGAACATCCCGTTGTTCGTCCTCGCCACACCGTTCTTCAGTTCGATCATGTGCGAGAGAATCTGCCAGTCCGGTTTCGGCAGCCGGCACGAGGTCATCGTCCCGTGGATCACCCGGTAGTGGCCCTGCCCCAGCTGCAGCACCTCGCGCCCGGTCAGGGCAAAGGGATTTGGCGCCATGAACACCATCCGCCCGCGCGGAGTGCGCTCCACCCCCAGCGTTCCCACCACGTCGAAGAAGTCTCCCGTGTCCGCATTCACATTGATGGTGCCGTGATCGGCCTCGAAATGCTCGTCGTCGGGGCCGCCATCGATCATCAGATGCCCCTGGGCATCGATCTCTCCGGTGTTGTCGTTGTA